>Ga0247837_1002770_pt1 | contig 32243 bp, 21 predicted proteins | sample LaCtaG_2_FD_187115 | JGI IMG/M metagenome (GOLD analysis project Ga0247837, IMG submission 187115) | Freshwater microbial communities from meromictic Lake La Cruz, Castile-La Mancha, Spain - LaCruzMarch2015_14.5m | ecosystem: Environmental > Aquatic > Freshwater > Lake | place: Spain: Castile-La...
GCGGAGAAGGCCTCCGGCACAAGCACCGTAGGACACGACACTTGTGTGGTGGCTTGCGAGCGCAAGCAAAATTTGAAATAGGCGATCGTTCAAGAGTGTGGGACCATGACCAATTTGGACGGTATTTTCAGGCAAATTTGGGCTTGCGAGTGCTAGCAGGACCCCCCTGCATTGCCTTTGCACTCGCTGGACAACTTGTCAAAGAGTTCAACCACTATCGGACCTCGGGAGAAGAACAAGAAACGCGTGACCCGTTGCCTAGACCAGGAGCATACGCACTGGTGCCTGAAAGCGATCACGGGCGAGGCCCGAAACCACTTGGACTCGCGCATGAAACTAGATCCGTCGCAAGCACTCCGCGTGGTTCGTTGTGAAACGTCCGTCCGAGCCACACAGAAGTGTTGCCCCTTGGTCGCGCCACGGTTCTACACAGCTGACACACATAGTAGTCGTTGCACATCAACGGGTAAGCGAGTACCCATGTCGGTAACGAAATCGCGCAACGCGGCAAGCGTGAGTGTGGAATACGCGATGATGAAGCGACCCGGTTGATCGCCACCCGCTTCGCGACCATCGCAGTTGAACTCCTGAATGCCTCCGATGGATGCTAGGAGGATCACGATATCCTCTCCTTCGCCATCACTCCAAGGCCACAATGGCGTCCAGCACCGATCGAAAGCGGACCGGCGAATGGTGCACGCAACACCAACCGCACATGACAAATCGGTAGGTGTGTCAAGTACTTGGGGCGCACAAACCCGCGCAACGGGGAATTGGATACTAGATTCCAAGATGTTGGACGAGACTCAATCGATGCGATGCTCGCCAAATCAAAGCCAGCACGACGCAAGCATTCATTCAACAACTTTGCTCGCTTTGAAGCATTTCCATCGTCGTAGCCAGACAGTATCACTGGCGTGATTGACAACCAGATCCGGTCTGACTCGGTAGGTGATCTGCTTGAATACAAGTGGAACACGCGTCCAAAGTCCTCTTCGTCGGGTTCGATCGCCTCAAGACGGGCAACTGGTTGCTTTGTCTGCTCATCGATCAGTTCGAGTCCGTGTAGTCGCTGGCTTGCCCATCGTGCGGAGCGTCCGTCGCCCCCGATTGGTTCTGTGATGATCGCACGACGAATCATCCCTCCCGCATGCGGGCTCCCAATCGATGGCAATGGAAGATAGGAAAATCTTGGCCAGGCATCGTCAATGTAACGACCATTGGCTTTGCGCGGACCATGACCCGCAACGAATTGCTCAGCCCATGACGCGGTACGCCACCCACGTTGATCGAGATCGCCCTTGGCCGCTTCGCACGCTGCATGTCGAAGCATTGCGCCAATATGCATCGCACGCTCAATTCTGAATGCCGCGAACTCGCTGTTACCATCGACCGGACGAAGAGTGAATGCCGCGAATGGTCGACCTAGCAAGTCTGTCGCCCGCCGATAGTCGATCATCCCAAACGTCGAAAGTGGCGGTACCGGCTTGAACCCAGTGGCTGAAAGTCTTGACAAGAAATGCGTGTGACGGTTCATCAGCGCATCAAGAGTCCCCGCAACTGGAATGCGTAAGCGAGATCCGCCCCCGCCATTCGCGCCCGCGCCTGTCGGGGACCATCTCTCGCCAAGTAGACGTGTTGCCTCGATGGCACTTATCAACTTTGCGTCTCCAATCGCGACATCGATCCCCCAACCGAGTGCCACGATGCAGCGGGAAGCACTGATCAGCATTTGGATGTTGCGAACAACCTTAGGGTCGCGAACAGCGCCATCGTCTAGCAGCCAGAAGTAGTGAATTGCGTGCGTCTCGGATTCGCCAGACATCCGCATCGCCTGGACTGATTTCATGGTGCGATGTGTCGCAGGATTTGCATCGCCGTTGTTTGAGTAGTTCCCCCGAGCCCAAGCTGCCGCGACAACGTCCATCGAATTGTTTGGGACTGAAGTGACATAGGAACTCGTCGGCGCCGCCGACGGAGCGACAATGATCGGCGGCGCGAGTTGCTCAAGCCACTGCAGTGCTGCTACCGCAGTCTCGAGCCTTTCCTGCTCGCCCCACCTTGCAGCAGCAGCAGACACAATCGCCTGAAAGACGCGGAGCGGCGACGGCGGCCATTCAGGCGTCGCGGCACTACTCGTACCACGCCGCCCATGGAACAACGGCTGAAGCATAGTGATAGAGATACAGAAGCAGTTGAAGTTGTTTGGATGAGGGATTGACATGATCGTGCTTAGTCCGCGAGCGAGCGACTACTCTTCTGCAGCCTTGTCCTTGCTAGCGAGATCTCTCTTCGCCGCTTTGATATCGAATTCGACTGTCTTATCATCACCAACGCCAAACGCTTTCGCTGCGGCGCTAGCAAACTGCATCGCCGCGTCGTGCGTGATCGGCGACACAACGCGTTTTCCATCCGGGTAAACCGCGACTGACTCACGCTGCTTATCTGGGTTGAGCACAAGTGTGCACCCCTGGCGGAGGTATCCGACGAACGCGCTTGGGTGGGTAAACGCAACGAGCGAGAGCCCAAGGATGTACCGCCGTAGCGCGGTCGTATCATCTTTAGCCCCCTTCACTGAAAGAAGGCGAAGCGCAGCAAGATTCAACGTCGCTTCGCGGCGAATGCCGCCAGTTGAGATGACTCCGCCGTGCTTTGCAGACGCAGGAATGTGAATGAACCCGCGGCTCGCGTATGAATCCTTCACCTTCTTCGTCGTAGGCTCCTCTAGGAGTCCATCTTCGACATAACTCGTCGCCGGGACAAACTGCGCCGAACGCGTTAGAGGTTTCACGTTATAGGCGCGAATGGTTGATGCAATGACCCGCGGCAACTTTGCGCCCGTCTCCCGAGAGTCCCAGACGCCGAAGACAAGCGATGTCGGCGCAATCTTTGCGAGAGGGAATGCGTTTCCTCGTTGCGCCTCTTTGAACGCCTTAAGAAGTTCCGCCTGCAGCGACGAACAGCGAACAAGCGCGTCACCGGCGCGGTGCCCCGCTTCGAGAATGCTTATCTCGCGATCTCCAGCTTTCACAACAATCCGAGGGACCAATTTCTCGTATGTCGGCTGCAAGAAAATCGGTTCAATGCGATTTGCCTGTGACCCGACCGAATCAATGAGGCAGACATTCTCCCCATCGCTCGGTCCATCGATGTTGTACCCACCCGCAAAGCTCTTATCCTCTGAAGCAGCATAAGTCGAAGGGAACAGAACCCCATCGGTACCTTCGACCGGCATCAAGTGCTCCCGAATCACTAACGCGGCGGGTGCTGAAGCATCGTCCTCTGATAGCCAATGGTCAAACTGCGTGGAATTATCTTTCATGTTTGTTCTCCGATTTTGGTTGCGGGCATGAAGCCCTTGAGATATTTCGTTCGATACAAAAGTTGAAATTCGTAAGTGCTCCCGTGTGTTTCTGGAAGCATCCCTGAAACCGCAACTGCAGCCAACATTGGAGGAAGCGGGCAGGGCCATACTGAGTAGCGGAAACGCTTGCCTTCATAGCGCGCCGGTCGAAATCGCTGAAGACCGATCAAACAGAGATACTCCAGTCCGACACAGACCGGCGCGACCATCTTGTGAGCGTCGGTTGAAAACCCAATATCGATGCTCTTCGCCTGCGTAGCTCGGCATGCGTCAAAATAGAGCGGCGCGACGGTTGCTGTGGCGCTGCTTCTCTCATGGAGAACTGATGATGCGGTGAGGAGGTTGAGTTCGGTGAAGGATCCAGGAATGAACTTCGCATGCATCGCAAGCGCCTTGGTGACAATTTTTTCATTGCCAGCCCAAGTCTTGAACGAGTCCCCACCACCGAATTCATCCTGCCACCAATCAAGCCGAATACCGAACTTTGTAAGCCACAGAGGCGACGTCATCGGATTGGCCGGGTCGAGGACATCTGGCGTGTCTGCTTGGATGTCCGCAAGCAGATCCGAAAACGAACCCACACACTCGATGAAACAGGCGCAATTATCAAACCGCCCGGTCGCTCCTGACCACTTTCGACTCGCCAATTCTAGTAATCCGCAGCAAGCAAAGAACTGCCCAGGGTTCGTGAGATCGAGGGGGATTCGCATTACGCCGGTCATGAGTTGGGTGCTCCGATCGCGGCCGACTTCGATGCCTCAATATCGGCGCATCGAACCAATGATTCCATCGATGCTAGCCCCCAACGACCGAATCGCTGTTGCAAGTCCGCGAACCGTTGGATTGCCTCGGCCGCCACTCGCTCACTATCCACGGTTGGTCGAGGCGAAGGATCGAAGTGCTTTCGCTCGAAGTGCGGGCGACTCCATCCATGATGAGCGGCGATGAGATGTAGAATCAAATGTCGCTCGGGGTGACAATTGATCTGTTCCAAAACTCGACTCCCGCACGAAACCAATGAGGCGTCCACTAGCGATCCAAATTCGTGCCGGTACCCGTTGAGCATTCCCCAATGACCGTACTTCTCAGACTTGGCGATCGAACCACCTGGAGTCGTTCGATGCGGCCAGTTGTTGGCGTAGCGCTGCCAAATTTCGCGCCCCTTCCCGACATCGTGGCTTGCGGCTGCGAGCGAAACAGCTTCAACGAGTTCGATCGCCAGCCCAGCGGCCGCCGCGAACTCACCGCCGAGGCGACCGACCGACTTGTTATGCTCGTCGAGCCCCACACGACTGCCAGGCTCGCGCTCGCGCCCCTTCGCAACGCGATATTCGATTATGCGGGTCACGCCATCGTCTGCCGCCGTATCGGTTGAGAGGCTGACGGACGTCCTCGTCACGGCATCAACTAGATCGGTTCCAAGAATAGCCTTGCCATCACCATTTACGTCGCGAGCGAATACCCGCTGCCGATCGCTTTTGCCCCCAATGGCGATTTCTGCAACATCGAGTGATAGGTGGTTCGCCGGTGCTTCGCATTTGCCATCGAGGCAGCCATCTCTCAGGCCACCAATCACCGTTGGCAACACAATGGTTGCGTATGCGAGCGGGGACGATGCAATCTCGTTCTTGTTAAATCCCTTGGGGGCGAGAACCGCGAGCTGCTCCCAACGCACCTCACCCCTTGAAATCAGCACAACCCATTGATCGGGATGCCGCGTTGCGAGAAACTGCAGCTCTTCGAGCACTCGGTCACTGCGTCCGCGGAGTTGTTCGATCGATCGCAACGGGAATGTTTCAAACACTTCCTCGAGAACTTCTGCTCTAACCGGACGAACAGAACCGTCATCGGCCACTGAACAGCGAGCGAGCAATTCAATATCTGCCCGCCACGCAATGCGAGTTTCGGGCGGCTCCCACTTCTCTGGATTTCCATGAAGATATGGGCCTACCTCTGGCCGACCAGGCACTTTCCCATCAATCGACGTCAGCGACCAAGAGTCAAACAGGATGTCTGTTGCTTGCAGGATGGCCGGCACTGGCGAGAATGCCGCGCCTCGCTCTTCTGCGCTGAGCGAATCCATCTTCGCACTGAGGGCACTCGGCGAAACATTGCCACTAGCCTTCACGATCTGCTTCAGTATTCTTTTCGTCGCTACTCGCGCACTTTCGAAAGGCGAAAGTGCCTTCTCCTCTTCAGGTTGCTCCTCCATGAAGACTGTAATGTTCGCGGCACGATCGTCGCCACCCATTCGATTCACTCTGCCGAATCGCTGAGCCATGCTGTCAAGCGTCGAAAGATCACACGCGAGATGGTCTGCATCGAGATCGGCCCCGACTTCACCAGCCGAAGTTGCAACCAGGAACACGGACTTCGGAAGCTCAGGGCGCGATGAATCTGACCGGAACGATTTGAACAAATCACCTCTCGCTAACTCATCGCGCTCGAATCCTCGGATCTCTCCTGTCAGCAATCCAACCCTTCGTTCACTGCCGTTGCCAAGTTTCTGCCGAATGTCCTTGGCGACTTTCGCTGCAACTTCAGGCGATTGAACATACACGAGGACGCGGGCGGACCTGGGTGTGCCCAACTTGATCGCAGTGGCGACCAACTGCCCAACCAAGTCCTTCTTTGGCACAGGACGGAGGGTCATGGATTTCTTAGCGTTGACGCGAATCCACACCAGCGGATCCTTGAGATCTGTGACCTGGATAGAAAAGTCCTGATCGGTCGTGCCCGCAGCGGACGAAGTCCTGCGGGTCGTTGCCGACAGGCGTGTTACACGGATCGGGTGCGCCTCATTGGTTCGCTTCTGTTCCGCCTCGATCGTCTGCAGCAGCACGTCGAAAGCAGGCGAAAGGTGCGCTTCATCGTGAACGATGAGTGTGTCCTGACCAAGCAGCCCTGCATGAAGAGGACGGGAGTACCTCCCGTCACCATACCCCGAGAACAGCAACTTGCTCCCGATCATGTCAATGGTGCCAATGATGATGGAAGCGCGGGCGGGATTGCATTTCCAATCTCCATTGTCTGCAAGTTCACCGCGAAGCGTGCTGACCGCTAGAGGTGCGATCGAGTTGCTGCCGCACACCGCTGCAAGGGCATGGCGCAAGTTGCATAGTGTTTCTGCATGATTCTTCTCAGGAACGGGCTCGGCTTCCAGGCCAAGGCGAGCGATTTCCTCAGTGGTCGACCACGGCAACCCATCCATTTGCCCTGATCTGAGGATGCAACCCAAAAACCGCTTGGCGTCGTCCGATGCCTGATCAACTACGGTTCGCCGATTCACTACATACACCATCCGTCGAGGAATCCGGGGCGAGTCAGCGGATGACTGAGCCAACGCAAGAAGCCAAATTGGAATGATGGATGTCTTACCAAGACCCGTTGGTAGGCAACATGATGTTGGAATATTCCCTTGACAGAATTGCTCGTAGAGGCGCGTTTGCCACAGGAATGGCTTTCGACCGCTAGAAAGTGCGGAAAACGCCTGACAGAATTCGATGCCGCAACCGTCAGAAGTGGTCTTATCAAATTCTTCAAATGTTCCGCTAAGTCTTGCCACGAAGCCCCCTGGATCAATCTCCTCAACCACAAACGTGGCCGAGATGCGAGCGAGAAGTGTACGTTCTTCGCGCGAACGCTGACGGTTTGGGTCCCAACGGATTCAGTGAGCGACCGCCCCACACCTCAAATCACCAGCACCCCAGTCTCCGCCTCCGGCACTCCAACTCCCATGAACACAGTCAAATCCCGAATCCCGCCGTCTTCCATCCCTAGATCCACCAACAAAACTTGGTCTTCCTTAAAGTGAATCAGTTCACGAAGCCCATTTTCTAGGCGAACCCGGTCGATCGCGCGCAGCGTGCAGTAAAAAACGGAATACTGCCAGCCTTCGCCGTAGGCCTTCATGAGACGGTGGACCTTGCGAAGGCGCTTGGGATCCCGAATATCATAGCAGACAAGATAATTCCTGCGCATCGGTTACCTCGTAGTCAAGAACGCTAGGGTTGTCAGGTCGCCGAGCACCCATGCTGCTACGAGCCGGGCATGAAGCATGAGCATTCGGCGGTAACTCAAGCGGTACTCAAACACCGGATGAGTGACCTCCGTCGCCATGCGGCGTCCATACGCACCGAAGAATGCCTTGCGACCATGGTCGGTCATTGCACAACCAGCGGCAGTCTTTACAAAGTGTCCGTCCACCAACTCCCCACGATTGAATGCCGAAATGGCGATTGAATCAGCGATGAGGGCTCGGAACGGTTCCATCAAATCCAGTGCCAACGCGGGACGCCCCGGCCGAGACACATGCAACGCTCCAATCGCTGGGTCAAGCGATGCAAGCCTGCATGCAGAAGTAGTTTCGTTTACCAACATGGAATAGCCAAACGACAGAACCGCATTGATAGGGTCCGGCGGCGGCCTGCGCTGACGCCCATGTGCGTCAAACAGCGCAGCGATCACGGCCGCAGGCTGCTTGATCATTCCCGCGAAATTTCCAAAGTACAGGGCAGCAGCTTGGCCCTCATGACCACGCAATTCATCCACGGTCTTTGCTTGTTCAGCAGCGGAAAGCGATTCCAACATCCCCGTGGACACGCGCGGCGGTAGCGAGACATGATTACGCATCAGCAGCGTTCGCTGGTTGGATATCTTGGCAATGACGACTGCACGGGCGAGCGCCAGCACAGCGTCCGGTCGGTCAAGTGCGCGTACCTGCGCACGACGCGTCGCTGCACTCACTGGGCCGAGTGGATCAATGAGTGCGACAAGCCGTCCGGCCGCGCTGAGAAATGCAACTGGAATTTCGTGGGATGCCAGTACACCAATGGCTTGCGTAGACAACTGAACACTACCGAGGAGAGCTAACGACTCGACATTGGCAAGCGGCACTTCGCGAACGACCGCGCCTTCGCGGTCCGTGACTCGCAGCGACTCGCCCCGCACACCTACTTTGGCGGCATCGCGTTGAACAACTACTTGAATACCGTCGTCGCGCGGGGGCCACATACGCCGCGGCGGGTTTGGTTCGCTTGGAGCGCCCGCGAAGAGTGGCATACCGTCGAAGGTGACTTGGGTAGTTCGTTGATGGTTGATCTCGTCAGGCAGGCATATGGGCTGCAGCGAGCATCGCGGACACTTGGGGTCATTCACTAACGGCGCCGGTCGCGCGCTGCTTGCACAGAGCTTGGCCGCGGTCAATGCCTCGAGTGCGTCAGCGCGTAAAGAGTCATCGACCATTACTCGGATTTTGGATTTTTCGGCCGCGTAATACAGCCATGCCTCCGGTACGGTGTAACCAGCCTCCTCAAGCAGTAGAACTTGCAATCCAAGTTGAACGCGATCGGTCGGCCAGGGCTCGGCACTGGCAAGAGGCTCCGCCTCGTCCATCAGTTCGTCGGTTGGGGCTTCAAGAAATCCCGTTCTACGCGGGCGACCCTTTCGGTATTCCACCGGAACCGCCACCATGCCGTCAATCTCAGCGAGGTCGAGTATTGCGGTCAACTCCAATCGATCACTCGTTAGCGTCAGGCTGCGAATGGAACGCGGGCCGCCACTCTCGTGCGAATCGCTCCCCTCTTGATCCGCCTCCGAAGGGGGCTCGCCTGCACGACGCTCGGCCACCGCCGCGGTCATTGCGGGCGTCGGCGGAACACCATGGCTTGGCTTGTCAACACGGCGATGCACCCCCGCCCCTTGCTCTGTATCAAAGCTCGGAAGAAACACTCCCTCGACTGCCATAAAGTAGAAGAGCCGCGGACAGTATGCGTATTCAGCAATTCCACGTGCAGGCCACATTGCGTCCCCCCCTCTCGACGTTTCCCGATCAATCGGCGCCAACGCCACCTCTCGGGGCGACCGCCTACATGCTGTATCGCACTGATCGACCCCGTACTTCAGTATGAATCTGCATTCGGATCAAACAAACGGACCGAAACTGTCCAGATCCTGCCCAGGGCCAAGATCAATGATGTTCGCCGTCTCGATATCGAATGTGATGATCCCCATATGTAGAGCGGAGGGTAGCACCTCAAGATGCTGCCCTCCGCTACTAAGCGATCAATGTTGTACGAATCAGCTGCGACGACGACGGCCCGCGAGCCCCGCCACTCCAAGAAGCGCGATGGCGCCGGGAGCAGGGACAGCCGTGAAGTCGACGTCCATCAACTGCAGGCCAGGCTGGGCGAGTGGTCCAGAGCCGTAACTTGTAAAGAACAGTTTGTAGTACTCGAGACCAACAGTGGCGCCGAGCGTCACCGGACCTGGGGTAGTTGCGAAGTCAATCGTTGAACCAATTTGGTTTCCACCATTCGATGCGGTGTAGTTATCAAACTTCGCAAGGCGAAGGAAGCCGCCGCCATTTGAAAGGTAGGTGCTGTTCCACGTCATCACGAATGCTTCGGACGATTGGAATCCCTGCTGCATGGAGAACTCGGGCGTGGCGGTTGCGCTCAGTTCCGTCACGTACAGACCAATACCCCCTGGGGTGAACGCACTGAAGGTCGCTCCGCCATAGGCACCAAACAGAGACGTGTCTCTCGACACGGGCGATCCCGATATCGAGGAGTCCCATGTAAAGAAGTCATCCTGATCGGTAGTACCGTGAAGACCAATGAACGCATACGACTGCGACCCGCCGAGCCCGGTGATGTTTGCGTAATAACCGGCAAGCGCGGTCGGGGCGAGTGCAACTGCGGTAGCAGCAACAAGGGAGGCCAACTTCGAACTGCTCATGTGGTAATCCTTCAAGAGAAATGTTTTTGACAGTTGCAGAGCGCTCAAAAGAACTAGCTCGCCAACAGATCGCACAGAACGCAGGCGCGACCCTCAATAGAAGTCACGAAATCCAATCCCTGCGCCCATCATGAAATAAATCGAATTTGTGAGATTTGTTGGATAACTGCTGCCCCGGACCGCCCCGTACCCTCCCCCACATGCCACTCCTCTACGCAGGCATCGACGAAGCCGGCTACGGCCCGCTGCTTGGCCCACTCTGCGTGGGCTGCGCGATGTTTGTGCTGCCCGAAGTGCGCGAACCGGCCTTGGCGGACGTCCGCCCGCCCTGCCTATGGCGCGTGCTTGCACCCGCGGTGTGTCGCACCACGACCGACCGTCGACATCGCATCGCGATTGAAGACAGCAAAAAACTCAAGGGCGCGAAAGATGCGGTTGGTCATCCACTGCGCCATCTTGAGCGCGGCGTGAGTGCGTTTACATCCGCGTGCCCCGGTGCGCCCAGCGCATGGGAGTCCGATGCCGCCCTGCTTGCGGCACTCGGCGCGTCGCCGACACTGCCTCCGATCGGTGATGCGTGGCATTCTGAAACCTTGCCGCTTCCTGTTGGGAACGATGCGCCCGCCTTGCGTATCGCCGCAAGCATGTTGCGCACCACGCTGACCAAGTGCAACATGTCGTGCTTGGAACTGCGCGTTCGTGCCATTGAAGCGCGCGAGTTCAACGCGCAAGCGGCGCAGATCTCCAACAAGGCCACCATCAACTTCATGGCCGCGATGCGCCATGTTGAACGCGTTCGCGTTGCCGCGGTTGAACATGGAATCGACGCGTGGATCGCACTTGACCGCCAAGGCGGCCGCACCAGTTACCGCGAACCGCTGCAGACAAGCTTTCCGGAAGCGCGCATTCGGATCATTGATGAATCCGACGCGCTCTCTCGCTATCGCTTGGAGTTTCCAGCGATCGGCGCGGGCGCCACGCCGGCGCACGGCATCACCATCAGCTTTGAACTTGGCGGCGAGGGGCGCAACCTGCCAATCGCCCTCGCTTCCATGGCCGCCAAGTTCACCCGCGAACTGCACATGCGCCGCATGAACGCGTTCTTTGCACACCATGTGGCTGAACTGAAGCCAACTGCGGGCTATGTTCAGGACGGCAGACGCTGGATGGAACAAGTGGGCCCCGCCGCTCGCACTTTGGGCATTCCTGACGAAGCCCTTGTTCGCACCCGCTAAAGCCGCCGATAACACCCCAAATGCCCTCCGGCTTGTGGCATCTGCCACGCCGCGATATCCTCCCCAATCTAACTTTTTTTCGCCCACTTCCACGGATAAAGACCAATGGCCATTGACCTCAATAAGGTTCGCAATATCGGAATCTGCGCCCACATCGACGCTGGTAAGACCACCGTCACTGAGCGCATTCTTTTCTACACAGGCAAGATCTACAAGGTCGGTGAAGTGCATGAAGGCACCGCCACCATGGACAGCCTGCAGGAAGAACAAGAGCGCGGCATCACCATCCAGAGTGCTGCAACCACTTGCCCGTACACCTTCCGTGGCGATGATTACAAGATCAATCTGATCGACACCCCGGGACACGTTGACTTCACCATCGAAGTAGAGCGCTCGCTCCGCGTGCTCGATGGCGCAGTGGCCGTGTTCGACGGCAAGGAAGGCGTTGAAGCGCAGTCCGAAACCGTGTGGCGCCAGGCCGACCGTTACGGCGTTCCGCGCATGTGCTTGATCAACAAGATGGACAAACTTGGTGCTGACTTTGACTTCAGCTTCAAGTCACTCCGCGCTCGCCTTGGCGCAAACGCCATCGCCATCCAGATTCCGATCGGCTTCGGCAACGACTTCAAGGGCATCATCGACTTGATGACCATGAAGGCGATGTACTGGACCGCTGAAGATCAGGGCGTGAACGTCACCATCAAGGACATTCCTGCTGACTTGCAAGACACGGCCGAGCTGTGGCGCGGCGAAATGGTGGAAAAGATCGCGGAAATCGATGATTCGCTCACCGAGAAGTTCCTCACTGATCCTTCGACCATCACCGTTGAAGAGCTCAAGGCATCGCTGCGTCGCAGCGTGATCGGCCTGAAGTGCTTCCCAGTGCTGTGCGGCTCCGCACTGAAGTACGTTGGTATTCAGAGCGTGCTTGATGCGGTCATTGAGTACCTGCCGAATCCAACCGAGCGTCCAGACGTTGTCGGCGTGGATCCGAACGATCCGAGCGTCCACATGAGTCGTCCGCACTCGGAAGACGCGCCGTTCAGCGCGCTGGTCTTCAAGGTGGTTGCCGACGTCGCCGGAACGCTGACCTACATCCGCGTATATTCGGGCAAGCTTGAGAAGGGCATGCGCGTTCTCAATCCGGTCAACGGCCGCAAGGAAAACGTCAGTCGTCTCTATGAGATGCACGCGCAGAACCGTACCGCTCTTGATGCAACTGGCCCTGGCCAGATCGTCGCAGTGGTTGGTCTCAAGGACTCCTTCACGGGAGACACCCTGTGCGACCAAGACAAGCCGATCATCTTGGAGCGCATGACGTTCCCAGAGCCCGTGATCAGTATGTCGATCGAGCCACAGACGGCCGATGACAAGAAGAAGCTTGGTGAAGCACTCACCACCATTCGTCGCGAAGATCCTTCGTTCCGCTCCAACTACAACGAGGAGACGGGCGAGACGATCATCAGCGGCATGGGTGAATTGCACTTGGAAATCATCAAGAACAAGCTGGTCCGCGACATGAAGATCGGCGTGAACGTGGGCAAGCCCCGCGTCAGCTACCGCGAAACCATCACTGGTATGGCCAAGGATGTCCGCGGTCTGTTCAAGAAGCAGACCGGTGGTCGTGGTCAGTACGGTGATGCCGTGGTGACCATCCGTCCGATCACCGCCGAAGAGGCGGAGGCCGAGGAACTAGAGATGGAGAACGGCGTGGTGTTCGTGGATGCAGTGCCCGGTGGCGCCATCCCGCGCGAGTTCATTCCGAGTGTTGAGTACGGAATCCGCCAGGCTGCCGCCAGCGGCGTCATTGGTGGCTACCCAGTCATCAATGTCCGTGTTGACCTCGTGTTCGGTTCGTCCCATGATGTTGACTCCAACCAGATCGCCTTCGAACAAGCTGGTGCGATGGCATTCCGCGAGGCGTTCACCCGCGCGGGTCCAGCGCTCCTTGAGCCGATCATGAAGGTGGTCATCACCACCCCTGACGAATTCTTCGGAAACGTCTCGGGCGACGTGGCGAGCCGTCGTGGTCAGATCATCGACAGCGAAATGCGCGGCGCATCACGGCAGATCACTGCCGAAGTGCCGCTCAGCGAGCTGTTCGGTTACACCACCGCGCTGCGTTCGATGACCCAGGGTCGCGCCGCAGCAAGTATGGAGCCGCTCACCTATCGGCAGATGCCGGAGCGTCTCAAGCTTGAGGTGCTTGCTAACCAGTAAACGTGAAGCAGGGAGAATTCCCTTCTTGACCGCGTGCTGATGAATGCCTGATTGAACCCCCAAGGGGCCCGTCCATGCGACGGGCCTCTTTCAATTCCAGCGCCGCGTTTGAGTGCCGCCCCTCGGGGCAAATGCGTGTGGACGGTTCGTGGTCGTGACCATTGTGGACTACCCTATCCCGCATGGCTGATGGAGCGGCGAGCACGCTATTCAAGGCGGAATACGAACGGGAAATGGAGTCGTGGCTCCGTCGCCGCTTCGGGTGGCTGCTTGGCTCCACCATCGTCTATGAATTGCTGTCCTTGCTGGTGGCGATGGGTGGGCTGCTCATCTATCGACTCACCAAGAACACGGATCTTGGGGCCATCACTGAGACCGATGCGAGCCGCGAGCAACTTGAATCGCTGCGCGAGAACGCGCCGGAGTATTTGACGCTCAATATCTTGGGCACGATCTTGATGCTGGCGGTGGCTGCTCGCGCCTTTACGGCAGTGCGCCCCAAGCTGGAGACGCGCGAGCAAACGCTGCGCGCGGCCAACTGGTTCATCTTGCAGATTGGCGCCATCTCCTACGGCGCGGATCTGGCAACCCAATTGCTCTTCACTGACAATACTGGACAGCCCGGAGCGCCTGGCCTTTCCTACATCCTGTTCCTGCATGTGCTGCCGAGCATCTTCCTGCCATGGAGCCCACGCGAAAGCCTGCGACCCATCTATCCACTGGTCTCCATGTTCATCTTGGAACTGGTGATACTGAAAGTTGCCGGACGGATTGGTATGGGGCAAGTGGTAGTGATGCTGGTGGGCGTGCCGTTCATGCTGGTACCGGGTCTGATCATCAACTGGTGGCGACTGCGAACGCATCGACGCCGCTTTGATCGACGCATGGTGACCAAGGGATATTTCTCCATGCGCCGCGAACTGGCACAGGCGCGCGCGCTGCAAATGGCGCTATTTCCGAAGCCCGTTCGTGCTCCGCATCTGGAGTTTGATTTCACGTACATGCCTGCCAATGAAGTGGGCGGTGACTTCATCCACGCAAGCATTTCCGAGAGCGGCCGCGTTGACATTGTGATGATGGACGTGACTGGCCACGGAATGGCCAGCGCGCTGACTGTTGCGCGGCTCTCTGGTGAAGTGGAACGATTACTCGCCGAAGATCCGGACATTGCGCCCGGATCTGTGTTGCGCGCATTGAATCGATACGCCACACTGACGCTTGCCAAACACAGCGTGTACCTCACCGCGCTTGCAATTCAGGTAGATCCTGCCAGTGGTGTGGTTCGATATGCCAACGCTGGTCATCCGCCGGCGTGGGTGCGGCGCGGTGATGGAAAGGTGGAGCGATTCGATTCCACCACGTTCCTGCTCGGCGCGGTTTCCGACGCCGACTTTGAAGATGACGAGATGGAGATTGTTCTGTCTGCAGCCGATGTATTGGTCTTGGTCACCGACGGAGTGCACGAATCGATCGATCGCGCGGGCCGGCAATTTGGACTGCAGCGCCTGCAGGATGCCTTGGGGCGAACGCCCGCGCCGGAGCGATGGTCGGCGCATCTCACGCAGGCGGTCGAGCAGTGGTCGGGCCGGATTGGCGATGACGACGTGCTGGTTGCCACTGTGCGCACACCGTTGGCAGCCGTGCGATTGCCGAAAACCCGTTCATTTGCTGAAGATATTGAGATGGAAACAACACTTGGCATGAGCCGCGTGCCCACGATGGGGGCTGCGCAGAGTGTTGCTTCGGCTACGCATGGTGTTGCTGCCACTGAGGGCGTCACTGCCGCCGTGCCGGAGGGTGTTGAGGCCACTCCGTGAATGCGTTGATTCCGTGGATGGAACGCGCAGCCCGCATGGCACTCCGCGGTCACGGGCAAGCAGAACCCAATCCGATGGTGGGATGCGTCATCCTGGATAGCAGCGGGAATTTTGTTGCCGAGGGATATCACCATCGTTGCGGCGGAGCACACGCGGAAGTGGATGCATTGCGCCACGCGGGTGCACGCGCGCGCCACGGAACAGCCATTGTGACTCTGGAGCCATGCAACCACCATGGAAGGACCGGCCCATGCAGTCAGGCGCTCCTGAACGCAGGTGTGAAGCAGGTGGCGTACGGATGTTGCGACCCCAACCCGAAGGCCGCTGGCGGCGGCGACATGTTGCGTGCCGCCGGTGTTGATGCGTTTCATCTGCCGTGCGCAGCAGCGGAGCGCGTGACTACGCCGTTTCTTTATCGCGTTCGCACTGGTCTTCCGTGGGTGGTTGCTAAGTGGGCGCAGTCTGCCGATGGTCGCATTGCGACAAAACCCGGCGAGCCGCGCTGGATTAGTGGCCCAGAAAGCCGCGCGATGGTGCATCGCGAACGCGGTCGCGTGGATGCCATTCTCACTGGAATGGGCACCGTTCTGACCGATGATCCCCTGCTCACGGTGCGCGAGGCGCGTGCGTGTCGCACGCCGGTTCGGGTGGTGTGGGATCCGCGCCTCAGTATTGGCGTTGATCGCGCGTTGATTCGCACCGCGCGTGAAACACCCACGGTGGTGGCGTGCACGCCGGAAGCGCTTGCCGCACGCAGTTCACATGCCAACATGCTGCGCGAGTGCGGCGTTGAAGTGCGAGCAGTTGCAGGACTTCGAGCGCTGCTTGCGTCACTCCGAACGCAGTGCGCCACGCTTCCCGCTGGCGACCGCACCGGTGCGTCCACCGTATTGGTGGAAGCGGGCGCGGGGCTCGTTCGATCACTGCATGCGGAAGGACTGATCAATGATGTGTGGGTATTCACCGCACCGCACACGATCGGCGATGCAGGACCGCGCAGCATGGCGCCGATGAGCGCCGCAGCGTTGGCGGGGTTGCCATGCGTATGGCACGGAACCCGCGGCGTTGATGCGGTGGAAGTGCGTCGAGTTGGTGGATGATGATGCGGGCCGCGGTACTCGTTACCGATTCACTTGGTACGCGGCAGCATCAATCGCAAGATCAAAGCCCTTGGGGAACACGCGTAGCACACCGTCGTCACTATCAATGGCCCACTGCCCCTCGGGCTCATGTGCAATGCGAACGCGAGCAAGTTGCACGCCACCAGCTCCAAAGAGCGTGAATTCACCAATCCGCAACGCTTCCGGCATGCGCTGAAATGCCACTGCCGGCGCACGGGCTTCGCACAGTTGTGCAAGAAGTTTGCGCGCGCGTTCGATGCTTGCGGGGCGCGGATCAGCGCCCGGAGTAGTGATGTTCCAACCATCAAGGGTGCGTTCGAGGCGGAACGCGGGCACAGGCGCAGCGCCTGGTGCGGCAGCAGCAGCGGCATCACTCACACCGGTCGGATCAAACGCAATAAATGTCACCGCACGAACGTCTGCTTGCACCACATCGGATCCACGCGGATCAACAAAGAATGCCGGCGGTGGAAAGAGTGCCGCCAATGCTTTGGTTCCAAGTTGCACAACCGTTGCTCGCTCGGCGATCCGGCCAAATCGTTCCTGTGCACCTTCAGCAGCGGTGACGCCAACATCAATCGCGCCAATGATGACATCGGGTGGTAAGGCTGCAAACAAACGCACGCTGCGCTCTGGAGCGGACAGGCCGAAGGTGCTCCAATCGTTTGGACTGTCGGTGACAAATGCATCCGCTTGGGCGCGCGCAAGTGCCTCCAGATATCCGCGTACCGCGTCGGCATCGGCGCGTGTGGATACGGGCGACTCAATGCGCCACTTACCCGCAGCGCGAGCAAGCGTCAAGTGCTGGCTCGGCGCCAATCCGTAGCGCAATTCGATACCGCCAACATCAGCAGGGCCTGGCTCATAGAGTTGCGTCGACCGCCACTGCCGCGGATCGCCATCCACTGCAATGGCATGGAGCGATGCGTCAATACTGGCAGCTTCCGCACGACCAATCACGTGTGCCCACGCTCGACCCGCCACGGTGCGACGTCCAAGTTCAACGCTGCGTTCGCCGCCCGGCCACGCCAATTTCAAAGTTGCGGCGGGCGGCGTCAAACCAAGCGCCGCGCGGGCTGCGGGATCAATGGACGCCGGATCAATGGCGCGCGTGGTTTGTAGCGCTGCACTGACATCAATCACTTCTCGGATTGATGCTGGATCCGCTGGGTGTGCAAACGGGGACTGTTGCATCCATCCCGTTGCGGTTCGAACAAAGACGATCGGCTCTTCATTGCTGTGCGTCAATTCAATGCGATCAACCTGTTCAAGTGGAATCTCATCGGCTGCAAAGAGCGATGCGCGCGCGGAGCGATCCGCCGATGCGTCGCTACGCCCACGCACCGACCACCAACCAATCACGGCAAGCAACGCAGTGACCGCCAATATGTAGATGGAACGCGTCTTCATGTGCGCATCCTCCGGCGAACGACGACCGACGCGCCGAGTGCGGCAATCAGTGCCGGCACCGCGAACGCTTCCATTGATCCAACAATGCCAACCGTTGCGCGAGACAATCGCGGCAGTCGACCAACTTCACGACCAGCACCCGATCCCGCCAGCAAATCATCGCGACCGGCAAGCCACGCCACTGCATTGACAAGCAGATCACGATTACCGGGGTTGCGAAGCGCAATCCGCCCGCCACCAAGTGCGTCCGCAGAGTCCGCAACCGCCGTGGTCATCCACGTGGGCGATCCAACCAGCATGGCGCGCGGAGCATCGGAAACCAACACCACTGGAACTTCAGCGTCAAACCGCTTGGATTCAGGCGCCTCCATGCGACCCTTGAGGTCGCGACGCCAATCGTCTTCAATCCAACGCTCCGCGGCGGGTTCGATGCCAACCACTACGGAAACGCCCACCGCGGCAGGGTCGGATTCCAGGGGGATCGGTCGATCAAGTCGTAGGCGCTGACCGTCAATCGCGCGCCCAACGGCGCTATCAATGCCGCCCGCAACCGTGGTCTGCACAGCGCTGGTTTCTGCGCGATCGGGACCAGTTGGCACCAGTTCCAACACGGTGCGCCCCGTCTGCGCCGCCATGCCGCGACCGCGCAACAACGCACCCCATGGATCCTGCTGGCCAAGTAACGGCAGCAGACTTGGGCCAACGGAAAGCAATACTGGCTCGCCCTGCGCAACTAAGCGACGTGCCACGGAGAGCAACGCACGCTCGCGCGGCGACTCATCAACAGAGTCACGGTCGGCAGGCGGAACGAGGATCCACACGACGGTGGTTCCGGCGGCAACTGCTGGCTGTGGGCCATCGGCAGGAGTCCATTCGCGCACTTCAAAGCGTGCGCCCCGTAACGCATCAGCCGCGGCAGCGAGGTCGCTTCCGTCGGCAGAGGGTCGCAGAATTCCAAGCGCCCCAGCATGTACAAAGACCGCCACGGGTGGCTTGCCAACTTTGAGCGCGCGCAGTGCGGACGCAATGGCCTGCTCCCCGCGGAATCGGCGATCAAAGGAAATGGATCCGCCACTTGCGCCGGCAACTAACTGCCACGCCGGCACCGTAGCAACACCCGATGGCCCGGTGATGATGGCGCAATCGCCAGCGGAAAGTGCCGTGCCAACTTCTGCACCCCACAACTTGGGGAGGCGATCAAGACCGTCTTGTGCGACACGCAATTCACGAGCGAGCGCAGTGAACTCCGCGGGCGCGCCGGTGAGCCATGCAGCCAACGCCGCCGAATCCACGCGCTGCGCGGCGCGATCGGCAAGTGCGCGCGCAGCGGCGGCCAATTCTTCGCTCCAGTGCTTGAGATTGGCAGCAATGGCAGCCGCGGCGCGCGCCTCATCAGGAAACGGTCGAGCATCGGACGCACTGCGTAATTGCTCAATAGAACGGTCAAAGGCACGCTTCTGAATCACCAATTGCACAAACCCGCCGCGCAATGCGTCAAGCTCCGCCCGGGCCGGATCCTGCGCGGGTAGCGCTGTCACCAGGTCCTCAAGGAGAGGCGCCTGCACCGCGGCAACGCGTGTCAATCGATCGAACGCTGCGCGACCGGTACGGATCGCTTCGGCGTGTTGCTGCAGCGCGGATGCGTCGCGTGACTGCACCGTTTCCAACGCAGCTTCGTAGCGCGCGGCATCAGCAGGCTGGGTTGGATCAATACGCGTGGCACGAATGTGACCATCCTTGGTTGGGCACTCAGCAATGCGCGCGAGTACTTCATCCACTTGACGCGCCACGCCTGCCTCCGGCGCACTGAGAATCACTGCGATCTGCCAATCGCCGTCGAGCGCGCCAAGCGTTGCGCGCGTTTCGCTTGCAAGCGTGTACGCGCGTGACTTAGTCATGTCACCCACAACACGCAGTCGCGGCGCGTCGGCCATTCCAACGATGGCCACTGCAATGATGGCGCCGCAAGCAAGACCAAGCACAATGCGCCACCGCCCTGCCACGTGTGCAGCCAGTGACGCACGCGCCACCACCACGGTTGCCGCACACAGGAACCACGCAGCAATTGCCGTGAAATACACCACATTGCCGGTGTCCATCAAGCCGAGCAGAAAGTCATCGAGGCGGCGGAGCGGGTCGATCGAAAATCCAACATACGCAGCGTTTCCAGAGAGAAGCGCTGGGGCACTGCGCGCGATGGCAATCCAAGTCAGCCACAAGAACACCGTCAAGAGATACGCCGCCACTTGATTGCCAACCAGTGCCGACATCAGAATTCCCGATGCCAGGTACGCGCTTCCTGCCAAGAGCAAACCGATCACGCCAGTGCATGCTTCCAAGTAGTCCGGGCGCGCGAACCATTCCAGCGCGGCAAGTTGCGCCACCACTGGAACCGTGATGGTGAGTGCAAGCAGTGCCAGGAGCGCCGAAAATTTTCCGCCGATGATGGCAGCAAATCCAACCGGTGACGCAGCAAGCGATGACCACGTTCCGTTGCGACGCTCTTCCACAATGGAGCGCATGGATATTGCAGGCGCCATCAACAACACCGCCCAACCGAGCGCAATGAATGTTCCGCGCAACGTGGCGGGCGCGCCGCTACGAAAGACTGCCACCGCAAACACCGTGCCAGCAAGTGCAGCAAACGCAGCCATCACGCTCCACCCGAGCGCGGACCCCAATTGCATACGCCACTCGCGGCGAGCAACGGCGACGGCGCTGCGAATCAATGTCATGACTTCGCTCCCGGCAGTGATTGCGGCCCGCTTGATGCGCGTGTTGGTGCAGCAGTGGCGGTAGACGTACCCGAGCCCGCCCCAGCAAGTATGCGACGAACGATGGCTTCCAACGGAACGGCGGACCGTTCCAATCTACGCACCGCGTTTCCAGCCAATACCAATACGCGCCCAGATTCTTCAGCAAGCACAGTGGCGTCAGCACCGTCGGCTGCATCAATTTCACATGCAAACCAGCCATCTTCCAGGCGCGTGCAGCGCACCGCACGTACTCCGCGCACTTCGCGCAACGCGGTGCTGGCGTCGGCCGCGCACTCCACCAGCAGTCGCTCGCTGGCGGCGCCGATCGTTCGCAATTCCGCCATCGTTCCAGCAGCTACCACGCGACCGCTATCAATGAGCACAGCGCGATCGCAGCTTGCTTCCACTTCCGCAAGCACATGACTGGAGAGCAAGATGGTGGTCTCGGCACGCAAGTCTTGCAACAGCGCACGAAAGTCAATCACTTGACTTGGATCAAGACCGGAGGTCGGCTCATCAAGTACCAAGACGCGCGGCGCATGCACGATGGCCGCTGCCAATCCAACACGCTGTCGATAGCCCTTGGAGAGCTGCCCACACAGGCGGTGACGAACATCAGTGACGTTGCAGCGCGCCAAGGCACGCGTCACCGCATCGGCACGCAGCGCGCGCGGCACGCCGTATAGCTCGGTCCGGAACCCCACAAACTCGTTGACGGTGAGGTCTGGCTCCACCGGACTTTCCTCCGGGAGGTATCCGACCACGCGGCGCGCTTGGGCGGATCCCGCGTCCATCCGCAGCCCCGCCATGGACACTTCGCCGGCGTCGGGTGCAACCGCGCCCACCAACATCCGAATGGTGGTGGTCTTGCCGGCGCCGTTTGGACCAAGGAACCCGCACACAGCACCCGCGGGAACGGAGAATGTCACGTGATCGACGGCGATCACGCGTCCAAACCTCTTCACGATGCCGTTCGCTTCAATCATTGGGTGGAGGCTTTCGGCTTAGATGGAACCAAGCCGAAAGTATCCCCGAATTCTAACCATCAGCCGGGTTACACTCCGCCCTGTATCAGTCCGAACGCCTACGGAACGCGCGATGTCACCGCAAACCCGAAACGATCTGCATGGAAGCGACCCCGTCCTACTCCTTGAGGAGATCGGCGACGGAATTGGCGTGGTGGACCGCGCCGGTGAAATCCTGTGGATGAACCAACGGCTCGAAGCACTCACCGCGGAGACGCTGCGCCGTTTCTGTGACTGCTGCAGAGACCTGCTAGCGGAACTTGCCAAGGACGGTAGCGGTCGCCGCACCCACTTGCGCAGCTTCAAGGCTGGCGACAGTTCATGGGAAGTGGCGATTACCCCACTCGACGGATCCACTGATCGCAAGGCAGCATCAACGCGCGCGGTAGGGGTACTGCACAATGTCACCAGCCGGCAACGCGTCCTGGACCGCGTTGATCAAATCGATACCGCTGGCGCTGACCTGTTGGCGCTCGACGCAAAGATTGTCAACCCGCTGAATGTTGGCGAACGACTCGGTCTGATCGAAGGAAAGATCGTCGCCGCGCTGGAACGACTCTTTGCCGTGAAAGACTTTGAAGTTCGACTGCTGGACAACGCAACACAGCGTTTGGAGTTGGTGACTAGCCGCGGAATTCCTCCATTGCCACCGGGACGATTTCTGTACTCCAGCCCCGAAGGCAACGGTATCTCTGGACATGTTGCCGCGTGCGGCGAGCCGTACTTGTGCACCGATTCTGAGGCGGACAGGTTGTATATCCCAGGTCTTGAGGGCGGGCGATCAAGCATCACCGCTCCGCTCCTTCTGCATGACAAAGTAGTTGGTGTCATCAATATGGAGAGCACACTGCCCAACCAGTTTGATGATGAAGACCTGCTGTGCCTCGAGTTGTTTGGCCGCTATGTCGCTATGGCGCTGAATATTTTGGACATGCTGGTGGTCGAGCGTTACACCACCAACCAACGCGTGAGCGGTGCGTTGCGTGACGAAATTGCTGCGCCAATCACTGCTATTCGTGGCGCGGTGGAGCACCTGAAGCGCGACCCCGATGTTCCGGCGGCTGCCATTGCAGAACTTGAACGCGCCATCGCCAGCGTTGAGAACCGCGTGCGTGGCGCAACCGGTGGACCACAAGTGGTGCTTGGGGTTGACCGACTTGATCGCAGCAAAGGTGTTGATCCGGATATTTCCGGAAGACGCCTCGCGGTGCTTGATGATGAAGAACCAGTGCGTGATGTGGTTGCCAACGTGCTTGCCGAAGTTGGCGGCGCCGTTGATCGGTTCTCTTCCAGTAATGAAGGATGCGAAGCCATCGCTCGTGCCGCTGCTGAAGGCAAGCCGTACGACGTGGTGATCAGCGACGTCCGCATGCCGGAACGCAATGGCTACGAAGTGTTCCGCATCGCCAAGGAAGCGTGCCCGCGCACTCAAGTGATTTTGATGACCGGATTCGGATACGACCCCAATCACTCCATCGTGCGCTCAACGCAAGAGGGGCTGCACTGCTTCCTCTTCAAGCCATTCCAAGCGCAGCAACTGGTGGATGAAGTCCGCAAGGCAATCGCGGAGTGGCGCGGCGAACGACCGTTGGTTGGCGGGCGCTAAAGGTCGGTTGATTGGCAGCGCGGCGAACACCCGCCATCACGCCCGGCTGATCACTTGCGCGTGGCAACCAGCATTCGCCAGAATCCTTCGAAATCCTTTTGCATTTTCAGATCGGCAAGGTGGGGATTAGCGGTTGCGGCGGCAAGTACGTCGTCATGCTGCCGATGACCAATCTCCACAACGAGTCGCCCGCCCGGCACAAGCCAGGTGTGTGCGCCGGCAATCAACGGCGCCAGAACATCCATGCCCGCGGCACCTCCTGCCAACGCCGTGCGCGGCTCGTGATCCCGGACATTGGCATTCATTTCTTGCCATTCGTCATCACGAACGTAGGGCGGATTGGAAACCAACATATGGAATGTTCCCTGCTCCGCCGCGGTGAGCGGTTCATAGATCGAACCCGCACGGAATTCGATGGCATCCGTTGCACCATGCGCGGCCGCGTTGGTGCGCGCAAGGTCAAGCGCGGCGGGAACCAGGTCGGTGGCAACGATTTGAATTTCAATCGGAAGCACCGGCGGATCAGTCGGCTCCGTTCCGCGTCGCTGACCACGAAGTGCGGCAGCAACACACGTGGAGATGCAACCAGTTCCGGTACCAATTTCTAACATGCGCACCGGGCGCGCTCCGTTGGCTGCAGCAGCGCGGGCGGCCAGCACTGCCTCTTCGACAAGATGTTCGGTGGCCGGACGAGGAATGAGTGTGGCGGGGCCGACCGCAAAGCGCTTGGACCAGAACCACGCCTCCCCGACCAAGTACTGAACGGGCTCATGTCGAGACGCCCGCACCACCAGCGCGCGCAAACGCTCCAGCTCCGTAGCGGAGGCCGGTCGATCAGCTTCCATATAAAGCTGCATCCGCTCCGCGCCCACCACATGACCAACCAGCATCTCCGCGCATACGCGCGGGGCATCGATGCCCTTGGCGGTCAGATGGCTGTCGATCCAGCGAATGAGTCGACGCGATGTCCACACATCAACCTGAGTATTTGCGGATTCATGCTCAGGGGAGGTGCTCATGGATCAAGTATCCTACGCCGCCTCAGGGAGAAAGCACACATGAGCAACGAATTGCAATCACTCGTACAACTGGCGCTCGATAGCGGTCGATTTCAGAACGCAACCGTCAACGGTTCCGCGGTTCGCTGCCGCGCCAAAGATGCTTCTGCCGAGGCGTGGTACGTGATCGACAAGACCGACGGGCACTGGTCCGTTGCACTGGAGACTGCGGACCGATGGCTGAGCGAGTCCATCGAAGGCGACATGCTGGAAGGCCGCGACACTGCAGAAGAATTGGTGGACGATGAACTGGTGAACTTGGACTTCCCAAATCGTTGCCCGCAAGTGAAGCACTACCGCGACGACGCCAAGGTCTATGTGTTTCGCAGTCGCGTGCCGTTGGAAGGCATCGCCGACGAAACCGCTGGCGTGGCTACCTACCTCTTGGCATTTGAGGCAGCATTTGCGCAACTTGGCGATATGCAGGAGAGCGCCGCAGAATGACCGCACGTCGGCCCAAAGTGGTGATGCTCGGGTGGGAGTTCCCTCCGTTTATTACGGGCGGACTCGGCACGGCATGCCATGGACTGACCAAGGCACTTGCGGGCATGGATGTGGACGTGACCTTCGTTCTACCCAAGGGCGTTCGTGGGGACGAAGCGTCGCATGTTGATCTGGTGGTGCCGGGCCACGGCGCGGACGCACCGTCGATCGCCACACGCTCAACGGCTGGGGATGCAAGCGGACTTGCACAAGACCGCCGCGCCGCCGACCGTGGAATTGCCGCGCGCCGGGCAGCAGGGATGCCGGACAGCAACGCACGTGCTGCCGCTGCAGCATTAGCCGCCGCGGGCCTTCCTGGTGGGCTGAATAGCGGGGGTGGCGGCGGATTGAGCGCCGCGGCCGGATCGATTTCTGGAACTCATGCCCTCGGCGCGCGGGGCGCGCGGAGCATCACCGACAGTGCGCTCGGCAAGAGTATTCGCATGATTGCCGCGCCATTTCTGGCCAGCGGCGCCTACACATCGGCGGGCGCACGGATGGTGCTGGAGCGCATCGCGCTTGCCAGCGCAGCACCACAACGGCTCTTACGCCCGGGAGCACTGAGTAGCGAAACGCTTCCAGAGGAACTGGCACCCGAACTCTTTGCAGACCTTGATGACAATGCACGGCAAGAAGCACTCACCATGCTTGAAGCATGGGAACGATTCGGCACAGACGATCCAGCCGCCGTTGCCGAGATGGTGGAGATGGTGCGCGCTGTTCGAGCGGCCGTACCAGAGTCGAACGGTCGTGGCGCAGCGTTAGCCCTGAAGAGCGGCACCGGAACTCCGGATTACTCGGGCGATCTGCTTGCGCAGAGCGAGGCATACGCGCGCTTTGTTGTGGAATCGTGCCGCGACCGAGACTTTGATGTGATTCACGCCCATGACTGGCTCACCTATCCAGCGGGCATTGCACTGGCGCGGGTGACTGGCAAACCACTCGTGGTGCATGTCCACTCCACTGAATTTGATCGTTCCGGCGAACATGTGAATCAAGCGGTTTACAACATTGAACGACGTGGAATGCACGCCGCCGTTCGCGTGATTACCGTGAGCATCCTCACCAAGAACATCTGCGCTAATCGATACAGCGTGAACCCCGCCAGGTGCGAAGTGGTCTACAACGGAGTGGATCTTGATCCGAAGGCGGTTGGCCTGAGCACCATTGGGCGCCGCGACAAGATCGTCCTGTACTTCGGTCGTATCACCATGCAGAAGGGTCCCGAGTACTTCGTCCAAGCTGCCAAGCGTGTCTTGGAAAAAATGGACGATGTGAAATTCGTGGTGGCGGGCTCCGGTGATCAGGGGCAATCGATGATCCAACTTGCTGCGGAATTGGGTATTGGGCACAAGGTGCTGTTCACTGGATTCTTGCGGGGCAAGGACATTCCGCGTGTGTTCAATATGGCCGACCTCTATGTGATGCCCAGCGTGAGCGAGCCGTTCGGTATCGCGCCGCTGGAGGCACTTGGCCATCGCGTGCCGGTATTGATCAGCCGTCAATCCGGCGTGAGCGAGGTGCTAGTGAATGCACTCAAAGTTGACTTCTGGGATGTGGAAGACATGGCGAACAAGATCATTGCCGTGCTCCGCCATCCACCGCTGCAACGCACCCTGACCGACCATGGCTTTGATGAGGTCCGCGGCATCACCTGGGACGGCGCCGCCAAGAAGTGCGTGGGCGTCTATCAGCATGCCATTGACGACGTGCGCGCACACGCGCGCCGCTGACGCGTGGTGCTGGCGAGCGGTACTGACGCGCGGTGCTTGCAAGATCACATGTGCAGACGGGCGGATGCAGTGCAACGGCGGCTCGGAGCCGACCTATACTCAGCGCATGGCGTTTTTCACGCGTAAGAAGCCCGCTCCCGTCCGCACCTCCACGCCTGCTGCATCGTCAGCAGGGCGCGCCGCACCCCGTGACCCGGACTTTGAGAAGCGCGTCAAGGAGATTGGAGCCGAGTACTTGGCCGCCGCGCGCAATGCAGGCGCTGGCGTCTTCGCCGGCAGCCTCTCGGTGTTCAAAGACAAGCTCATGGACTGGGCCATGCAGGACGAAGCATTCCGCGTCCAGCTGTTCCGGTTCGTTGACTGCTTCCCAACACTTCGTAGTAACGATGCCATCTACGAACACCTCTCTGACTATCTCTCGCAACCCGGCGTGAAGGCGCCGCCCGGATTTGAACTGGGCATGGCTGCTGGCGGACTGGCCAAGGGCCTGATGGCCAAGACCATGTCCAGCCAGATTGAAGGCATGGCATCCAAGTTCATTGCTGGCACCGATGCCGCAAGCGCCCTGCCCGCCTTGGAGAAGATGTGGAAAAACGGCATGTGCTTCAGCGTGGACCTCTTGGGCGAGGCATGCGTGAGCGACGAAGAGGCACGCCTGTACCGACAGAAATACCTTGACCTTGTTGAGAACCTGCCCAAGCGCGTAGCCACGTGGCCAGCAAAGTTGGTCTTGGAGTCCGATCACCTTGGGCCTGTTCCGCGCACCAACGTCAGCATCAAGATCAGTTCACTCAGCGCACGCGTTGACCCCATTGATACGGAAGGGTCAATCCGCACGCTGATGGCGGAAATCATGCCGATTCTGGAGAGTGCTAAGAAGCACGGCGTGTTGGTGAACTTTGATATGGAGCAATTTGCGCTGAAAGACCTCACTATTGAGCTCTTTAAGCGATGCTGCGAAGCCGTGGACTTTGAGGCCGGACTGGCCATGCAAGCCTACCTGCGCAGTGCCCCCGATGATGCACGCAGCGTGGTCGATTGGGCCAAGCGCACCGGGCGCGTGGTCACTGTTCGGCTCGTGAAGGGTGCATACTGGGATTACGAAACCATTCACGCTGAGCAGCAGGGATGGCCAGTTCCGGTGTGGAGCCGCAAGTGCGACACCGACGCATGCTTCGAACGCGTCGCGCAGTACTTCATTGAGAACACGCCCCGCAAGCGCGGCGAAGGCGGCGTGAAGTTGGCGCTTGGATCACACAATGCACGATCGATCGCTGCAGCGCTCGCAACGCTGGAGAAGTGCGGCATGCCGAAGACGGCGATTGAATTGCAGATGCTGCATGGCATGGGCGATCCGCTCAAGGCCGCGGCCATGGCCATGGGTCTGCGCGTGCGTGAGTACGTACCTGTTGGCGAGATGATTCCCGGAATGGCGTACTTGGTGCGGCGCCTCTTGGAGAACACCTCCAATGAGAGTTGGCTCAAGGCGGGTTTCTTAGACAACGCCGACGTGGAAACGTTGGTGGCAAGTCCATTCCGCGAGCATGATTCCGATCCAGGGATCGATCGCATCCAGAATGCACCGGAGCGACACGCGCTGTCCATCGCCGTTCCTGGATTGGGCGATGGGCGGGCGTTCTTCACTGAACCGATGCGCAATTTTGCAGTTGCGGCGGTTCGCACGCAGTTTGCGGCCGCAGTTGCTGCCACCACGGTGCCGGTGGTGCGCAATGACTCAGCAGTTGCAGACGCCACGCGCGCCGTTGCCGACGCCGATGCTGCATTCCCACGTTGGCGCGACACCCCGCACACGGAACGCGCCGCGGCGATTGTTCGTGCTGCATCCCTGATGCGCGCGCGTCGCGATGAACTCTCGGCGATTCTGATTCGCGAAAGCGGAAAGACGTGGCGCGAAGCCGATGCCGATGTGTGCGAAGCGATTGACTTCTGCGAGTATTACGCACGTGAATCGTCTGCGCTGTTTGGTCGAACACGCCTTGGCAATTTCGTCGGTGAACTTGATGAGCAGTGGTACCAGCCGCGCGGTGTGGCAGCGATCATCAGTCCATGGAATTTCCCGCTGGCAATTTGTGCGGGCATGACTGTTGCGGCGCTCGTCACTGGAAACTGTGCAGTGGTGAAGCCCGCGGAGCAGACGCCAGGAATCGCCAAGATCATGTGTGACATCTTGTGGCAGGCGGGCATTCCGCGCGATGTCTTGCACTTTGTGCCAGGCCCCGGCGAGACGGTCGGCGCGGCGCTGGTGCGTGACCCACGCACCGCGTTGATTGCATTCACCGGCAGCAAGGCTGTTGGACTTGACATCATCAAGGCGGCGGGCGAAACGCATGCTGGCCAAGAATTTGTCAAGAAGGTGATTTGCGAAATGGGCGGGAAAAACGCCCTGATCATTGATGAAAGCGCAGACCTTGACGAAGCCGTCCTAGGTGTTCGACAGAGTGCCTTTGGATTCCAAGGACAGAAGTGCTCAGCATGCAGTCGGGTGATTGTGCTTGACAGCGCGCACGATGTGTTCTTGCACCGATTGGTGGAAGCAACGCGAGCACTGGTGGTTGGCGATCCGCGCGAGCCGGGAACTGATGTTGGTCCGGTGATTGACGCGGAAGCTGCCGCAAAGATTCGTTCCTATATTGAACTTGGAGCGCAAGAGGGGAAAGTTCAACTCACCTTGCCGATCCCGGCGGGACTTGAGGCGAAGGTTGGCATGCCGTTTGTTGGACCAACCATCATCAGTAGCGTGCGTGCCGATGTGCGGGTAGCAACCGAAGAAATCTTTGGACCAGTGCTGGCAGTGATCCGCGCCAAGGACTTTGACGAAGCGCTCCGCATTGCCAATGCACCGGCATACAAACTCACCGGCGGCATCTACACACGCAAGCCGGCACATCTGGAACGCGCCAAGCGCGAGTTCCGCGTTGGCAACCTGTACGTGAACCGTGGCATCACCGGCGCGCTGGTTGGCCGGCAGCCGTTCGGCGGATTCGGAATGTCGGGCGTCGGCAGCAAGGCCGGCGGTCGCGACTATCTGCTGCAATTCGTGGAGCCACGAGCGTGCTGCGAAAATACAATGCGCCGCGGCTTCGCACCCGGACTGTAAACAGAAATCGGTTCCGAACTCCCCTGCCCCTGAATTCGGGCGAATTGTGGGGCGCCCGTGACCGATATCTTGAGGCTTGGTAAACGGGAATTTGAGCCTCGCGCGCCTTTACTTTGGCGTGGGTCGGTAGACTCCTCCCTCTACCGCGGGAGCATGTCGACTGCACCTCGCCACACTTACAAAGAATGCACTACCAACCCATGATGACCCTCACCGGATCGCTACTTATCGTCAGCGCGTCGCTGTTCAGCGCGCCCACGCTCGCCATGCAGGCTCCGCAAGCTCCCGCCGGCCAGACCGCCGCGGTTGCCTCTGCGTGGCCGCAAGCCGTCACTGAGAACGGCGCCACGTTCACCGTTAACGAGCCCTCGTACACCGCGATCTCCGGCAACAGCGTCACCATGCGCGCCGTTGTGACCGTGAAGCGCGGCACTGCAGCACCGACAAGCGGAACGTTGGAAATGACTGCCGTCATCGCCACGTCAGACACACCGGGCGTCGTTGAATTGAACGAATTTACGATCACCCGCTGCGACTTCGCAGACGGCTCCGGCGAAACCGCCAAGGCTGAATTCACCAAGCTGCTCGACGGCATCGGCTTCGATGCCACTCTCTCGACCATTGTTGAAGGAATTGCCATCGACGCATCGCGCGATGTCACCGGACTCTCCAACGCAGTGCCAACCATCAAGGTGGTGGAAAGCGCAGCCGTCCTCATCTCCGTGAACGGCAAGCCGCAGTTCGGCGGATGCGGCAGCAGTGGCTGGCAGCGCGTGGTGAACACTCCGTGCATCCTGCTCAAGTCTCCGGACAACGCGTGGTACGCGCGCCTCGGTGGCTCGCAGTGGGTCAGCGCAGCATCGATCAATGGTCCGTTTGCAGCTGCAACGGACACTCCGCCCCAGGACGTGATTTCTGCCATCGGTAAGGCACCAAATCTGCCAGAGTCGGTACAGAGCGCAACCGCTACAAACCCAGTGACACGCCGCGGCGGTCCTTCGCCGCAGGTGATCGTTGCCACTGTGCCGACCGTGCTCATTTCCATCTCCGGCAAGCCGCAAATGGCTGCTGCATGCACCGACGTGGAGAGCGTCACCAACACCGCCGACACGGTGCTCCGCACTGCAGGCAAGTGGTGGATCTTGGGTGCAGGACGTTGGTTCTCTGCGTCAAGCCTCAATGGACCGTGGACATTTGCTGCCGCATCACAGGTGCCTGCTGCATTCGCCAACCTTCCAGCAACAGGTCGCATGGCGGGCGCACGCGCGAGCATTCCTGGCACCACCGAAGCCAAGACCGCGGCAGTGAGCAGCAACCTCGTTCGGACGCTGACTGTTGAACGCAACGCTCCATGCAACGTGAAGTTCCGCGGCAACGCCAACTTCCTGCCGATCGACGGCACACCGATGACGTATGCATCCAACTCATCGCAACCCGTTGTGAATATCAACGGAACGATGTACTGCTGCGACAACGGCGCGTGGTTCATGGGGACCAACCAAGGCGGTCCGTGGTCAGTGTGCGATTCGGTGCCTGAGCAGATCTACTCCATTCCACCATCGTGCCCGATCTACGCGTGCACCTACGTTGAGGTGTACGGAAGCACGAGCGACTCAGTGACGTTCGGCGCGACGAGTGGCTACATGGGCACGTACATGCAGGGCGGCACCCCGGTCTACGGAACGGGCTATGACTACAACGGCACGAACCCGCCGACCGTGGGTCCGGAGGCCGCTGCGGCTGCCAACGTTGAGTCGTACCTCGCACCGGCATACCCAGCCACGTACGGCAACCAGGCCGAGTACTCACCGGCTGATGGCACGTACGCTCCTCCTTCCAGTAACGACTACGTTGACGATTACCCAGACGTGTACCCAAGCGTCTACAACGACGGCTACGGCGGATACGGCTGGAGCCCCTACTGGGGCGCGGCGTACGGATACGGCTACGGTGGCTACGGCTATGGCTACGGCTACAACGACTGGGGTCGATGGAACCGCAACTGGGGTATGGATAGTCGCTTTGGTGGCGTTGGTCGTGTCGGCGGCATCGGCGGCATCGGTGGTGTCGGCGGCATCGGCCGCGGCGTCGGCGGAGTCGGCGGCGTGGGTCGCGGAGTTGGCGGAGTTGGCGGAGTTGGCGGCGTGGGTCGCGGCGCGGGCGGCGCTGGCGGTTGGGGTCGCGCTGATGGCGGACGCAATGCCACCGGCATGGCCGGTGGCGAGGGCCGCGGCGAGACCGGCATGGGCGGATACGGCCGCGAAGGCGGCAACCGCGAGGCTTCTGGCATGGGTGGATACCCACGTCAGGGCGGCGCAGGCAACCGCGGTTCGTCGGGCTTCCATCAGGCGCAATACCGCGGTGCTGGCGGCGGTGGGCGACGTGGCGGCGGCGGCGGACGGCGCTGATCGGTTCGACAATTACATGTGACGCAATCACGGGCGCTGGTGCCGATGGCATCAGCGCCCGTGTTCATTTTGCGGGGGGCGTTGATGCAACACGATTTCCTACTGGCCCTGATGCAACACGATTTCCTACTGGCCCTGATGCAACACGATT
>Ga0247837_1002785_pt1 | contig 32094 bp, 22 predicted proteins | sample LaCtaG_2_FD_187115 | JGI IMG/M metagenome (GOLD analysis project Ga0247837, IMG submission 187115) | Freshwater microbial communities from meromictic Lake La Cruz, Castile-La Mancha, Spain - LaCruzMarch2015_14.5m | ecosystem: Environmental > Aquatic > Freshwater > Lake | place: Spain: Castile-La...
AAACGCGAACGAAGGCCTGGGTTGCTGGCGAGCCACAGCTCCATTTCGCTCGCGTATCCTGCGGCGATGACAACGACCTTGTCCCGGTGATCCTCCATCAGCTTCAGCAGCGTATTAACGGCCTCGGCTCCGTACGGATCACGGCCTTGATCATCTTTTGTCGAAAGCGAATACGCCTCATCGATGAACAGAACGCCGCCAAACGCGGACCGGAACGCCTCGGTTGTCTTCGGCCCCGTCTGACCAAGCCATTCGCCGACAAGGCTGGACCGATCAACCTCAATGACGTGGCCCGACGCCAGTAGCCCCTGCTCCTTCAAGAGTTCACCGAACAGCCTAGCCACCGAGGTCTTGCCGGTACCTGGCGAGCCTGAGAACACCATATGCAAATTCGCCTCAGGAAGAGAGATTCCTCCCCGTCGCTTTCGGGTCACCTCAATCCACGCTGCAAGGTTCGCGATTTGCTGCTTTACGCCACTGAGTCCGGTCAGCGACATAAGCCGTTCGCGACTGGTCATTGGCGCAACCGACTTCTCATCGACGGCGTCGGCGAAATCGGAGGCGAAGAGTTCTTGGATCTCTGGCGAGCGATGAACACGAACTGCACGGACCGCACTCTGTTGAACAGCAGACTCAAAAACCTGCCGTACCGTACGCGCGTTCGCGAATGCTGACCCTCGGCGAGCCTGCGTTATCAGCGAAAGCGCACTTGTGCGTGCCTCAGGACTGACAGCTACCTGATACCTCCGGCAGAGGCCGTCAAAGATTTCAAGCAACTCGCCATCGGTGTAGTCTTGGAACTCGATCCAGTTGGAAAAGCGACTCTCGAGCCCTGGGTTTGAGCGAAGAAAGTCTCGCATCTGTGTCGAATACCCGGCCACAACCACGATCAGGTCGGTGCGATTGTCTTCCATGAATTTCAGGACCGTGTCGATGACCTCGTGGCCATACGAGTCGTCCTTTTTGCCGACGAGGCTGTAGGCTTCGTCGATGAAGAGCACCCCGCCCCTTGCTTCTTCCAACTTTGCCTTCGTCTTGAGCGCGCTTTGGCCCATATAGCCAGCAACAAGGTCGGAACGAGTCACTTCTACAAGATGCCCCTTGCGGAGCAGCCCGGCTTCCTTGAGTTCGCGCGCAAAGAGACGCGCAATCGTGGTCTTTCCTGTGCCGGGGCTTCCGGCAAACACGCAGTGGAACGACATGGGGATGGTAGGCAGGCCCTGTGCCTTTCTCGAGCGGTTCATCGCTGCTGTCGCCACGATTTTGCCAATATGCTCCATGACGATGTGCTGCCCGACAATGTCGCCGATTGCCGTGGTTGACTCGGCAGTTGCTGCCGGCTCGTCTGCATGCCGTTCCAACGGCAAGCTCAGCTTTGCGATCGTTTGTGGCGCCCGCTGCATCCCCTCCAGAATGGCGACCAATGGGAGAATATCGGCGCAATGCAGGTCCGTGGGGTCTTTGGAGATTCTTGTCGCGACGGGCAGCAACTGCTGCACCCACTGTGAAACCAAGCCAAAGAACAAGGCCCTGGGAGTGCTGGTGGGATCGGCGAATGCCTTGGCGATGAGCTTGGCCGTTTCCTCGGCCTGCCAGGCAGGATAGCCGTGTGCGAGCAGATGCTCAGCAGCCGCGTCAAGCATGACCCGAGGCCGTTCGATTTCCCTGACAATGATTGCTGCTACGGATTCGGGTGCCCGTGACGTACGGACGAGCCATGCGGCGAACACTTGGTCCAAGCGGTCCAGAATCGCCTTGAACTCCACCAGGGTGCTCGTGATGTAGGTGGGCGTGCAGGTGACGGTTTCGTTGATGTCTTCGATAAAGGCACGCAGCGCACGTTCCAAGACATCGCCCATCTCGGCATCCGGTCGAGTCGCTTCGTCGAGGATACAAATGGTCCGCAGTTCGCGCATCGCACACCCAAGTAGACAGTGGTCTTATCACATTCGTCGACGCTGGCGGGCAGTGATGGACCTGCTCGATTCCCCCTCGACGCGTTTCGGCGGTGCAGCACCATGCGAGAGTCGCAGTTCCTGGTCTTCGGTTGACGGAGTCTGCCGAGGGCGAGGTGCTGGCGAACTGGATGGCACCGGCTGAAGTACCCCTGACCTCAGCCCGGGCGTGCGTTAGCCGCCAACTGGTGGCCGCCCCTGCCCGGGCCAACAGTGGACGGGGTTTCTTCTGCAAAAGCGCAGGGTTTCTTCACCACAACGCCCCGCTCTCTCCGGCTTCGGACGGGCACAGGGGCGGCCCTGCCCTTGGCCAGCCGAAGGGCAGCCGTATCCTGTTCCGCAGGAGATTCAGCCGTCGTCCGGAACACACACCAGTCGACCCCAGCCCCGGCCGCCCGTTGGACTGCGGCCAGGATGCGACTTGACGGATCCGGTCGGCCACCTTAAATTCTGTCTACGATGTCAAATTCCGTCCCTTCTGAAGGTCTCACCAGCGCCCAGTTCGACGAGGCCCTCAAGGCCGTGGGCGTCGACGTCACCCCCGTGACCGTCCGCCGCTGGTCGCATGAAAACCTGCTGACGCCGCCGCTCGGCGCCACCCACCGCACCAAATGGCGCATCGAGTCCGTCGGCGAGGCCGCCTTGATCTTCATGCTTCGCGAGGGCGACCCCTTGGTCACAGCGACCCCGCTGGGCGTGCGCCTGCTGCTGAAGCTCGTCCGCGCCATGCAGACCAACGCCGCGACCTGGAAACGCTTTTGGAGCGAAGACGCCGAGCGCACCGTCGGCGACGTCACCTGGCGCCCCCAGGGCGACCCCATGCACCACTCCCTCGTCGTCGACGGCGTCACCGCCTACTTCAAGGCCATCGCCGGCGTCCACATCCGCGAGCACCGCACCATCTCGTTTGCCTGGGTCAAGGGCCCTGACCGGCACGAGCACCTGAAGTGCACCATCGAACCGGCCCACGTCGACGAGGACGGCCAGTCCCTCGGCAACAGCCTCCACATCCCGACCTTCTCGAAGGACTCGTTGCGCCGCATCAAGAACGCCCGCCTGCCGGAGATGCCATGACCACGTCGCCCCTCCTCACCGCCGATGAGGTCGCCGCCCTGCTGCGGCTCTCGGTGGACTCCGTCTACGCCTACGCCCGCGAGGGTCGCCTCGCCGCCATCCGCTTCGGGCGCGCCGTGCGCTTCCAGCGCGGCGACATCGACGCCTTCATCGCCACCGCGGCGAAGCGGCCCCGCCTCGTCACCCGCAAGCGAGGTTCGTGATGCCTGTTGAACTGCGCGCCGACGGCTTCTACATCCGCTACCGCGATGTCGACGGCGTGTGGAAATACCGGAAGACGACGGCCAGGACCCTGCGGGATGCGGAGCACCTGCTGCACGAGGTCGAGCGGACCATCGAGCGCAAGGAGCTCGGCCTTGAGCCCCTGACCCGCAATCCCGAGAACTGGACCCTCGCCGACCTGCTGCAGTGGTGGTTGGACACGTTTTCCGTCGAGAGCGCCGCCCACGGCCGCAACGTCGGCACGGTGACCAACCAGCTCCTCAAAGACCCCATCGCCGGCCTGCGCCTCGAGCTCGTCACCCGGGCCCGGCTGGAGCAGCTGTTGATCGACAAGAAGCGGGCGGGGCTGGGCGCCGAGTCCCTGAACCACATCCGCGGCTTCGTGCAGCGGGCCTTCGGGGCGGCCATCCGCCTCGAGAAGTGGGTGGGCACAAACCCCGTCGACGCCGTTCGCAAGGTGAAGGTGCCCCCGCGGGCCTACCAGACCCTGACCGCCGACGAAGCGGCCCGGGTCCTCGCCGCCGCCAGCCCCGACCACGCCACCATCATCGCCGTCGCCCTCTACGCCGCCCTCCGCAAGGGTGAGGTCGTCGCCCTGCGCAAGCGCGACGTCGACCTGGAGCAGGGCCTGCTGCACGTGCGTGGCTCCAACGAGCGGGAGGTCACCAAGGGCGGCCACCACGACACCATCCCCATCCACCCCGAGCTGCGCCCGTACCTGGTGACGGCCATGGGCTCACCCGGGCTCTACGTGTTCCCCGACAGCGAGGGCCGGATGCGCCGCAGCAGCGGCTTCTTCCCCGAGCGCATGCTGCGCCGCACCCTGGCCAAGGCGGGCATCGTCGAGCACTACGCGCTGAAGTGCCGCCGGCAGGGCTGTGGCTTCTCGATGGAGACAGAGACCCCCGAAGACCGGACCTGCCCCCGCTGCAATTTCAAGCTCTGGAAGACGGCCATTGGTCGACAGTTGCGGTTCCACGACCTGCGGCACACCGCTGCCACATTGATGCTGCAAGCCAGCGCCGATCTTCATGCCGTTCAGCGCATCCTGCGGCACCGCAATCCGCAGACAACGATGCGCACCTACGGCCATCTCCAGCAGGACTATCTGCACGAGCAGATCGCGCGCATGTCGATGACACCAAAAGCGTCGCCGACAGCGCCGCCGTCGACGCTTGCTACGCCCTTGCTACTGGCGACGAACGACGACCTCGAAAGTGATCGTGCCCAAAAGAAAAAACCCGCATTTCTGCGGGTTTCTCCTGGCGGAGCGGACGGGACTCGAACCCGCGGCCTCCGGCGTGACAGGCCGGCGTTATAACCAACTTAACTACCGCTCCAGGTAGGCGTGGGCGGCGAATACCTACCGCCGCCCCACGCTCGCGTCAAGCACGATCGTCAGGTCTTCTTCGTAACCCGCACAACTTCGACCAATGCGTTCGACCGGCGGGGCTTCGGACGCGGCGGTCCACGGGACCCGCTGTCGTCGACAGGAGGCGCTGCGAGCAGCTCCGAAGCCGGCACCCGACGGCGCGAGCGCTCCGGTGGTGGGGCCTCCTCAACCTCGGGTTCCGGCGGCAGCGCCGACGGCGGCGGAATGATCTCTTCTGATCGCTTCCCCTTCTTCGCTGCCGATCCGCGACGGCCGCCGCCCTGGGACGGCGCAGGCTGCGCGGCCTTGGCCACCGGGGCCTGGGCGGGCCTGGGCGCGGGCTTGGCGGCGGGTGGGGCCTCCACGGGCGCCTGGACCACGGGAGCTGCCACAGGAGCCGCCACAGGCACTGGCACTGGCACTGCGGGGGCCATCGGGGCCACGAAGGCCACTGGCACCACCCCGGTGACCTCGGGAAGCGGTCCCGGGGACCTGGGTGGCGCTGCCTCGAGGGCTTCGCTCGGCTCCGCCGACGCCTTGGAACGGCGGCCGCGGCCCTTCTTCACCGGTGCCTCGGCCACGGCGTCGGTGCCATCGGCGACAACGGCCTCGACGGGCACCATCTCGGCGGCGATGGGCTGCGGCGCCGGCGCGTTCACGGGCATTGGCCCCGGCACAGACATCGCGACGCCATCGGGGGCGCGGGACCGACGCTGGTGCTCTTCGAGGCTCTCCAGGTAGAGGCGCTCGTCGGCGGCCGGCAGCACCGCCAGGCGGATGCGGTCGTCGGGGTAGCGGTTGACCACCTTGTTGGCGAGGTAGTTCAGCGACAGCAGGGCGGCGTTGCCCAGCACGAAGAGGGGGTCGTTGGATCCCTCGCCGATGCGGGCGGCGGCCAGCTTGCCGTGGGGCCCCCGCTCTTCGATGGTGACGAGGAGCTTGGGCTTGTCGCCGTCTTCGATGATGCGGGCCTGCACCACCGCCTGGCGACCGGCCTCCCGCAGGACGTCGTCGACAAAGCGCAGGGCTTCGGCCCGCTTCTGCTCGGGGGTGGACTTGAGGCTGTATTCGAAGCGGTCGTCCTCGTCGAAGTCGAAGAAGCGCTGGGCGCGCCGCTCGGAGACTTCCTGGGCGGCCACGCCGTCGACCTGCTCGAAGCGGCGCTTCTTGTCGGCACGGGATGGCTGCTGGCCCTGCTGGCCCTGTTGGCCCTGCTGACCCTGGCCCTGCTGACCCTGCTGGCCCTGGAACTGGCCCTGTTGGCCCTGCCCCTGCTGGCCCTGCCACTGACCCTGTTGGCCACCCTGATGGAACTGGCGCACCTCGGCGAGGGGTTCGTCCGACGGCGGTGGTGGCGGACGGTTGCCGCCGGCGATGATCGGGTTGACGCCGCCCACGATGTAGCGGCCCACCCGCTCGGTGGGCGTCGACGTGCCCTTGGCCCGGCGCTTGCGCTTCTTGGGGTCGAGGTCGAGGAGGATCCCCGACAACTCATGGGTGGGGTTGGCGTCGATGCGGTTGCCGATGTCGTCCCAGGGGATGTCTTCTTCTTCGTCGGGGTCGCGACGGTTGCCGATGTCGTCGGGGGGGACGATGACGGGCTTGAAGCTCTTGCGGTTGCCGACGTCGTCGCCAGGCTGCAGGCCGTTGGCCTCACCGGTATAGGCAAACTGCTGCCCGTTGCCACCGCCGCCGCCGCCACCGCCGCCGCCACCACCGCCGCCGCCTTTGTGACGTCGCCGCGAACGAAATCCACCCATGATCGGTTACTCCACCGGAAAGTTCTGATGTTTCTTCGGCTGGCGCCGAAGAAAACGAAGCGCAACGCACAGCGCCGACCTTGGCGTTGGCCGAGGTCGGCGGCAGCGCGTCAGCCGTGCTTGCGCTTGATGTAATAGGACTGGGCCATGCGCAGCAGGCTGTTGGTGATCATATAGATCGACAACCCCGAGGCCATGCCAAACATGATAAACAAGAAGAACAGTGGCATGCCGTACATCATGTACTTCATCTGCGGCTGATCATCCGGCGGTGGCTGCTGCAGCGTCGAAACGAGCATCAGGCCACAGACAATGAAGGGCAGCAGGGGCCAGCCAAACAAGATGGCATCGGGCTGCGTCAGGTCGAGCACATTGGGCAACCACGCGGCGGGCTGCTGGTAGAGCTCCACCGCCGTCGACAAGGTGCGGTACAGGGCAATCCACACCGGCATCGACACCAGCATCGGCAGACAGCCCATGAGGTTGGCGAAGGGATTGACGCCCTTCTCCTGGAAGAAGGCCTGCTGCTTCTCGACCATCAAGCGCTGATCGTGGCCGTATTTCTCTTTGAGTTTGTCGAGGTCCGGCTTCAGATCTTTCATGATCTTGCCGAACTTCTTCATCTCCACCATGGAACGGTGGGTCAGCGGCAACGTCAGCAAAAAGATGGTGAGCGTCAGGCCGATGATGGCCAGGCCGTAGTCGTTGGTCTGGGACTCGATCTGCACCAGCAGCCACAGCAGGGGCCGGGAGACCACCGCCAGCATGCCGAAGTCGATGGCTTCTTCCTGGCCGTGGCCAAAGGCCCGCAGGGCGTCGAGCTGCTTGGGACCCAGGTAGGCCTCCTGCACGAAGGTCTTGACCTCGCCGGGCGCCAGCGGAATGGCCGACAACGACACCACGACGTCGAGGCCGCGGTCTTCGTCGCTGTGCTTCCACGCCACCGCCTTGCAGCTGTCGGTGGGGATGCTGTCGAAGGTGACGGCGCCGACGAAGTAGTGGCGGTCGATGGCGGCGGAGCGGATGGCGCCCTTGAAGATGAAGTCCTCGGGGTCCTTCTCGACGTTCGAGGCCTGAAAGAGTTCGCGATCCTGCTCGGTGACGCAGGTGCCGCCCAGTTTGTCGGTGGCGACGACGAACATGCCGCCTTCGTCGCGCTCGCCCACGCGCTCTTTGCCCGACAGCACCATGTCGAGCTCGGCGGTGCGCTTGGCGTCGCTCTCGTTTTTGAGGGTGGTCTCAAGTTTCAACGAGAAGGTCTCGTCGTCAAACAGGAAGCGGCGGCTCAGGCGCACGCCCGACGGCGTCAGACGGGAAAACGCCACGGCGCGGCTGGTGCTCTCGGTGAGTTCCCAGGGGGCGTCGGCCTTCAAGACGACGTCGCCACCGCGGGAGCGCAGTGCCAACAAATGGGCGCCGCCGTTTTCGCCCTTGGCGATGTCGACCTTGACGTGGCTCTTGGGGTCCACGCCCTTTTCGAGCTTGGTCTCGGAGTAGCCCGTCAGGGCCCAGCGCTTCACCTGGGCGCCGAAGGACGACAGGGTGCCCTCAAAGCCTCCCTGCACCTTGGACTTGTCTTGCTTGGCGGCGACGTCGACGGCGACGGTGGCCTCCTGCTCGGGGAGCTTGTCGTCGGTACCGACCACAGCACCCGGGGAGGCGGCAGCGGCGGCCTCGACGGCGGCAGCGGCGGCGGCCACGTCAGTGGCGGCGACGGGAGCCTCGGGGGGCTTTGCCTCGGGCTTGGGCATGAACGCGTTCAGCCCCATCCAGGCCATGAGCATGAGCGACGCCGTCAGCACCACCCGCATCATCGGGTTGGAAGACTGCTGGTTTGGATCAAGAGGCGGGAGGAACCCGCCGGGTGTGCTGCTCATGACAATCCTTGTCGTCGTGCCGACGTGCCGCTGTGTGCTTCGGCCGGAGAACCCCCGAAGGCGTAGGGGACGCCAGCGGATGCCGCAAGCGGGTGGAGGGATGATCGTCACCCCGAGCCCCATGGACAAGCACGGATCGGTCCGCGGGGCCTTCAAGGGCCTCTCAGCGGCCCTTCAGCGGCAAAATGCCGACATTTCAGGACCGTCAGGCGCCTGCTGCGGCCCGCCGAGCACTGCATCGGCGGCTTGTCAGGGCGCTTCACGCCCGCGTCCCGGACAGCACCGTGGTCGGGAAGCCATCGACGTTGGCCCGATGGCTCGCCCGGGGATCGGCGTCGTCGCTTGGGGTACTTGGGGCGCTTTTTCGGCGCTTGGCGCCCGTCGTCGTGTGTCGGTGCTGTCACGGCTGTGTCAGCGTTTCGCGGCGCCACCCGGTGAAGATGGCTACACGGTGCGCGCGAGGAGTTCCCATGACCGCCTACCACCCGGACTTGCGGTCAATCGCCCCCTGGCTGCCACGAGGGGTGGGTGTTCCCTGGCTCGTGCGCCTGTTGCGGCGTCTGCCGATGCCGTCGACGACACTGCCGGCTGGCATCACCGTCAGCGAGAGGCCCGTGGCCGACGGCCACCCCGCCAGGGTCCGGATTCTCCGCCCCGATGGCGTGAACCCTCGTCGTCCAGCCATCCTGTGGATCCACGGGGGCGGCTTTGTCATTGGCGCGGCCCGGCAAGACGACGGGATGTGCGCGCGTCTGGCCCGGCGACTGAACGCCGTCGTCGTGTCGGTGGAGTACCGGCTTGCGCCGGACCACCCCTTTCCAGCCCCCCTCGAGGATTGCGCCGCCGCCTGGGAGTTCGTGCTGCGGGAGGCCAACGACCTCGGCGTCGACCCTGCACGCATCATCGTCATGGGACAGAGTGCTGGCGCCGGGCTCGCGGCGGGGCTGACGTTGCTGTTGCACGATCGACAACGACCGCCACCGCTGCTGCAGGTGCTTGTCTATCCGATGCTCGACGACCGAACGACGCTGCGGGTCGTTGATGGCCGACATCATCGCCTCTGGAATGCCGCCAGCAACCACTACGGCTGGGCGTCATACCTGGGCGTTGTCCCCGGGAGTCCAGGCGTGTCCGACCTCGCTGCCCCGGCCCGGCGCGAGAGCCTCGCTGGTCTGCCGCCGGCCTGGATCGGCGTTGGCACCCTCGACCTGTTTCACGACGAGGATGTCGAGTGGGCGAGGCGCCTGCGCGAGGCTGGTGTGCCCACCACGCTGGAGGTTGTCGACGGTGCCTTTCACGGCTTCGACGCCGCAGCGCCGACAAAGCCCGTCAGCATCCGCTTCTTCGAGGCCCAGGTCGCAGCGATACAAGAGGCCCTGCGACAGGCCGACGGCCCACCCCCGTGAGGTGCGCCGGGTCGCCGACGGACCTCGAGGTCATTCGGCGTCGCCGTCCCAGAACCCTTTGGCCTGCGCTGCCGCGCCGCGGCCGACGGCGCTGCCCACCTGGCGACCGATCGTGTCGTCAGTGAAGATGTGGATGCCGCCAAAAAGCCGCGACTGGCCCGATTGGTCGGCAGCGTCGTAATACGTGGCCCATTGGAGGCGCAGGTCGGTGGTGGGCCCGTCTTCAAACACCAGATAATTCCCGGCCTGGGCCGTGAACTCGCCGAGGCCCCCCGGGAAGAATTCCGAGCCCGTGAACGCCGTCAGCGCTTCGGCGGCGGCGCGCGAGAAGGTGCTGTGTCCCGAGATGAACCCCGGGAAAGCCGGCGTCACGAAGGTGCGGCGCTGGTAGGGGATCCACTCCAGGGCCCGCATCCACTGCACCGAGGTGTATTCGTTGAGGCGGTCGCCGGGCTCACCGGGCCAGCCCCGCACGGCGAGCTCGCCGACGAAGTGCCGCAGGGCGAAGTGCCGTTCACCGGGGGCCGACGACGCGTCGGTGATGAGCTCGATGAGGCCGTCGATGAGGGGCAGGCCCTCGGGGCTGTATGACGGCGACGACGGATCACTGCGCTGGCCCTTGCCGGCGAAGTAGCGCACCAGCGAGATGGGGCGGGGGCCGCGGCTTTCGCGCTTGAGCTCCCAGGCGGCGATGGCGGCGTCGTGGGTGGCCCCGCTGAGGGCCAGGCCGAGGCCCACGTCCCAATGGAGGCGATCGATGGCGGGACCCTCCCCCCACGCCCGCAGGGGCTGGCCGGCGGCTTCGATGGCGTCGCCGACGTCGTGGCTGATCTTCAGCCAATGCCCCGGCGGCGTCTCCGACTTCGGCCCGTCGGCCCACATCTCGGCGACCACCCGTGAGAAGTCACCACGCTTGACGATGTTCTTGTCGTAGGGCCGCCCCGTCGACGGATTGAGCCGATGACCGGTGCCGCTGTTGGCCCCGAGGGGATTGTCGCCGCGGGCGCCGGGGGAGATGTCAAAGACGCGGCCGTCGTCGGCATCAAGCTGGGCCGTCAGGCGGATGACCTCGACGACCTCGCCGATGAGGGTGTCGTCGTCGACGGACGGGAAATCCCCGGGTGTGCTGTACAGGCCGCTGTCGGGGTCGCGCTGCAGGGCGAAGGGACGAACCTCGCGCCACTGTGGCCCCAGGTAGGGCTGCACGCTGGTGTCGAGGACGATGCCGTTTTGGGTCTCGGCCAGGGCGAGGTTGAGCTGCTGCCAGTGATTGGGATTGTCCAGCCGCGTGCCCGGGCGGTCGACGACGAGGACCGGGTTCTCGGGCTGCCAGTCGGTGGTGTCGGCGTAGCCGTTGCGCTCATTGGCGCCGTCGTCGAGGCCGGCGTCGATGGCGGCCTGGCCGATGCGGTTGCCGACGGCGACGGGGTCGGTGCCGTCTGTGTGCTCGTCCGTCGGATCGAGGGCCAGCACTGCCATGAAGTCGTCGAGGCAATTGCGGGTGATGGCGGCGCCCTGGGCGTTTGCATAGCGATGACGCAACACCCGGTAGGCCGCGTGGGAAATCGCGGTCTCGCGGGCGGCCTCGATGTCGGCGATGCCGTCGGTGTTGACGCGGTCGGTGACAAAGACGCCGCGGGCGCTGTCGTCGAAGACCGCCCAGGCGTCCCACATGGCCACTGACAGGTGGAAGATGTTGCGGGCGTGGAGCGGGGGGTTGGGGATGTCGCGGCGGATGGCGTTCAACAGCTGCTCGCGAAAGCGGCGGGCCACAGACCCGTTGGGAACCGGATCGACGGCGTCAGCGGGGCACAGCGTCGACACCAGCGGCGGCGCCGGCGGCGCAAAGGCCGTTGTCGTGTTGGTGGTCACGGCGATGCCGTCGTCGAGAGCGGGACTCAACACATCACCGCCCACGGCGTACAGGCCGCCAGCGCCGTCGTCCCACAGGGCGTGCACGGAGGCCGGCGCGCGCTCGAAGCCGAGGTCTACCGTCTGCCATTCGCCCCCGGGAGCCTGGCCGGCGGCGAAGCCGTTGGAGCCCGCCACCCACACATTGCCGTCGTCGTCTTTGGTGACGCCCTGCAACAGGGGAGCCCCCGGCGGGGTGTCTTCCTTCAAGCGCCGCTGGTTGCCGCGCAGCAGCAGGCCGGCAGCCCCGCCGCCGACAATGACGACCTCGTCGTCGTCGCCGGAGACCGTGAACAGGGTCTCGGTGGTCCCCGATGGCACCACCGAAAACGCCCGACCGTCCCAGTGCAAGATGGTGCCGACGCCGCCGACAATCCACACGTCGGTGGCGCTGCGGCCCCACACCTTCAACAAGGCGCCAATCTCGCCGTCGGGGCTGCGGGGGACGTCGAGGGGAATGGGCTCGTCGCGCACCGTCGTGCCATCCGTGCGCCACACAAAGCCCGATCGTCCCGCGAAGCCACCCACGGCCCACACGTCGTCGGGGCTCTGCCCCCAGGCACCAAAGACCGTCTGGCCGGCAAAGCCCGGCGTCTGCAGGCGGGTGACGACGTCGCCGGCATCAACGCGCAACACCGTGGCGCCACCGCCCACCAGATAGGTGGGCCCGTCGACAAAGGACTCCACCCACCAGATGTCGTGCACCTGGCCCGTGGCCACGGGCGTCCACGTCGTGCCGTCGCCGTGCAACACCAGGGGGGCGGCGTTGGCCGCGGGCTGGGCCCCCACCAACCAGACATCGTTTGGTCCGGTGCCACCCACCGACATCAGGGCCGCGTCGGCGTGGGTGGCGGCGGTCACAAACGACCGCTCGGGGAGGACCGGTGCGGGGTCGCATTGGTCGCAGGACACAGACAGGATGACAGTCAGGGTCAGGGTTCCGACGACGACGCGCACGATGGCCTCCACATGACGGGGCGAGCATGCCACAGGCCCCCGACAGCGGCATGCCTCCCCGCAGCCCAACCGGCTTTTTCGCCACAGGGTCCTCGCGTCGACGGCCCCGGTGGGGAACACTCTGCAGGTGTCGATACTGCCCGTGGAGAGACCCGAGCCATGACCATTGGGACGAAGAAACGCGGCCTGCTGATGACGCTGTGGATGCTGCCGGTCCTCGGTGCCTCGGTCTGCGAACCAGACCCCTGCGAGGGTCTGGCGGGTCCGTTCTCCGCCGTGGTCGGCACGGGCACCGCGACGCTGCTGCCCCTCAACGACGGCGACGTCGTGGTCTACGCCCGCGGCATCCAGGGCGGCACCCACGTCGATGGAGCGGTCCAGATCGACAACCTCTTCTTCCCCAAAGACGAGCTCGCCCCCGTCGAGCAGTTGCCCACCATGAGCTTCACCCTGCACAACGACGCCGACGTGTTGGTGGGCGGCTACGAGGGGCAGCCCCGGTCCTTCACCGCCGTCGACGACGACACCGGCCTGCGCCTCGGCGAGCAGGTCATCTTCTTCGAGGACGCCAGCGTCTTCGTCGGTCAAACCCTGCGCCTGTCGGCGGAGGTCACCGACATCTGCGGCCACACCGTGGGCGACGAACACCTGATCACCATCGCCGACCCCGGCGGCGGCCCCACGGGCTAGATCACTCGGTCACGCGCGGCCGTATTCCTGCTTATATTCAGCACTTTACAGGAAACGCGACCGGTCAGCGGGGCATCGGCAGGCTGCGCACCCGCCCGGCGCCGGGCTCGGCCCAGACCAGGTTGAGGCCGACCACGAGGAGCTGGCCCGCGGGCCCGTCGAGGGCCAGCAGCTTCTCGGGGACCGCCCCCTTCACCCGCTGGTCGAGGCGGTAGAGGCCACGCCGCTCGTCGCCCACGAGGACACCGTCGGTCACGTAAAAGAGATCGTTGCCGGTGTGGACCATGGCCGTGATGTGGGTGCTTGGGCTGTCGGGGGCGACGCGGCCCAGGACCACGGCGGGGTCGTAGGTGACGTTGGCCAGGCTGAGGCGCACCAGACGGCCACCACCAGCGTCTTCGGCGGTGGCCGCGAAGGCGTCGATGTCGCCGGGGGTGGCCACCAGCGCCGTGACCCGACCCGACCCAAACGGGGCCTCGGGCACCACCTGACCGTCGATATTGATGTCGCCGTTTTCGCCCCCCGAGATGAAGCGGGAAAACACGGCAGCGCTGGCGCTTCGTCGACCACCCACCATGCTGTAGCCGCCGCCAAACAGCGGCGCCGTCAGGCCCGCGTCTGACACTTCGCCCACGTAGTTGATGACCCGGTCCACGGCGGCCCCCGCTTGACGAACCAGCCGGGTGGCGATGACGCCGTCGCCAGTGGGAGCCCGGGCCACCACGATGACGTGGCTGTCGCCGACAACCTTGAGCGAGATGTTGGTGACGCCGGCACTGGGCGGTGCCGCCGCCAGCCCCGAGGCGAGGACCCGGGGGGCGTCGGCGGTGGTGCCCGTGGTGGGCAGGGCGCGAATGACGTCGTTCGCCGCCGCGGGGTCATCGGCCAACCAGACGACCTCGCCGTCGGCCACCACCAGGCCCGCGACCACAAAGGGTGCCGCCTCGCAGGCCACGTCCACCACGGCGCCGCCGACGAGGGCGTGCCGCCGGATGCAGCGGCCGACACTGCTGTCGGCGACGTAGAGGGCGTCGGCGTCCGCCGCGATGTGGGTGACGCCGGCCACGCCGTCGACGACGATGGTGGTGGGGTCTGGTTCGCCCTCGCCCTCTCCCTCACCTTCGCCTTCGCCTTCGCCCTCACCTTCGCCTTCTCCCTCACCTTCGCCTTCTCCCTCGCCTTCGCCTTCACCTTCACCGCCGTCGTCGACGCAGACGCCGTCGGCGCCGCACACCGAGCCTGGCAGGCAGGTGGACGCGTCGCCGGGCGTGCAGGCCACGGGTGACAGGCCAAGGATGGTGCACGACGACAGCGTCGGCGTGACCAGCACGGTGAGGCCCACGCTGATGAGGGACACAACGGAGAGCAGCTGGGGGCGTGACAGCGACCGCATGGGTGACCTCATTCGGGAAGCAGGGCAACAGTGACGAGGACACCACCGACGACGGCGACGGCGGCGCCGACCCCAAGGACCACGAGGCCGAGGCGGCCCTGGTCGAGGTCGGCCTGCTTGTTGAGCTTGGCGGGATCTGTGAGGGCGCCTTCGGCCCCGGCCACCAACACCCCACCGACCCCGCCGATGACGAGCCCGGCCACACCCACGCCGGCGCCGCCGAGCAACAAGGCCGAAGGCCCCGTGGGCGCTGGTGCCGGGACGACGGGGGCGGCGACGACGACGGTGCTGACGTCGAGGAGGGGCCGGCCAAACAGGGCCCGGGCGGCATTGCGGGCCGCAATCCGGGCGTGGTCGACGTCGACGGCGACCTGCTCCGTGCGCTGTTCGACGACGGCGTTGGTGACGTTCATCAGGCGGGCGTTGATGGTGAGCTCCGTGCCCACCCGGGCCAGGGTCCCGGCGATGACGCGGTTGGCGCCGAGGGCTGCACCGAGCTCGGCGAGGCAGGAGTCGGCGCCGTCGCTGCAGCCCTGCCGGGTGGCCTCGACCTCGAGCATGGCGTTGATGTCGGCCTGGGTCAGCACCGCGCAGCCCGAGGAGGCCGCGGCCTCATTGGCCAGCGTCCCCGTCAGGGCCGCCGACAGGCCCCCTTCGCTGTCCGCCAGGTTCGTGCCCACCAGGGTCAAGACCACCACGCTGCACGACGACGCGGCGGTGGGGGCAGCGGTGGGCGCTGCGGCGCCGACGGGGGCGGTGGCGGGCGCGGCGGACTGGGCACGGGCCGGGGTGGCTGCGCCAGCGATGGCCATCAGGGCGAAGACGACGACGGAGAACCTGGGCATGACGTCCGGCTACCAGAACACCCCCGCCCGCAGAAGTCGCCGGCGTCACATGAGGGCACCCCGCCGCACACAGCGACCCACAACGCCCCACAACGCCTCACAACGCCTCACAGCGCCCCACAAGTGCCGACCAGGCCTCCACAGACGGTGCGACGCCACGGTGGTCCACAGGTCGCAGTGCGTCGCAGTGCTGGCGACGCGCCAGGTCCGTCAGACCGCGCGGTCGGCGTTTTCGGCAATCAAGCGGGCCCACGTCGGCAACAGGGCCGGCGGGAAGTCGTGACCCATGCCGGGAAAAAGCGTCAGCCGGGACCCCGCGATGCGGGCCGCGATCCGGCGGGCGTTGTGGGGCAACACCAGCTTGTCTGCCAGCCCGTGCATGACGGTCGTCGGTGCCTTGATGTGCTGCAGGGTGTCGTCGATGCAGCCCGTGGCGAACAACGCGTGGGTCTGACGGTCGAGGCCCGCGGTGCGCGAATCGCGGTCCCAGGCGACGCTGAAGGCGTAGCGCAATTCGTCGTCGCTGCGTCGATAGGCGGGACTCGCCAGGGTCTGGAAGCTGCGCACATTGCGTTCGATGATCTGCTCCCGCGTGGCCCCCGCCGGCGGCGGCCCCATCGACAACAACACGCTCGGATGGGGCATGCCCCACAACGCATGGTTGGTGTGGCTCATGATGAGCGACAACGACCGCACCCGCTCGGGCCGGGCCACAGCCATCATCTGGCCAATGATGCCACCGAGGGAAATGCCGACGACGTGGGCCCGGGGCAGGTCCAGATGGTCCATCACCCCGAAGGTGTCGGCCACCATGTGGTGCAGGGTGTAGTTGGCCCGGGGCTTCCGGCCGAGGCGGGCCAGCAAGAAGTCCCGGGGAATGTTGACGGGGACCCCGCGGTCCACCGACGCCGACAACCCGATGTCGCGGTTGTCGAAGCGCACCACCCGGAAGCCGCGCGCCACGAGGTCGGCGCAGAATTCGTCGGGCCAGAAGATCGACTGGATGGCCAGGCCCATGATGAGCACGATGGGCTCGCCGGCCCCGACCTCATCAAAGGCAATGCCGACGCCGTCGACGTCGACGGTGCCCGATCGCCACGGCAACGCGCTCGTATGGCGGGGCGCTGTCGGTGCAACAGAAGCTGCTTCAGGGCTGGTGGTCGTGTCGCTCGGCATGGGCCACCAGTGTAGCGCCTCGAGGCTGTCGTCGTGCACCAGGGGTCCCCTGACGCTGGATTCCGCCCGTTCCCGCTTTCGCCGCAGCACGCCCCCTGCCATCACCACGTCATGACGGGCGGCGCGCACGACACGGTCAACACGGTCAACAGGCGGGGGCTGGCAGCAGACCTTGGCATCGCGGCGGCGATTGTCGTCGTCGTCACCATCGTCGTCGGCGTCACGGCCCAGAGCCTCGGCTTCACCCGCGACGAGGGCTACTACTTCAAGGCCGCCGAGCTGTACGCCCACTGGTTTCGCACCCTGGTGTCCCAGCCGACGACGGCGTTGTCGGCCGCCGGCATCAACGCCGACCTCGCCTACAACCCCGAGCATCCGTTTCTGCTCAAGGGCCTGTTCAGCCTGGCGCGCACCATCCAGCAGGCCACAGGCCTCGACGTCATGGGGCACAACGCCCTGCGCTTTCCGGCCTGGGTGGTGGCGGGGCTCTCGGTGGCCCTGGTCTATGCCCTGGGTCGCGCCGCGAAGCTGGCCCGATCGACGTCGCTGGTGGCCGCGCTGGTGTTCTTCAGCCTGCCCCACGTGTTCTGGCACATGCATGTGGCCTGCTTCGACGTCGGGGTCACCGCCGCCCACGCCGGGCTGGTGGCGGCCTGGCTGCGCTTCCGGCACAGCCTGCGGGGCACCATCGTCGTCGGCCTGGTCTTTGGGCTGTGTGCGGCCACCAAGCACAACGTGCTGCCCGTGCCGGCGCTGTTCGTGCTCCATTGGGCCCTGGGCGAGGCGGGCAACCCCCAGGGTGTCGTCGACGGACGGCGGCTGCGGCTGCCCCTGGGCTTTGTGACCCTCGCCCTCATCGCGCCCATCGTCTACGTCGCCCTGTGGCCGTATCTGTGGCCCGACGTCGTGGGCCGCTTCGGCGCCTACGTCGGCTTTCATCTGCGCCACGAGCACTACCCCATCATGCTGTTTGGCGAGCTGCTGACAGCGCCGCCGTTTCCCTGGTCGTTTCCCCTCGTGATGTGGGCCCTGACCATCCCGGTGCCGGTCCTCGTCGTCCTCACCGGCGGCGTGGTGCTGGCCACTGGTGTGGTGCTCGCCTTTTTGTGGCGACGCTTCATGGGCGCCGGCAGCGCCCGGGAAGACACTGTGGTGCCCCTTGGCGATGTGGCCCGCTCACCATCGGGATCGACGGCCCTGCTGTTGTTGCTCAATGCCGCCATGCCGGTCTTTCTCATCGCGTTGCCGTCGAGCCCCATCTTTGGCGGCACCAAGCATTGGATGAACGCCCTGCCCTTTGTCTGTGTGCTCGGGGCCTGGGCCCTGCACGAGGCCGTCGCCCGCCTGCGCCGCCACAGCATCGTCGTCGTCGCCGTCGTCGGCGTCTTCGTCGCCATGCCCGGCTTTGTGCAGAGTGCCCGGGTATGGCCGTATGGCCTGGGGGCCTACAACGAGCTGGCGGGCTTCTCCCGCGGGGCCGCCAACCTCGGGCTGCAGCGAACGTTTTGGGGCTACGAGATCCGGGAAGCCCTGCCCCTCATCAACGAGCGGGTCCCCCGCGGCGGCCGCCTGCACGGTGGCGACGTCAACCAGGACAGCCACCGCCGCTATCTCGATGACGGCCTGCTGCGGTCCGACATCGCGTTTTCAGCCGGCGTCCGCGGGGCCGACGCCGCCCACGTCGAACCCCTGGGGGAGTTCAAGCAGCAGCAGCTCGACGTGTGGAACGAATGGCAACGGCACAACCCCGATGTCGTCGTCGACGTCGAAGGTGTGCCGTTGTCGACGGTGACGTTCCGTCGCTGATGGCGCTGGCTCCAGGCGTTACAGGTCGAGCTCGAGGACGCTCTCGCCGTTTTCGCGGGTCACGTAGACAAACACGAGGCACATCTCGTCCTGGGTGCCTTCGCCCCAGTTGATGGCCTCGCTGCGGCTCGAGGTGTCGAAGGTGCAAGACACATCGAGGCGGTCGCCGCCGTCGACGAGGATGGGGGCGTCGTAGAAGGCGACCTCCTGCCAGTTGAAGTCCCAGTTGGGCACATGGGCCAGGCACTCCTGCTGCTCACCGGTCTGGTCGGCGATGAGCTGACGGGTGAAGGTCAGGGTGCGCCCCAGGGTGTGCATGTGGGGAAAGGCGCCGTGAATCTCCAGGGGCTCGGGGAGGCCAAGGAGGGGAACCGTGAACTGGTACGTCTCTGAGGGCAGACCACCTTCGAGGGCCAGGTCTTCGTCGGCGAGGGGCACCAGCAGGGCGTCCTTCTGGACGTTGTCGGCGAAGCGCAGCCGCAGGGCCGTCTGGTCGGGGGCCACACCGGACAGCAGGTTGTAGTGCAACTGCATCACGAGCTTGTGGCCGGCGGGCACGAACAGGCCGGTGCCGTCGGGGTAGGTGACGGCGTCACGACCGGGGGCCCACACGGCCAGCAGGTTGGTGTTGTCGACGCCGGCGTCGCCGAAGCATTGAAAGCCCGGGCGGGGGTCGGCGTCGTCGAGGGCCTGGGCGGCGTTGTCGGCCTCGGTGTCGAGCAGCGAGAACAACAGCATATGGTGCACTTCGCTCGGCACGCCGGGCAGGATCTCGTAGCCCGTCAGGAAACCATCCGTGAGGCGCTCGGGGTCAAGGATGAAGCAGCGGTAGTCGTCGTTGGCCTCCGCCTCGTTGGACTCGGGGGTGTAGGGCTCGTCCATGATGACGTCGACGATGCCATCGCCCTGCAAGCCCAGCAGCGGCAGGGGCTTGAGGATCTCTCCGGGCACCGGGCCCTCGGGAGCATCGTTTTCGGCCCAGGCCGTGAAGAGGGCAATCTCGCTGTCGTCGAGCCAGCGGGCCCCGGGGAAGCTCTGGCACTCGCCGGAGTTGTCGAGGATGCCTGGCGGCATGCGCCGCGCGGCCACCGAGAAGCTGATCAGGTCTTTCTGGGCCTTGGCTTCAGCGTACGTCGTCAACGGGAAGGTCCCGATGCCGCCCGCCTGGTGGCAGGACATGCACTCCCGCTGCATGAGGGGGGCGATGTCGGTGTGGTAGGTGGGCCCCGACTGGGGACACGCCATGAGGGTGAGAGCGAGCACCGCGCCCGCGGCACAGATCCGAATCAGCATTTTTCAGTCCCACCTGCAAAGAAGAGCGACAGGCTAGGCCGCCAAGAGCGCAATGCAAGGCGGTCTCGGACGCCGGTTCAGCCCCCCGCCAGGCGCACGAAGCTCGAGAGGTCCCGGCTGACGATGTCGATGCCATCGTCGCTGGTGGCGACAAACAGGTCGGTGACGACGACGATGCCGTCGGCCACCCGCAGCACCTGATGGGCCCGCAATGATGGACGCCACAGCCGCACCCGATCGTCGTCGTCATCCAGCGTGAACAGCCCCGCCTTCGATCCCAGAAACCACCGCTGGGCAAGGCGGGCGAGGCAGGTCACGTCGTGCTCAAGGCGCAGTCGGCGCACCTCGCCCGTGGCCCGCTGGCCAAGCACCAGGGTCCGCCCCGCCACAATCCCCAGCTCGCCACCGTCAGCAGCGACGACGTCGATGGCGCCCTCGATGGGCGGCAGGGCCATGCGGGCGTGCTCGGTGCCAGAGCGGTCGCGACACACGGCCACCAGCCCATCGCCACCGGCCCCACGGCCCTGGTCGACCTCGATGCCCACGATGCCTTCGTTGTCGGCCTGCCCGATGGCCCGCACCTGGCGGGCCACCACCTGCAGGCCGCCGTCGTCGTTGTCGTTGGTGTCGTCGTCGTCGTTGTCGTCAACGCCAGCCCCGATGCGCAGCACTGTGCCGTCCTGCTGGCGAGCAAAGGCCCCCACCAGCTGCACCACGCCGATGGCGCCGTCGATGGCGTCGACGCGGCCGGCCATGATCCGCCACAGCTGCCCATGGGTGTCCAGGCACAACACCGCGGCACCGCTGTGGCCCACGGCGACGACGGTGAACGGCAGTCGGGCGATGACCTCGGCTCGGCCGGGCCCCATCGCCAACACCGTGGCATCGCCGACGGCGTGGTCTTCGTCGTCGCAGCGGACGCCGACGACGCGGAGCTGGCTGATGCTGGTGCCGGTGGCGCCCGCGTAGCGGTGGGTCACCGAGCCGGCGCGAATGGCCGTGCGAGAGGTTTGGGCACTGAGTGGTGCGCTCACACGCCAAGCCTAACGCCACTCGACCAGCGGTGTGGACGTCCTGGTGATGGCTGTCACGAGCTGAGGCGGTGCCCGGCGGACAGGTGTTCGCTGTCGTCGACAGGGCTCCCCGGTGGGCGTTGGCGGCGACGCCGACCCCGGGCCAGCACGGGCAGCATCGCCCACAGCACGAGCACGGGCGATGGTGGGGAACGCGGTCCCGAACCACAGCCGCAGCCAGCGGGGATCACGTCGGGCCGGGCCCGCACCCACACATGCCCCGTCACCGTGCGCACGACGACGTCGTCCTGCACGACCTCCACCCGCACCCGCACAGCCCCGTCAGCGGGGACCACCACCTCCTGCGTCACCGTGACGTCGTCGCCGTCGATGGCGATGAGGTCGGCGCTGTCGGGACGGCCGTCTTGCACGAAGCGCACGGCGGTGCCGCTGCCACCCGTGACCCGCGCCGACACCTGCACCGTGTCGCCGACGTCGCCAAAGACCGTGTCGGTCCGCCCCTCGTGGGCCTCCCGGGCTGGCGTCGTCGTGAAGTCCACCATCGGGTCCGCCGGGCCCTGCAGCTTCACCACGGTGCGGTTGTCCCGCAGCCCCGCCTGCAAGGCCGCCAGCGAGAGGCCGTCGGCGAAGATCAGGGTGGTTGGATCACCAATGGGCGAACCAAAGGCCTCGAGGTCGACGCCGGCGCGGTGGTCGTCGGAGCCGCCGACGGGGGCGGCGTGGCTGCCGTCGTCGAGGAGGGTGTCCCAGAAGTCCCTCGCCCCCTGGCCAAAGATGAAGCCCGATTGGTCCGTGCCGCCGGTGGCGATTTCCACGGCGTCGACGCCGTCGGGGATCGGGTGGGTCCAGGCGCACCCGATGCACACGTCGCCAAGGTCGAGGTTTGGATGGTTGATGGAGACCAGGGCCCCCTGGGCCGAAAACGCCGTGACCGCGTCGTCGATGGTCGTGCTCAGCCCCAGCTTGTGGTCGACGGAGGCGCTCACACCAAACGCATTCATGTGCCCGGCGTAGGTCGTGAACTCCATGCCCGGCACCAGCAACACATCGGGGCTGTTGGCCTGGGCCGGCGTCAGGCGCTCCAGGTGGCTGGTGGTGTTGTGGTCGGTGATGACGACGAAATCGAGGCCCTTGCCCCGGGCGAACTCGACGATTTCCTGCAGGCCCGGCCGGGCATCACCGGAGTCCGCCGAATGCACGTGCAGGTCGCCGGCGTAGAAGCGGGGCTCGTCCGACAGCGTCGCCGCCACCAGGGGCGCCCGATCGGTGGCGTCGGACAACGTGGGTGTTTGTCGGATGAACACCTCGATGTGGGAGCGGGGAGCAGCCGAGACCACCTTGGCCCGGCCGACGACGACGTGCCAGGTGCCCGTTGGCAGGGGACCGGGCAGGTAGCTGCGGCTGGCGGCCCCCACGCCGATGATGGCGGGCTCGGTGTTGCCCCCACCCCAGCCGCGAAAGCCGTCGGGATCTTCGACACCGAAGTCGAGGATGTCGCCGTCGCCGAGGCTCTGGTGCCGCACCTCGATCTCGGCGGTGTCGGCGGGCACCTCAAAGGGGACCAGGAAGAAGTCGGGGCCGTCCCCGGCGACGTCGGTGTCGACGACGACGGCCGGCGCTTCGGGCTCCTGGGCGACGGCGGCCCGGCCGGCCATCACCGTCATGGTGGCGAGCAACCAGGCGGAGCAGTGACGATGAAGCGCCATGGGTGACCATAGCCCGGGCGCTCAGCGGTGGGGACCAATGGCGAAGCCCGTGTCGACCCACCAGGTTCGGCCCTCGCTGCCCACCCGGTGACGCACCAGGAAACGCTTGCCCTCGCCAAGCTGTTCGACGAGGGGCTGCACCTCGGCCCGCCGGGCGGTCCCCAGGGCGCGAAAACCCGCCTCGTTCACGGGCACCGCCAGCCAGGTGAGGTCGTCACCGCCATCGTCAAACGTGACCCGCTCGGTGAACACGACGATGAAGCGCTGGCCGCAGCTGGCGCATGTGTTCACCACGATCTCCAGGTGGGGATCGGCCAACAGCGGTCGCACCAGCGACTGGATGGCGAGCCAGGCCAGCCCGGCATCGTCGCCACAACAGCGGGCGCAGCCCACCCCCGACGCGTGCTTCGCGGCCAGCGGCGGCGGCGGCGGTGTCGGCGGCGGCGGTGTCGGTGGTGTCGGCGGTGGCGGTGGCGCGGGCGCATTCGCTGCCGCCAGGGATTCGTAGAAGCCAGCACCGGGCGGCAGGGGCGCCACGTGGCTGGGCAGCGTCGTGACCCCGCCGGGCCCCGTGATGGGCAGCGTGATGGTCAGGTACCAATCATCGTTGCGCTCCCAGGAATCGCACAGCTTCCCCTCACCGCACGCCCCACAGCACATGTAACTCAAGTCGACGGCGGACCTCGACTCGTCGCATCGCGCGTCCGTCGAGCCGCACACCGGGCAGCGGATGATGGTGACCTCCCGCGTGGTGGGCGGCGACGGTTCCGGCGACGGCGACGGCGCACGGGTGGTGGGACCGGGCAGCGGGACGCCATCAGCGTCGAGCTTGTCGTACCAATAGTCGTCGTAGTCGTGAAACCACGACCAGGGCTCGTGCCGCAATCGGTAGCGCTGGCCACAGGTCGGGCACACAAGTTCTGATGCTTCTTTGGCTGGCGCCACAGAAGATTGGTCCGCCGACGTGCCAACCGCCACGAGTCCCAGCGTCGTGTCGACGTCGCCGCTGCGATCGCGCACATGGGTGGTGGCGGTGCGGAGACTGCAGGCGGCGCAGGGCTGTCCCGTCGACATGGGCGACGGTGGCACAGCTTCCCCGGCGGGGGCCAGGCCGGGCAGCAGGGCGACCGGGGAGATGTGTCATCGGTCGCGTTTGTCCCGGCGCTGCCGATACCATGGCGGCAGACAGGCAGCGGAGGCACTTCATGAGCGGCGACGACGAGCAGCAGGGATCGGTCACTGGAGCAGGCGGGCTGTGGTTGGTGGAGCCCCTGGGGACCGCGAGCATCTTCACGGCGGAGCAGCTCACCGACGAGCAGCTGGCCTTCGCCGAGACCGCCGGCGCCTTCGTCGAAAACGAAGTGCTGCCCCTGCAAAACGACATCGACAAAAAGACCCCGGGCCTGCTGGTGAAGCTCCTGCGCCAGGCCGGTGAGCTTGGGCTGTTGATGCTTGATGTCCCCGAGCGCTTCGGCGGCCTCGGCACCGACAAGACGACGTCGATGCTCGTCACCGAGCATATGGCCAAGCAGGCGTCGTGGGCGGTGACCATGGGGGCCCACGTCGGCATCGGCAGCCTGCCCATCGTGTTCTTCGGCAACGACGAGCAAAAGACCAAGTACCTGCCCAAGCTGGCCACCGGCGAGTTGATTGCCGCCTACGCCTTGACCGAAGCGGGCTCGGGCTCAGACGCCCTGGCCGCCAAATGTGTCGCCGTCGACGACGGTGAGCACTGGGTGCTGACGGGGGTGAAGCAGTGGATCACCAACGCTGGCTTCGCCGATGTGTTCACGGTCTTTGCCAAGGTGGGGGGCGAGAAGTTCAGCGCCTTCATCGTCGAGCGCAGCGATGCTGGCGTGAGCATCGGGCCTGAAGAGCACAAGATGGGCATCCGCGGATCGAGCACCTGCGAGCTCATCCTCGAGGACGTGCGCATCCCCAAGGACCGCCTGCTCGGCCGGGTGGGCAAGGGCCACAAGATTGCCTTTGGCATCTTGAACATCGGGCGCTTGAAGCTCGGTGTGGGCGCGGTCGGCGGCAGCAAATACGCCCTGCAGTTGGCCGTCGACTACGCCCGTGAGCGCAAGCAATTCGGCAAGGCCATCGCCGAGTTCGGCCTCATCCGTCAGAAGCTGGCCCGCATCGCCTGCGGCATCTACGCCACCGAGAGCATGGGCTACCGCACGACAGGGATCATCGATGCCTTCATCGCCGAGGTCACAGACCCCGAGAAGAAGGAGTTCCGCACCCAGCAGGCCCTTGAGGAATACGCCATCGAGAGCTCGATCCTGAAGGTCTATGGCACCGAGCAGCTGGCCTTCACCATCGACGAGGCCCTGCAGATCTTCGGCGGCTACGGCTACACCGAGCACTTCCCCATCGAGCGCCTGGCCCGCGATGCCCGCATCAACCGCATCTTCGAGGGCACCAACGAAGTGAACCGCCTGCTGGTGCCGGGCACCCTGTTGAAGCGGGCCCTGATGGGGCGCCTGCCCCTGATGGACTTCGTCGCCGTCATCAAGGCCGAGCTCAAAAACCCCGACCTCATCCCCATGGGCGTCGACGGCAGCCTCCTTGGGCGGGAGCGTCGCTCGGTGGCCCTGGCCAAGCGCATCGTCACCTACGTCGCCGACATCGCCATCCAGAAGCACGCCGCCGAGCTCGAGGACCGTCAGGACATCCTCGGCGCCCTCGCCGACATGCTCATCGACATCTACCTGATGGACTCGGTGGTCCAGCGGACCCTGCAAAACATCCCGGGCTTTGGCTGCGACAAGACCGCCGTCCAGCGCGACATGACCCAGCTCCTCGTGGCCGACGCCTATGACCGCGTGGTGCAGGGGGCCAAGCGCCTCGCTGCGGGCATCGCCGAAGAAGACGAACTCAGCGTCATCGACGCCAACATCGACCGCTTCGTCGTCGTGCGGCCCTTCAACACGTTTACGGCCACGGAACGGGTGGCGGCGGCGGTCCTCGAACGGGGCGGCTATCCGTCGTTGTCCTGACCGTCTGTGAATGTCTGACCGTCTGAACGTCTCTCGACCGTGTCCCGACCCTGTCCTCAAGCAAACCACGTCGACCGCAGCCGCAGCCCATCCGGAGTCCCATGAGCAGCAACTCGTACATGGAAGAAGTCATCCAGCAGCAGCAGCAGGTGGGCCAGGAGCTGCGCAAGCGCAAGATGGCCCCGGCGCAGGCCGTGGCCCGCAGCTCCCAACGCCTGGCGATTGGCGGCGGTGGCGGTGGCGGCGGCGCTGACGACAGCGGCAGCACCGGCAACGGCGTCGACGTGCGGGTCACGGGGTTCTGGCGTTTTCAAACCGTCATCGTGCCGCCGAACGCCTGGGTGGTGCACACCCGCCGGGGGCACACAGAGCCCCTGCACCTTGGCCTCGGGGTGTCGTTCTCGTTCGACCCGATGCGTGACTCGTATTTGGTGGCGCCGGCCACCATGCAGACCTTGGCCATCAACGCCCGCTGCATCTGCTCGGAGCGCCAGGGCATCCTCGTGCAGGCCTACGTGCAGTGGATCGTCGAGGACTTCAAGGCCGCCTACCAAAAGCTCGACTTCTCCGACGTCGACGACCCCATGCGCATCGTCAACGTCCAGCTGCGCGAACAAGCCGAGGCCAGCATCAAGGACAAGGTGGCGTCGTTGTCCATCGATGAGGTGCTGGCCGATCGCCGGCCGATCATCGAGGAGCTCACGGCGCGCTTGCGGGCGGTGGCCGAAGGCCAGGGCTTGAAGATCGTCCAGGTGCAGATCAAGGAAGCCGTCGTGTCGTCGACGTCGGTGTGGGAGAATTTGCAGAAGCCGTTTCGCGAAGAGATGGCTCGCCTGGCGCGCATGGCCGAGCTTGATCGCGAACGGGCCGTGATGGAGCGCGAAGTCAAAGACAACACCGAGGCCGAGCGCGCGCGCATTCTGGCGTCGTCGGACACCCAGCGGCTGCAGCGGCTGCAGGAGGTCGAGCTGCAAAAGAGCCGCGGCGAACTCGAAGCCGTCCGCGTCAAGGCCGAGCTGCAGGAGATCGACGCCCAACGCCAGGTCGACGCCGCCCGCGCCGACGCCGAGCTCGCCGCCCACAAGAGGCTCCTCGAGAAGAAGCAGGTCGACCACGAAGCCCAGCTCCACCGGGAGCGCCTGACCCTGGCCCTCGACACCGACAAGAAGAAGCTGGAAAACGACGTCTCCGCCGCCCGCCTCGACGAGCTGCTGGTGCGTTCCCTGCCGCAGATCGCCAACGCCCTGCCCCGCGCCCAGAAGAGCGAGACCGTCACCATCAGCGGCGAAGGCGGCGACCCCGGCGTCGCGGCCATCGCCGGCCTCGTCAAATCCGTGCGGGCCCTGCTGCAAAAGCCCGACAGCGCCTGAGCCAAGCGTCAAAAAAAGTGCGGCCACCCGAAGGTGGCCGCGCGTCGCTTCAGGCAAAGCCGGACTCGTTCACTGCAGGGCGATGCTCAACGTGTAGCTGCCGCCGGCGCTGCCAAAGCTGTCGACCACAATGAGGACCGGCACGTTGGCGGTCAGCGACGTGGTGATCAACGAGTTACTGCCGGTGCTGGCGCCGTCGTCGTCGCACAAGGTGAAGTCGGGCGCGGCGCAATCGGGGCGGATATGCATCACGGTGTCGAGGGTGCCACCGGTCTGGATCACGTAGGTGCCCGTGGTCGACGGCGTGAACTTCCAGGCCTGGTCGGGCCCGGTGCCGCTGCACGCCGCAAAGGCATTCGTCAGGCCGGCATTCGAGCCGCTCTGGCTGGCGCTGGTACCCGTGAGGATACGGGTGGCCGCGCAGGCAAAATCCCCCGTGCCGCCGCCGCCGCCGACCTGGCAGGCGCCAGTGCCGTCGCAGGAGCAGCCACCGGGATTGGCGGCGAGGCAGCTGTCGCAATCGGTGGCATCGAAACAGGACTCCTGGCAGACGTTGTCGCCGTCGCAGGACATGTCGCCGGTGCAGTTGCCGCCGCTGGCGCAGCCCTCCTGGAAGGCGCCCGAGCCGGGGGTGCTGCCGATGGGGTCGACGCAGGTGATTTGGGTGCCCCGCTGTTGGGCGATGGCGGTGGTCAGCGCAATGACAGGGACACACTGGGCAAACTGGCTGACATTGGTGGCGGCGCAGGATGGCTCAAGGTCTATCACCATCTCACCGGAGGCGAGGTCGGTCGGCAGCGCGGTGGTGGTGGCCGTCCGGAAACCGCCGAAGGGCTCGCACAGGGCGGCGTAGAGGTCGCTTTGAACGTCGAGACCGAAGTCCCGGAATGCCACGGGCAGCGCCCGACCGCCGACGCTCCAAGTCACGAAGCCATCATTGCGCAGGCCGGGACCACCGGTGACGCGGCACTGGACGGCGTCGACGGACTGCTCCTCGTCGACGAGGGCCACGCAGTCGCTGCCGCTGTTGCAGCGGGGGGCTTCACCGAAGCAGGCACAGCCGGTGGCGCAGGCCTGGCAGCCGGTGTTGCAGGCTGAGCACAGGGCGTCGTTGGTGATGGCGACGCCACCGGTGCCAAGGCATTGGTTGTCCCGGCCTGCGCAGCGGACCTCGCCACAGCTGTTGTTGCAGGCGGGCAGATCGCTGCCACAGGACATGGTGAGGGCCAGCGTCGACGTCGTTTGGTGGCCCTCGCCGTCTGAGAACTGCACGCGGATGAAGCGCTGGGCGGAGCCCCGCACAAACTCGATGGGGGCCACGGCGGCGTACTCGCTCCAGGAGATGCTGGCGGTGAAGGTACCGGGGGCACCCGCGGTGCTGAGGGTGCCCAGGGTCGAGCCCGACACGGGCTCGATGAGCAAGGCGCCGATGATGTCGGCGGCGCCGTCGGGATCAGAGACCACCGCCGTCAACGTCGCTGTCTGTTGATCGTTCAACGTCGTCTGGGACGCCGAGAACGACTGGACCCGCGGCCCTTCGGGATGGGGCGGGACGTCCGGGGGGACGTTCGGGTTTTCTCCTTCACCCTCGCCCTCGCCCTCACCTTCGCCCTCGCCTTCCCCTTCGCCGCGCCGGGGCCGGGTGGGAGCCTCTTCTTCTTCGGCGGGCTGCAGGAGCGCCAGTAGATCACACCCGGCCACGGGAACCAGCGCGAGGGAGGCGACGAACAACCGGGAGGTGAGCAACGAGCGGATCATGGTGGACTCCTGTGGGTGAAACCCTGTCACCAACCGGGCGGGTGTACCCCGACAGGTGTCGGGTTGAAGGGGGAGGAGAGACGCCGGTCACATCCTGGCAGATCTGCGCGTCCTGCCGGTTCTGTGGTCGAAATCGGCGTTTGGGCTCGCCAGGGGCCCTCAGGGGGCCTTCAGAGGCCCTCACCGGCCTCACCGGCCGTCTCCGTGCAGCTCGATTCCGGCTCCTTCCCCTGCGGGGGAGGCTGGGAGGGGGCTTGGCCGGGAGCTCGATTCCGTCAGGGGATGGCGGCGCAGCGGAAGCCGACGGCGGAGTTGGAGACGTTGGGATCGAGGCCCAGGCGGGTCGTGGAGCGCAGCACATAGTCGGGATCCGACCAGGAGCCGCCGCGAATGACCCGCTCGCCGGTGGGGGCCTCGGGCCCGGTGGGATTTCGCTCGGTGGACTTCTGGTAGTACGTGGCGTCGTACCAGTCCGCCGTCCACTCCGACGCATTGCCGGCCAGGTCCTGGATGCCGGCCTTGGTGGCGCCGGCGGGCAGGCTGCCCACGGGGGCTGTGAATTCGAAGCCGTCCTTGGTGCCGCGGGCGTTGGCCTTCAGGCCGTCGGCGGGACCGCCCCAGGGGTACAGGGCGAAGTGGGGACGACGGGCCGCGTACTCCCACTCGGCTTCCGTCGGCAGCCGCTTGCCCACCCACTCGCAATACCGCTTGGCCTCAAACCACGTCACGCCGATGGCCGGGTGGTCGGGCGTGACGACGGGCGTCCCCAGGGGTTCGACGGGCTTGCAGACCCGGGCGTCGACGCAGCGGCCGTAGTCGCCGATGGTGACCTCAAGCTTGTCGAGGAGGTACGGCGACAGCGCCACCTTGTGGGGGGGGAACTCGTCGGGCTCGCCGTTCTTGAAGCCCATCTGGTAGGTGCCGCCTTCGATGGCCACCATGAGGCCCCGGTCCTGCAGATCGGCGGGGGCTGTGCCCTTGGAGCTCTGCTTGAACGCAAAACTCGTGCAGCCAGCCGTCGACACCAGCAGCGCCGACGCCAGCAGCGCCGACGCCAGCAGCGACGACGACAGCGACGACAGAAGTGACGACGACAGCGCGGCGCGGGAAGGGCTCATAAAACTGCTCATGGCATGCGCTCCGTATAGCCAGCAGGCACCGTCGTCGCGAAGCGCGCCGCTGGAACCCCCTGATTGATGGCCGTGGCCGTCAAGGTGATGGTGCCCCGCGAGGTGCCCTCCTGCATCTCCCAGCTGATGGGAAACGACAGCCCCGTCCCCCGGTCGATGCCCGAGGTGAGGACGGTGGTGGCCGCCAGGACCGTGCCGTCGTCGGCGACGGTGCTCTTGCCGATGAAGCTGCCATCGGCCTTCAGCCGGACCACCTGCTGCTTCACGCCGCCTTCGCCCACGGGAACCGTCAGGGTGACGACGTCGCCGGTCCGCGACGCCGTGGTCCCGGCGGACTTCAACAACGGCGGACGCCAGCCTTCGCAGACAAAGGGGGCAAAGACCTGGTGCAGGGTCAACAGCATCTGCTCTTCGTTCTGGCTCAGATCCTGGCGCAACACGGTCTTGGTGCCGTCGTCGACGACCGCCAGGTACTTGCCGTCGAAGGCGAACGCCCGCAGGCGGTTGCCGTCGGGGTCCAGCAGCTCACCCACCGAGAAGGCGGGCTGTTGCATGGCGTAGCGGAAGCCCAGGGTGGTGCCGGCGGGGTCGGTGATGCTGCCCTCGACGGAGACGTCGTGGACGGCCTCCAGGCGTTTGTTGAGCGCCCCCTGCACGGCCGTGAACACCTCGGGCCCCGTCGTCGTGACCTCCCGGGGGCAGCCGGCCAGTGCGACCACGCACACAATGCCCGCACAGGCCGCACTGGCCGCACTGGCCACGCGTGACGAGGAAGAACGGGCGAGGGCTGACCAGCGACGTGCCGAGACCATCATGGGTGGGCACATGGGGCCCTGCGCGGCGTTTTTCAACAGCCTGGCTTCGTTGCAGCGCCCCAGGAGTTGACAAGAGGCGGAGCCCTCATGACAGGATGCGCCCGCTGACACCCTTTCGGGGGTCGGCAGTCTCTGCAGAGACCAACCTGAAACGGAGCTTTCCGATGACCAAGAACCTGACCGCCCTCGTCGCCGCCCTCGTCCTCGCCACCTCGGCTTGCCAGTCGGTCGAGTCCACCAAGGTCGACGAGGCCACCATCGCCAGCAACGGCAACGCCGTCGCCGTCGTTCAGTGTGTCGCCCTCGGCCTCACCGCCATCTTCCACTTCATCACGATCACCGAAGCCAGCCTCGACACCGTCATCAACAAGATGCTGGTTGCCGAAGCCAAGGCCCTCGGCGGCAACAAGGTGCAGCTCCTCGCCGCGATGGAAACCCCCAAGGGCGGTCTCCTGTTCAAGCTTGCCGGCGGCATCCTCATGCTGCCTCCCGCGGCCGCCGTCGGCATCGCCGTCAAGTGAGCTGACGACGCTGTTCCAGCGTCTTCGCCGGGGACCATCCCCAGCAGAAACGAGCGGGCGCAAGCCCGCTCGTTTTTTGTTTCTCATCCTCGGCAAAACGAGCGGGTGCTAGCCCGCTCGTTTTTTGTTTCTCATCCTCGGCAAAACGAGCGGGTGCTAGCCCGCTCGTTTTTTGTTTCTCATCCTCGGCAAAACGAGCGGGTGCTAGCCCGCTCGTTTTTTTTTCCCATCCTCGGCAAAAACGAGCGGGTGCGCCCGCTCGTTTTTTTGTTTCCCATCCTCGGACACAAGCCCATGAACGGGCGAAAGCCCGCTCCGGCCCAGGGCGGGCTTGTGCCCCCGCGTCTCGCTCGAAGCCCCTCGTTTTCGTTTCGCTGTGGAACCTCGGCACGACCGCATGGCCCCAGCGCGGATCGTCCCCAGAAGCACCAGCGCCACCCGGAGGGTGGCGCGTGGGTTCGACGGGGCTCGACGGCGGTGCCGACTGGAGGGTCAGGGACCCGTGGGGCCCGTGACGACGATGCGCGACGAGGTCTTTGGCGCCGCCGTGACCTTCTTTACGCTGGCATGGACCTTCACGTCCACCACCCGGGCCGTCGTCGACGCCGACACCTGCAGGGCCGCGCCGCCCTTGTCACCCGTGCGGACGGCTTCGGCGGCGAGACCTTCAAGGACCGCCAGGCGACGGGCGTCGAAGAACTCGGCAGCCGCGAAGCGCAGGTCGATGGGGAGGACCTCGCCAGCCTTGACGGCGGCGATGGCGTCGGCGCTCAACACGGTCTCGTGCTCGAAGGCGCCGTCGACGGTGAGGGTGAAGGGCACGCGCACTTCCTGGCGCACCGTCATCCCCTCCATGGTCGCCCTGGGCTTGGACTTCTTGGCGCGGCTGCCCGTGCGATCCACAAAGCGGCCAGCGCCGTCCGTCGGAATCGCCGGCGTGCCGTCGGGGTCGACGTCGGCAGGCGTACCGTCGGGGTCCACGTCGGCAGGCGTACCATCGGGGTCGACGTCGGCAGGC
>Ga0247837_1002786_pt1 | contig 32092 bp, 24 predicted proteins | sample LaCtaG_2_FD_187115 | JGI IMG/M metagenome (GOLD analysis project Ga0247837, IMG submission 187115) | Freshwater microbial communities from meromictic Lake La Cruz, Castile-La Mancha, Spain - LaCruzMarch2015_14.5m | ecosystem: Environmental > Aquatic > Freshwater > Lake | place: Spain: Castile-La...
GAAAAGGTCTGACTCTTAGAGACAACCATTTGTGATACTATTCCCTGTTTAACAAGTAGTACTTCAGTATTGCCTACATCCAGTGACTTCCTCTACCCGCCGCTGAAGAAGTCAATGTGGACTTCAGTCCCTGCATATCTGCTATTATTGAAGTCTGGGAGTATACTTCATTGAACAGCCTTAAATATACGAACAAGCTGATTATTACTGTCTCTATTAAAGGTCTTTTTCGATAAGACGATCTGGAGTTTAATTTGTATCAACTAAGGAGAAATAGCTTATCCTACCCAGTCTAGTTTCGTGGGAATAAACGGCTCGTAATTTGAAGCTTCTTCCTTCTTGATACGACGAAAGTAGATGTAGCAGACGGCTACGCAACTCAATAGCGATAGCAAAGCAAGAGCCCCACCTATCCAATAGAGAGTGAAATCCCTCTCTATTGGGGGGAGACTTGGGGAATAGAAGCTATTCACTGAGCGGGCGAAGCCAATTTGCTCATTTTCCATATCAAAAATCGTATAATAGGCAAACATTAACGGAATTCCAATCGTGTAATAATCCGTTAAGTCTAGCCTAACAATGCTTTCGCATTTTCCGTCGTGTTTACGAATATAGAGATAGTAAGGCAGAGAGAACTCATGACTTCCAAGCAGGAAGGTGATATTCGGCAAGCGTTTTTCTTCATTATTAGGACATTTGAAGTTAACAACGTAGACGGAGGAGGTGCAACTCACTATTTTGCAGATAGTGGAGCTGTAAATGGAGTGAGCGTTATAGGGAATTGTAATAGAAACGCCCCAAGAGTGAATCAGCGCTACCGATGATTCGGGTATCAGTGTTTCATTCACTTTGAAGCCGTTCAGACGTACGCCCCACCGTCCTGATTCTGAGACAATTGGCAGATATATAGGTGGGGATAGAGCGTACTTCTCCAAGTCCCAGGAGCCAAAGGAAAGCACGGAGGGCGGGTTAGTAGGGCTCATGCCGCTATCTAGATGAAAGGCAAAAACACGTTTGTCAATTATCCCTTCCTGCTTGAGACTGTCCATTAAGGTGGGGTAGCCTTTAGATTCTTTCGAAAAGCCCAGGCCCTGTATATATCTTACAGCCCTTCTCATTTTATCACATGTTCCCGTCATATGCAGAAATGGCTGACTTCTGATTTGCGTGGTGTTTTGGCTTAAACTCACAGCATCATAACTCACTATCTCCCGACAAAACTTACTAATCGTCTCATTAGTTCCTTGAAAAGTTGCTGATTTTGAGGTATCATAGGGACACTCCTGCAAAAGACTAGAATTGCAGGGGACATCTCTGTGGTAAGTCCAGGCAGAAAGCGTATCAAAGATAACTGTGGAAGGTCGGAGTGGAGTGCCGTAGTAGAGAGTCCCGACGTAGCAATTCTGCCTAGATTTACGTCGTAGAAAGTCAGCTCGGTGAAGGGCGTGCTTTGCGCACTGAGTTGAAGAGAGTTGCTTGTCACTTGGCTGCGCCACAAAGGCACCTCTAAGGCTGAGACAGTCAGCAAGCCCAGGAGAACTGGGAACTCCATCTTCCTGTATTATCCAAGAACTGTTGAAGGCAGCGAGGCACAGGTCTGAGCAACTACCAAAGGGTGATTTCTATGCACTTCGACTGCTTTCCATACACACTAGTGACTAGGCTGCGTCTTGCTGAGATGTTTAGAACACTAAGCAGAGTGAAGAAAGAGTCAGCCCAGGCTTGGGAAGACTGGGCCTTTGAGGAAATTACCCTGGGCACTAAGAGTGAATTAGGCTAATTCAGCCTTCGCTCCTCTCAAATCCTCAGGCAGCAAAGGCGCCAGTTCTTGTCCCAACTGCCTCAGTCTCATCGCACTATAGGCAAACACATGCTCCGGCTCCACTCTCTTCGTCACCACTTCCGCAAATATCACCTGAAACGCCTTCCTCAGACCTGAAGCCTCCACATAGCCTCTGAAACGTGCAGCCTGTGCCTTCCTTTCCTCCCTCCTCCGCTGGTCTTCCTCTGAGTCTGGGTGCACTTGGTCTTCTTTCCAGTTTATCAGCTTGCGGAGAGTCGAGCGGATCAGCTCTAGGAACTCCCTGCGAGATACTTGGCCGTCCATGTCAGCGTCCAGGGCTGCGTATTTCGCTTGTACGTCTTCACTTGTGGGCTGAGGAATCCGCATTGTCTTGGAAAATTTCATCATCGCTCCATGCAGCTCCCCCTGGTCAATAAACCCCGACCCGTCCCTATCCACCTCATCAAAGAAGGAGTTCGACATGCCCTCCAGCCGCTGCTCATCCCTCAGCAACGCCTCAATTTCCTTATTCATCCAAGTAAGATTGGAGTAGGGAAAATGGTCTGGCCTCTCTGGCTCCTTGTTATGACAGTGACTGGGGACCTGATAGTCACTCGGAAAAGCCAGGGAGATGTGTATCGAGTGGGGAAGAAAGGAAGGACGGAGATATTGGTAGGGAACTTGACCCTGCCGACCTCTGCAGCGGCACATAATGCTACCAATGCTCTGTATGTCAGTTATGAAGGCGGAATATACCGCTATCAGCTGCAAAACACTACTACCGTCCCAAAGACTCTGATATACCAGGGCGGGGACCCGACCAGTCTAGTAGTGGATGTGTGGGGAAATCTGTACTTCGCAGACAATGCGAAAAACCTCATAGCGGCGATATACATCGGAAACGCCAATGCGACGGTTTTATATGAAAACGACCCTATGATTCAGCAACCTTCCGCACTGGCCCTGGACGACTTCAAGGAGTACCTGTATTGGGTGAACGGAGCCAACGGAGGCCGATTCGGCAGTGTGCACGTGGCCCTGAAGGACCCATTGAGCACTGGAAAAGGCCACTTGACCTCTTGGCTGTACGAAAACGAGACCTTTGGCCTTGCCCTGAGTCACAATTCTATATACATTTCCACCGCTTCCGGAGTATTTCAGGCAAATAAGCACGATCCACTGCAGTGGGAGAGAATCACGCAAATGCTGTCTGCGCCCAGAGTCCTGGCTGTAGACAAGGAAAAGGTGTATCTGACAGATCTGGCGACTGGGACGCTGTATGCGTTTAAGGAGAAGGAAAGTGCGGCGGAGATGAGGCTGGTGGAGTGGGAGTTGGAGGGGATTACGCACATTTCGGTTATGAGCGGTGCGAAGGCTTTGGTGTTTTTCGGGCTTTTAGTCTCTGCATAGCATAATGGAGCGTAAGGTCGACCGCGACACCCAACTGGTGAAAGTGCACACCACCGGCAAAGAAACCTTCTGCGTCTCCTGTCAGCCCCGCGACCTCGCCCACTACCTCAAGATGTACATCGCCAGAGTGAAGCGAGTCGAGCCCAGCGACATGAAGCTCTACATCAAAGGCCGCCTCCTCGAAGAAGAGTCCTCCCTCTACGACCAACAAGTCGCCAACCACTCCATTGTCAATGTCATCCTGCGTCTGCCCAACGGCGACTGGGAAAAGCCCAACTTCGATGTCAACATCCCCACCAACGCTGTGGATGAGGCCAGGAAGAACCCAGACGTATACCTGCCCAGCACTTAGATCTAATACATGGAGGCGGACTTTCAGCGGAGTCAGGAGACCTATGCAGACCTCACGCCTTTCTGTGCGCTCCGGCCTGTGGAGTTCACCCTGGAACTGCCGAGTCTAAGGGACATTTTCAGGCGGAGACGGCCAATGCGGAGAGGGAAGTTGAGTCCTGCAAGGGGAAAAAGTACACTTGACAGGGAACTCCCAAAGGTTCAAATTGTCCAAAGGTCGCTTTTCAATTCCCCGCTTGGAACTGCATTCCGGAGAAAAGAGACGAATTTGAGGCGGAATTTGCCTGCGATTTCCCTGCCGGTGCATACGAGGAGAAGTCAATCGGTGCAGAAATCCATACTTGGGAAGATGTCCTTTTCCCTGCAGAAACAAGAGGCGAGTAGAGTGATGTATTACTTCCCTGTGACAGAGAAAAAGGGGGGAAGGACTGAAAGTGGCGTTTTTGTATGAAGATAAGTAGGAAAATATACCGTAATTGAGAGTCTAATAGACTGATTTTTTGCTTCGAGACGGCTAAAAAACGAAAAATATGCAAATTTCGGTCTATTTTCGGCTTATTTGAATGCGAATTAGAGAAATCGAGCACTTTAAGAGGACTATTGATATTTATAACATCAATTTCCAATCAAAACTAAAAATCCCATATAGACCATTCCCGCCTATCTCCGTCTTTTAGCTTTTTCCCTACTCATAAAAACACTGACAATTGGTCGATTTTAGGAATAACACACAACTGATGAGGCTGAAAAGCGTATAAATCCCAGACTTTTGCCCTATTTCTTTGTACTGTGACAGCTGCTTCCATTTCGCTTTTACCATAAAGACTTATCCCTTACGTGGGATCAGGCCTTGGAAATTGGCTTTCAGACTGATGGTTGAATTGACTTTTGAGGCAAGTTTGCTGCTTTTGGGCAGAAATTGCAGGTTTTTTGCAAGGATGTCAGATGAAATTCTGAGTAAAATTCAGCATTTGGGGCTTTATTTTAGTAATTGTTCCACTGTTTGAGGGTACAAATGCGGTTTTGCATACATCCTTGCTTCCATTTCCCTCACTCTTACCCGAATCTGTTCTCACTCGGTAATCTTAATGGAGAAGCCCCAGTGTCCCTACCACACTTGCAAGCGGGTCTTTAGCACCTCTTACAACCTCAAAAAGCACGTGGAAGCATGCCATTTGAAGCTAAAACCCTTCATTTGTCCATTGTGTCGGAAGGCTTTTCCCTACAAGCACTCCTACAACCACCACATGAATCTGCATGTCAAGTGCAAGCCACTGTCCCAAGTCGACAGCAAGCTGTTTTCCTCTAGTCTGAAAGCCACCATTCGACTCCTTGGCCGACATCTTTCCAAGACCTGGGACCAGCTAGGGAATTTGTCTACTGAGAAAGGGACTGAGCGGAGTTTGTCCTCGGATTAGGTGATAAGCTGCCTTAGGTCGCTTAGGTAAATGATAGGGAATTTGCCCGATTTGGGACGGATTTCTGTGAGTTGTGATGGAAACAGTCATATAATAGTGAAGAGGGAAAAGGACTTTTTGGCTTTATTTGTATGTTTTTCTCATTTTCCAGCGATTTTCTACCTTTTTCCAATCAACCAGTCTCCAAACCAGTCCCTTTAGTCCATATGTCTGTATACTCGGAAAAGAACGCTAACTAGCCGCCGAGTCATGCGTAATAACCGCCGCCCACTTGTACATCGTATCCTCCGTGAACTCCTTATACGACTTGAGCGACACCCACCTGCTCTCCGCCACCGAGAAATACTCAATATTCTGCCCTTGCGCCGACCCTCCAATAGCATAAACTGCCCCTCCGCAGTAGTGGAATTTATTCATCAAATACCTCGTGTGGGTCATATTGGGCAGAGTGGTCCACTCCTGGGTTTCCAGGTCGAGGGCGCGGACTACGCTTAAAGTGCCTTTTTCGTTGTAGCCGCCCGAGACCATGATTTTGTTTTCGGAGTAGCAGGCGGCGCCTGTGTTCTGCAGAGGCTTGTGGAGGACGCAGGGCAGGACTTCCCATTTGTCGAGTTCGACGTAGTACCGCTCGATGTTGTCGAGGTAGCGGGTGCCGTCGTAGCCTCCGAATACGTAAATAAGGTTCCCCGACACACACGAAGAAAACGCACACCTCCTATAGTTCAAATTCGCAATCGGGACGGAATTAAAAGTGGAAACCGACACCTTTTCACACTTATCATGCCAAGAATTCCCATTATACCCTCCAATGCAGTACACCACTCCCTTGAAGTATATCGCATTATGTGAAGACCGGATATGTATCATATTGCACCTTTTGTATATTTTCCCTTCCTTGAATTCGTATATTTCGTTCGATTTCGTACCGCCAGTGATCAAAATGCTATTGGGCAAAGCCACAATACTCGCGAAATTCTTGAATTCGTACCCATTTGCCTCTGTTATTTGCACTTGGGACCAGCGTTGCTGCGACAAACTGTACTTCAGTATCATATTCTGGGTGCCAAACAGGAAAATAGCGGGGTTGCTGATGTCGTCGCCCATGGTTATGACCCCGTATCGGCTGATTTCGTGCTCTAAAGGCTTGGGGTTGAAGAGGGTTTTGGTGGAAAAGAGGCTGCTGGTGTCTAGTAGGTTGATGCGTTGGGAGGTGGTGAGTAGGGAGTGGACTTCTCGCTTGAGGGAGGTGAGGGTTTGGGTTATTTGGGTGGAGGCTAGGTCTCGAGTATCCGCAATTCCCCCCAACTTCGTCTGACACTCCGTCAACTGATCCAAATGTGAGTCAATTTCCTGCTGCTCCTGCGCCACTTTCCCCTCTTCCTCCTTCATCTCCTCCGCCACTTTCCCCTTCAACTCATTCTTCCTCTCCTCCAACTTCTCATAAACCCTCGCGAAATTGGCGTCAATTCGCTCGATTTCCTTAGTAAACCCAGTCATTATGCCTTCGTGCTTTTGCTGCATTTCGAGTTTTTTGGTCTGGGTGATTGCGGCCATGCTGTGGACTTTGGTGAGCATTTCTTTGACTTGGAAGCGGAATTCGAGGACTGATTAGGGCTTACTGGGGTCGTCGAGTTTGACGAGTTTGTGGCCGTTGTGGAGGAGAATGCACTCGGCGCAGACCGCGGTGGCGTCTTCAATACAGTACCGAATGACCTTTTCATCCGGATGTTCCGAGCAATTCGTACTCAGCGGAGTCTTCGGCGGCGGAATCTCCCCACCCTTTGAGTTCGCAATAAACTCCAGCACTGTGAAGTTCTTCGACAGAGCGGAAGCACTAGAAGCCACAGTAATGTCGCGGCAAGTCGGGCAGGCAATTTGAGATTCCTTTATGACGTGGTTGAGACAGAGCTCGCAGCAGGTGTGGCCGCAGCGCAAGAGACGGGGACAGTGGACGGAATCGTCGAAGAAGTCGGAGCAAATTGGGCACTCCATGATTCCTATTATTGATTTGGACGGCCTTTGTTGAAGTACTGCTGGAAGACCGCCAAGTCCATGGTCTCCAAATCCCCGCCACTCGGCGGGTTCTTCAACACCTCCTCCAAGTCCATCTGCGCCTTATAGTCACTAGTCATCAAATGCACAAACAGGTCTCTCAGCGACAGCATCTGCCACTCACTCGTGCGACTCGCAGGGTTGCTGATGTGCTCAATCCCCGGCACTGCACTTTCATTGAGCTAGATAGGGCTTACAGACTTCACCAGGCTGGAAAAGACCTTGGACATGTGTCTAGGCGTCTGGCCGAGGCCGGTTATTGCAGTGGAACAGATGTGGTTTTTTGTGTATTGAGTCACATCAATGACTTTCAGGTCTTGCACTAACTCGGCTTCGAGGAACCGCACGATTCTGCGAATGCTGGGTAATTGGCCTTTCTTGAAAACCACTACGGGACAAGTACCTCTTTGCACCTTTACATACTGTCCGCCTTTCCCCCAAAATACGCCTTTTTGCGGTCTTGTGACCAGTACTTGCGGAGTTTCGGTGGCTGTTGTGGCGAATATCTTCAGTCCGCCTGGATTTACAGCCTCCGACATCCAGCGTCTCAGCCCCCTCTGCCACATTTACTATATACGCACTAGCGCTGGGCTAGACCCTTCAGCAGGGCTTGAATAGTCGTATCGCAGCTACGTAGTCCTTACTCCACTGCACTTTCACGCCTGTTTCCAATAGGGGAAAGCAGCGAACTCAGGTCCTGCATTGTCGGAAGCTGGGGAGAGGGCAAGGGGGACAGCAGTCCGGAGTTGGGCGGAGGCTGCGGATGGCTCTTTCGCAGAAAGCCCCTTTTGCCCTTTTTCAGGTTTAGTACTTGCGGCCTTTCAGTCTGAATAGGCAGTGGGAGTCTCATTACTTTCCTACTGGACTTCCGCTCACTCCAGTACTTTTGCTTCCACTCAGTAATCGCTCCTTGGCTGTTGCGCTCCAATAACGGCATAGAAAGGACTCGTCGATGCATGCGTCTAGTGGAAATGGCCTGAATTCCAGTAGCCGGGTTTGCTAATTCGGTAGGGATAAAGGGCGTTCTGCCCCGATTTCCGGATTTTCGCTTCTTTTCTCCATACATTTCCAACAGTTTCGCTCTGACTTGGTTCAGTCGAAGCGCTGTAGAAGGGAAATAGTCGGGAAATTGCTTCTTTGCGACTCCTGCCATATATATAGTCCTGAAAAGTCGGGCACTACAGCTACCGGTTATCACTAAATCTGCCGCTTCCAGGGTGTTGCTCGTCACTCGAGCCTTGTCTATCACCTGAGAACTCCCTGGTTTGATAGGGAAGTCTGCCCATCAGAGTCTCTTCCTGAGGGTCGATTTGCTCCTCCCGCCGTCCAAATAGGGAGGGAGCGGCTCTCGACCCCAGCCTAGGGCCTGCATTAGTCCCTTCAGAGGAAGGAGTGGTCATGGGAGAAGCCGCGGGAGTGGACCTGCCGAGCTTGAATTGGGCGTTGCGGGAGGTGAGAGACAGCCCGGCTGCAGGACTGAAGGCGGAGGCGCGGGGGGGCTTGGGACTGGTAGCCGGGGGAAACGGACGCTGTACAGGACCTGCTTGCTCCATATTCCCCGGGCTGTTTGGGAACTGGTCCATTTCCGGGTCTTCTGTGAACCCGGGCTCACCCTTCTTCAAGTCTTGCATGAGATTCATGAACTTCGCCTTGGAGTCCTTCCTCACTCCACTGAGCATCTTAGCGACTCTTTCCTGCTTGTCCTGGCTGTCCCCTTGCTCCGCCCTCAGCTCCTCACGAGGTCTTTTCCTTTCTCCGCTTGGCCTGGGAGAGGGGTCAGGGGTAGGGGACTGAGCAGGGTCGGTGGCTGGCAGGGTGCATCCCTGCTGATTATACACCTCTGGCAAATTCGGGTATTCCGTCGATTCCATCCTTCTGTACTTCCGCGGCTGTTCCAGCTGATACAGGCGGTCCTGCAGACCCGCAACTTCCTGTCTGCAAGCCACCACGCTATATAGCAGCGCAGCGAAGACGAGAACCGCCATCGACGCAAACACTGGGGCGGCTTCCATTATTTCCACTGACCAATCTCTATAAGAGTATGGCTCGGTGCGAACGCCACCCGTGGACTGCAGCGGTGCTCACTAGTCAGGAAGACACTGCCATTCGGGAGCTGGTGACGGAAGTCGGCAATAAGGAGTGGACGACTATTGCTCGCATGCTGGGAAGTCGCTATGGCATAGTGCACAGGTAAGGGTGAGGCAGGACGAGCAAGCAGTGTAGGGAGCGCTGGCATAACCACTTGGACCCGGAGGTCAGCAAGGCGCCTTGGACCGAAGAGGAAGAAGTCACAATATTCGAGGGACACCAAAAATACGGAAATGCCTGGGCCGAAATCGCGACACTTCTCCCAGGCCGCACTGACAATGCAGTCAAAAACCACTTCTACAGCACAATTCGCAGAAACCTACGGAAATTGCGCAAGCAGAAACCGCGCTCCGTCAAAGGTAGTTATATATTCAGCCTCTACTTCTATGAGTGTTCTGCTGAAAAACGAGAAAATCGCGAAGTTGCTCGTCACAATTCCACACAACCTCAGAGACACGAAGGAGAAACCTGAGTCCAAACCACGAGCCGCCCCACCCGAGCTCCAAGGCAACCTCACCGAAGAAGAGCACTGCTCCCTCCTCTACCACTTCTACAAGACCTCCCGAGTACCCTCCACCCAGGAAAACACCCCTCTCGCCCTCAACCACCCCTCCATCCTCTGTCCCAGTCCCAACCGTCCCAAGACTCCTCAAGGGTAAATCGCTCCTTAGAGTCCAATTCGGAGGCTGCTTCACTCCCACAACCCCCTCCAACCTGCTGCGCAGCCCCGAAGCCGACCAGCTCTTCCGCTTTCCCGAGGAAGTCCCAAGCGGCTTCACCTGGGAGCGCTACGGACTGCCGGGGAAATCGGAAGCCTTGCCTGCGGGTTCCCCAGTACATGAGCAGATCTATCTGCCGCTTAGCCTTAGACGCAAGGAGTAGGCCTTGGTAGAGTGTATCTGTCCCTGGGTATCTTCCAAGATACCCAAAATGGCCTTTTAAGCCGGGATTCGGGGGCGATTGTAGTAATATGAAAGCGGCAATAGTGGCACTGGTCCTAGGCTGCGGCCTGGCACTTGTTTCCGTCCCTCTGACGACCATTCTGCCGCAGGAGGCAGACTGGCGGCTACTGGAGGTCTATCAAATGCGGGGGAGCGACGCTATATTGAATATGAGGGTTATTGACCCGCCCAGGGCTTATCACTTGGCCAATATCACGGTTGGGTTTCCGCCCAAGGTGTATGAGATGGAGGTGGACTTGACGATGGCTGGGTGCTGGGTCACTTCCGAGTCCTGCGAGTCTCTCGGCTGCTACCCCAAAACCGGCTACAACAGCTCCGAGTCCATCATGCACCGGCCCAAAGGCGACGTCGTCAGGGTCGAATACACCGGCGGCCGCGGCCACGGCAAACTCAGCTCCGACACTGTCAGTATCGGCGGCCTGCACATCATTTCCTTCGTCTTTTCAGAGCTAGAGCACTTGGGGGGCGGGGCAATCATCAGAGTCCCGTATGACGGAGTACTGGGAGCGCAGTTTGCAGGGGGAAATGACAATCCGGAAAACCTGTTTGCAGCCCTATATGCCCGCGGACTGATCCCAACCAACAGCTTTTCAGTGTCTTTATCAAAGACGAAGGGAAGTCAGCTGGTTTTAGGCGGAATCGACCCACATTTGAGTCTGTTTTCCTTCGCTTATCACCCTTTGCTGGAGGGAGCGCCGTGGACTGTCGCTATCCAAGCACTGCGGATAGCCGGGCAGTCGGTCGATTTGGCGGCTCCTGCACTGAAAATTGACCTGACGGTGCCGTTTTTCATCGGTTCTTCTGGGCTGATTGACCGAATTAATGCGGGAATTGGAGAGATTATGGCGAATTGCACGGGTTTGGAGAGTTTGCCGAATGTGGTGCTGGACTTGGGCCACAATGAGTACTCGATTTCCCCAGAAGTGTACGTAGTCCGGACCATTTCCGACTCCGGAGCCCGTTGTTTCAGCGGATTTATAGGGATGAGAATGGCGGACGGCCTGGAAGAGACGCTGGTAGCAGGCGATGCCTTCATCCGGAGGTACTACACGCACTTTGATATGGGTAACAAGCAGCTGGGCTTCGCCTATTCGGCCTAGTAAGCCTCATTTCGCAATAAATAGCCTGGCTTTGGTGGGGAAAGGCACTTTGAAAGGGGGAAATCGCTTCGAATTGGCTAATTTGTAGGCTGTCCGAAGGACAAACGTCTCAATTTGTAGCAGCTAAGCCCTGTTATTCGCCCAATTGTATCCTTTCCCAATAGCTATTTTCCACGAAACTTAAGTCCTATAGTGAAAATCCCATACTCGAAATCGCCTTTCAGCAGACATTTCTCCACTTTCCGAATGTCTATAAAATTTGCCCAGTAGCAATCACTAGTCCTGTTTTCAAATAAAAATATAGATGCAGGTCTTCGTGCAAACACTCTCAGGGCAGACACTTGCTGTAGAGGTGGAACAGACAGCTACAGTGCTGGCAGTGAAGGGGGAAATAGAGGGTAGGGAGGGAGTGCCTGTGGACCAGCAGCGGCTTATGTGTGAGGGAAGGGAGTTGGGAGATGGGCGGACTTTGGGAGATTTCAGTATTGGGAAGGGGGCGACGCTCCGTTTGCTGCTGAGACTGAAAGGAGGCATGCAGATTTTCCTAACGACCAACTCCAACAAGAAGAAGATCGGGCTGAAAGTGGACGATTCCGCCACCATAGAAGCAGTAAAGGCAAAGATCGAAGAAGAGCAGGGTATCCCCCAATACGTGCAGTTGCTCAAATTCAACGGTACACTGCTAAAGGACGACCGCACACTGGAAGACTATGATATCGGCCGAAACGCCACAATTTGCCTGAAAGTCAGACTGAGGGAAACCATGCAGATCTTCCTAAAGCCGCTCACAGGCAGGACACTCACCTTGAATGTAGACAGTTCTGACACTGTAAAGGCAGTAAAAAGGAACATACAGGCAAATGCAGGGGGCTTTCCCATAGACGAGCAGCGCCTTATATTCAAAGGGGTGGAGTTGGAGGATGGGAACACTCTGGCGGACTACGCTGTTGTGAAGGAGTCGACAGTCAATTTAGTACTGAGGCTGAAGAAGTATATGCAGGTTTTCGTGAAAACTCTCGATGGACGGACTATTACACTAGACGTGGAAAGAACTGATACTATTGCGGCAGTCAAGCGGAAAATACAGAACAAGGAGGGGGTTTCCCCAGACATGCAGCGGCTTATATACCAGGGAAACTCCTTAGAGGATGACCAGACTTTGGAGGATTGCAAAGTAACGAATGAAGCCACTATCCACTGGGTGCTGAGAGTAGGGGGAGATTTGCAGGTTTTAGTGAAGACTCCCACAGGGAAGACACTCACTTTGAGCGTGTGCAGCAGGTCTACGGTGGGGGAAGTGAAGAGGAATGTACAGGATAGGGAGGGGATTCCGCCGGACCAGCAAAGTCTGCTATTCAATGGAAGGGATATGGAAGATGACCGTACCCTGGGAGACTACAATATCCCGCACCAGTCCACACTCCATCTGAGGCTGAAACTGAGCGGCTCTATGCAGATCTCCCTGCTGACACCCAACGACAAGACTGTCATCATAGACGTGCAGATAACTGACACAATAGAAGTAGTGAAGCGGAAAATACAGGCCAAGGAGGGGATTCCCGTCGACCAGCAACGACTAGTCTTCGAGGGGGTGAAATTGAAGGACAGGAAAAGTGTCGCTGACTACAATATCCAGCCCCACTCTACAATCAGTATGGAGCCTGAGAATCGCTCTTTAGACTAATTCGTCTTTTAGCGTTTCAGCGGATTTTTGCATTTAGGACCTATTTTGACAATTTTCGACACATAGCCGGAAAACTATCCAAATGGGACTATTTTGATACAGTTGGGAGAAAAAACGACGATTAGTCGAGGTTTATTGGACCATTTTGACGTCTAAACGGATTCAAGCAAATTTCAAATTAACTCTGTATATAGACTATGCGCTTTTCCAATATTTGTCAGTTCAGACTGCAATTTCAGCCTAAAAACGCTCAAATGTTTGAAATTAAACACGAAAATTGCATATCATTAAAATAAACTCGTCCAGCCTTTTGAAAGTGAAAAAGTGGAAAAACTAGCAACCTAATCAGTAAAAAGTCCAAATTTCCCCTAAAATTCTCCTTTTCCAGGCTATACCAGCAACCAGTGCCCTAACTACCTAATAATCATGGGAGTTTGCGGCTCCAAGTCAATCCCTCAGGTGCAACTTCCCAGGTTAGAGGTGCAGACCGAAGTGCGCATGGACGCAGGCAGTCTCAAAGGCAGTCTGCAGAGTTCGCTTTTAGACCTGAAGAAAGTGCGGAAAGTCCGCAGTCTCAACCTCGAGCGGAATTTCCTGTTTCAGAAGAGAAGGGAGAGTGAGAAGTCGAAGACTAACACTCCGTGTACTGCTTCGGGAGAGTGGCTTGCAGGCCAAAATAGCGAGAACTAGCTTATTAGCCTTCTCCTGGAGACTGGAGACGGCACATAGTGGGAATAGGTGAAATTGAGCTGGGAGAAGCTTGAAGAACTGCTGTTTGGGTAGAAATTAACCGGCTTTCGCCTGGTGGGTATGGAGATAGAGTAGAAACTAGCGAAATTGCCGATTTCGAGGGAAAAAGCCTTCCAATTTCTACATATTCCCCTTTAGATCCGATTTACATCGCAAAAACCCGCTAATTCCCTCTATTCAAGTATATATATATCCAGTATTCAGCTCCTTCCAGGTCTAAATCGCTAACAATCAGTCCATATAGTAGCCATGTCCGCTACTTTTCACCTCACCGAGACCAATTCCCCCCTCTCCAAAGCTCACACTCGCCTCCACAGCCTCGTCCCCTCCCCCTCCATGACCCTCCCAGCCCTCAAATCCCTGTCTCCCTGCACCTTTTCCACCCAATCCACCACCCACCTCTCCGGCTCCAGGGAGCTTTTCGTCGCCCGTACAGTTTCCCAGCCTGCGTCTCCCAGGAATAAGGCGGCTGAGAGACTCAGGAGGATCGATACAGAGGTGAAACGGCACTTTGAGGACTTGTTTAGTGGGAGTCGGGGGAAACTGCTAGGGACTGTGCGGGAGTTGGAGCGGTCTCCGTATGTGCAGAGGGATATGGAGAGATTGAGGGGGAGAGGGAGTAGGCTGAGGGAGAGGTATGATGAGTTGAGGAGGGAGCGGAGGAGTAAGGAGGAGACCTTGCAGCGGAGTTTGGAGTTGGTGGCTTGCTTGCAAGACTTGCCGGCTAATCCAGCTTTCCTGGAAAAGCGACAATCAGACCTCACTTCCGCCCTCTCCGTCGCCAATTCAAAGCTCGAACTGGAGCGAATTTACACCTCCAAACTCCAATACATGAAAGAAACCCGCCTCAAACAGGTCATTTCCGCCAAAGAACCAATAGAAATCCAACGCTCCCACCTCCATCAGCTTTCTATCCAGTTAGAAACCGCAAAAGACACGTTTTTGAGAGAATCTCTGACTTCGGAGGCGATTTCCGGCGCTTATATACAGAAAAAAGCGGAATTAAGGGGAAATCAGGAGAAACATTCAACATTTCTACAGGAAAAAGAGAGGGAATATCGGGATCGGTCCGAAATGTATGAGTTTTTGACTCGATTTGAAGGGCAAAAGACGCTAAAAACTCAAATTTACAGCAAAGAAAGCACAATTAAAGCCATGATTGAGAGGGTTAAAGCCGCTCAGGAGGCGAATATGAGGGAAAGTGAACTTGCGGAGAATGAAAAACTGGCGGAAGGGTATGAAACACGCCTAAAAAGGCTGAGGAATGTGACCGGAGTCAGTGATTTCGAAGGGATTGTGGGATTTTGGCACTATTTGCAGGAAAATAGAGAGGAAATTGAGGGAAATATCGTCGAAATTCGGGAAAAAGTCGATAAATTGAGGGAAATTTATCAGGACCAAAGCAAGGAATTGCGGCAAATTTCGCTTACGACCAATCCAGAGTCTGCAGAATCCCTCAAAAACTTACAATTTTCCCAACTCCGCAGCCGAAAAAGCACAATTTCCCTTAGCAACTGGCAAGAAGAGGTAAAATCCATCTAGTTCACTTTCTGGGATTTGTCCTTGCACCGTATAGAGGACTGCATTGGGAAATTGGCCACTCAGGTAGGTCTTTTAGATACGTCTGAGCAGTCCTTGGAAGCTGTTTTAGCAGAAATTGAAGGGAAGTTGGGGACTTTGTTAGCTAAATTATGAATAAAATCGGGCTTAGGATATAGGCTGCAGAGGGCAGCGCTAGTAGGGAACTAGTTCTTGGTATGGGACTAGTTCTTAGAGTCCTGTAGTGGAATAGGGCAAGGCCTGTTCAAGCATCTCTCTTCCAGTCTACTATATAACGAGGCGGCCATGCATTTCCCGCTTATAAAAATGTGGGGCGGGCAACAGGCTCAGCACTCTGCCACCTCTCCCCCGACTCTGAACACCATCTCCCAAGCTTTGGAGGAAGTGCAAGGCCGCCTTCACATAGCGGAGCAGAGGGAACTCACCAGGGCTACCACTCTCAACCATATCCTCACCGCGCAGAGCGTCCAAAGCAGTACAATCCAAACCTACAGGAACCAAGACAACTTGAGGCACCAGCACATCGCGGGGGGGTTTGAGGAGTCTCGCCTCAGAGACGCTCAACACATGGACCTGCTGCAGACACTCATGACGAGGCAGGATAAGCAGCGGGAGGAGGATAGAAAGCAATGGGATCGGGAGTGCAACCAGCGGAGGCGGGAACGGGAGGAAGACAAGTTGCAGTGGCAAAGAGAGTTCCAGCAGCGCCAAGTGGAACGGCAGGAGGACCAAGCGCAGCGCCAACTTGAGCGGCAGGAGGACCGAGCGCAGCGCCTGCTGGAACGGCAGGATGACGAAGCGCAGCGCCAACTTGAGCGGCGGGAGGACCGAGCGGAACGCCAAGTGGAACGGCAGGAGGACAAACAGCGGGAAGAGAAGTGGCGCGCCGAGATGCTTGCCTGCTTGAGACGCAAGGACTAGCCATGTAATGCTAGAGGTCGGCTCTGCCGATCATTTGCTAGCTCAATGTGTGCAAAGGGCAGCGCTAGTAGGGAACTAGTTCTTGGTAGGGGACTAGTTCTTAGAGTCCTGCAGTGGGGATTTGGGGGTGAAGGGCAATTCCCTGTTCAAGTGATAGCGGGTGAGCTATGTATCGAAATTAGCAGATTAGAAAGAGTCTAAGGGCTATTCGCGCTTTAAGCAATTGATAAGCAGCCCCAAACCTCTTCCAATCTCATAATTGTCAAATTCTCCATTACCCAATTCCAATCCTTTCCCCACTCCAATCCCCTCTCCCACCCTCTCCTTCCCCTTCCCTATACCCCTATTCGCCCTAGTCAGTCCTAGGTCCAGCCTTTCCTAAATCAGGCTAAATATATGGCTGTCGCGATATCATCCGCCCAAGGACTGCTTTCCCTACTACGCGAAGACAACCTCCCCCTCAAGCACTACGCTCTCAAAAGCCTCATCAGCGTCAGTGACTTCTTCTGGCATGAACTGGCGGACCCGCTCAGCTTCATTGTGGGCCTGGCGGCGCAGGAGGAATTTCCGCATAGGGAGTTGGCGGCGCTGCTGGGGGCCCAGGTGTATTACCATCTGGAGCAGTATGATAAGGCTTTGGAGCTGGCGCTGAAGGCGGGGACGGAGTTTGATATTGCTAGAAAGACTCCCTTCACCCAGAAGCTAGTCTCCGTGGGCCTGGACCAATACATCGCCCAGCAGTGGGAAAACTACGGCAAGTCCGAAGAAGAGCAAAAGACCATCGACCCCCGTCTAGGCAACATCGTAGAACTGATGTTCGAAGGCTGCTTCCGCAGAGGCGAATTCACCCAAGCCATCGGCATGATCCTCGAAGCTCGAAGACTCGACAAACTGGCGGAAGCCGTCAAGCGGTCTGGCCGCAGTCTGGAAATGCTGAAATACGCCTATCGGATAGTAGCGGAAGTCACATTGCCGAGGGATTTCCGGAGGGAGGTGATTGTGGAGCTTGTGAAGCTGCACGCTTTGGAGCAAGACCAGGACTACGCCTCCGTCACAGAGTGCAGGTTTTTCCTCAACGAGCCTGTGGCAGTGGGCGAACTGCTCAGTCAGTTGAGTCAAACCGACTTCCCCTTAGCACTACAGCTTGCACTGGACCTAGTGGAAAACCAAAACCAGCAGTTCCTCACTGAAGTGGCAGCGAATATCCCTGAAGAGCCACAAGCTGCCAAACTCAAAGACGTCCTCAGTGGGAAAGTCACCACTTCCGTCCACTTCGACTTCTACAGTAACAGTTCCAGTGGGGACAAAATGCTCCTCGCGAACATTAAAAACGCCACAGAGGCGAAGAACTCGGTGACTCACGGAGCAGTGGTTTTCGCGAATGCACTGATGTTCGCTGGCACAGGGAACGACACTTTCCTCAGAGACAACCTGGACTGGGTCTCGAAAGCCACCAATTGGAGCAAGTTCTCAGCTGCTGCTTCCTTGGGAGTCATCCACAAAGGGAACATCGCGAAGGCTATGGATATCCTGAACCCCTATTTACCCGGGCCGCCGAGTCCGAACAGTTCCCCCTACTCCGAAGGCGGGGCGCTGTACGCCCTGGGTCTAATCCACGCTGATAGGATGGACAGCGCCACTGTCTCTTACCTGGTGGCTGCACTGCAAAACACTCAAAACGAAACCGTGCAGCATGGAGTGTGTCTAGGACTCGGCATGATTGCGATGGCTTCTGGGGACAGTGCGGTGGTCGACTCCCTGAAGCAGGTGCTTTTCACTGATTCAGCTGTAGCGGGCGAGGCAGCTGCGTATGGGATTGGACTGGTTTTGCTGGGAAATGCGCATGCGGACTATATTGAAGAGCTGCTGAAATACGCACATGAGACTCAACACGAGAAAATCATCCGCGCAATTGCACTGACCTTAGCCCTAATGATGTACGGCCGGGAGGAAGAAGCCGACCCCCTGATCACCCAATTAAGCACTGACAAGGACCCTTTACTGCGTTACGGAGGCGCCTATATGCTGGCCACTGCCTACTGCGGGACCTCCAATCAGAAGGTGGTGCGGAAGCTGCTGCATGTCGCGGTCAGTGATGTGGACTATGATGTGCGCAGAGCGGCGGTCACAGGTTTGGGCTTTGTCCTACTGAATGAGCCGGATCAGTTGCCGAAGACTATTTCCCTTCTCTGTGAAAGCTACAATCCATTTGTGCGGCAAGGCGCTGCTTTGGCTCTAGCCGTCGCCTTCGCCGGCAATCCCGCGCCCGAGGCTTTATCTCTGCTCGATACACTACTGGGCGACAACGTCAATTATGTGCGGCAAGCTGCTTTGATCGGCACAGCAATGGTATTAATGCAGTGCAACAAGCAAATGAACCCGAAGATCGAGAAATTCACTGAAAGACTGGATAAGTGCATTAATGATAAGCATGCGGAAACTCTCACAAAGATGGGGTCGATTGTGGCGTATGGAATTTTGAACGCGGCAGGGAAAAATGCGAATATTACGCTGAGGACCAAGTCAGGGAACTTGAAAGGAGCGGCTGTAGTCGGCCTGGTGCTAGGTCTGCAGTTCTGGTACTGGTTCCCTCTACTCCACATCTTCAGTCTCGCCTTTTCCCCCACCTGTCTGATCGGCCTCACCGACAACCTGCGCATTCCCAAGTCCTTCAAGTTCACCAGCAAAGCCCGGCCTTCCCTATTCGCATACACTCCGCAGCTCGAAAACGCACCCACTGAAAAGGTAATTTCGACCCAAAAGACCACTCTATCGACCACCGCCCGCGCCAAAGCTCGCGCCCAAGCCAAAAAGCCCGAGCCCGAAAAGGCCCCCGCCGCTGCTATGGAAGTGGACAAACCAGACCCCGCCAAAGACGCTCCCAAGGAAGAGGAAAAGAAGCCTGAGACGAATGAACAAGTGCTATCGAACCCCAGTCGAGTCCTGCCCTTGCAGGAAGGCTTTATCCAGTACCATGGCGAGGAGCGGTATAAGCCAGTACTAGCAGCCAGGAAGGCAGGCATTGTGGTGCTTAGAGACCTGCGACCTGAGGAGGCGGAGACCTACCTCGGCCAGGCCATTCGCTCCGAGGCTGCAGGCGAAGCACCAGCGGAGGCGGAAACTGAAATGCCGGAAGAGTTCAATTTCGACGCAGACGTGCAGAAGCGCGCTTTTACTTAGGTCAAATTTAGCTTAGTGGAATAGGAGTTTCTCGACGAAGTAGCCTTTTCGAGTGGCGGAGATGGACTTCAGCTCCATTTCCTTATTGAATTCGTAGGCAAAGGCATTGGGAGCGGCTTGTTCGAGCATGGACTTCGTGATGTCGGAGACGTGGACTCTGCCCTTGCACCCGTTGCTTTCCATCTTATTGGCTATCAGCACGTCTGGTCCGTATATGTCGTACCGCACGATTTTAGCGCCTGTAATACCTGCAATAACCTTCCCTGTGTGGATTCCGATCCTGACTCCCAGGCCCAATTCCGGGAAATCAGCATTAAGTGCTCCAATGACATCCAACATATTATAGGCCTGTCGCATGATATTAAGGCATTCCTCATACTTATCCCTCCCCCCCGGCTTCCCTGTATACCCCATCGCCACATAGCAGTCTCCTATAGTATGCACTTTATACACACCATTCTGCGCTGCTGCGTCATCAAACCCGGAAAACAACTCACTCAGCAAGTGTACCATTTCCCTCGGGGACTTCTCCGAGGAAAGTGCAGTGAAGCCCACAATGTCCGCGAAGACCAAAGTCACGTCCACTAACACGTCTGCCCGATAGTGCTCGTTTAGCAGGCTTTCGTAGACGTGTGGAGGCATCATTTTGCCGATGAGGGTGTTGGTTTGGTGCATTTGTTGGGAGACCCGGGTTTCGAAGGTAGTATACACTTTGGAGTTTTGCTCTCTTTTATGGGCGAAAAAGGTGCTCATTACTAAGGCTGGAAAAACTGATAGAATCGCATTGATGCGAAGGATTCGGTTTTGGTCGTTTCCGATCATTGCGAGCCAAAATAGCAGGAGAAACAGGAAAAAGAGGACGGAGTGGCGGTAAAAGAGTCCTCCGTAGGCCTGGATGTAGACGATTATGACGATTTGAATCAGGACTGTGTGGTTTTCGTGGCTTGACTCGTAGAATTCGCCACTGTATGCGACTCCAACTGAGTAAAACAACCCAAGTGCCAATAATATGTATGGGAAAAGACGCAAAGAGACAAAATAGCCGAATTTGAGGAAAAGGAGGAAAATTGATAGGAAAATAGCGGCTAAAGGCCAGGCTTCAGTCCCTTTTTTGTCACTATAAGCATAAATCCATAGGGCGGTTTCCACCCCTGCTGTCAGTAGCAGCGTCCCGCAGCCCCACATTAGCCGTCTTTCTTGCCTCTTAATCGCCCCCTGCTTAAACGCCATTTCCTCCTCTTTAGCCTTTTGCACGTGAGTGGCAGACCTAGCAGCCAACGAAGCCTCCAGTCCCTCCCTATCCATCATAGTGGAAAACCGCCAATTGCCAAATATCTGCCCTCTCCCAAGGGTCGTAGTTTCCGTCCTGCCTCTCCTAGTCGACTGCTCCAAGTTGCTAGCGGAAGTAGTGGGAATCTGACTGTTACTTTCAGTTATTACATACGCAAGCATATCGCCTTTCCCCTTCACAGCCACATTCCTAGGAGTCGCAACTATGCCGGGAGTCTGCTGCCCCAGCAGTTCATACGTCTCTGTTGTTATTTGTATGGAGGACGGGTGGGGAGCAGTGGAACTCATGCGACTGGCAGTGTTCACAGTGTCGCCTATTAGGGCGAATTGGGGCTTTTCAGAGCCGACGACGCCTGCGATGACTGGGCCGCTGTTGATACCGATGTTGGCTTGCAGGGGCTTGCCTGCGACTGTGTATTCTTTGAAGAGGGTCATGATTTCGAAGGCCATTTCGCAGGCTCGCCGGGCGTGGTTCTTTTGCTTCAGACCAGTCGCCAGCTCATTTTCCCTCTCCTTCAGCCCGGCACAAGCCAAATACGTCTTCCCCACCGTCTCCACCTTCGCCAGTCCATAACTCTCACACATATCATCCAGCTTCTTAAACAAATCATCCAGCAAATCCATCAACTCCTGCGAACCCAGCACACTGCACACCATGTCAAAGTCGCATACATCGCAAAAAAGCACAGTCACGAGGTTTTGGTCCAACGCTATTGGAAGTTCCCCTTTCCAGATCAGCTTTAGGACGAAACTGGGGAAAAGACAGTTTAAAACGTCTTTGGCTCGGTCGGTTGTGAGCTTGGTTAGCTTTAAAAGCTTGAATTCGGCCCTGGTTTCCTGTTCGTTTTGGTAGTTGAACTGGGCGAGGGAGGCGGAGAAGAGGGTGCAGATGGAGAGAGTGGAAATGGTCCAGGCGGACTCGGGCCATTGGGAGGAGTTGAAGGATAATGTGGTGTAAAACACTGAAAAAAGGTTAAAAGCGAGCAGTCCCACATTATGTTTCCAGTCAATTGAGCTATAAAGCGAGAAACTCACAGGCAATAAATAGCTCAAAATGTCCGTATATGCGTATTTCACCTCCACTACCAGCTTCGCACAGGTCAAAAGGAACAAAAACGTCGTAATTAGCTCTAAATTCCACCTAAATAGCGGAGAAATGCATAAAAGCAGTATAAAGGCGAGGTAAACAGCCACTTTGCCGGGAAGAAAGGAGACTAGAAGGGAGGAGTAGAGCAAATAGACGGCAATTGCAGCGGAAAAGGCGATTCCGGGGGTCCTTTTTAAGTAGACTAGAAGCATTTCCTGCTGATATTCCTGCTCCACTATCTGTGAGCTGAAAAAGAGCCACTTGCCATGCATTTGGTAGTTAGACTGCGAGTGCAGAGAGGTCCAATAGCGCGTGCACCTGTAAATCTGCGCCAAAGTGACATTCCCAGGGATTTTGGTCTGCAAGCGAGAGGTAGTTTCCATCTCTCTAGCTATATTTTCCTGGAAATCAGCCGCAATTTCCATTGTTTTCCACTGAAATAAGGCGAAGGAAACAGTGAAACAGCTGATAGCGCCGCCGAATTCTCCTAAAATTGGAGCTAATCGGCCCAGGATCACTGCTAAATCCAGCCCGTCGAGGTCTTTGCTGAGTTCTTGGTAGGTGAATAGCAGTGTTCCCAGCATTATTAGGGCTGAAACTGTGGTCAGGACGCTGGAAGGCCGGGTAAGCTGCCAAATGTGCCCCAAAACTGCCACTGTAATGGCTAAGCACACACTTCCGGACAGGGTTTCGTAGGAACCTGTGTAAAGGCCATCCGAGGCTTGAGGCAGATTGGAAAGGTACACGAAGGTAAATACCAGTCCCGCATGGCAAACCGCTAATAAAACACTACAAAACAGCCTGGAAACCGCCTTTTTCCCTCTTTCCGCCATACCATCCAAGTCAGTTTCCCTCACTTCCGACTCCGAAAGCGCCGCAATAAGCGTAAAAACCGCAGTTAAAAGGATAAACAGGTCCCACAACTCTGAGGAAACCATCCCCACAGCACTAAACTCGCTGAAATAGGCGTAAAGCACTGCCAGGCACACTGGCACTGCACTGGCGTACACCCACCAAGTCACTACAAGAGTGATGCTTGCGCAGGCTGCTTTGCCGTGGGTGAGGAGGAGAGGCGCCAAAGCTGCGAAACTGCTGATTTCCAGGTCGCTTACGCCTCCGACCTCCCTGCTCCCTCGGCCGCGCACTGCTACGCCTATATCTGCTTCTTGTATCATTGAAATGTCATTCACCTCATCCCCAACCGCCAGCGTCACCGGCCTGTTTCTGAAGTTCTCCCTCACAAACCGCACTGCCATCGCCTTCTGGTGTGGGAAAATGGAGTGGAACAGGACTGTGTGAGCTGTGTAGAGCAGTGCAGAGAGCATTTCCCGGCTTTCCTCACTTCGTAGTGCTGTCCTAAAGCTCACTCCGTCGATAGACAAGGAGAAACTGGGCTCCAAGTCTCTGAGACGGATAGACAGCATAGGCGCTTTGGAGCTGTTTAGCACACTTCTCCGCTCCAACACATGTCCTTCCCCCCTGTTACTCCCCGCAGTCTGCAGTCCACTAGGTCCTCGCTGCCCCACTAGCATCGAACCGTCCTTCTCCGGACTGCACTCCTGCGATATAGACTCCTTCAGGACATAGTGTCGCACAGCATTCGCCATTTCCAGCCTGCACAAAGACTCGTTTTCCAGTCCATTCAGGGAGGCTATGGGCGTGCGAGGGGAAATCAGGCCAGTTTCCAGGGCGGCTGCGATGGTGCTGGCTTCGTGGTCGCCGGATAAGACCCAGACCTTGATTCCAGAGGCCTGTAGCTCGCTGATGGCTTGGGTGGTGCTGGGGAGGATGGGGTCTTGCAGGCCTGCGAAGCCGAGGTAGACGCAGTCCCGCTCCAAATCCTTAAAAACCCCCTCCACTTTCCTACCCTTCGAGTCCGTCATCTCCAAATAATCCAGCCTTTCCGCAATTTCCGCCATCTCCCCCTCCTCAATCTGCTTCACCGCATACAAAAACAGCCCAATCCGCCTCCTCGCCAGCTCCGCCACCTTCCTATCCAAGTCCTCCTCCTCCTCCCTACTCAGCGATATGAGCGATTTCATCGTGTCTACGGCTCCTTTGATGATCAGCAGGCCTTCCTGGGAGTCCTGGCGCTGCACTAAGACTCGCATGCGGCGGAGACTGGGTTTGTAGTCGGTGACTGCGAGGATGGAGTAGGATTTGAAGGTGGCGCCTAGGGTGAGAGTGCAGGAGTCGCTGGTTTTCTCGTGGATGGAGATGCCGAGGTCTTGGACGCCGTGGAGGAGGGCGGTTTCTTCCCTGGATTGAGAAGTCATGCCCCTATCCTGCGAAACCAGCACAGCATTGCACAGCGCCATGCACTCACACAGCCGACTATGCATCGAAGCCCTCGAGCGACTCACCACCGCCTTCAGCTCCGCAAAGCCACACAAGTCCTCCTCCTCCCCCACCAACACAGGCGTATTACACCTCAAATGAGGCTCCGCCACTCCCTTCAACTGGGACAAACAGACCTGTTGGTGCATACTTTCCTCGTAACTGCACCTTGTATAGTCGGAATTCCCCACTCTAATCGTCTTCAAAGTTATATCATTTGCCGTCAAAGTGCCGGTTTTGTCTGTTAGAATGTACTCTACCTGGCCTAAAGCCTCGGCGAGACGAAGGTTTTTGGGCCAGATGTGGCTTGGGGAGGTGTTCAGCTCTGCGGAAAAGAAGAGAATATGCGCAATTCGCGCGAAGTCCAGTAGTAAATAGAGCGAAGCAGGGACGATTTGGGCGTAAAGGACAAAAAAGGCACTCAAAGGTGACCAAAAGGACTCGGATTTAGGGCGCTTTAGGGCGAAATTGAGACTTGCGCATAGCACAGACAGCAAAAACAGCCCCGGAACCAGGCAAATACTATAGAAATTGAGCGTTTTTTCCACTAAAGCCCACTTTTCTCGCTTCGTTGTCGACCGATTCATCTCCGCTTTGCAGTCTTCGCCCACATAAACTGCAATCCCCAGCATCCAGGGAGTATTGCACAGGCGACACCCCTTCAAAACCAGGTTCTCAATAGTCAAAGGAGAGGCAGTGGGGTACCCCGCCAGCTTTATCTGCCCTCTAAAATAGCCTATATCCGCTATAGGCTGGATAACCCTCACAATCCCCTTTAATCGATTCAGCCGGGTCAGGGCTTCTTCGAAAATAGTGCTGCGGATGAGTCTTTGAGTCTCACTGATAGCGACCATGGCCTTTAGCTTGGGAGTGCCGTAGTAGGGGAAGCAGTCTAGGAGGGCGCACTGGTCGCTGCGGCCTGAGGCGAGGACCAGTATGTCTGCAGGGGCGAAGTCGCCCACTTTCAGCTTCAGCAGGTCACCTGTTTGGAGCTGTTTGGCTTGGGTGGAGACGAGGGAGGTACCGGCCCAGACCTCGAATTCAGCTGTCTCTTTCACTGCTTTAGTCCTAGCGCGAGCCCACTCATGGTACACTTTCATCACAAACCCCAGCACCAACACCGCCAAAAAGGGCACAGTCATCCTCAATTCCCTCTCCCTTCCCAACAGCTCTAGCACAGTAATCAGCAAAAACCACACATACGCAAAGCGGTGGAACAGGGAAATCAGTGCTGAGGTGCAGGTCGCAAAGACTGGCCGGGACCTCCGCGCTTTCTGCGCTTCCTCGTCGCCTTCGAGCTTAATTGTGCGCCAAACTGCGTCTTCCAGAGACCTGGGCTTCACCACGGCCTGCATGGACTTATTAATGTGGCCTTAGGGAAAGCAGAATTGAATAAGGGAAATGAAGGGTGGAAAAGTCATTTTATAGCTGTTTTGCCCCTAATTTGGCTGAATTTGGAATTATTTTCCTTGTTTTCTATAGAAATATGATCACTTTGAGAAGGACAAAATGCTATTTCCACTCAAATCACCGATTTCCCCTTTATTTCACTATAAAATGGTTGCTTTCTTCGTGTTTTCTTGATTTTCTCGATATTATTCCTCTAATTAGTCGAAAAAATGGCCAAATAGCGACTTAATTACCAACTCTGCCCAGTAAAAACCACAATTTACCTAGCAGTCTGTGTGGGCAGTTGTCTCAGCGCTTGCTTGAGCCGCAAATAGTCTCTTTTTCTCAGGTTTTCTTGAGAAATTGGCCTGAGAATGTCGAGAAAGTGCAGAATCGGCTGAAATCGGTCTTCAGAAGAGGAGTTTGTCTGCAGCGCCCGCAGTCTGGCTAGTTCCGCCAGAGTGAGGATTTTCTCTTTTTCGAGCTGCTGGAGGAGCCAGGTTTTGCGTCTTTGCCGGAGTTCTCGCAGTTTGACCCAGGCTAGGGCTAAGTAGGTGCACCTTTTCACTCCGAATTGAAAGAAAGGCATTTCCAGCGCTTTCCTCTGGGCCGGAGTCAGCCCCGCAATTCTCCTCAGCTGGAACTCAGTTACTAGCATACACTCCGGGAGGTCACTGCAAGCCACGCAGAGAGGCCGGCGGTAGTAAGGACAGACGTAGTGGACGTCTGCAGCGGCCACCAAGTGCTTGCAGTGCCAGCAGGCTTGGAAGGTGTGGGTGATAAAGACACTGCGAATGTCGATGGATTTGTGGATTTTGGGACCTGGGTAGAACTCCCTTTCGAAAAACTCCACCCACAGCTCTTGACTCCGGGCAACGGAGTGCCACTGCAAGCAAGCCTGGGAGGCTCTCAGCTCGACCTCTTGGGCGCCCAGGAACTTGAACACTTCCAGCATCATCCTCGGCCTCTGATTCTTCCCTCTCCTCACCTCATTCCCAAAATACCCCTCCTCCGTCTCCACCCAATCCACCCTATTCCACTGCTCCACCCAACTCCTCACCTTCTCCTCATACTTCCTCGCCCTCACCCCCAACTCCACATCCCTCTCAAAGCTGATTTTCGTCGGGAAGTCCGGCTTGAAGCAGTCCAAGTGCCACACTCTCAGGTGGAAGACTTGGAACTCCCCCTGCTGGAAGGGCTCCTGGCAGCCGGAGCAGGTCCTTTCCTTGGGGCCTTGGAAGACGTCGATTTCGAGGTGGTTGAGCATTATATACAATTCGGGGAAATGGGGAATGCGGAAATAGAAGAAACTGGGAAAGGGAAATTTATAGAAAATAAAGTCGGTTTAGCGTAAATTGGGGGAAATTGAAGAAGTGGAAAAGAATGCGATTTTAATGGCTTTGTGGGAAGGATAAAAGCGACTTTTATGAGAAATGTAGGCTTTCCCAGTAGATCTACTTCAACACACTCGAAATTAGGAGTGAAAATAAGCCTATGACGATATCCGTCCCTTTCCGACCTATTTACCCCTCATAAAGTTATCAACAATCAAATTTCCCGTTAAAAATAGACTATTTCCCCAATTCACCTCTAGCAATTTCCTCTCCTGGACTAGATTTCCCCATAGCCTGGTAGTTTCCCCTACCAAACTGGTGAAATTGGACTGTTTCTTGGTTTGGAGACCTGTAGTTGAGGATTTTATTGATATATTGCTTTGGATTTAGGGAAAAGGCTGATTACAGGCAGAATTTGCTGGATTTTCCCTATTTCGCAGAAATCGTATGAGAAAACTCTGATTTTTATCGGAAAATCGGAGAAAATCCCGCAAAAAGTCACTAAAAATCAGTATTTTTCCGATTTCAGCGAAAAATCCCTCGATTTCGAACTAAATTTCCCTAATCGACCCTTTTCCGACCTATAATAACCAGCCATAGCCAAATGTCCCGCAGGTCCAAACGCCCCCTTTCCCTGAAGACCTTAAAACCGTCTTTTCTACTCCAATCCCCCTCAAATTTCACTCCTTTTGCAGAGACTCAGCGGCCTGTGCGGTTTTCCCCTGCGACAATTGTGCCCTGGATGGAGATTTTCACAGGAAATAGCAGAGATTTGCTGCTGTATCGGGCTGGAATTCGAGCGAAGCGCAGAAATATGCCGATTTCCACTATGAACGACCCGAGAAAAGTGCTGAAAACTGCGAAAAGTGCTGAATTGGTCAGGAAATATGACCAGATGAGGAGGGAAAAACTCGTGAAAACCGCGGGAAGTGGATTTTCCATACATTCTGCGAGTTTATCGGGTCGTTTTTTCAGCGATTTGCAGCTTTCTAGGGACTTTTCTTCGAAATGTATGCTAATTGGGACTAGTTCCAGTGCGAAAAAGCCGGAAATTCGACTTGAAGACACAGCAGAGACTGAAAATGTGGGCAAATTTACGCAGAATTTAGACGGTTTCGAGACGATTTCTCGAGAATTGAAGGTAATTCGCTTCGACTCTGCCATAATTCCGCCTTCAAGGCAGAAAAAACCGACTATTGAAGACGTGAAACGCTTCATAAAGTCCAGGGAAGTGCACAGGTTCAAGTTCTGAGTTCAGTTTTAGCAAAATTTAGGGGGAAAGTAGCAATTTTAGCATAAAAGTCCACTTGCAGAGCATTTTTACATGCGAAAATCGAGAAATGTATATGAAAATGCAGGGAAAATGAATAGAAAAGTGGGACAAACAAGAAAAAATAGCTTCTAAAGAGCGATTTACACTACGTGCGGGAAGTAAGCGCCCCATCCGGCCAGCACGGCGTATAGTGGTGCAAGTCTTGTCTGAGTCTGGTCCACTCCAAGCTCTGGCCGAGGGAAGGCTTGCGCTGGTGGGCGATAATGAGTCTCCGCTTGGCAGCCGGATGCGCCAGTCTAAAAACCACATTCGGGGTCTTCACCAGTAGTTCCGCAGAATTGCTATTGTGCATCTTCGAAGCAATAGAGACCCTAGACCTCTGCTTCAGTGCACACTGTCTCCTCATATGTTCCAGTACCGCCTCTGGTAGAATCCTCGTGATGTCCTCTGTAGCCACTACATACGCAGACGTGCTTTCCGCACTGACCTCTGCGAGGTACTCACTGGCCTTGCCTAGGAGCGCTTCCTCGCCCAGCCAGCTGCCGGAGCCCAGACACACCAGGGAGAAGTGGCCTCCTCGCACTGTGCACTCTCCTGTGCGGAGCAGGTAGAGAAATTGGCTCATGCGGCCTGGAGAGGCCAGATTTCTGCCTTTCGGGAAGTCGCACAGGACCAAAGCAGCTGCAATTCGGTCCTTTGTATGCAGTGGAAGACTGCGGGCGCCTGGCAAAAAGCGGTCGATATACATCAACTTCTCCTCATTTCTTACATGAAACGCCTGCTCCAGGCATGCCTTGAAGTCCGCCACTCCCAAAGTCAGCAGTGCACAGTCTGTCATCGCTCTGCAGGTATACTGCCTCGGAGCCCTCCTCGTCAGTCCTCTATCCCCAAACACCCTTCCAACCGCTAACTGCGGGTCTGAAGGACTGTGGCCGTCATACACTCCTAACGTCCCTCGTAGGACTACATAGAGCTGGTCACTGGCTTCTCCTTTGCTGAACAGAGTTTCGCCTGCTTGCAGCACTTTCAGCTCTGCAGCTCTCAGCACTCCCACTAGCTGCATTTCCGGCAGGTCGAAAAGGTACTGTCGGAAGTCTGCGATTCGCATCAATTCCGCATGCAGGCCGTCCAGTAAGCCCCGCGGCCGGACCTTGGCCGCCAGCATCTGTATCAAAAGCGCAAAGTCGCCCATTAACCAATCTATGTGATTTCGCTATGGTAGCCTCAGCTGTGCAGGGAAGTTTGCCTCCACAGCGTCACCCGGCCACCCGGCTTCTTTCCTACTTCCCACATCAGCCCGCCTTTTTGAACTCACTCATGTTCATGCCTTGCACTGCCTGGCCGTAGAACTCAATTCCGTTGATGCGAGTGAAGTCGCCGCCTCGGTTTTCTTGCACGAAGAGGGAGAGGGAGGTGACTCGTTGGAATTTCACGAAGCGGAGGGCGAGCTTGCCGGAGACTAGGTCTGAGTCTGTGATGCGGATTTCTTGGACTGGGGCTAATGAGTCGATATCGGAGAAGTTGAGCGCGGGCAAATTCTGATACAACTTGATCACCAGCGGGGCACTGGGGTCGAGCATAGCCCGGAAGCCTAAGTGGTGCAGCTTGACGGCCTGGCGGAAAGGGAAGGTCAGGAGGAGCTGAGAGTCGGAGCCTTCGTCAGAACGCACGTAGAAAACCTCGTCATTCTTCTGGACCAGTGCATTCTCAATGGGGAAGCCGGGGTGCGCATTGAGGCACTCCACCCTCGGCAGATCCACCAACTCCAGCAAGTTCTGATGATTGGCTTCCATTAAAGTGTTAGCTAGTCCAGCAGCACATGCGACTCTGTTCCTTCTGGGGCGTGAGACTGGACCGCACCCTTTCCACCGAAGGCCTGGAAAGGTCCCTATTCGCGCTTTTCTCTGTATACACAGCTGCGTACTATTCACCTTCCAGCAGCCTTTGAAAGGCGTCTTGAATGCCGGTCGTCGCTACAGCCGATACTTCCGCGAATAGCAGTCCTAGGCCCTTAGCGTAGGCCTCTGCTGTAGCCCTTTGCACCTGTCTCTGGTCCAAATCGGTCTTATTCCCCACTAGCATTATGACGATATCAGGCTCTGCATGTTCCCGCAAGTCCTCCACCCAGTGACGGATGTGTTCGAAACTGACAGTGTTGGCTATGTCGTAGACTAAGAAGGCGCCTACTGCGCGGCGGTAGTGAGCGCGGGTGATGGAGCGGTAGCGTTCCTGCCCTGCAGTGTCCCAGAACTGGGCTTTCACCGTGCCTCCGGACTGCAGGGAGAGGGTGCGGGTGGCGAACTCGACGCCAATAGTGGCTTGGACGGACCTGGGCAGGGTGCCACGAATGAAGCGGGATAGGATGTGCGTTTTCCCCACGCCTGCGTCCCCCACCAGCACCACTTTGTACAGAAAGTCATACTCCTCCGGCTCTTCTGCCTGCTGCATAGGCTAATGCGAGGACTCTAATGGCGCATTCCCCAATATCAGTCCTTACCACCCTGAAAGCCCATCGCTCAAAGCGCTATACGCCTTTTCCCTATCAATCGTCTTTAGGCTCGCTAGCTTGCTTGGAGACTTCCTTCACTACCATATGGACTAGCAACTCTGTGGCCCTGGATTTGACGCTTCCTGCCAAGGAACTGGCGCGGTTGGATACTGTGCGTGTCAATTCCAGCAGTCCTTTGTCTATGTCTCCCTCGTTCTTGGCTAGGAAAGGCGCTAAAAGCTTCCCATACAGCCACACTCCGCCCCCTAGTACAGTGAACCAAGTCGCGAAAAGCAGCTGAAACAGGCTGAAAAAGGGCAAGGAATGGACTAATCCGTATAGGAAAAACTCTACAAGGGACGTTATTCCCCGCATGGCCCTGTATAGCCCTTACCAATACTGCAGCCAGTAGTCCACTTCTTCCCCTGGCCTTTTGTACGCTCGGTAGGACGCCGTGATTGGGTAGAAGTCCACGACGGAGTGGCTGAGGAAAGGTTACTACAGCAACTGACCGAGACATTCTTCCATTTTTAGGTAGGACTGGGCTCTGTACACTTGCATCCGCTTTCGCAGCCCAACAGCCAGGGCTTCTAGGAAGAGGAAAGGAGGAAACTGAGCATTAGTTATTGGTGATTTGGACTAGTATCAAAGAAAAGCAATTTTCTGGGATGCATAATCGCTGCTGCATCTGATTAGCCCCTATATTGAAATTTACTTATATGGCTGTGTCTTTTCCTATATATGGCTGTAAGACCATATGCGCAACTTGCTGATATCTGTATATCGCACTAACTGCCAGAGTCTAGAAATAGGACTAATAAAGGTCTCTATTGTGAGAAAGCAGAGCCTACTAAGGAATTCGCCTTTCTTCCTATAGTTCCAAACAGCCTATATCAAAGTATACAAATCAGTACTTTCACATGCATAATCCCCTCAATTATTCCCACCACAATCCTTTTTGGAGATTCTAGATTTTGTTATTATTCGCGTCTCTGAGTCTGTCCTGCTCAATCCCCGCTACCAGTGCTTCAATGCTCCTCACCACTTTCTGAATTCTCTCTCTCTGGGTCTTCAGTTTCGCTGCTATAGTCTGCTGCATAGTTTCCCTTTCCGCGTCTATAGTCGCCTTCAGACCTCCAAGGAATTTCCCCTGTTTCTGCCAATCTTCCCCAAGTTCCCCTACATGCGCTTTACACCCTGCCTGCAGGGAAATGGGTAAAGCCTGGTTGAATGGATGGTCTTCAGATATAGCTTTGAGGAGACTTCGGTGTCGTTCTTCCCTCTGAATAGCTGCTTGGTGCGCTTTTTTATGCTGTGTGGGCAACTGTGTTGTGCGACTTTGGAGCTTTAGCTGGATTTGGTCGGTGGCAGAGAGTGGACGAGGAAAGAAATTGGCCTGTTGATGGGACATTTTTATAATGTGATATAGAGTTGTGGTCGGAGGCTCGACCAAAGACGAGCAAATGTCTAGACTTGAAAAGGAAGATGGTCGCTACGCCTCTTTCCATATAAGTCCTATATATCCCCACTCACACAGTCCAATCACCTCCTCTGGTAGTCAGCACTCTATGAGGCAGCGGTTTTATACGTTTACCAATTTTTGTCATTTGTAACTACACCCCCAAATACTTTCAT
>Ga0247837_1002790_pt1 | contig 32070 bp, 22 predicted proteins | sample LaCtaG_2_FD_187115 | JGI IMG/M metagenome (GOLD analysis project Ga0247837, IMG submission 187115) | Freshwater microbial communities from meromictic Lake La Cruz, Castile-La Mancha, Spain - LaCruzMarch2015_14.5m | ecosystem: Environmental > Aquatic > Freshwater > Lake | place: Spain: Castile-La...
GGAAAGCATATCCTAGGGCCAACCCTTCATTTTAAGGACTGGGCAGAGTTTTGTAGACACCCTTTTATCACAGCTTAGGGGATATAGCACATTAGAAGGACTAACTTCTGTAGGAGTGCCTATATACTCAGTCTTATTTCAATTTTAGAGCAGTAGTAGTCCAATTGAGGGAGGAATAGGCACTGTGGCGGACTTGCAGGCGCAATACCAGCTCCACCTTGACAACACCAGCGACACTTCAAGAACTCACCGCTTCTTATGGAAAAACCCCAAACCCTCAAAGTAGGGAAGAGAAAACACTGGGAAAGTGGATTTTGGGAAGGGCGAATTGCTGCCTGTAATAGACATTTGGGAGAACTGGGGATGGATAAAGAGAACAGCGGAAGGACGAAATCGCACAATTGAAACAGGCTGAGGAGCAAAGGACAGGGAAAGGAGGCAGGTCTGGGATGAACCCCACTTGCTGGAGAAAAGGCCTCTATAAAAGTACAGCTTGCACAAACTGGTAAGGAAAAGGCTAAAACAGCCAAACATAACATTTTCTTTATTGCAGTACATTTACCCTAGGAACGTATTTTCCCTCAACTAGGCTCTAGCGTCTTCTTCCTTCCGTTTTCAATGCTCTCACATAGCAACGCTCGGTCTACCCTTCCTTACCCAGGCTCTTCGTTTCCAGAACACGATATTTAGCCAATAACATCGAAGGTCATTTGCTGCCATACACAGAGCCGCCGCAGTCTCTATCTACATTTCTTCTTCTATAAGATGTAAACTCTCAAAGACATGTGGCAGCTACCAGGTTGCCCGAATGTGCACTAGGCAGCCAGCAGCCTTGAGGACTAGTTGTGGCATTGCGAGGTAGTTGTCTACGACCTACCACTTGATCAAACTTAGTGGATTCAGTCAATGCTGCTGATTTATTAAGGGGTTAACGTCTATGTTCTCATGAACAGTCTTGACAGGGCGAAACAGATAGACTCAAGTCCGTGGTGGGATGACAAGTGCGTTTGCGGCGGAAGCGCTTACACAGCTCAGAGGCCAGAACCAAGCTCCTTGCCCAGTAGAGGAGGAAGGCGAAGTTTGCTCCTAGGATGCTGCAAAACAGTACAAATGTGATGGCTTGAGAGTTATCCTTGCTGAAGAATGTCCCCAGTGTGAGTGTGAGGAAGTTAGCAGCCATCGACAGGGTTTCTATCCGGTTGACGCGTTCGCTTTTGTAGGGATGGTAGTTGAGTTGCATTGCAAGCATCGAGACAATCACCACGTTGGCAGCCATCGCTCGCTGAATTGGCTCTGAATAGCTGAGGACCACGGAAACAGCCTTGACCGCGACTTTACGCGAAATCACCACCGCTTCCCAGAAGTACAGGTGGTCCTTGTATCCGTCGTAAAGGAAGCCGTACCGCAGCTTCGTGACATGCGCTTCTCGAGAGGCGCCTAGGAGCAGCGCCCCGAAAGCCAGCGGGAACCCTAACACCCAGACGACCAAACTCGGCAGTCCCAAGGCCAGTGCGAAGAACAGATGCCGGCCCTGCCAGCACTGCAGACTCAGGTCTTCTTGCATCCACGTGCCGTTGTCCAGACTTCTGCATGCAAACAGACTGAACACGGAGCTGGCCAGGGTGGAGTGGAGCAACAGTAGCAGAGTCATGATGGTCGACAGGTTGTGGTCTCGCACATAGCTCCAGTTTCTCCGCGCTAAGGCTACTCCTCCCCACAACAAGCAGGACCCGCCTATTTGTACCAGTGGAATCACGCTCACCACTACATGTCTCGCATACACATCTTGGAGGAAGCAGTCCAGAGCGAAGAGCGACTGCGAGGAGTTCCCAGCCAGTGCGGAAGAACGGAAGATTTGCAGCAACAGATCCGGCCACTGCAAACTGAACTCGCCCAGCAGCATCGTCACCTGCAGGTAGTTCAACAGCAGCTTCAGGTGCAGGGAGGTCTCGGACTTCTTCGCTTTGGATATGGACCCTGCCACAATCTTCGCTAAGAAGCAGAGATAAGCCACACCAAGCAACAAGGAAAGCACGACATTCACAGAGGTCCGAGGACAGTTCTTGCAAGAAGCTTCGGCGAAGCGGAAGTAGCCAGGCACACAGGCACCACACAGGTTAGACCAGTAGCCTTGGCCACACTCTCCCAAGGGGTTGCTACGACTGGGAGATCCCAAGCAGGATTGACTGCATGCGTAAAAGGTGGAAGAAACGTTGCTGGATCGCCAATACCCAGGAAGCGGGTAGACCTGATTCCCGCCATGACACACAGCTCCCTCGGGACACTGCAGACAACTGCTTTCTGAAGGCTCGAACGAGTAGGTCATAGCTTCACACTGGAAGCAGGACTGATCGGGCTGCTGCACTTCTCCCGCTAGACAGGGCCTCACGTGCACTCTGAAGGTCACAGCAGACACTCCTGTGGCTGTGGCAGTGATTTCCACGGAGCTGTTGGGCGGGCAGGTCAGTCGAACTGCACTCAGGACGAAGACCCCTTGGTCTGCTGTGGCTCGGATACTGCCCTGCATTGTACCCGTTGAGACAAATAAGTAGAAACTAGATGTGTTGTCTGCACTCATAACTTGCCCTAATTCGTCCAGCAGGTGGAAACTCGGGGGCAAGAAATCCTGTCCACTAACTATCTCAGGCCAAATAGAGATATTGACCAGTGCTTGAGCCACTGTGCCAAGGTCGTTGCCATAACTTGCCCTGTTATTTTCCATTCTCACGTTTCGCAGGTCAGGGCGCAGGTCTTCGTAGAAAACGGCAGCTCCCTGAATTGCTGAGTTGGACTCGAATAGACTATCGGTCACCACGTAGGAACAGCACTTACAAGGACAGGCGAAGTACACCCCTGCGCCTCTTTCGGCTTGATTATGACGAATCTCAATACGTTCGGCTAGAAGGTGAGAATCAGTGAGGGACAAAGCGGAAGTCAAACTGTGCTCGAGCTGTGAGTCAGAGAGCAACAGGGAACTGTTTTGAATACTCACACAGCCTGCACTGCGGAGACAAGTGAGACGTTGGAGTTGAACAGCACTGCTCTCTGTACTGAGCGGGGCTCCCAGTTCTTCCACCCAGAGGAGATCCAGTCTGATGGTCGAATGCTGTGCCTTGACTAGGCCTGAGCAGCGACTCAGTGTCCAGTTGCCTCCTTGCAGCTCTGAACGTATAAGATGCATTTGAAGTCCGCTGAGGCTTGCGTGCAGGTCATTGATTTGAAGCGTGCAATCCGTTGTCTCGGCTAAGGGACTGGCCAGGCTAGTGGTCTGGATGTCCCTAAGCACAGCCGAACTCTGGCGCAAAGACAGCACCGGGGCTGCTTCACTCTCTATCTTGAGATGCTGTACCTCTAAGTGGGACATGGTGAGGTCCAGCAGAGCACTTTTCGGCTGATTGGTCTGGAAATTCACTTGACTGAGGAAGGCGCTGGCAGTTTGCCCGACTAGCAGCGACCCAAGAGCAGCGCGGTTGAAAGCGAAGAAGCAGTAAGCGAGGGAAATTCGAGCCTCAGTCACTGTGAAGAGTGCACCCGCAGCAGAGTTTCTGAGAAAATTGGTGCGTTGCAGAATCACTTCACTGTGTTGGCCCACACTGAAGAGAGTGCGCGTGTCCGTTTGCTCCTGAAAGTCCCCGTCTGTGAGTACGAACGAGGAATTGAAGAGGAGTCGGGCCACTTGCACGTCCTGCCCTGCGTTGCCCAGGAAATGGCAGGCTGTTATCTGCACATCTGCGTAGATGAGGTCAAAGAGTTGCCCCTGGTTGTAGCGGAACGCACAGTTCTGCAGGAAGACATGCTGCAGTGCATGTTCATCCGGCAGCGAAAGCAGAAGCGACGCAGAGTTGTCTTGGAAGAGGCAGGATTGAAACACTACGAGAGCAGCTTCGCTAATTGCCAAATAGAGCACGGTAGGGCCGCTGCTGTTTTGCCACAGACACTCATTGAAGCACAGTTCTCCGGTCTTGTGCATTATAGTGAAAGAGCCTTGGAAGTTTGTTGCCGCCACTTCGCTGAAAGTAACTGCTTGAAAGAAGGCGCTCTGTAGGCTCGAGCCTGCTTCCAGCAGCAGACTGCCTCCTTGCCAGGAACAGTTGCGCAGCAGAAAATTAACTCCCAGTCCTGCGGTGTCCGCTATCTGCACAGCGTGGCCCTGCGTGTGGCTCAAAAGCATTGCTTCTGAAAGCAAAGTCACAGGTCCTGAGTTGGTCCTAAGCAGCACCGCTGAGCCTTGAGTTTCTACCATCTCACTATCTCTCACTTCTGCAATGCACGAGTCCAGCAGCAGTCCTGCGCCAATGTTCTTCGCTAGACTTGTCCTGCGCACGTCCAGATGCTGTCTTACAGCAGCTACCACTCCCCCTCTCACTACATTGCTGGAGAAGACACTATCCCGCAGATGAAAGAAACTGTCTTCTACGAAGAGGCCGCTGCTGCCAAGTGTGAGCGCCGTGTTATTTTCCCACAGCCAGTGCACTGCAGATACGTCTGAGCTATTGAGCACTTGCATCAGGCTGGAGGCGCAGAGGTTGCTGTGGACCTGGACTGCCCACAGCGAGATGTTGAGTGCGTTTCTGAGTTGCAGTAGTCCTTGTGAACATACTAGGATGCTACCCAGTGAGTTTCGGTCGCTCCCCGAGCTCAAGACCACTTCCTGCTGAGTGAGGTTTAGAACCTCGAGTTGCCCCGCCACAGTCTTCGACAGCTCTTCAGTGGAGCTAGCCACTAGTATCTCCGTCATTTGCAGGTGACAGGGATTGACGAACTGAAGCAGCGGAGCATCCAAAGGAGTGCAGTTCAGCAGAGCCAAGCCTTCCACCTCCACGTAACGCGGCGCCAATGGCCCGGAGTAAGCCTTCACAACGAAGGGAAAGCACTCTGGAGCCTCGGAGTGGAAGGCCAAGTCCAGTGCAGTGCCCATAGTGCTGCGGACTGTGACTCCTTGGATGCGGATGTTGGGGTTCAGCATGCCTTCCATGCTGGTCACAGAGAGCACAGCGCCCAGCATGAAGAGCGAGTCCTGCGCTTCTAAGTTCCGCACGTCTACGTGAGTGCCGTTCCAGTTGCGGAGGTTCACAGCGCTGGTTTCGAAGACCAGGCCGTTGCCTTTAGTGCTGATGCGCTGCAGCTTGCAGTTTCTCACCAGCGCAGTGTCCACACTCTTCAAACTCAAACAAGCCCTCGGACTCTTCACCAGTCCTGCGTAGTTCAGCAAGTCCTGCACAACCACATCCGTCACCACTGCTTGGTGCCACTCACTGAGTTGCAGAGCACCTCCCTGGCCTCCCCAGACTAGGTACGTGATGCTGCGCAAAGACTGAAAGACGTTGACACTCCGCACTGTAAGGTTGGTGACTTCGGCTGTGAGCAGTCCGAGGAACGGACTGATGTTGAGTGGAGTCCAAAGTGCACTGGACTGTGAGCGGTAAGAGAGCGTGTCGTTCGGCTTCTGACCGTTGAGCTGCACTGCGTAGGAGTTGAGCTCCACCTCGTTCACCTCTATGTGACTGAGGAAGGCAGCAGAGCAAGTGAGCAGCAGCATGGAACTCACTTCACCCAGTCGAACAAAGGAGAGGCGCTGTGCCAGTATCTGCGCAGTCGCGTTTAACTGCAGCACGGCAGGGGTTACGGAGAGGACCAGCGGACAAGGCGCAGTAGCACTTTTGAGGGCCGTCAGTCCCTGCTGGCTGTAGCAATGAGTGACATTGCACTTCCAAGACATGCAGAAGGCACAAGACAGCTCTGTGCAGCCCGGCACTATGCGCTGCGTTCCGTCCAGCCGCAAGTTCTCCACCAGGGCAGAAGTCAGACTGCCCTTTAGAAAGCTGGGCTGGAGCAGCAGCAGATTCGCCTGCGACCCGCAATCTGCACAGAAGCGGCAGGTGAGGAATAAGTGAGTGATGTTGGCATCGAACCAGGTGCGGGACTCATTGAGCAGCAAGTGTAAGCCCTCCAGGAAGCAGACCCCAGCCTGACTGCGAGTGAAGGGATGGGCGAGAGCGAGGCTCCAACTAAGGTACGGGTCAACCCTTGAGCCAGTGCCAGTGAGTGCAGGCAGACTGGCGTTCACATATATGAACTCTGCGCAGTCCTGAGCATCGAAGAAGAAAGTGGCGTTTTGGCAAGGCGGGTCGCAAATTCCATTGCCCAGCAAGGCAGCAGTGCATCCACATTCATTCTTGTCGTACTGACACCAAAAGTTGTTGCAGGCTTGCTGACACACACCGTCACCCAACATGCTGTGCAGACAGCCCTCAGTGCACTCGTTCAGGCAGTCTCCTTTATCGTAAAGACAAGTCTGCACGTTGCATTCAGGCTGGCAATGGCTATCTCCGATTTTCAGGGAGGGACAGGATTGGGGGCAACTGGGGATGCAGTCGCGGCCATCGAAGTCGCACTCAGCTGAGTTACAGGTAGAGTCGCATTTGCCGTTTCGGGCTTTCGATTTGCACAGCACAGGACAAGCGGCTGAGCTGATTTGGATGATCAGCAGCACTGCGAACACACGCCACATCTCCATTTATAGAGTATCTCCGCGATCTTCCATATTGCTTAAATGCTTATGTGATTGTTGCCCAGCTGTTCTATTAACATCGAGCAGAAGTGTCAGCCAGCAAAGAGGATTACGCAAGTGATTAGGACTTAAAGAAGGTCGGATGTGATTCGAGAAATAGTCAAATACTGCGAGTGGAAGCATCGACCCGGCTCTAGCAGTCGTTCCGCCTCCTCAAGACTGCCGCAATTCCGCAGCTTCGTGAGCAGCGAACTAGACGCATGCCCTCCCGTCATTTCGTACCAGCGCAGAGGCGTGTCTCCGCACTTGGTAAGCGCCACCAGCAACGAAGCATTCTGGTCTGGCGAGTGCGAGACAATGATTGTACTGTGGCCAGTGGAAAGTGCGAGGGTGAGGTCGGAGGGCAAGGAGCACAGGCCTGGTACGACGAGGCCAGGCCGCAGGAGCAGTGCTTGCAGGGTGCAGTTAAGAGAGAGAACTGCGTCTGTCGCTGCGTAGGTTACTTGTGCGGAGTTCAGCTGGCCGGCCCAGTTGCTGCAGGCCACTTTCTTGGATTTCTTTGTATACAGACATAGTAACGAAGCCGCGCCTGTCTGTACTCCCAGTGTGCCGATTTCATTCTGTGGGAGTCCCAGGGCGCCACAGGCCACACTCACATCTAAGCCACTTCGAGGGTGCAGGCCTAGTTGGTGACTGAGCAGTTGGAAGTCCTGCAGCACACCAAACCCCGCCTTGGCCACTGTGGCGTCTTCCAGCAGAGCAGTCAAGGACGGAGGCACACAGTCCAGCCGAGACAGGTGCACTAACAAGCAGGAGTTTGCACAGGCCAGCTGCAAGAGTGCCACCTGTTCTTTCTTCGCTCCCTTCCTGAAAAACACTGGACTTTCTGTGTCAAACCCCACCAATTTCGCTCTACTTGCATACAGCTCTGAAACCCACTGGTCCACCACAGCAGCGGTAGACGCTAGTAGCACAGGGTATTGCTCTGGCAATGCATAGGGATGCAGGCGAGCTACGCCTACTTGTTTTTCCATGGCTTGTATCACTAGCGAAGTGTCACTGCGCAGTCCACAGGCTGGCAGCAGTTCTGCTGCTTGGTCGGGGGAAGAAACCTCAGCGCAGAGCGTTATCTGGTCCTTTTCCAGGTTGAATACGCGGTTGAAGAGCAGTATTTCTTGTTTCAGTTTCAAGCCGTGGCTGCGCTCGCCATAAAGCTGCTCCCCGGACTGCCTAATTGCCTGCATCAGCATTGATAGTGAGATTTTCGGCTTTTCACATCGCTTAAAAGCCTCCAGCAAGCGCCTCAAATCCGCCTCCATTATAATGCAAAGCAGTCCCGGTCAGGAAGTGGAGTTGTTCTTTTCAGCCCGGCACCTCAAGAAGATGGACGCTATGAGCGAAAGCGACCCCTTCTGCAGGGTGCTGTTCAAAGACAGCTTCATGCCTCAGTTCAGTGTGCTGGGGCAGACAGAAGTGCTCAACAACCAGCCCAACCCCAACTGGGCCACAACCTTCAAGTTCAGGTACTTGTTTGAGGTCGAGCAGACGCTCAACTTCGAGGTGGTGGATAGTGATGGGGCGAGGGGGGAGTTGATTGGCAAGGCGAGCACGAAGGTGGGCGCCATTTTCACCAACAAGGGAACACTCGTCCTCGACCTCCACCAAGACGGCCGAGCAGCGTCCACTGGCAAACTGATCGTGCGTGGCGAGCAAGTGCAGCAAAGCAAGGAAATGGTGCGCTTGGAACTGCGTGCCACACACGTGGACGACGTGGACTGGTTCAGCAAGAGCGACCCATTCTTGGTGATTTCCCGCTTGCGTGAAGACGGGTCGCTTCTGAAAGTGCACCAAACTGAAGTGGTGGACAACAACCTAAACCCAGTGTGGAGACCCTGGGTGATGAGTGTGCAGACACTGTGCAATGGGGACCACCTGCTGCCCTTGGTGCTGGAGTGCTGGGACGACGAAGATAGTGGAAAGCATCAGTTCATCGGTAGGGCGGAGGCTTCTCTGGACCAGTTGATGAAGAGACCTGATTTGCCGCTTATTAACCCAAAAAAGATCACCAAGCGGAAGTACCAAAACTCGGGCATTGTGCATGTTGCGAACTGCCAAGTGTGGACAGAAGTGGACTTTTTGGACTACTTGAAAGGCGGAGTCGAGCTTTCCTTGATGGTGGCTATCGACTTCACTGGCTCGAATGGACAGCCTAGTTTCCCCAACTCCCTGCACTACTTGAACCCTGCAGGTCCCAATGCCTACGAAAGAGCCATTTGGGCAGTAGGCGGCATTCTCGAGGCCTACGACTCGGATAAGACTTTCCAAGTGTGGGGCTTTGGAGGCAAGGCTCCAGGTATGAGGGAGGTGTCTCACTGCTTCAGCTTGGCTGAAGGCAGTGTCGTGGGAGTGCCGGGCATTATCAATGCCTATAGGACGTGTCTGGCGGGGGTGGAGCTGTCAGGACCCACTCTGTTCACTCATATCCTCGCTGCCGCCTCCGACATCGCTCGTAGAAGTCCTCCTGGCAGCAAGTACCACGTGCTGCTCATCCTCACAGACGGAGCAATCCACGACATGCCCGACACGAAGCGAATAATTGTGGACTCTTCCAACCTTCCCCTGAGCATTATCATCGTCGGCATCGGCAATGCAGACTTCGGCAACATGGAAGAATTAGACAGTGACGCAACTGCTCTTAGGGACAACAGTGGACGGGCAGCCACTAGAGACATAGTGCAGTTCGTGCCGTTCAACAAGTTCGAGGGAGACGGGTTCCGCCTGGCTCAGGAAGTGCTGGCTGAGGTGCCGAAGCAGTTCATAGGCTTCATGAAGGCCAATGGAGTGGAGCCCAGGCCTGTGCAGACTGTACCTCTGGCTCAGGTCAATGTGGTAGACCCAGCTTTGACGTCTATGATGGGAGGCATGGTGCAGGGCTTTTTGCAGCCCAGTGCGCCCCCAGCTAATAGCTAATATGCTCGAAGCACATCTTAAGTCACTCTGCGACCAGACCAAGCCCAAACTCCGCACCCAACTCACAGCCGCCCTCACCACTGCCCTGACTCACCTCCGTACTCGCATCACCAAAGGCCTGCTAGCTGTCTCCTCGCCTTCCAACCTACAGGCCCAGATCCAGCATCTCCAGCACTCTCAACTGCCTTATGAAGAACAGCTCCGGGAACACCGCCTCAAAGAAGCGCTAAGACTGCAGCAAGAACTCGCGGAGCGCCTTACTTTCGTAGCAGACACAATTCATACACTGGCTCCGAAGCCTAAGGAGAAGCCCAGTCGCAAGCAAGTCCAAGAAGCAGAGGACAAGAAGAAGCAGGACAGCGAAGAATTTGCGAAAAAGCTAATGGAACAGCAAAAAGCAATTGAGCAGCGCAGAGATAAAGCTATGGCGGATTTGGCCTTGCAGCAGATGCAGTGGGAGGCCCAGGAAAAGCAGCAGGTGGAGGAGCAAGCCAAGGCTGTAGCTGCAGAGCGGGAAAAGCGAGTAGAGCAGTTGCGAGTGAAGAGACTGGAACGGGAGCGCTACCTGACTCAGGTAAAGCAAAGAGCCCATGAAAGTCCAGAGCCCCGAGCCGAACTGAGTGTTCTGCCTGAGGTAGAACTGCCCAAGCCCGCTGCTCGCCTTCCAATCTCCAAGGAGGAACTGGAAGAACATAAGAAGAAGTATGAGGAACTGCTCAAACTGGGCCAAGAACGCCGCCGCCAGCGACAACTGGCCACAGCCTCTGCCCCTCACCTACCTATCAGCAAGAGCATACAGCGGCTACTGCACGAGGAAAAGAAGCAGAGGGAAGAAGCAGACAGGCAGGCCACCCAGAAGTTCCAAATACTGGAGAAGCAAAGGAAGTACGCGCAGATAGTCCGCACGGAGCACTTGCCTGTCATAGACAAGAAGAAAGCTGCAGAGGTGCAGGCTTTCAAGGAACCGAAGAAGCGCAGCTTTTCACCTGAAGCCCGTCTCAACGTCACCCTGCCTCCCAGACCCCGTTTCCGTGCTAAACCCAAGCCCAAAGAAGACCCAGTTGAGGACCCCAAGCCCAAGCCTCGCGATTTCTTGGAAGAACAGCGGAAAGCGCAACTCGGCCACCTGAGTTCTGCTCTCGACCGCCTGCAAGCTCTGGACTCTTCCCAGCTGCAGCAGCTTCCTAACGATGAAAAGAAGGCCAAAGCCGCAGTCCTAGAAGCCCAGGCACGCAGGAGCGAAGCCCTACTGAGTCGCTTAAACCCTGCCGACTCCGCAGCTCTGCAGATGGAAGAAGGCGTGAACTCACTTCTGCTATCCAGCATCAAAGCCAAAATGACCCTTCTCGCAGCCTAGCTCCCAGGGTATTAACAGACTCAGCCATAATATGCTGCGGTCGCTGGTGAACCGCGTGCGTGTGAGCATGCCACTGCAACGTCTCGAGCCCTGCGCTCCTGTCCTGCGCACAGCCTTCCCAGGGCCAGAACTGCGCCGACTGCAGGCAGAAGCGGAGTCCTCTGAGCTGATTCTGAGGCCGGAACAGGGCATTGGCAACTATGTGGCGGACCCGGACGGCAACTACCTGCTGGACATGACCTGCGCCAAGCAGAATCTGGGGTACAACCACGACGCCTTCGACTACTTCTGGGTGGTGAGGAAGTTCCTGCCGGCCAGGAAAGAGCTGGGACTGCTTCCTGAGCCGCTCAGGCCTGAAGACGTGAAGCGGACTCTCTTGTCTTGGGCGCCTGCAGGCCACAGAGACGTCACTGTCGTGGGAGAAGGGTGTGTCATGCAGGAGATGACCAAGGCTGTTGTGGAGAGATTCCAGGCCAAGCACCAGACTGAATGTGCTCTGCTCCGCCTATCCTCAGACTTCTCCTACCCAACCACAGGGCCTGCGTCCGAAGCCCACTGCCTCGCTCAACTCAAAGAAAAACTCAGCACTGGCAAAGTGGCAGGCGTGCTAGTGGCGCCTCTGACTCCGGACTGCAAGCAAGCCAGTGCCTCTTTCTACCTCTCTGTGCAGAGTCTATGCAACTCTGCAGATGCAGCATTCATTGTCGATGAGCGAATGACTGGCTTCGCAGCCAGTGGACTTCCCTGGGCGCATCTGTTTTGGGGCCCACGAGCAGCTCCAGATATGACCATTTTCGCTGCAAATGGACTGAAGGGTTGGTACAGTCGCAAGGACTTCCTGCCTACTGCAGAGTTGGCGGTGCCCACAGACCTGCTGCAGGCTTTCCGCCACTCCTTGCGAATCATCCACTCTCGCCGCTTAATCAAGAACAGCGAGTTCATGGGACAATACCTGAAGACCAGCTTGCAGACACTGCAGAAAGAAGGGCTAGTCACAGCGGTGCGAGGCCAAGGACTGTTGGTGGCCTTTGACGTGCCCTGCGCCGCCTCTCTACAACATCGCCTTCTGAGCTTGGGCGTCAAGGTGGAAACCCTCGGCAAGCAGACAATTCGGCTGAGACCAGCGCTGATACTGAGCACTGCTCAGGCGAGCTGCTTCCTGCACACGCTGCGCACTGCCTTGACCCTCCCGACTAAGCACTAGGGTAGAAGCCCGCGCTCAGTCCTGCCTCTGCGAGACTGTCGGCCTGCCACATGCCTTCGCACCGTGTCTTTCCTTTCGTGTACACGCCCCAGTGATGTCTCTTGTCTCGCAGCCAGCCTCCCTCATACTTCGACCCGTCACTGTACACCAAGCAGCCCTGGCCATGTCGTTGTCCCCGCAGCAAGTCCCCTTCGTAGTGGGAGCCATCCGGCCACTTCAGAAGACCCCGGCCTGAACGTTCTCCGCACTCCCACTGTCCTTCGTACAGAGTTCCGTCTGCATGCACCATCAGTCCCTGGCCTGTTATTTGGCCTGCGGACATCTCGCCCACGTATACATCTCCATTGCGAAAGGAGTACGCTTTACTTCCGTCGTGTATCATTATCAGAACTCCATAGCCATGTGGCTCTCCTGCAGTGCTCACTTGTCCGAAGTAGTGACCTGCTGTGACTTCTGTGTCGCAGTGAGGTAGACTCAGAGCCAGTGACCTGGGCACTACAATGGGCAGTCTGCCCTGTAATGTGACTTCTGATTGGGGAGTTGCGTGGCTCGGCAGGTACTCCCGCAGTAGGAAAGCATTCACTGCGCTTTCTAGTTCTGTAGCAGGAAGCACTGGCCGAGGCCTCAGCATAGACTCAATTTTGCGTTCAAATCCTTCCAGGTCCACTTCTTGAAAGCAGGCGTAGAAGGTGGCAGTGGTATTCACCACAGTGAGTGCGTGGATAAACGTCTCAGTGGCTTCGAACACATCAGGAACCTCAGTGAGGCCGCCTAGTACTCTTTCTGTCAGTAGTGAGTGAAACAGTGGATTTACTGCCTGCCAAGCCTTGCTTAGGTCCTCCCTAGTGCACTTAATCACCTCTTCCAGCCGGCCTTTCAGCGTCTCTATCATTTCCATGTTCTGCAAATAGGCCCTTTCCATCCCTTCGCGAACCGCTCTAATAGTGTCATTGGCTCGCACTTCCATTCGCGACAGGACTGATTTAGCTTGCGCCACTGCAGTTCTGCGGACTTGGAAATCTGCCTTCCCCATCACAAGCAGCAAACTTCTCGCCTCCAAGTTCTCACACTCGTGCTCTGCAGCTTTGCGTCTATGCGTCTCTGCACATGAATCGCAGTAGACTTGGTCGCAGGTCGGACAGAAGAGAAGGGCGGGGTGGTCGCACAAGGAGCAGGAGAAGTTGGCGCTCATAGTTGGGGTATATAGACAGCAACTACCAATACGGTATGTGCAGTGGCGGGAGTGTACTTCACTGCCAGACTGAAGGCAGTAAGTGCCTAGTTAGTGCAGGAATTATCCAGTAACAGGTCCATTACCGTCGCAATGGATTCCGACTCACTCTTCTCCAAGACCGCTCTGCCTTCCTACCCCGCCTCCCGCCAAGCCTTCCGTCTGCAGCCCAGCCGCTCCATGCCGCAGCTCTCCTCCCCACTCACTCTCCAACGCTACAAAGCCAAAATGCAGTTCATGCGCACTTTCCGGGAATTCAGCGCTGCGGGACAGCGACGTGTCTGGCGCTCCAAACTCCGTCCTCAGTTAGAGTACCTAGGCGAACTGCAGCGGCTCAAACTCAAACCTGAGCCTTCCTTGTTCTGCGGCAGTCCCAAGCAGGTCAACTTCCAAGGCTTCGGAATGGGAGACAACTATGCAGCTGCAGTGTCTATGGCTCTCAGTCAGTCGCAAACTGTGGAGACTCTCAATTTACGCAGCAATCGTCTCAGGGAAAGCGGCTCCTCGAAGTTGATACAACAAGCAATCGGTCCAAACCTGCGAGAACTGAATCTATCCGAGAACCAACTTGGGGCTGAAAGCGTGTCCGTCCTAGCAGCCGCCTTGGCCAGTCCTGACTCTATGCTGGAAGTGCTGGGACTGGAGAAGGCGGTGCAGCGCAAGGAACATATTTGTGTACTGCTCCACTCCTTACTGGACAACAAACACCTGAAATCACTCAACTTGGCTCGGAATGACTTGAGCATTTTGTGCGCGAAAGCACTGCGGACGTTTTTTGCGAAGAATCAAGGACTGGAGACACTGGACCTACACTGGAACGCATTAAACGGTCCCGCTGCAGTTTTGGCGTTTTCAGGCCTGGCCCTCAACTCTCGCCTTCGAGTGCTGGACCTATCGTGGAACTCTCTCGGCCACTCCCCACAAGTGAGCGACATGCTGGCCCGAGTTGTCCGAGAGAACTTCACTTTACTCCACTTGGACCTGTCCAACAACTACCTCACCTCCAGTGATGTGGACAGCCTGGCTGAGGGACTCCGCAGTAACCACACTCTGTGTGGACTACATGTGGAAGGAAACGAGGGCGTGCAGGACGCAAAGGGCTTTCTGTGGCCGGACAAGACCCGCAGGAAGGACCAGGACGGCCACCTTTCCTCTCGGCTGCTGTCACGGATGACTTACCGTTCAGTGAAGAAGCCGCCAGAGACTTGTTGGCTGTGCAACAAGTGGCAGGAAGCGGTGTTCCTGTGGGATGCCAAGGAAGTGGCCTGGCCACGCAGGACCAAGCCCGACCTCACCACTGCTCCTCTGCTGCATCTCGACCTGGACGGCTTCCAGCCCTGTCCCATGCTTCAGCAGCTGGACGGCAGCTGGAGAGTGACCCGGGCTGTGCCGCGCCAAGCAGTGCGTTTCTTCTTTACCTACCACGCACATGCACAAGTCTCCTTCAGCTACAGTGTAGTCACTCCGCTCAAGCCGCTGCAACTCACACTCGAACTCATGAAAGGTGCACCTCGCACACTGGAAGTCGCCACCCTCAATGAAGCAGTGCCCACAGGTGCTCTCTGCACGCTTGAAGACGCCTTTCCTGTGGAGCCCAGAGACTCTGACTGGGTCTTTGCCCCTTGGGTTAAGCACGTGGAAGACCCTGTTCCTGAGTGGAGCATCTCTCAGAGCATCTTCAAGACCTACAAGCTGGACACGGAGTCTGTCCTGCAGGAGTGCATGGATTCAGACCTTCGCCACAGCAACATCCTCAGTCTCTTTTCCCCCGAAGCCTTTGCTCGCGTACAGCCGACTCTGAGCCTCGCCTATAAGCACCTGTAAGTTCTACACAGCAAAGAGGCATTCAGGTACTTCTCCAGTTTCGAAAAGTTCCAGTCGCTTAAACTCACCCTCTCCAGTTTCACCGATTTCATCAACATGCTTGGCCTAGTGGATGGAAAGACACTGAGAGTGGTTGATATCGACACTGACCTAAAGGCCTCTACGGACTGCGGGTCACAAAGCATTGCAGCCCTCTCTCGTAGTGAGTTCCTCGAAACAGTCGTCAGAGTCGCGATTGACAAGTTCCACCGGTCGCAGTTGGTGAAGACGGAAGCGGAGGCAGTGGAGAAACTGGTGTTTGACCACTTGCTGCCGGCTGTGGGCGCCTTGGAAAGTGATAAGTGGCGCTATGGGCGTTATTTCAATGAGGAGTGTGCGACTCTGTTGACAGGCTTCGAGCCAGAGTTGAGTCGACTGTACACTCGCTTTAGTGGGAGGTATGCACTGCTGGGGGAACGCACAGGCATGTCTCTGGAGGAGTTTCAACTCTGCTGCGCTGAATTGCTGAGCAAGGGGATCTCCCAGCGGCTCTGCGGACTGTGCTTTCAACTAGCTCTGTCCACACAAACCGACTGCTTCAAGCGCCAAAGTCAACTGAGCTTCGTAGAATTCCTAGAGGCTTTGGCGCGGGCTGTGGACTTTGGAGATAGCCAGGAGCCGGAAAAGGCGATCCTGACTTCGAGGTGGGACTCAGAGCCGCTGGACAGGAAGCTCGGCGCAGTCCTCCGAGAGCTGAACCCCCGCAGTCCACAGCGCAAGCCCACCACCGCGCTGCCTAATAAATAGTCCTATGACTCCATCTCAGGCGAACACTGGGCTGTCCTCGCTCAGTCACAAGAGCTTTTCAGAGCGAGTGAAGGCCGCCTTCTTCGAAACTGTGTGCTTCATCGGTCTGCCTCCCAACACGAACGAAGGAACAAAAGTGGCAGTAGGACGACTGGTGTTAGTGGAAGTGAGGTGGCTGCTGCAGTTGCTGCCCTACTTGGAGGCTGAGGAAACGCAAGACAACGGAGTGCTGGTGCACGGGTTTTGGTTCGCTGTGTCGTGCATTCGGCCGGACATGATAATGAGTTACTTGAGTCTGGCCTGGGCCTGGCTGATCTTGGTGTGGGTGGGAGTGTGTGCCTGTTGGAGTCTCTTCGCTATAGTGTTCACGCTGACCTTCCTCAACCGCAAGACGCATCCTCGTCTCAGGAAGTTGCTGCAAGTCTTCGGCCAGTTGCTACTCTCGCTGATCTCCATTCCCTCCGCAAACATCCTGCTGTCCTCCTGGTTCCCTGACTCCCGCTTCGGCAACGGCATCGCAACTGTGCTCTTCGCCTCAGCCGGCTATGTCTCCCTTATTGTGTACATGGGTCTGATTAGCTTCCAATGCACTATGATAATTGCGAACTTCGAGCCTGACTTCACCCTCGGCCTACTCCGAGGCAAAAGCCAGATGGACGCAGACTTCCTGACCCTGGTAGTGGCGCAGACAGTAATGGTGTCGTACTACGTGCTATTCGACTCACACAAGACTTTGCACAATGTACTGGTGCTACTAGTGTCTCTACCGCTCATGCTCAGATACCACACGCAGTTACCGCACTATCGACCTTTGGCGAATGGAGTGGCAGCCTGGTCGAGGACTGCACTGACCTGCAGCGCTTTGGCGATGTTGGTAGGGCAGCGGGTATCTCCGCTGTGCAGTTTGCTGCTGCTTGTGGCGCTGAATGTGAGTGTCGGCTTCATACTGCTGCTAGGCTTCGAGAGCTACCAGCAGAGACGCATAGCGGGGTATGCGAAGAGACTGTCAGAACACATGCGTGTGTATGAGTACGAACTGGGTATCCGGTACTATATCTTCCGTGCAATGGGGGCGTCCGAGGACTGCAAGTCCACTAAAGGCGCCTTAGCAGTCTCTCGAGTGGACCAGGCCCTTCGCTTCTGTCCCGACAGTGACCGCAAGACTTTGATTCTGATCAAGTACCTGATCTACCTCAACTTACTTCGCAACGAGCGAGCTGCGAGAGTGAGTTTGAGCCAAGCCGTGATGCTGAAGTCCACAGTCACCTCCTCCTTCCTCGAGTTCAAAGCCAAGTGGATGCTCACTGCCTCCACCCAACTCGAAGAAATCGTGTTTCTGCGGTACCTCGAGAAACTTGATGGAGTGAGGGAGAAGGATGAAAAGCTGTGCCACCGTCTAAGTGATTTGTGGTCAGAGTTGGGGTGCAAGCGGCCCAGTAAAGCACGAGTGCTCTTGCTCGCTTCCCAAGTATATCGCGAAGTCAAGTTCCTCAAGCGGGAGTTCACCACACTGGTGAAGAACTTCCCCAGCGGCTACGACCTATACGATCTATATGGGTCCTTCGTGCGGGATGTACTGGGAAAGACTCGCAAAGCGAAGGTATTAGAGATGCAAGGGGAATACTTAATGGACGAAATAAAGAAACAAGAACTGAAAGACGAGGTCGAAGCAGTCAAATTCTTCGATCCTTTAGCGGGAATCGTGCTGGTGGATACCCACTCCAAGGGCCTGGGCGCCTTCCTCTATATGAACTCCACCGCTGCAGAGCTGCTGGGCTGCGACCTCAAGTCTTTGGGCCTGTACAAGATCAGCAACATCATCCCGCAGCCCTACAGCGGGCCTCACTTGAAGAACATCAAGCAGTTTGTGGAAACCACTCAAAGCATGCAGATGGAGCACCCCAGTATCCTGCCTCTGGCCACTACCTCGGGCTTCATTGTTTTCTGTGCAGTGAAGCTGTTCCTCACGTCTAACAATGGCCTTCCACTACTTGCACTGGCCTTTAAGCCGCTCAAATCACTGACTTCAGGAGCCATACTGAGTCGAGAGGGAGTCATCCAGACCCACACCAAAGACTTCAGTCGCTACCTACTAAACGAACCGAATAAACACATTGAACAAACTGACCTCGCCGCTTTGCGCTATTCTCTCTTCCGCCACCGCAATCCTCTGGGCGAAAGTGAGCCTTTTCAGCTCTTCAGCAACCGCACTTATTGGGGCAAGTTCGCCAGAGTCAAGTTCTCCAGCAGTGCTGTGGACTTCTTCTATGTGTTTGAAAACGGTAATGTGCAGGTAGATAAAGTGCGGGCTACTTGGGATATCGTTTCACTAGACGTCAAATTAAGTCAGCTGGCTACGAACTCGTCCAACGGGTTCCTGATAAGCAGCGAAGAACCAATGGCAAAGCCCGAGAAAAGGGCCAATTTCGCCCAGAATGAACCAGAAGCAGACACCACTCCCGCCCAAGCCACTAGTCCAGGCGAAGAATCCCAGGCCTTCTCAGAAGTGCACTCCAACAACCACCAACTCCTGCGAAAGTTGCACTCAGCTCACCGCTTTTCTGTATATGTGAGCGGCTTCATGGTACTCGCACTGCTAACTATCAATGTGACTGGTTGCGTTATGGCCCAGTGGGAGACGCAGAAAGTCACTACTGGGACTTCGCTTGCAGATGTGTCTAGACGAGAGCTGGCTCTCTTGCAAGTGGCGCTGAATGCGAGGCTAATTACGAAATTCGATGGATCGAATGCGAAATATCGTGCGAATTTCGATTATTTCCTGGGGCTGCTGGAGGAAACGCAGGCGAATGTATGGACGGAAATCGCAGAAACACATAGTCTGGAATATCAGCGACTAATGACCCGAGCAGACACTCCCACCTGGCAGTTGCTGGACAACTCCACCCGATTCTCCTACAAGCCACTCATAGACGCCCTTCAATTCGTCCTAGACAGCGTAAGTTCCAGTTAGGGAACTGTGCTGCAAGCCACCAATAGCACTGCAGTGGCGCAGGCCAAAAGCTATGAACTCTTCCGCAACGGCCTCGGCGAGACTCTGCACGCCTCCGCACATGCCCAGTTGCTATTCACCCAGTGCCAAAGTGACCAAATCGCAAGCATGGTAGCAAGCCACTACATCTACTTAGTGTGTGCAGTGGTTGTTTTGATGCTCGGCACTTCCCTGCAGATCCCTACACTCGTGCAATTGCAGAAGACCAGTAGTCTCCTTTCTCGCTGTGTGCAGCATCACTCCGTTCACGTCTTCATCGAGCAGAAGAAGCGAGTAGTGGACCGGCTCAACAAGCGCTACGAGCAGGATCTAGACTGCGGCATCGAAGACCCTTTCCAAGGCCGTAGAGTGGAAACGAGGCTGTATAGCCCTGTGTTGTTGTTGGGCGGGGTGGTGGGCGGCTTTGTGTGTGTTTGCTTGGTGTTCTATCTGGTGTTGTACTTCAGATTTATGCTAAGTTTGGCGGATACTGTGCATCAACTTCCGATATTGATGAATCAGGAAGCTAATCGCAACCTGGCAATATCGAAGGCCTTTATATGGATGAGAGAAAGTCTGGACATACCTGAGTTCCTCAGATTTATCCCTAGTTATTCCCTTGTCCCCTCTCCTATATTAGGATTCGCTTCTGCGACTTTTGACTTCCGCAACACATCGCGGTATCTAATTCAGCACACCTCCCTCTTTTCAGCCAGCCACTTCCAAGAACTATACGAATCTTCCTCACTTCCTAACTCCTATGCCCACTATGGCTGGCGCATTGGCATGCGCCAGTACTTCCAAGACATCTCCGCCTGTCTCTACGGTCCCTGCGAGGGACTGGAGGAGCTGTATGAGTTGCAGACTCAAGCAGCGAACCAGTCGACTGCGATGATTTCCCTGTATTCGGAGGATGTCAGGCTGGAAGCAGCTGCACAGTTAGCAGTGATTATAGGACTACTCGCTGCTTGTTCTATCCTACTGGTGCTTACACTGCTCTGTTGCATTCTCCCAGCCAACCAGGTGACCTACAGCCGGGCGAAAGTGCTGTGGAAGCTGTGCGCCATCCTGCCCAGCAGACAGCTGCAACCGAAGCTGAGGGAAGTCGCAAAGTAGTCTACGCAAACAGGTCTCGCAGGGCTGGGTCGCCCTGTAACTCGGCCAGGTCGCAGGCCATTTGTCCTTCGGAGTTGACTTGGCCTGGGTCTGCGCCTGCCTCTAGTAGCAGTTTAGCTGTCTCGACATGACCAAACATGCACGCCTTCATTAAAGCCGTGTCGCCCCCTTGTGTACCGGCGTCCACACTCGCTCCAGCCTCCACTAGCGCCTTCACCACTTCTTCACACCCGCCTGCAGCTGCCAAGTGCAGTGGTCTGCGGCCGTATGCATCTTCTGCCTCCACATCCGCCCCCAGTTCTAGCAGGCTGGCAACCACTTGCAGATTCCCCTTGCAGGCCGCCAGGTGCAGCGCAGTCTGCTGTGCCTAGCTACACCCTACCAAGTTCAGCACACTGTTCACCCAAGGACGCAGTGTCGGCGATATGTTGGGACTTTCCAGGGCACGCAGTAGTTCCTGCCCTGACATATATTAAGCAAAGGCACTTTACTACTCCACCGAAGGACTGGACCCTGCGCCTGCTTTCTTCTTCGCAGCACCTTCTTCCCGCTGTGCAGAGGACCGGGAAGTGTTGAGGCCGGAAACCACCTTAATTGGCCCTGTGGACTGGAACATGTTGAGACTGAGTCCGAAGCTGTTGAAGGGGCGGATGCTGTCCTTTTGAATGCCGCGAGTTACGCTTTCCTTCAGGAAAGTCTCCACTTGGGCCTTGGAAACTAGGGGTCGCGGCCGCTTGTCCTTGCACCTGTCCAGCAAAATGCTCCTTTGCTTGTGCAGCTTTTCCAGTTCTTTGGTCATTAGTCGCACTTCGTTTTCCCCGATTTGCAGTCTTGTCTTTTTGCTTTCAAGCTGGTCTCGCAGGTTTTCAGCCTGTTCCTCAAGAGAGGCCTTGTCCCCTTTCATACGGACAATAGTGGCTTCCAGGGCTGTGTTCCCCTTCCGCTGTCTATCGATATCGCTGGAGTGACTATAACTTCTCTCGAATTCCCTCGCCAATCGCTCCTTTTCCCCATACACTCGGTCTCTTTCCTCTCTCACTCGCTTGATTTTCTCCCTGGCTTCAGTCACAGCATTCTGCAGCCCTGCTAATTCCGCTGTCTGCGCAGCCACGGCAGCCTATCTAGACCTCACATCCACTGCAAGGGCCTTCTGCAGCGCTCCTGCCACTTCGTCTTTGAGTACTTCTACCTCGCATAGAGCCTGCATGAGGGCAGGACGGGGCTTGCGACGTAGAGACCTGGCCATATACTGCTTATTAAGAACGGAAAGGGAGGTCTGGACTGTGCATCGATATTAGACTTCTACCAAAAACTGCCCAGTCTTCCAATAACCGAGTATCCTGTTTTCCTTTGAGGATTCCACTGCCTATTTCTGCTGTATAAATGAAGCCAATTCCCATCTCTCCCAAGTCCTCCTCCTACCGCTCCTACGGCCACCACAAATCCCTCTCCTTACCGCTTTCTCCAAAGCCTCGGACTCTGCCCCTGAAGCGCAAAGTGCTGAACTCCAGCCACTCCTCGAGTTCATCGACTGTTACAAGTCCCAGACTGACAGCGCTGAGGAGCAGAAAGAACTCTGTAGTGAGCGGTACTGACCCCGCCTTAGCTTCACAAGTGGTGACTCAGTACCTCATCCCTATGTTTGAGGCGGAATCGCAGATCCGCGGAGACGTTTCACGCAGTCTGTTATTCGGCACTTCCAAAACCATGAAATCGCTCGACCCCCTCCCAGGCACAGTCTACGGCGAGCTGAAACTGAGTGAAAACCTGTCCAGAGAACTAGTCAGCCTGAGAAGCGAAATGACCCAAATGGGAAGACGTCTGAAAGAAGCAGAGCAACAGCAGGAAAGTGCAATGTCGGAATTGAGGTACGAGAGAGAGAGAAATGTGGAGCTGGAGACCAGTTTGAAGGACTTGAGACTGCACTACAGTGTGGACTTGAGGAAACTGCAAGGGGTGGAGCTTACGGAAGTGCGCCTGCGCCAGGAACTCGCCACTCTGCAGACCAGCTACTCCCAACTCGAGGAAAGCCACAAGTCCGATTCCTCCCTTCTCCATGCCCAGTACGCTAAAATCGACAAACTGCGGAACAAAGCTTTGGAGCAGGAACACATCAACTCTCTGCTGCTCATGGAAAATGACATCATCGGCGAGCGGCTGAAAGGCCTTTATTTCGCTATCCAGGGAATCGCTCAAGTCGAAGTTCTCAAGGAAAAGTTCTCCATTGAGTTGGAAATCACGTCCAAAACTTTGAGGCAGTTTAGTGATTTCGAGGAATCGGTGAATTCTAAACTGAGAGATGCGCTGTTTGAGAAGGACGCTGTGCAGGCCGACAACTTCGAACTCGTAAATCTGCGCAATGAGATAAAATTCGAAAGCGACAAAATCGCAAAACTGTCCAAAGAGAAAATAGGGGATTTGCTGCAAACACTGCAGAAAACAGAGGACGAAAGAGAAAAACAGCAGGTGAAAATCGACGAAGTGGAAAAGACACTGAAAGGACTGACAGACGAGTATGAAAAACTGCGTCAAAAGGCCAAGCAGTACCGTCTCCGCCGGAAGCAGTATGGGGAAGAAGAGGAAAAGGTATGCAAGAACTGCCAGCGAGTCTTTATCGAAAGTGAGAATTTCAACTGGAGCTGTCGACGCCACCAGAACGAGTACAGTGGGGAGATATATTGGTGCTGTGGGAAAAGCCATAGAGACGCTCCAGGCTGCAAGACATCGAAACACGAAAGCAAGGAAGACGACGAAGAGGACGAAGTGAACAAAGAAGCCGCAAATGAAATTTCCCTGAAGTGCCCCGTAAGTCCCACCTAGAGCTGCAGGAAATACGGCCACTCCGCCTTGGACTGCCCCAAAGACCCCAATTTCAGGTCCGCTCACGACCTGGGAGAAGAGCTGCAGCGCATCCAGGAAATGCACCAGTTGAAGAAAAAGACTGAGGAACAGCCGGAAAACACTCAGGCGCTGGATTTACTCATCGAGCGCACTGGCAACGAAGTATTTAATCGACAAGTCAGCGAGAGCCTAACTTCCTCGGACGACTCTGATATTCCTAAGCTATCGGAGCCCACTGAATTCAGCGACATTCAGAAAATCAAGAGAAGGGTCGCGTTTGATTCGAGTCGGAATATGCTGCAGGTGGAGGACTACATGGGGAGGGAGCGGAAGGGAAATCGGAAGAAGTCGGAAGCGGTGAGAGTGGACAAGCAGGCCTTGATACAGGCTGGAGAGGCCTTGGAGTATTTGGAGGAAGTAGCGAAGGCCAAGGCATCTGCAGACCCTAGTCCTCAGCCCTAGTCCAGTGTAAAACTACCTATGGCTACCTTAAAAGACCTGCTGGAAAGACTCAAAGGCAGAGCGGAATTCCGCGTGAAAGGCACCGGCTCCACAGCGCTCAGCGAAGACTACAATCGCCACTACTCCCGGCGTCTCGAAAGTGACCAAATCCGCGACTTCGGCTCCAAGAAGAAAAGCAGAAGAATCTATTTGGGCGAGTTCGTGAGGTGGCTGGACCGAGAGGAAGCCAATTGGAGTGGTCGGGAGCGGGAGTTGATGGAGCGACTCAGAGCCCTGGGGAAGTCCAAAGTGGACGAAGCCGTATTGGAGCACTTCAAAGAGCTGAAGTGGGGCAAACGCATGGAGCAACACCTGCTGAAGGAGTCCAGTCTCCGCCTTCGGTTTATACGCTGGTTTCAACAGCGGGGCGCGGCTCTCGCCTGCACCAGCACTCCCGAAACCCACCTCCTCGCTCTCCAGCATGGGAGTGAACTGCTTGAAGCAGCTAAGCGACTCGAGCTTGTCCACAGCATTCAGACGCTTTCTTTATAGGCCTAGTCCTTTCAAACAGCGCAATGGCTGCCAGCACTGCAACTATGATCTGGCCGAACCTAGGGTTAGTTAATCTCAGTGCTGTTTTGAGGCTTAGGTAGCAAGAGCGCCGAAAAGCGAGGTTCACTAAGGATCGAGGGCAGTCGGAAGGCGGACTGTGCTTGGGAAGCAGCGGACGAGGTCGGGTCGCAGGGCGGAGGCAGCAGTCCCAGCGTGCTCAAATTGATCACTAGAGAGGAGGACCCAGTAGGTTGGTTGGCCAAGTGCCGAGCACGGTGCATCAGCAGGTATTGCTTGGAACAGAGTCTTTTGCCGCATATTTCGCAAATGTGCGCCCTGAGCTTCCTGTGGCATGCCTGCACGTGTCTCGCCAGGGAGTATTGGTTGCACAGGATCTTCGCGCATTCCACACATTGCTGCGGTTCCATTATTACCCGGCTTCACAGGCTTTGTCTACTTAGTTTCCGTGCCTTTCCCCACCCCCATCTCAAACATTTTCAAGAAAATAGGAAACTAAGAGAAGAGAAGACGGAGTTACTTGGCTATTTCTCGGAGGGACAGGGAGCCTAGCCACTCATATACGTCATCACTCTGTCCGCCTGCCCGGGCATTCACTACGAACACCTTCTTCCGCTCTGCAGGGATGTGCGTCAATTCCGACAGTGCGAAAGCCTCCGCAAGGAACTCATCTTTCTGGGTCTGCTGGTCGTTTCTGCGGTTGAAGACCAAGGCCAGTGCGCAGCTTTTCAGCGGCTCTTCATTCATCAGTCCCAGCAGCTGTCGCTTTGCGTCAATTAGGTACTTGGTGTCGACTTTGAGCTGCACTACGAAGATCACGGCGGTGAATTTGATGTTGCGGTAGAGAGCGCGGGTGAGAGGGTTGAGGAACTCTTCGCCGCTCACGTCCCAGATACCCAGTTCCGCCCTGTCAGTGCTAAAGGTCTCATAGTTGTACCCCAGAGTCGGCTTAATATCCCCCTCCGACCAGCCGGGCTTCAGTCTGCTGGCATAGAGAAAGGTCGTCTTGCCCGCTTCCTTCGGACCTACGAGGAGAATGGTCACTTTGGGAGTGGGAAATGGGTTGCATAGCTTGCCTATAGCGCTTCCCATTATTAGCCAGCCGATTTTGAGGATTTTCCTGCTAGGTTTTGAGGAAATTTGCGGATTTTCGCGGTTTTTTGGCGTGGAGAAGGGATTTTGAGTCATTTGGCCCAAAAAAAACTGATTTTCAGCTATTCAACACTACTAAAACCTGTTTTCGCGGGTAATTCGAAGACTTATTATTCAGTTTTCTCGTGAAAATGCAAGTTTCCGCCTCCGATTTCCCTCGAAAAGCACTTTAAACGCATTTTCTTCCTCTAGTCTGGTCTAAGGACCGCTATTGGCCTTTCGGAAGCCACAAGTCCCTCAGGCCAAAGCCCTTATAATACCAAAACTGGCAAATATGGGCACTTGCAGCTTCAAGCGCGACCTCACTGATGAAGTGATTCCCGTGCAAATCTATCCCAGAAGTCGATATACAACACTTTACCCTGTGGGCCGCGGGTCCTTTGGCAAGGTCTGGAAGGTGATGGAGACCCGGTCTGGGAAAGTGCTGGCGATGAAGGAAATCCAAAAGTTGGCTGCTATTCAGAAGAAAAGCGTCAACCTGGTCCTCAACGAGCGGAAGCTACTGGCTTCTCTCCACCACCCCTTCCTTGTGAACATGCACGAGGCCTTCCAAGACCCAGTCTTCCTCTACATCGTGATGGACTTCCTCCCAGGCGGCGACTTGCGCTACCACTTATGCAAGCGAAGAGTCTTCACAGAGCAGGAAACCAGGTTCTTCGTCGCATGTTTACTATCAGGACTGGAGTACTTACACCTCAATAATGTCGTGCACAGAGACATCAAGCCTGAAAATCTCGTCTTTGACGAAAATGGCTACCTGAAAATAACCGACTTGGGCATTTCCAGGCTACTGTGCAATGGAGAGGTGGTGAAGGACTCCAGCGGCACTCCTGGATACATGGCGCCTGAGACGATCTGTCGGCTTGCACATGGAAAGGCTTCAGACCTATTCGCTGTGGGAGTGATTGCTTATGAGTGTATGACTGGACGACGTCCCTATGTGGGCCGCACTCGCCACGAAATCCGCGACGCAATGCTGGCTTCCCAAGTCCAACTCAAGCGCAGCGACGTGCCTGAGGGCTGGTCCCTCGAGTCCGCTGACTTCATAAACAAGCTACTGCAGCGCAAGGTGGAATACCGACTTGGCGCAAACGGCCTACATGAGGTGAAAAACCACTCCTGGCTCCGCTCTTTCCCTTGGATTGACCTCATGGAGCAGCGACTCACAGCACCTTTCCTGCCTGTCAAAGCGGACAACTTCGATGCACGCATAATCGCGAGAGTGGCTGAGGAAGCCCCTAATGCGCCCGACGAAAGCCAAAACGAGCTTTTCGCTGGGTACGTCTTCGACTGGGCGCAGAAGACTGAGAAGGAACAGGACTGTGTCGACACCGAGCCCAATTGTAACTAAGTTAACTGTATGCATTAGAACACGTTGCCTAATAACAGAGCTAACTGCCTATGGAGACGCTGAACGGCAGTATGAGTTTGAGGACGAAGCGAGCGCAGAGACTGTGCTCTATGCCTCCTAGGCTGAAGGAGTACTTGGGAACGCCCAATTCCTTTAGAGAGGCGTGAGAGCCAGGCAGACCCGCTGAGAAAGAGGCCTATTTGACTCAGAAAGTGGAGGAATTGGGCACTCGCATGGGCATGTCCCTTAACCCAGTAAGTGCTCCTCAGGCCTACCGCAATCTCTACTCTTTCGCCCACTCCGAAACGAAAGCACAGTACCGCAACCCCTGGCACAAGCGTTCACAGCCCGCAGACAAGCTCTACCACCGCAGAGCCGACAGCCTAGCGCAGTACGCTGAAATCCTCTTCCGCAACCAGGTGCGTTCTACTTAGATCCTCTATACTCGCAAGTAACAGCCTCAGTACCACTATGCTAATAGACTAGGGAAACTTGCTTTCCAGCTGAGCCAAAAAGCTGCTGTTTGGACTGATCTGCGGACGAATGAGTTTGGCCTGGGCCAGGGCTGTCTGCATCGATAGACCTTGGGAGTAGGCGAGCCAGGCCACAGCAATTGCTCCACTGCGACTTGCTCCAGCATTGCAGTGCACCAACGTAGTCGTCCCCGCCAACTTCCCTTGCGCAATGAAGGCCAGTGCAGGCTCGAAGTAGTGCGCAAGGTCCTGGGTGACGGAGTCTTTGAGGGGCAGGCGATGGTACCGTAGGGAGGAGTCTGTGGAATGGTACAGCTGCAGGGAGTCACAGCACACTAGGACTCGGCCGATCCCTAAGGTAAGCAGCTGTTCCCGGCTCCACGCAGCTTCTTTCGGCCCGATCCACAGGTCTGGACTGAGACGTTGAGGGGCCACTTCAGCCTTAGGCACGTACACAGCCTCGGCTTGAAGGAGAGCCTGGGTGTTAAGGGCCATACATCGGTCGCATACAGGAAGGCCTAGGTCCGAATAGAGCCGTAAAGGCGCAGAACTGCCGCAGGCGAAGGCACAGTCCACACCCGTCACTCTTTCATTTGTCTCCACCCAAGCTTGGTTCAATTCCGCCTTTTGGTTTTGAAAACACGCTTCGCAAATCGTGTTTTCGCCCACTTTCAAAGGCCAAGTCACAGTGCATGTGCTGTCATGGCCACATACTGTGCTATCAGGTGCAGTCAGCCATGGTATGTTTTCCATTTATCATAAATCTGGCTCCTTAGTTTCAGTAGACTTCTTTTCCTGCAGTGCAGAAAAGCCTCAATTCCCTTCACATCGCCTACACCTCGAGAAATCCAAAGTTCAATGTCCCTGTTGGCACCCATATTTTTCCACTAGAACATGTAATGCAAGGGCTAGTCTCCTCCATCCATCAAGCCCTGTCTAAACTCTAGCTAAGTCGACTAACGGAGGGGTAGATAGGCTGAAATGCTAATTTAGCCTAGCAATGGCATAAGTGACGTCTTCGACATCTTCAGCGCCGGTGGAGATGTGTGTGCGTTTGTGGAGAGAAAACTGACTCGCCTGCCGGAAGTGCAGCCCGCAGTGGCTACACACATAAGGCTTGAAGCCGGAATGCAGGTAGAGATGCTCTTCCAAATTCTGCTTGCTAGCAAATTCGTGTTGGCAGTGCTCACACACGAAATGCCTCACTCGTAAGTGTTGAGTGTCTACGTGCCGCTTCAAATTGAACTTGGCAGAGTAGGTCTTGGAGCAGTTCGGGGCCATACAGCAGTACATCATTACCAGGTTGTCGTCCATATATATATGAGTTTGGCGTGGCAGACCGCTGGGCTTTTTCGAAAGTAGATTTTGGTATCGGCTTTGATTATAGCGAATTGTCGACTGAAGCCACTGGCCTTACATTAGTGTGAAGTGAGGGAATTCATGTAGGAATGTGAACGGCAGAGAACACGGAAAAGGGAAGAAAACTGCTATTTTAGAAAACTTTCATATCAAGAATAGGCAAATTCCTTTCAATTCTCGCCAATTACAAGCGTAACCTACTCCTCCCTATTCCCCAACATATTACCTCTGCGCTACCGTGAAAGTCTCGTCTTCCACCGCTGGATTCATCCTTCCATTCCGGTCAATCCTCACAGTATCCCCCGTAGAAGTGTAGTCCTCGAACAAGTCCTGGATAATCCGATAGGAGCGCTTAGGCGGGGCTGTGAATCGCCTTACTCTCGTAGGGTTACTGTAGTCCTTCCGGTCTGATAGAACTCGCTCGATTTCCCGTACAATCAGCGTTTCTTCCTGGTCGTCCATGTCTGTGCCCTGGTCGTCATAGTCTTGGCCGACGAAGTTGCTGTAGAGGATAGGGTTGAACTGGCGAAGAACTGCGCGGAGAGAAGAAGCCTCTGCCCTCCAAACGCCCACGAAGAGACAGCCCAGGGCGAGAGTCGTGGCTAGATAAAATCGCATTGCCTCCATAACGGATATGAGGAGGTGAGAGGGGCTGCGACGCTGCAGTTTCCGCTATAATTGCCCACAGGAAAGCAGACTTGCCCCATTCTCTATGTCCTGCAGCCCTCCTGGGTTAATTTACTGTGAAGAAGCACTAGGGTTAGTGCTGACTTCGCTTGCAGGTCTGAACAGTTCTCTACATTGCAGGTGTTGATATGCACTTAGTGCACTGGAACTGGATATAACAGTCCAGGCAGGAATGGATTAGAAAGAGGAGGGATGGGGGAAGGGCGAAATGCAGTTGCAGGGACTTAATAGTGGGAAATAGAAGTAAGAGGCTAATATGAGGAATTGGGAGAAGGAGATGGTAGTGCTGCCGCCGGTTTCTCTCACTTCCCGTCACCGGCGTATCCTCTCCATTGACGAAGTTACAAAGCAGCGGCAGACGAGACCTGCTCTGCGCTCACATCGAAGCAAGTCTCCCCACAGCTTCGACCTCAGAGACTTGGATGCCCGCTTTGACATGGACTCCGCATTCACACCGATTCTGGCTCGCCTTTCCTCGCTCTCAAGCCTGGCTATTGAGCTGGAAATGAACCATCGTACCCCCTACTCAGGCCTCATCAAGGACAAAGCCCACACCTCCTCCTCAGTCAGAACCCCTTCTGTATCCCTCCCTTGCACTGTGCACACCTCCATCCCCTACAGCAAGAAACTCCCCGCCAGTCTCTACAACGCCTCCCACAACCCTAACTCCCTGGAGCGCAGTCTAGTCAGTCCCTTCCTAGGCCAACGAATCGAGGGTGTTACTCAGCGGTTGGAAGAGCTTCTGCAAAGCAAAGGGAAAGGAGTGCTGAAGGCAAGACTGCTGCAGTGCTTGGAAAAGTCCATAGAGACGGAGTCGAAGGCGTATGTGCAAATCTGGGACCAGGTGTTGGCGGCTTTGGAGGAGGAACTGTGGAGGAAGAGACAGGACTTGCCGGAGTGGGTGTCGCTGGAAAGTCTGTTTGAAGGCGTTTCTGAGGAAAGTGGTGTGGTTCCGAGTGACTGGGAGCTGTCGCAAACGCGGCTTGCGAAGCTGTTGCGGATTTTACTCGCGCAAATTCCCAGCAAATATGTAGCTGCAGGAGTCGAGCAGCTCTGGGCCCTAAACCTAGCCACTACCCACTACTTCCTCACCCGTCCTCCCCCCAATCCAGTCCTTCCAGTCCCTTCCAACCCCCCTACAGTCCACCCCTCCCCCCCTTCTCTCCAGCTCCAATCCGCCCAAGCCCAAATCGCAAGTCTCAAAGCCACTATCGACCTCCTCCGCAAAGACGCAGACCACTACATGACCTTAATAAAGGACCGAGAAGCAGAACTCAGGGAAATGACATCAGTAGGTGGGACTGGAGACTTTGAGCGGCTGATGGAGGAGTTGAATGTGTATTTGGAGGATGCGGGAGAGAGGCAGAAGGAGAATGTGGAGACGTTGGAGACTATTAGTAGGCTGATAGGACATCGGTTTACCAGTGGAAATAGGACTGGAATTCAGTACTCGCATAAGCCGATTCAGACGGAAAAGGCGGATTTGCCTGGGGAAAGCGAGGGTGGAGATAGCAGGGATAGTGAGGAAAAGGCAGAGACGGAGGCAAAGACAGCGAAGGGGAAAGTTGTGCTGTCCACAGAAACTCAAACTGAGGGCAGAACGGGAATATGTGGATTTGAGACTATGAAACTAGAGGTGCAGGGGAGAAAACTGGACAGGAAAGTGGCACATAGGTCGATTCAAGTCCTTGAAGCCGCTTCTCCAGTCACTGTGTCCCCTAAACCCCTCAATCAGGACCGTTTCCCCCCCATCTTTACAACCCCTACTCCCGCCTACACTGACCAATCCACCCAAACCGACCTTCCCGACTCCCTCCCAGTCCCCACTATATCTGCTATTTCCCCTCCTGTACCAACTATTCACAGCCCAAATCCCGCCTTCAGGTCTCCTCCCCGGCCCAATCCTCTCCTCCAAGCCCTGGAAAAGCTCGCCAAGCGCCAGCCCGCCATGCCCCTCAAGCCTCTTTTCCACCTCCTCGAATCCGCCCTCGACGAAAAGAACCGCTCAGACAGTCAAGACCTAGAGGCCAACCACACTCCGCGCTCTATGACTGAGTTTATGCTGGACTTCATGTACATGCATTACGGACTCAAATCGCTCACGTTGAAAAGTCTATCTGCACTTATTAACGCCCTGGAAGGCCTGGCTAGGACTGGACAGACCTATGGAGTGCTGTTCTGTCGACTGTTTGATGTGTATACAGATACACCCATAGAGGACTCCCTGGCGGCCTACCTAATGAAGGCAAGAAGCGGGTTCGAAGCTGTTTTGCTGCGCTACGACAAGCAGTACTTTAAGCGAGACTACGCAGTGGGCGGCTCCGTGCCGCTTTCCGAGGTCGCAGACCTGCTCTACGACCTCTTTTCCCCACAGCGGGCAGCCGGCGAGCGAGTCCTAGCCAGGCTGTTGCCTGCCTCCTGGAGCCTATCAGAGGCCGCTTCAGTCCTTTTATGCAGCAAATTGGCCAGGGCGAATCGCGATTTAAGGCAATTTTACCTGGATATTGACACGGAAAAGACAGGCTCTATACACTATTCCAGCTTCGAACGAGGACTGCAGGAAGCCAGTGGGACGCTGATATCGAAGGCCCAGGCCCAAGCTTTGTGGCAAACACTGGGGAAAGGCGTGGAATCGCTGGGCATCCAGCAGGTCGCGAGGGTCCCGGTCAAAGAAACTGCTCAAAAGGCAGTGGAAATTAAGGTGAATAAGTGCGATTTCCTGCTGGCAATAGTGGAAGTGTATGAGGAAGAGCGGGATTTGGAGAGAAATCGGCTCAAAGACTGGTTCGAGCGCTTCGACCCCTCCCAACAAGGCGTCCTCAGCCTCTCCCACTTCACAGAGCTGATTTCCACCCTCAACCCCACTCTTTCTGATGAGAAAGCTGCCTCTATCTTCAGGGAGGCTTTGGACTTTTGTCCTGAGAGTTCGAATTTGGACCTGCTTTCTGCGCCTGCTTTCTGCCATATAGCGCTCAAACACCGCTTGGGGCAGTCTGCGCTGCTGGCCTTTTTTGACTGTGGATTGAAGGATTTGACGGAGAGGCTGACAGATAGGTTTGTTCGGTATGAGCATGACCTGGGAGATATGGCCGTCGCTACGAACAAATTCCGCATTCCTCGTCCCCGCTGATGAAAATATAGACTCTCAATAAGTATGGAGGACCAACTTCTCTTCTTCTCTCCCAGTCCAGATATGCCTCTACTGTCG
>Ga0247837_1002792_pt1 | contig 32046 bp, 19 predicted proteins | sample LaCtaG_2_FD_187115 | JGI IMG/M metagenome (GOLD analysis project Ga0247837, IMG submission 187115) | Freshwater microbial communities from meromictic Lake La Cruz, Castile-La Mancha, Spain - LaCruzMarch2015_14.5m | ecosystem: Environmental > Aquatic > Freshwater > Lake | place: Spain: Castile-La...
CAGCCTAGAGAAGCCTGGACCCTTTAAGCTAGTGGTCTTCGCTGACCCTATTGCACTACCGATATGGACACTTCCTTTCATGCAGAATAGTCAAACTCCACTCCCCAGTGCTGCTTTGACGCAATGATAGACAATCTAGCAGTGCTAGATGTGGATATAAACATCTGAGCTGCTCACTATAAACAGCCAATTGAACTCGCAGTATTATGAATCTAGGATTGGAATCATGTCGGTAGGTGATTTAGCTGCTATCGTTTCTATTTACTGACATACATAAGTTGTCCGAGATAGAGGATTTTAAGCAAGTCCTATAGTATCGGGTCTTTTGAGTGTCGACGTTTTACTGCCTTGCCGTCACTTTCTGTAAATATAGCGTGGTATGCACCATCTTGGTCTTCCAATCAATGGTTCAGAGTCCCAGGCTATTGAAAAGCTCCATACCGTATCTCGTAGTATCCCACATCTATGCTATCTTTGTCTCCTTCCATTCTACTTATGAACTGAGGACACTCAATATTGCACTCTTGTGGTTCCTTCATATTAGTTGTCAGAAAGACTGTTATTTCTATTGAACAGGCGAAAGAGCAATGCTGAATGCAATTTCACTGTGTTGAGACTATTCTTTTCGCCAACCGCCGTATTCGTCTCTTTTCCCTCTGTTTTTCCCTGGTTATTCGATACACCCCTATGAGTTCGTCAAGAAGACTGTGGCTTTATGCTATTTAGAACAGCTCTAAGCAAAGGAGGAGTTAATGGGGTTGTGCAGGGAACTGCCAAGCACCTGGCCCAGCTGTCTTGTGAGGAGGTCTAATTGTACCCGAATATCCACAACAGCAGTGCTCAACTCCGAGATTTCCTCCTCCCTCCTATAGCTGAACTTGTATATGGACGCCAAAGCCTTCCTCGAGTGTCTCGCCGCCTGAACCAGCAGTCTATGCACCGACACTGTGAAAGTGCTCTTAGCGCCAAAGTGAATAAGTGCATGGTTGTACCGCAAGGCCTGCAGCACCGCTTTCCCCGCCGCTCGCACTTTCCTAATCTGCAGGAAACAGGTGTTCTGCCGCTTTGACAGGTCCATCCCGTCCTGAATCACAAACACAACTACTGAAAACATCACTGCGCCCCATGCGCCTGTTAGTGCACATATCAGTCTGCCCAGACTTGTGTAGGGGTAGTAGTCCCCGTACCCAATAGTCGCCATAGTCACTGCAGTGCACCACAGCGCAGTTGAGAAAGTCCCTAAGTCCATCGTGGAAATGTCGTTGAAAGGCCGTTCTGTGATGCGCAGAAGGAAGGCTATGAAGGGCAAAGTGGCTAACAGCAGGAATGCAATCATCAGCATTGGCTGCATTTTGAACAGGCATTTGATGGAAAACCGGATGTTTGCCTTCACGCCGTAGGGGGAACAGACCTCTGAGGCGAGGGCGTTTTGGTAGGGGACGCACTCGAATAGACTCCGCAGTAGGAAGAAAAGACGGCTGAATGTGAAGATAAGCAGCGTTTCCCCTCCTGTGTAGCAGATCAGGGTGTTGGAGTAGAGGTGGCCGCCGAGGGCTTCGCGATAATGCTGGGTGAACTCCACTCTTCCGGCTAAGTAGGGGTAGGGGAACAGCAGCAGTAATGCCACTTCCAGCACTAAGCCGAGGGACAAAAAGCGTCTTTGCGGCCTTTCGCCGGGCTTTTGCTGCGATTTGTGCGCTTCAGCTCGCTTTTTGACCCATTCCAACTTGGCCCTGTGTCTGAGGAACAGGAAGCCCAGGGCGCAGAGCGTGCACACGAGGTTGAGCCAGCGACAGACCTGCCCCTGGGTGACTTCTTCGCGGCAGTTGCTGTGAGTGCGGTGGGACGAGTAGGACAATTCGTAGTCAAGCAGGGCTAGGACTAGGCCTAGGTTTGCAAAAGCGGCTGAACAGGCATCATAAAGGCGCCAATGCTGACCCAGCAGTCCCGGCGCCCTGGCTAGGAACCCAGTCCTTGGCGGCTGCGGCCTTTCCAGCACTTCCAGTCGCTGCATTATGAATAGTCCCAGAGCGCTATGCCAACAGAGCCACCTGATCCCTCCGTAGGCCTGGCTTTGGGTTAGCACAAAAAGACAACTTGAATTTTGCTTGGAAAGTGCGAATTTGCTGTTTTTCTGGATATTGGAGTAATGTGGCAGCGTCAGGGCTGGCAACTAGAGGAAAACGCATTTACAAGCAGTAAGATCGAATTGAGTCTAGCAGAATAGAGCGAATTAGTGGATTTCAGCCGATTTTGAGCCTGCATACCGGTCGCAAAGGCACCTTTTCCTGCTATTCTTGATAAATGATGGCTAAATTACTACAAAGCGTCTGCTTCATATGCACTTCGAGACTTTACTACCCTTACAGGCAGAAATCAGGCAATTGCAGGGGATATAGGAATGACCTCTTACTGGTACCTGAATAGCAGAGGCTGTAGTCCATTTAACTGGAAATTGCGCGTTTGAACAGAGTTTTACCTCCAATTTGATGGAGAAGTGAGGCAATCCAGGGGGAAAGTACCGGAATTGATATGATTTTAGGCCTAATTCAGCTGTTTCTATGCTACTGACGACTCCTAATATCCAATTCCTCTACCCTAACACCTCAGAAGTCCTCCTCAATAGTCCCAATTCCAATTAATCGGCTCCTACTGGTCCTAAACACCCTGTTAAGCCGTACTTCCGCCAGCCACAAGGAAACAGGGATGACCAGCGGGCCGCTGTGCACTGCAGCCCTCCACTTTCCACTGCTTTCGAGCTGCTGCAGGGGTCCTTCCTTCCCTCACCTCTCCACTCACCTCTAACACACAGAGCCTTTACAGCGTCATCCATACGCATGATAAAGAGCTTGATGGCGAAAGTGTACTTCAAGTTCAGACCTCTGTCGCACCTCACAGAAACGCCAGTGATCGTAGGGAACGCCCTCAGTCTCGGACAGTGGAATCCGCAGGACGGCTGCAGACTTACTCACTGGAGTTCTGAAACCGGGCAATGGTGCAGTGAAGCCGCACTCCTGCTCCCTATCGACACCGACACTGAGTACAAATATGTGTTCCGAGTGGGGGGAAAAGTGGTGTGGGAGCGACTAACCTGCAACCGCACGCTCAGACCCGCGAGCAACAGCCTAGTTGTGGAGGACGAGGAAGGCACTTATGTATCGAAGGCCTATGTTATAGAGGCGCGCAGGTACGCCTCTACTTCTCCTGTCACTCCTTCTGCCTTTCTAGAGACTTTCGCCCCTCCCGGCTATTCGGAAGAGGATCACGTTCTAATCGTCTCCTTCCTGCCGCCCGTCTACCTGATATCCGAGTCGCCCGCCCTGCAATTCGCCCGCGAGCCGACTCCCTGGATCTACAGTCTCTACCAATCCGCCCTAGACGCAGGCGTGGACTTCCAGTGGATCTGCCTCCTCTCCTGTACCGAAGAAGTGCAGAAAGTTCTCTCCGAGCAATACCACATCACTGCAGTTTCCTGCTCCAAAGACCTGCTGCAGAGACATGAACAGTACTGCGAAGGCGTGCTGGAGCCGATCATGCAGGGCCTCATCGAGACGAATCCCGAGGACTTGGCAGTGCACCGGAGTGAACTGTGGGAAGGGTACAGGGCGGTGAACTCAGTGCTGGCGGGTGCAGTAATGAACGAAAGAAAGGGAGAAGACCTGATTTGGCTGCATGATTATCAGTTACTAATGACAGCGAGTTTCTTGGGAAGACACCAAACTGACCCGCCCCTCAACTTAGGCCTTTCCCTGCATTCCCCCTTCCCCCCGTCTGATATATTCAAAGTCCTGCCGAACCACGAAGCCCTGCTCAACTCTATGCTCGCCTGCGACTTGGTCAGCTTCCAGTGCTTCGACTACCTCAGGTCGTTCCTCAGTGCTTGCAAGTTGGTCTTGGGGGCGGAGCACTGCTATAAGAACAATGGCCTGGCGGGAGTTAGCTACTTCGGCAGGGAAATTGCGGTTAAGACTTGCTACTGCGGAGTCAGCTTCAGCGAAGTGGATGAAGCAGCGAACTCCCCAGAGTGCCAGCAACTCGCCAACGAACTACGATCCGAATTCTCAGGCCAAAAAGTAATCCTCGGCTTCGAACTCATCCGCAAGTCTTCCTGGCTCTTCAACAAACTAGCCGCCTTCCGAGACTACCTGACCTGCTCCCCCGCCTCCCACCTGACTCTCCTCTGTCTCTGTGTGAAGGAAGTCAAGCCGCTGTCCAAGTGCCTGCTCCAGCTCTATGCTCAAATACAGGCTTTGGCGGAGGAAATCAATGCGCGGGTAGGCAGGAAGGCGGCGGTGATCAGGGAAATGCCGAGGGAAAAGTGCCCGTTGGAGGTGCGTTTGGCCTACTTGAAGACTGCGCATATGTATTGGGACTGTACATTGAAGGGGTTCGCCCCGATTGTGGTAGAGTTTGCTTTGGTGCACAGGCCTTCCTGGCAGCCAATCGTCCTTTCGCCCTTTTCCCTGCTTAGCTCCTCCTTCAAATCCACCTACCGTGTGAATCCTTTCAACTTCCAAGAGATTTTAGACGCATTTCACTACGCAGACTGGATAAATACAGACGAATCCCTCTACGACCCCAGAGAATTCGAGCGTTTGGCTGAAAACGAGGCCGTGAAGTGGGGCGAAGACTTCCTAAATAGCCTCAAATCGGCCCGAAAGAACAGTTTGGAGTTCGTTTTTAGGCCTTTGGGCCTGGGGGATAAGCTCAAACAAGTCGCTTTGAGGCGTAATTTCGATGCTTTGATGCCGGATAAGCTGTCTGTCGACTACAAGAGGGCGAGGAATAGACTGATTATGCTGTCTAACGAGGGCGCTTTGCTGCCGCTCACTCCATTAGCCTCAATTCAGCAGAAGTCAAACGTGCTGCAGGCCCTGGAAGAGCTGTGCAAGGACGAGCGCAACTCCATCTACGTGCTTTCCGACTGCGAAAAGCAGAGCCTAGACGCAGTTTACAGCGGCGTGGGGAACTTAGGGCTAGTGGCCGAGGAAGGCGGACTGATAAAGGACAAATACACAGGCTTCACCTGGCAGCGACTCGCCAGGGAGGAACGGGCGTGGAAGCGCATCGCAGCCGATGTAATTGAGCTCTACGTGGAGCGCATCGAAGGGGCGGTGCGAGTGGTTCGGGAGACCATGGTGTTGTTTTCCTACCAACATGCGAGTCAGGACTTCGGCTGCTTGCTGGCCAGGGAGCTGCTTTCTCACTTGGAACTGGTGCTGCAGCCGTACCAGGACGACTGCGAGATCGTGTCGGGGCCGGATTTCATCAAGGTCAAGTCCTTTGGATGTGATAAAGGCTCAATTCTTCAGAAAATCGCCTTAATGGTCACCGAGAAAAAAGGTCCAATCGGCCTCGTGCTCTGCATCGGCGACGGCCCCTCCGACGAAGACCTCTTCAAAGCAACCCACACCGGCCTGCAATGGCAAGCAGACGCCAAGCGTCTCTCCTGCACAGTAGGCATGAAGCCCAGCCTGGCCTCCCACTACGTGCACAGCATACAAGACGTGTGGAGACTGGTGGGGATGCTGAAGGACCAGAGTGTGAAGGTGAGGGGTAGACAGACTAGAGGGTCGTATTCGCAGAATGACTGCAGTGATATGCTGCAGGGGAGGAATGTTGGGGATAGGAATAGGCCGATATTGGCGCTCAGTATTTCCTGCATGCAGGTGACGACCAAGCACAAAGACGACATTTTCGCCTACGACGAGGTGTAAATGTAGGCATTGCTTCCAATAACCATTACGATCATTGCTAGAAAGAGACACACTGTGTACTGCAGCTATAACTAGTTCGTCAAATAAGCCTGCAAATTCACAATTTCCGCAGTCTCTCGCTAAACTCGTCCTCAAAGGCGTGTATAAAGCCAGCCCCGGCGACTCCGGTACTCATACCTTTTCCCGCCCTTGGGAAAAGCCACACTGCAGTGGTGCTCCTTGGAGCTGTCCACACTAGGACTGTAGTAGGCAGACCCAGGGCTCAAATCCCGCACTTCCAGGGTCTGGCGGCTTGCTTTCGCGAACAGGACGGAAGGCGTGGGCACTGAGAAGTCGGAGATAGCTGTGAGGTCGGAATGGGGACTGGTGGGGAGAGGGGCAACGGGCAGGAGTAATGAAAGGGACTTTTTATGGTGGGTTTGAGGGCTGATTTGCAGGCTTTTCTGTGGGTTTCGCAGTCTTTCCGCACTGCGACGAGTCCCAGGCTCTGACTCCATCAGTGCATAATCAATCGTAAAATCCCTTTGCAGGGTAGTCCCTGCACTTGTAGTCTTCGTGCTATACCCAGACTCCGCCTTTTTCCCTTTATCCTCCACTATTTGGGCTGTGATTGCCTTCAAGCAGTGCCTCAAGTCCTCTGTGGTCATCTTCCCTGCGGTCTGTTCTGTGCTGAAAACAGCCGTTAGAGCTGAGGAGATCTGCTGCAAAAGGCCGTTTTGGCTGATTCGCCGGGTCAGAGCTGCGATTTGGTTGATGTAAGCAAAGAGAGGTGGATTTGCCCAGCGAGTCTGTGCTTCATTGTATAGTATGGAGTGGTCCAAAGAACTACTCGACTATATCACTAGGGAGAAACTCGCCCTGCCCAGGCTGATTTGCCCCTATAGAGACCTGAATTGCTCGGAAAAACGCTTGCAAAGGGGCTACTTCTATGCGAGGTCCAGGTCCCAACTCACCAATACCGAGGAAATCGCGTCTGGGCCGGGATATCGCCTCGTTCGCAGGCCGAAAATAGCCTCAAGTGTGCGAAGTCTGGAGGCCAGTCCTATCAAGAGAGATAGGACACTGTGTGGACTACGCTTGGAGGACAGACTGAGACTCATTCCCACCAAAATCAGCCTGTTGCCGCATGCTGAGGGCTGGGGCAGACCCGGCAGACGGGAAAGGAGCAGTTGGGACTGCGAAAAAGAGCCCTACGGCCTGGAAAGAGTGCGAATCGATCCGAAAAACCGACGAAAACGCCTGGAAATCAGTCTCTGTCTGCCGATGGAACGGCAAGAAAGCGACTTCTCAGCCTCTTTCTGCCCTTCCAAAGGCCTAAAGCCATCCTTCCTGCCCCGACTCCCCAGCCACCCTGCTAATATATAGTACTACTACTGTCTCGCACTAGTCCTAGGCAGCAGGAAGAACTCCCCTCTCAGCCGCGGCCCTTTCAGCGCTAGCGGCCGCTTGCCCTCCGCCCACTTCCTCAATATCCCCATCTGCGTGTTCGTGGCTCTGGGGTAGACTTGCCTCAAAAAGGCCTCGAAGGACTGCAGTGCCTCCTCTGGCTGCCAATTCCGCTTCAATCGGTCGGAGTTACGCTTGGAAACTTGAGGGAAGCTCAGGGCGGCTTTGGAACTGGCGCTGCCCAGAGTCTGCATGTCTCTGTAGCGCCGTAGTAGGTCGGTGATAGCGCGTTTGGTCACTCGGTCGCCGTCCTGGGTGGAGGGTACGATTATTAGGCATTTGGAAGGGTGGTCTGGGGGAGGCAGACTCAGGCCGACTCGAGTGCTCAGACGCCGAGACTGGCTGAGTAGACTGCCCTGCACACTGGTATTGAGGGAAGGGGAGTAGTCCATTCGAGAGAAACGACTGCTTTTGCGGGAAAAGCTAGTAGAAACAGGGGTCAATCGAGGGGGGCGGTACAAGCCAGACAGAACGCTCCCAGCTTTCCTCGTGTCCCCAGCAGTATTGCGGGAAATTAGCTCAAATAGGTCGGAGTTCCTTATATGTTCCAATAGTAGTTCCAGCGAAACCTCTCTCAGACTGCGGACCTCCTTGAAAGCGGCGTCTACGAGCCGTGTGGCCACTTGGCCTGTAGGGGGGACTTGCCCGCTGGCCCTGGCTACTGCGCCATACACACTCATCACCAATATCACTACTTCCTCCCTGCTCAGTCCCTGCGACCCGTCAAAGTCAAAAATCGCAAACAAGGCCTGGCCCTTGCTCCTCCACTCCGCAGCAGACAGCACAGTCAGCAGCGACACGTACTCATACGCATTCACTAGGAATACCGCTTACCTGCGCCTTTCACCTCGAAGTGTCTGGCTGCGAGGATGGCTTGGTTGGCGGACAGGAAGGGACTGGCTTGGGCGAAGGTAGCGAAGGTGACGTAGGGGAGAGAGGGGCTGAGGGACAGCAGAGAGGTCCACACTGCGTGCGCCACTGACAGAGGCTCTGTGGGAGACGTACTTTGCTGTAAGGGCTGTAGGTCGCAGCTCAGAGCGCCGCCCGCTATATTCAGACTTGCAAAGGTCCCCATAGTATAGCTGCTTTCTGGCAATGGCTGGAGATATAGAGCTTAAATCCTAATGTGCAAAGGCCTAAATACTCGGAAAACACGATTTTCGCCTATTTCTCAACGATACAGGATATCAGACACATGACATTAATATAGGTGCTGAAATTACCCTTGAGTTTCTTGTAATAAAAGAAAATGCTTAAAGAAGGGACAAATAATGTCCGATTTTCACTTTTATCATTGAGAAATCGAATGAATTGAAGGCTCTCGCCCTAGAAACAGTCCTGAATCTTGCATATGAATTCACTAAGTCGATGTCGCTCAAATCGTCAAAGGGAGGCGTTCGGACTCTCGCAAACTGCACCTAGCTAGAAAGGCTAGGGAAAGTATAGGGAAATGTCTATATAGAGGCTAATTAACAGCATGATTAGGCTGTTATTGCCTATGCATGTAGTGAGTCTCCATTGCTAGTAGAGATCTTCTCGATAATAGATCCTTTAACGGCTGCCAAGCAGTGACTTTATACTATTCTCCAGACTAAAGCCAACATACACCTATTTCCCACATACAAGGTCCGCCCTAGACTTGGGATTCCCTGTCTGGGATGTGCCAGTTGGAGGCGGAACTGTGTGGGAGTGGAGCTGAGGAGGCGAATATAAGTTCCGTTGAAGTCTAAGTCGGCCCTGTCGCTAGAGATTCTTCGTATATCCGGGTGCTAGCACTTCTTATCTGTATTGTGTAGGCCGCTATCGGTTTGCTAGTGAAATTCGTCCGAATTGTAGCAATAGCCTGTCAATTGCGTATTGAAAATACCAAAATTCGCATATTTTGGTGACTACGGTTTCCCTAAAGTCGCTTATTTCCCTCTATAACAGTCCATACATAACCTACAGCCTTATTCCAATAGCGAATTCACGCTCTTTCCCAATGCCATTCTTCCAGTCAATCTCTATAGGAATATGCTAGGTCTGAGGAAGTTCTGCTTCGTAAGCTGCACACAGCGCTGCTTCAAGTCGGAGGAACTGCCGCCGGACCTGACAGTTAACACCACGGCCATCACGCAGACCAAAAGTCCGCTTCAGGGTCTGGACAAGTCGCCTTCGGTCCTGCTTTTCTCAGACCCTCCCCCGCTGCAGCGACTGCTCCTCACCATCACAGAGGCGCAGTCCCTGCCTGTCGGCGAAGTGCTGGAAATCCACCCGAAGGGCCTATTGAGCAGTGCAATTGCACGCAGGGACGGCAGGACGTACGCAGGCTACGACCACTCCTACTGCGACATCGTCCTCCCGAAGGACGAATTCGGCATCGGAAGCGTGCACTTCGTGATCGAGTACAACGCAGCCAACTGCCAGTACCTGATAAAAGACGAAGGGGACGGCACAGGGACCTTTGTGAAGCTGAGCGACCCCTTGCCCCTGCAGTCGTACTACATTTTGTCCTTCGGAAGCACGCATATGACTGTCATTGTGGAGGAAACCAAGCTCACGGTCAAGTTTATTGAGGGGCCGAAGGCGGGGCAGAGCTATGTGTACAGTAATTTGAAGGAGGTGGTGAGGATTGGCAGGATGCAGGACTGCTCTATCAAATTCGACGACACGTCCCTCTCCCGCTACCAATGCAGCATCCGCTACCTGAACAACACAGGCTGGACAGTGATAGACGGGGACGGCAGCAAGCCCAGCACCAACGGCACTTGGCTGTTTCTGGACGATTACTTCGCTATAGAGACTGGGATGACTTTTAAAGCGGGAATGACGCTGTTTCTGGTGAGACTTAGACAGGCAAAGGTCGAGGAAGCGCAGCAGACGGAAATACGCCTATCAATTTAGTGGTACTCCTAGTAATAATGGTCCGAAGCACTGATTTGCAGCCCAAAGGAGGATATCCTCTCTATCTGATGGCTATTTCGACCCTTTTATCACTATTTTAGGTATTTTTACTCGAGTTCCCACTACAATGTCTGCAATCGTCCCTCGCACCCGTCTGTCGCCTTCCATTTCAGTGGGCTGGGCAAGTTGGAGGATCCCGGAGGCCACCAGATTTGTAGGATAAGGAACACAGGAAAGCGGTATTTGTATCTATACAGTAACAGCAGTGTTCCCAGTGCAATCAAAGGAGTAAATAGACTGCCTAGATGGTATATATGTCCAACCGCAGCAAGCCGCTCACGTCAGACAAGACGCCAGTACGCCTGCTGCTTTCCCTTCAAAGCCATTACTGAACTTAGGTAAAGCACAGCAAGATTCCGTAGGTTGCTACCCTCAAACAGGCGTAAATTGCTGCATGTCAACTACTTTGTGTGGGCTTTACCCCTGGATTTGCTAGTGGATAGTGGTATATGGCTTTTTACTGACAAAGCAGTTAATAGGACTAGTGTAGGAGTAGATATGCAATTAGCATAATGAGTTTCTAAGTAGCGTGGAGACTAAATTCCTGCAAACTGTACACTAGAATATTGCCACATATGCATTAATTGCCCATAATAGCCACTGTAACCCATGAATAGAGGAAAACTCGCAGGTCTACTCACAGTGACAACCTCTGTCTCCCAGTGCTCAAATCACACCCACAGTGTAGCTAAGCAGTGCATACTAGGGCTGTTCCTGTGAACTGCAGAACTAGAGTTGCGGGCGCAGACCTTTCGGCTCTTGAGAGTGCATAAATGTAGGATTTGTATCATGTGATAATTAGGCAATATGGGAGGACTTAACCAGTGCACAGATCTTTCCATTGAAATATACACCCACTACCCTAAGTTGCCACATTAGTGGAGATTTCTTCCTGTCCCACACTGTCAACAGGCCACCCTACTCGGCCTTGGCTATTTAGGACTATAGGAGTGGTTGAACTGACAATACTCCTACACATTAGGACTAAGAAGCCTTTCCTTAGTATGGAGTTCGAGGTCATTCGCCTGCGCAATGAACTGTCCAAACTCAAGCGAGAAGATGCTCTCCAAGAAATGATCCTCTCAGAGCTGCGAGACCGTCTCAGTGACACCACATCCCGAATCACAGACCTGAAAGCCGAACTGCCCAAGTCCAAACTGCAACTCGAAGGTCTGACTCTGCCTGCCCCAGAGGACGATTTGCCCTCAGATCCGAGGAGCAGTGTAGACCCTAGGACTCCTGGCAGTGGGCGGAGAGCGCTGCATCTCAGGAATATGTTCCTAGGGACTGCAAGGAGTGATGAGCCGGAAACGGCGTATAGATATGTGCCGCCGACGAACTGGGAATACGTCTTAGTCCTTCTCAACCCAGACCACCCTACCGTAGAGCCGAAAGGTATCAATGAAAGAGACGCAATCAAGCTTTTTCAAAAGTGCTTCCGGGGCGAGGAAGCCGGCAGCTTCCAACAGACTCTGCGGAACTTCTCTCAGGAGTTAAAGGCCTTCCAGGCGGCTTTCCACACGCTGGATAACTTCGAAGACATGAAGAAGTGGGCAAGAGGGGGAAGACTGGTGCCAGATTCAGTGTTTGGGTTCAGGGATACTATGGCGCCTCCCAAGGACTTCCTCACACTCATCCGCAATATCCTGATGGTCAAACTCACCCAACACCTGGGCCTCACTTCCCGCCAAGTCCTTAGTTCGGACGGCCTCTTCATATACATCGTCCTCTATGGCTCCGAAGCAGACTACCAAAACGAAGCCCTCCGCTCCCAAGCACTCACCCAGCTGTCCATCTCAATGATCGACCTGAACTCCTTAGAGCCCTGCGACCTCAACCTGCGGCCCTTGCGAGTCCTGCGCACTCCTGAGTACGTGCGCAGAGCACTAAACGACCTAAAGCTCGAAGCCAGGGACGTGTTCCAGGGCGAGCACTTCGAGCAGTTCGGGAACTACGGCGAGACCTACGAGCCTGCAGGCGTCACAGAAGCACAGTGGGAAGCCTACTACAACTACCTCCTGAAGCTGAGAGTCGCTATCAGTAAGCTAAAGACGGTGGAGCTGCCTACGACCTACAGACACTTGTTCCTAGGCAAAACTATCCGCAAGATGAAAGACAAGTGCAATAGGGAGACTGGACTCACCAGTCGACTGCTGGACCTGTGGGACAGACTGGGGATAAGCAGACCCATTGGTCCTTACACGCCCTATACGCAGAATATCAACAGGAGGACGGGGGAAGACAGCTTTGCGGCTCTGTGGCGTACCTATCGAGTGGATGAAGTGGGGCACAGGTCTTACTTTAAGCGTATGAACCGGCTGAAGCTGCTGTACAGCTTGATAAATCGGCAAGTGGTGCTGCACAAACTCACCAAGTCCGCCCTGATCTTTGACAACTTCGCACTTCACGATGACTGGGAACTGAATGGCACTCAGCGCTTGACTGCCCTGGAGGACTACGACTACCTCATGGTCATCTCGAAGTTCAACTCCATCTATACAGATGCCTTTCAAAGCGCAGGGAGAAAGGGACTCAAGCAGGCCTGGGAAGAGAGCTTTTTGAAGGTGGATTTGCCACTTGACAAGATCAGGAACTACTTCGGAGAGAAGATTGGACTCTTTTTCGCCTTCAAGTCCCTAATGGCGAAGTTCCTCATGGTGCCGTCAGTAGTGGGCCTGGGCGTGTTCCTCCTGCACTACTTAGGCACCGAACAGACCCAGTATATGATCGCAGTTGATAGCTTCTACTGCTACTTCCTCGGTATCTGGGCATCGCTGACGCTGGAGTACTGGATCCGCAAGGAGTCGATGTGCACAGTTCTGTGGGGAATGGTGGACTATGAAGAGGAGGAAGAGACCAGACCGCAATTCCAAGGCGAGTTGAGACGATCTGCAATCACTGACCAAATGGACGAGCCCTACTTCAACCCGGTGAATCGACGCTTTATAGTGGCTGCCGGGCTGACTGTATCGCTAGCGGTTATAGTGGTCGTTATTGGCATTGTCGCTGTTCTTATGACTCTGCGCAAAACATTCATAAACACCATAAAAATCCGCGATATTGACATAATTGGCCCAATTATCTCAATCGCGAATGGGGTACAAATCCAAATTTTCAACATACTGTACTCTACGATGGCGCTGAAACTGACAGACCTGGAAAACCACCAGACTCAGAGCGAGTACGAAGACTCTTTCATACTGAAGAACTACTGCTTTCAATTCGTGAACAGCTTCAACTCGCTGTTCTACACTGCATTCGCTAAGACCTATGTGGAGGGCTGCTCCTTTACTGCAGATAACGGCGACACGGAGATCGAAATAGGCGCCAGTTGTCTGGGCGAACTGAGGACTCAGCTCACAGTACTGTTCCTAGTGGCCTATCTGCGGGATGTGCTGCTCATCCTCCTGCCCTATTGGAACTTCAAACGACAACTGCGGCGTCTGAAGGTAGTGAATGCAGTCCAAATGAAGGCAGAGCGGTGGAAGTTGGCAGGGTTGCACGACACCCGCGTCATTCGTGACGAAATCGAGGAGCAATACATCCTGTCCAAGTACACAGTAATGGGCATGGACGGCACCTACAAGGACTACATGTCTATAGCAGTGATGTTTGGGTATGTCACTATGTTCGGTCTGGGCTTTCCCCTGTCTTCCTTGCTCATGTGTCTTTTGCTACTGCTGGAAATCAGAGTGAACAAGCTGAAAATGCTGAACCTCACTCGCAGGCCGCAGCCAATGGGCGTCCGCCACATCGGGATTTGGTGGGGAATTCTGCAGTTTACAGCTGTAGCCGCCATTTTCACCAATGCAGGTTTATTCTGCTTCACGGAATCCACCTTCGAAAACATCGTCCCGAACCAAACGCTCAAATTCATCCCTTTCGGCATAATGTCTATTAGCTTGCTGATCATCCGGACTTGGGTGAGGAACGCTATTCCCGACATTCCCACTACATATGAGACTTTGCAGAAGCGACATGACCACATCGTAAACAGCTTCATCCGATCTAGGACTCAGGCGCAGGCGAAAGTGGCGAGACAAACTGTCGCACTCAACTTCAAAGTGTACTGTCCAGACCATCTCCACACTGACTAATAGGTAACTAAGGGGGAGGCAGGGCTGAGAGAAGCAGGGAACGAAGTCTGCACAGACCTTCCGAAGGCCGGGATTTGGCGTCCAGTAGTGGCTCTCCATTGGTGCTTTCTAGTAGTGCTTTCCAGTACTTCATTGGAACTACCTCTTGCAGGGCTCTGCTGACTTCCGCGCCCAGCCGCTGTCCTGTCCTTGTGGCAGCAATGTGGAGGTTCACAAGTTCGTGTAGGATGTAGGTGGCCTCCACAGTCTTCGGGTTCAGTCCGAGTGCGAAGACAGACTTGGAAAGGCGGACTGCAAGTGGAAGGACGGAGTGGAGGTAGGGAGACTCCGAAGGCTGTGTGAGTACTGAGGAAAAGAGACGATTGAGCAGAGCCAGGCCGCTCTTGATAGACTGTCTGGCGCTTACCCCGACTTCGTACTTGTTTTCACAGAGCCGAGCCAAGTACTCCACAAGTCCCTCGCCCACCCCCAGTAAATCCAGTCCCTTCACTGCCATCAAGTCCAGCAGCTTCAGCCAGGTCTTGCGCAGGTCGATAAGATGCATGGCTTCCGCTGATACGCAAGTAGTCGGGCAGGGGATGGTGGAGATAACGCCTGTGACCACACCCACTACGACTTCCTGGGGCAGAGCGACTTCCAGGGTGCCTTTCAGCACTTGGAGGGCGTGGATGAGCAGCTGAGTGAGGGGTACTTTGAGCAGGTCTTCCAGTGTGTCGAGACTCACGGCGGTGTAGAGCTTGCGCAAGACTACGCTGAGTGCCTGGCTGCAGGCGTCTTCCAAGGCCACTAGGAGCTTTTGGTAGAAGTAGACAACTGCTTTGTACATCTCCACTCCCAGCACCCCTGCGACTTCTCTGTTCACGTGCTCTGCTAAGGCTGCCAGTGCTTCCCATATCTCTCTAGGGGCTTGGCGCTGGAAGCCTCCCACCACCTCTGCAGCCAGGCTCAGTTGGTCTGTAGTGAGCGGAGAAGGCAAAGAGCGGAGGTAGGCAAGGAACAGTGTCTGCTGTGTACTCAGAGCCAAACTGCGATTCGCCAGAAGGAGACCAAAGGACTTCGCCAGGTACATAGTAGACTGGTCCTCCACAGGTCTAGACAGCAGGGACTGGATATGAGCGAGTAGCACAGGCGCCTGAGACACGATTCCCTTCGGCATTTTCAGCACCAGGCGATACAGCATATATATCGCATGCTTCGCTACCTCTGAATCACCACTAGCACTGTGCACTAGCAGCGGATTTATCACATTGACCAGCTCCGGAAGTCGAGTCTCCGCCTCGAAATAGCTGGAGTAGCGGATGCACATTTCCAGGTATTGGCGAATCACGACTGGATGTGGCAGTTCTTTGATTCCAGAAGCCAGAATGAAGCCAATTAGTCTGGAAAACGGGTTGTCTGCTGCGAGTTTGTGGTGAATGTCGGGCACACATTCTGCGAAGTGGTAGAGGAGGAAGAGCACCACTTCGGTGGCTTGCGCCCGGGTGCCTGCCAAGTTAGTGCTGATTTCCTGTACAGCTTTGGCAAGGACTTCTAGCACTCCTTGCAGCATGCTTTCCACGCCTACTAAGCTTTTGAAGACCTGTCCCAGCTCTTTCCTGTGCACTGCGAACTGCTCCTCTTCCTCCCTGCTGCCAAATCTCTCCGGCAGTTCGCATTTTCTCATCACCAATACACATATACTGTTGATATGTTCTTGTTCTATCGTAGTCAGAGGAGTTTGCGGCAGAGACAGCGATTTCACCTTCAAAGCGTGTATATACTCAGTCAGAAAGTCCAGAACTATGTGAGAAATCGACAGATTCGGGGAAGAAAACAACAGTAATGCAAGGGAAACAGTGGGAAACAGCAAGTCCGAAGTCCCAATTTCCATCAACTGCATACCCACAGCATTAACCAGCACAGCCACTGCCGCAGGCTCGTCACTGACTTCGAAACTCAGGCTTTCCACGTGCAGCGCCTGCAGGAAGGGCAGGAGGTCGAGGGACTGCAGGAGGTGCAGCTTGTTGCAGGGCTCCATACCCTTCTGGACGAGACTGGTGAGACACTTGAGGCTGGCCACACTGCGGAAACGCTGGATATAAGGAGTGAATTCCAGGGCCACTTCCAGCGGAATCCAGTCGATGTAGTCCGCCAGCACCATTAAGGTCATTGTGGCCAACTCCGCATTGTCTTCCTCCAGATAGCGCTTCCACTGCGCTGCAGCGTCCACCACCACTCGCTTCCTCATCTCTTCCTTCAGTTTCTTGGCTAGAGGCAGGACTACGTCCTCTCGAGCATCCAGCAGGTCTTCATTTGCCACCTTCATCACCATCAGAAAGAAGCGCTTGGTGGCTGGAGTAGCGGCCTGCAGGAGCTGAGAAAAGGCAAGCGGCCACACCTCTGGAAAGTCCAGGGAAATGACCTTCACATAGATAACAGCGAGTTTCGAAAGCAGTGAGTGCACAGACAGCAACACGCACTGCGGAGACAAGATACAGTTGAGGTATTGGTGGACTTGAGAGCGCTGCGTTTCTGTGTACTGCGCATACTCATGGTCTATCAGTTCCTCTATTGCCTGCAAGTAGAAGAAAGCCACGTGCAGGTTTAGCGGAGTTGACACGTCCAGTTCGAGCGATCTCCCCATTGCGAAGAAGACGAAGCCAGGCTCGCACTTCACTGCTGCGACGTAGGCAAAGGCTTGGCTTTTGACCTCTGCAGCTGAGGAGGGGTCGAGCAGCGCTGCGAGGGCCTGGTCTAGACTCGACATTACTAAGAAATAGGGAAACCCACTTCCCATCAGACTCAGCACAGTCTCCTAGACAGCTCTAGCTAAGTTTCAAGTCCAGCTATAAATGCAGCACTACCCCCTTTCTCGCACCAAACTGTCCTCCTCCCTACTCTTCCCACAGCGTCTCCGTTCCCAGCTGAAAACCAACTACGGCTCTACCTCCCGCGCTGCCACCTACTTCCAGGACCTACTGGGCGACATGGTCAGTTTCAAAGAGTTCTGCGAGCTGCTGCGCTTCCTGCGGATTCCCTTCAGGGAGGAAGAGGCGAAGGAGTTCTTCGTGGAAGTGGGGAAGGGGAGGAAGGAGTCGTGGAGCAGTCCATATCAGATGGTGGTGCTGAGGGAGTACTTGGAAACGGTGAGTCCGCCGAAGACTGAGGAAAGGAGGAAAAGAGGAGGACAGGTCAGCAGGAAGGAAGAGAGCGCCAATGTGGACTCAGCCGAGTTCCGCAGTCCCAACACTTCCTCCTTCCGCCCCTTAGGCCAGTCTTCCCAGGAAGACCTTTGCAGCGACCGACACCTACTCTACTTCCTACGCGACTCCATTGAGCACCTTTTCAGCCAAGGCAGGACCGCTGTCACTTTGGCGGACATAGTGGGGCTGCTGGAAGCGTTTCCGCAGAAATTCGACTTTTCAGAGGTGAAGCATCTTTTCTCGCAAGCGGAAGATAGCGCAGGCCAGGTGACTCGAGTCAGTTTCAAGGCTTTTTGGACTTCTCAGAGAGAAGTAGCGGGACTGCCTCTCAACCCTTTCCCCACTTCCCTCTTTTCCAAGCTCAGAAACGTCTATGTGTCCTTTGCGTCTGCGTATGAAGACATTACGCAAGGCGGGAAAAAGGTGTTGGACGCCGAGCAAATATTGAAACTGGGCAATAACTTGGGCCTGGAAGCTTCACTATATGACTGTCAGTTGCTTCTGTCCAGTGGTCAGCCGCTGACTCTCCATGCCTTCAAGACGATTTGGCTGAACGAACTCAACTCCGCAGAGCTGAAGTACTGCTCGAATAAAGCCTGCCCCGAGCCTGTAGCCTTCGAAGGAGCCCTGTGTCACAAGCACAAAACCTTCATCCAGAGTCAGGGCAGCTACGTGTGGACACTGGTGAAGTCCTCGCTGCCGCCCAGACGCATGGTGCAGCTCATCAGTGAACTGCATGGTGAAAAGGACAGCAATGGACTAAGTCCTTTGAAACTGAGGCAGACACTGGGACGCTTTCTGCCCACTGCTGCAGTGCAGCCGAAAGACTTGACAGTCCTGTCTGACTACTTGAAGATCAGGATGGGGAGGAGAGGGGAAAGGACGAGGAGGAAGCCGGAGACCCCTGCCCTGTTCGTGTCTCCGGGAGTCATGACAGAGAGGCGAGAGGCAGCATTTTACCGCAAACTGCCCTGGACTCCACTGGCCGCCGGTTTCCCCAAGTCCTCGACTAGTCACAAGTCTCTGCGTCTCGCAGGTGCCAAGTCCTCCTGCTTCCGCTTCCCCTACCCTCTGCGCCACCCCTCCCCTCTCTAGTACGCCTACTTAGCACTGCTATTTTCTTCTTATCGATTCCCAAAAATGGGTTCAAATCGCGTTCCAACAGACCTCATCCCGCCTATTGTGGCTTCCAGTACAGCACTGCGGCCGCCAGTGGACAGACCGCTCTTCCTGCCTGCAGGGTCCTTCAGCTCCAGACCAGGCTCCACTTTGAACTCGGAAACTGACAGGGAAGACAGGGAGGACGGGGAGGAGAGTGAGTCGGGGTATTTGCCCACACAGGAAAACTCGCTCTTCCCTGCACATATAATCCTCTTCGAGTCTTCGACGCCCCTGCCCAGCAGCCGCTCGCTCCTGCCAGGCCCTGAGCCCTGCGAACTGGCCCATACACTCAATCCCCTGCAGACAGGCTTTTTGACTGGACTGCTGGACACTATTGAGAGCGAATCAGACCCAAGAGTTTGCAGAGACCCAGAGAAGCTGCTAAGAGAGTTGGAGAATTACCGGTCCAGCTGTCTGCAGTACGAGTCCCAAAACGAGGCATTGCGCAGGGAAGTGCAGTCCTGCGCCACAGACCTGCGGGCTGTCGACAAGTCCAAGCGCAAGGTCCTTTCCGAAAACTCCAAACTGGCAGCTGTCCTCAGCGACTATAGAAGTGCGGTGGGCCGCCTTGGAGAAGTGAGTGAAAAGCTGGGGGAAGTGCTAGGTACGGAGGGCGGGGAACGGCAAAGTGAAGATGTGAGACATATGTGCAACCACTTGGCTGGACAAATTGACATCCTCTGTTCCCGCTACAACCGCAGCAGGGCAATGAGTGACCGCTTGACAGAGGAAAACGAGAAAATGCGCAGGGAACTGGAAGCCATGCGGAAGACGCATAGCAGTGGGGAGCGACTTGCAAGTGCTATCCACACCAAAGAAGCCCAAATTGACCACTTGGAAGACAAGCTGCAAGGCTACCAGTCTCGTCTCTCCAGCGGCTCAACCACCAGTACTCTCTACTACTCCTCGGGCCGGGCCTCAGCCGACGACTCCAAGTCGCCTCTATCTGGCAAAGACAGCGAAAGTGCAGGCATCACCCCCAATAACACTCCTGCGGTGTCCTTTCTCGCCCCGCAGAGGAGAGAGGACGTGGGGAAGCATGTGAGGACCAGGAGCAGCAAGGACGGGGAAGAGAAGGGCAGGAGGGGGAGAGAAGGCAAAGGCAAAGGGAGCTGCTCCCCCTGTGTGCGAGCATATCTGAAAGGCGGAACTCCTTGTCGTCGTCCCGTTTCCCCGGCTACAGGCCTACTGAAAGACTTCAACTTCACGCTGAAGCCCTGCGCAAACACTACTAGTTCCAGTCGCTTGGCTCAGACTACAGTGCTGAAGGGCAAGACAGGCTTGCGGTCCAGGAAGGCTTGCAGAGTGTAGGACTAGGTAAGACAGACTGGATAAATGCTGCCTTAGTTTTCATGTATGTGCCTTAGCCTTGATCCAAACTGCCTTTATACCCATAGTTCTTGTAGTCTATGAAGGAAGTTCACACCATTTCACATATTTCCTTCTAAGCCAGACCGCCTATAGCTGGGTGGAGAAGGAATTACAGTGACTTCCCCTCCTCTATTAACACATCCCTTGCTACCCTTCCTAGGCTGTCTTCGTCTACACCGAGATATCCGTCTCATCCCCCGCCCGAAGCTTACTCTCCGACGCCCTGAACTTGTACCGTCTATCCAGTTCCTCCCGCAAGCCCAAGGTATGTGTCTGCGCCCTCTTCTTCTGCTTCCTCTGCTTCACTTGCCACTGCTCCAAATTCGTCCCTATCTGCTCCACACACTCCGTCCGAATGCACTCCGACTTCAGCAGGTCTGCGAGGCCCGAAAACAAGGGCAAAGCGATGTTTTCAAGGAAGCCTTTTTGGCTCTAGGTAGGAAGTACTTTGGCGATTTCAGTAGTGGAGCGGTCGCAGTACACAGAGACAGGCAGGCCTTTGGCTTTCTCTGAGTCGCCCTGGCGGAAGAACTCCTCGGAGATGCGCAGACTCCAGCGCTCGTGCAGGTCCCAGGACTTGGCGGAGTGGCCGATATCGGCGCATTTAAGGAGGATTCGGAAAAGGGAGAGACGGGTGCCTGCGTCCTCTACGTTCACCGGCGCTATCATGGTCCTCAGCACGCCCACCATTTCCAAGTGCTTGGACATGTCTGTGGCCAGTACTAACTCGATCACAATTTTCCGGAAAGTCATCCATACATCGAAGCTCAGGCCTTCCGCCGCTCTGGTGCTTTCGAAGAGGTTGAAGAGGATGCTGAGGTGCATCATTTCCAAGATGCTCACGTCATTGTCTGCGTAGGACTTACATTCAATCGCAAGTTTGTCCTTGGAGTTCTGCAAAAAGCGGTTATTGACTCCGGGGTGGGCGACGTCATGAGCCAGACCAGCAGTGATGAGTGCTGCTATTTCCAGGTCGGTAGAGTGGGCGAGCAGTCCCGAAGACTTCACCAAGTACATTAGCGAAATCGTGACATCAGTGGCGTGTACCGAGTTATGGTAGGGATTGGGCAGGTACCGCTCCTCAATCTCAGTGAACAATGTGGCTAGTTCCGCCTTGCGAAAGGCCAAGGTGCGGTGCAGATGGAAGGACTTGAACAGGTAGGTAGCCACGTTGCGGATAGGCTTGCCGGTGGCCCATACATTGAGTGAGTCAGTGTCAATGTTCCACTGGGAGCCGATTTGACTGAGCAAGGGAATGAGGGATTTGACCGAGGACTTGAGAGTCTTGGGGACTGTGGGTTGCACTTCATTCTCCCTCCTCAGCTCCATAAACAGGCCGGTCTGCGACATATAGTTCTCCTGCACGTACTTCGTCTCCTCCACATCCCACACTCTCGGCAAGTTCTCCGTCGTCACTGCGTATATATTCTTAGACCGCAGCTTCACCAGGAGTTCCTTCACAATGCCGACATTCTTACTCGCACGTTCCTTTTCAGCTGAATTCCGGGCTACAAACACTGCATCTTTCAAGTAGGACTGCACTTTCCAGAGCTGGGAAATGACCGCTTCGAGTTCTGTGCCCACTGCGCCTTCCTGCAACTCAGGGTGGATGGTGGCTTGGCGTCTGAAGATTGGCTGGATGGGAGCAGTGGAGGAGAAGTCCTTGCGAATGCGAAGCTCTAGCAGGTAGCAGTTGTAGGCCAGAGCCACACTGCACACTGTGTAGATTCCCAGGGAAAGCAAGGGATAGGCGGTTTCACTCACTCCTGCCTTGAAGGCGAAGTTCACCAGTCCGCCGAGTGTGGTGAGGACTAGCACTACTGGAGTTCTGTAGTAGGCCAGACCCTGCAAACTGGGTCCTAAAGCCAGAGTCGGCAGAAAGGCGGGTATCTGCCCTTCCTCAGCTCCGAAGTCCAGGCCTGAAAAGGCCACCACTGCCAACACGTACACCGCACATATGAGCCCCATGCGTAGTTTTTCACACAATATCAACACGGGAACAAATATCAGACCAGCTAGCAGCCCCGCCAAAGAGATGGACAGTTGGACAGTTAGCGAGTCATCACTGGGAGAACGGGCGAGGAAGTGGGAAAGTTGCAAGAAATAAAGCAGTGCAAAGGACCCGCAGAAGACTGAGAGGCGCACGGAGAAGGTGGGCAGTTGGAACTGCTGGGTGTCGGAGGAGTTGAGCATGGTGACGTAGCTTTGCTCGAGTTCAGGACGAGCGAAGTGCAAAGCTTTGGTGAGGGAGGGAGTGGGAGAGGTCAGGGCTTTGTCTTCTTCCGCCATGGGTTACGCTAATATACACCCGGTCGGTAGTGACTTGCAGGGCGTACGAACTTTCTTTTCGGCCACACACTGGCACTCGCAGGTCTTGAGGGGGCTTCGAAGGAGCGGCCCAGGTCTCTGGGACTCAGCGGCTGGGCTGCAGACACTATCAAAAACGCACTTCTGTCAATTGTGCGCTTCATAGGACTACACACAAAGCGCTTGTTCATCTTCTGTGCGGATCGGGAGCGGGGCTGAGCTGTGCCTCGTTTGTCGAAGATGGCTTTCCAGGAACTGAGAATGGTACTGAAGGGCTGAATAGTGGGGTGTGGGATGTACCGCTTGAGACGTGCTTTGAGCAAAGACTGAGGCGGGCGCTGGCAGTCACTCTTTCCTTTCAGTCTCTGGGACATGTTGGCAGTTCGTAGGTCTCGCTTCCCTGTTTCCCTGCTAAACCTCAAGTGCAGCGTTTCCAGGACTGCTTGGGCCCCTTCCGTTTCTGAGGAGTCCTCAGGGTCGTCGAGTAAGGGAATTCGCTCCTTGCGAAGGAGAGAGCGGTAGGTGGAGAGGATATGGTCCTGCTGCTTGGAGGAGAAGTGCTGTTGGGTGCGGCTGAGGGAGGCAGGGTGGGAAGGGGCGCGAGAGGGTCTTTGTTGTGATACACTGCGCTTCGACTCGGACTCTCGAGGCTTTTCCTCTGCTTTGCTCTGCTCAAACAAGTCCTCAAAGTCGTCGGAATGGTTAAAGCCGCAGAGCTCACTGTCCTTCGACTCTTTTCTTCGCATATATAATGGATGTGCTCTCCATTGCAGGCCAGTAACTCAACGCCTAAGTTCGCTGCCAAGACAGCTGACTATTTATTAGGAAGTAGAACATATCACTTGACGGAGAGGACTTGAGTCCTCCATCAGTCTGCCCACACAGTTCCCACAGGCTCTTTCCTTGCCTAGTCCGGCACTCCAAGGCACCTGCGCCCTGAACTGGGAACAGGCCGCACAGACCACCCGCCCACACAGGCGACAGTGGTGTTGTCTACGGATAGCACTAAAGGCCTTCGAACACAAGTGACAGTACTTGAGTGCGGGAGACTCCCACAGTGGCTGGATCGACGCAGTAAGAGCGGACTTCCAGCTGAGATGGGAACGCAGACTGGGGAAGCGGATGTGGTAGAGGGAAAGGGTGGAGACGTGCAGGACTGCAAACAGCACTTCCTGTCTCTGGAAGCTCTCCCTCACCAGCTTCAACGAAGCCTCTGAGACCTGCTCGCACAGGACCGATTCACTGCCTTGTTCATTGCGCAGACTGAGACGACGGGCCTCGAGAGTCAGCACCGCTGTTAGCCACTTCCGGTCTTTCACTGGGGCAGTGGGCTTGTAGGCTATCTGTATAGTCCCCTGCCAGGATGTTCCCTTGCCTTGCTTTGCTGGATACGCGTTCCCCATATATAGAAGTTTAAAATGTCCAAAGCTAACGACTTCGCTGTGGAAGGGAAAGTCTCCGCTATCAGAGCCACTATGTCCGGACTCAGCACCGCTTTCAAGGAAAAGCTCAGACTGCCTTTGCCGATATCCACGGATACGGACAAAAAGCCGCCAGTCCAGCCGCCCTCGCCCAGTTCCCTCTCTGACCCTGACTCCCCAGAGAAGTCGCGCAGGTCTCAGAGTGCCTTCCAAGTCACGTACCCCAAACACTCCTACTCCGAAGAGGACGAGGACTCGAAACAGGAGGGCAGTCTTTCCCAGTCCAGAGATGAGGATTTCAAACCATCTCCGAGGTTCAACCTCTCTTCAGGGGGCAGTGACTATGTGTCGCCTTATGTGGCCTTTGGAAGCAATCCTGACCCGCCTGCAGACTCCTTTCGAGGCCTACACATCCCCAACCAGTACGAGTTCACCCTAGTGCGATCCAAGCTAGAAGAGCAACTGCAAGACAAAGACCACCTCCTCACCGAACTCAAGTCCAACGAACGCAAACTAGAGCTGCGCCTAGCAGAAACACTCCAGTCCCTTGCCCACTCCGAGTCCTCCTTCCAGCAGTCTCAACAAAGGGTCAAGTCGCTCCAGACTGAACTTGACCGTCTCTCGAGTCGCTCGGAAGTGTCTGCTCTCCAGCGCCGTGTGAGTGACTTGGAGCGAGAGAACCGAGAGCTGCGGAAATGTGAGGAAGGCAAGGAGGAGGAGTGCGCGGGACTGCGGGGGAGACTAGGGACAATGGAGCGCAGGGTGAAGACGTTGGAAGAGGAGTTGGGAGCTGTGAGGGAGGAAAGCAGGGAAATGGAAAGAGACTGGAGAGTGTTGAAAGAGAGAAAAGAGCTGTTGGAGGAGAATGTGGCTTCACTCAAAAAAGGCCGCGCGGAAAGTTCGGGGCGAAATCGCTCTGCTGAAGTGGAGGACCTGAGAGCCCAGCTAGACCGACTCCGTAGAGAGAACCAGCACCTCTTGCATCCCGGCTCTGCGGAAAACTCCCAGCGACAGGCTCTCAAGCCGAGGAATTCCCGCAAAAGCGCTTCTCCCGGCCTGAAACACAGAGATAGAAGCCACAGTCATGAACAACCCACCAGTCCCAAGGAGTCCTATACGCGGGATATGATCCGCAGGGACAAAAACCACCACTCCAGACACCAAGTCGTCAAGGATCTGATGAAGCTGCTGGAGGTGGAGCAGTCTGAGGACTTGCTGCCCTGTGTCGAGTCTCTCTGCAAACACCACAAGCAGCACGCCCAGGTAGTCGACTTTCTTCAGCGACTGCAAGCTATTGTGACTGCCTGCTCGCCTCCAGCCGCTTTCCCTGAGCCTCCAAGTCTCCCTCAGATGTGGAAGTGGGTGCGCAGACTAGTTGAAGAATACATGAACTTGAGGAAAGCGCCGGAAGTGCTTGACAGAGTGATGGCAGTGCTGCGAGTGCGGAGCAGTGGAGAAGTGGTGAAGACTGTGGAGACTCTAGTGGGCGATTACGAGCGACTGCACCTGGGACTATCACAAATGAAGGCTAGACTGCGACTGCCTCTGTCAGCGGACGTGCTGACGGTCACTGCGGAGCTGGAAGCTCGTCTGGGAGCCTAGTTAGCCGAGTCTAATAACTGTCACTTCCTTCTTCTTGCGACCTTTGCCTTTCGTCATAGTCACGGATTTGAGGCCCAAGGACTTGGGGTCGACTGAAGGGACAGGAGGCATCTCACTCTTTACCTCCTCTGTACTCGCCGCTTCCTGCAAGCCTCCTGCAGGCAAGGACGGGAACTCCTCCTTGACCAGCATTACTTCCTCCCTCTTCAGCCCTGCAGGTCCCTTGGTCCAGCTGCCAGACACAGCTGCAGGCTGTGGACTCGCAGGGATCTGTGCGAGAGCTGGGAAGTTCTGTTCGCTTTTGGTGGGCGCTTTGACCTTTTTGGAGTCCACCCACTTGGGCGCTGAGGGTTCGGGAGAGGGAGGGGAGGGCTGGCTGGGTTGACAGGACTCAGTCTCGAAGTTCCTCTGAGCAGGGGAGTCGTTTCTGAAAGGCAGACCTTTCAGCTTGCAGACACACATATCCACGTACTTAAAGCACACATATATTTCATACGAGTCCACCTCAGCCAGGAAGTAGTCTTCGAACGGCATAGTGAGTCGACTGCAGAAACTCAGGTCTGAGGCTCGACTGAGCATGTTCAGCAGACGCAACTTGGTTTCTTCCTTCACTCCGAAGTTGAGGAGGTAGGTGAAGCGCACCATTTGCACGTCCTCCAATCCGTCCACCAACGAGGCCATTTGTATGAGCAGTGAGGGGTGGATGAAGAACGGCTTGGTCCTGCTCGAGTCCTTGCGTCGCTTCTCCACCTCCTTTTCCAGGACAGTCTGAAGCGCTTTCATAGTACTGCCTTCGTTCTTGCACTCAGCCAACTCGTTGCTGCAGCGTCCGTCTGCTGTCACATTGTGTTTCCTCTCCATGTACTTCGTGAAGGCTCCATGCAGTTCCTCCTTCTTTTCCTCACTCCTCAGTGTTGCAACCACTATCGGGAACAAGGCCTCGCCTTGCTCCGACCCCAGTAGGTCCATGAAGCGGTCAGTGAAGTCAGGGCCTGAGAGCTGCCCAGAGTTGTAGTCTTTGGTGGACTGCAGCAGTTGCTGGTAGCGACTGGAGTCGCCTCCGAGGGCATCCATCAGGAGAGACTTGACTTCCTTCTGAGAGCGAGGGAACACGTTTCTGTAGTCAGGCACGGGTGGCGGCTTCTTCCTCACCAGGTAGTTGGGTCCTTTGTTCTGCCTTTCAGGCCGCTTGCCCTCTTCTGGCTTTTGGAAGACTTGGGTGAAGTCCACAGCTTCGGTGTTGGGCAGGTCGGGCAGCTCTGGGACCAGCGGAATTTGCTCGAGCTGGTCTCTCTGCATCCTGCTGAGGCCTGTTTTGTCAGTGTGAATGGAGGAGTTGTGGTGGTGGAACTCGATGTAGCTTCGGAACACTACGAATCTGTTCTGCAGACATACCTCGTTCTGGCAGAAGTAATGCGCCTTGATGAAGTGCTGTTTGAGCTTTTCGTAGTTTTCGTAAAACAGCAGAGGACAGTCTTCGCAAATGCCACAGGAAAAGTGCTTTTCCTGGAGATGTCGCTTCAGCTCTTGGTCATCGAAGTACTTCACCCTGCAGAACAGGCACTCAGGATGCCCGGGCAGGTCTTTGTCGCCCTGTGCGATGTGTCGCTCCAGCTCCGGAACTGTGTAGAGTCGCTGTTCACACAGGAACACTATCCTGCTCTTCAGACAAATGTCGCAGAAGCGGAGTTTGTGAAAGGACTCGATGTGCTTGCGTAGGCTGGCCTGAGTGAAACTCCTGCTTCGCTGCTTTTCGCAGCCTTTGAGCCAACAGCAGAAAGTGGTGAGTTGCTGCATCATGTCATAGGCCTCTCTGTTTTCGAAGAGAAAGCCGTGCTCTGCTTCCACCGGGGACAGCCGCGGGTACTCCTCCAGAGTTCTCGTGGGGTTGTCAGTGATGAGCACTCGTTCCAGCTCCGCCTTGCAGATCGGACAGCGGTAGTCCTTCATGAGAATGCGTAGTCGCAGAGCACAGCGCATACACATGTCGTTGTGTCCGCAACTCCCCACTGCGTGATACTGCATTTCCTGACAGCACACCCAGCAATCCACCCGCTGCATTATCCCTCTTTACTTACGTCTGCGCTCCACTAGTCGGCCCCAAGACCTGGTCGGAGTGTCAGAGGAGGCTTGCAAAGGCTGGTCATGAGGCCCGGGGATGCGCAGGGGCGCCAGCGAGAGAATGGAAGTGCGGTGCTGGTGGGGAGCGCGGGTGAGCTGCACAGCTGCAGCCAAACTGTCTCTCCGGCCAGTACTGGGGGCTTCCACTAGACGCGCACTCCCACTTCCCTCCTCAAACAACCGCATCGTGTTCCGCAGCAACTTGTAGGTCCGTTGTTCAGTTCTCGAGGACGGTAGTGCCTCCGTCAAATTATCACTCACACTCTCTGAACCGCTCAGATGTCTCTCAGTTGACGAAAGGTGCGGAAACTCGGGACTTTCCACTTGTCTGTCCTGGGGCTTTTTTGGCCGCGGTCTATACTTGCTCAGCTTGTGGAGACGCACGTTGATGCGTTGCACAGCAGTGTGGTTCGAAGGGAGCGAAACAGTTGCTGGAAGGCGTGGGCTGCGTGGGGAAGTGGAAAGGCGGGTCAAAGAAGTGCTCGCCTGGGAGCGGGGAATGAGGAGTTGTGAAACTGTCTTGCTTGGTTGTTTTCTCCCTTCTATCGTGATACGTCCTCCCATGTCCTAGATATTAGTCACTCAATGAGTAAGTCCCTGCAACGACTGTTTAGGCTCTGAATGCTATCAGTAGCTTAGGTTAAGTACTTGATTGCTCCTGCGAGGACGATGCTGTGGTACCAGGTGTTCACGTCAATTTGCTTCCTTCTCAGTAGGTGTGCGTCCACCAGCTTCTTGAAGATCACTAGCTGCCCCTCTCTCCGCACAAGTTCCTGATGATCCGACCCCAACAGCTCCTGCAAGGCCTTCACTACGACCTCCCTATCCCCTGCGTTGGCCTCTATGAACTCCTCAATGTTCAGTCGTTGTATCTCTATCAGGTAGTCAATGTAATGAATCAAGTCCATCCGACGTTCTTCAGGACTGAGAAACCCTTCGATGGTCCTATAGTCTCTGATGTTTTCTTCGTAGTACTTCATTTCGTCTTCCCCCAAAGGAGCCTGGCCTTTCCAATGAGGCACTTGGAAAGGTTTTCGTGGCTGAGGAAGTGGTAAATTTCTTCAGTGGCGGGTTCGGGCAGAGGGAGTCGTCATCCAGCGTAGGCATGCCCCTCAGTTTCCAGAACACACTCTGTTCACTAGTGATCACCACTACAGTGGCTAGGCCCTCTTCCGCCATTTGCTGCCAGAAGAACACGAAGTCTTGGTTGTCTGAATTCAAGTCCAAGTAAAGCCCGCTGAACAACTTCTGAATTTCGTCAATGATGACTACAGGTCGCTAAAGCAGTTTTTTCATTTTGGACAGTGCAATCCGTATGACTGTTTCATTGAGAGTGAGGGCTACGCCTGACAGTTTCTCGTGGACGCGATGCCAGAGGTGGTCACTCGCTGTGAGCTTGACATCTACACAAGGCACTGCCAGGCCTGTATCGTGGTAGAGCAGTCTGATTGCCATTTTGCCTTCAGTCAGCATGTGGCCCAGTCGCTTAAACAGTACTCCTTTCCCAATGCCCACAAGTCCGTCCACTACCAACATCGCTCTGTTCAGTGAGTCCTTCACATAGCTCGTAGCATGCGGTTCTCCGAGAGCAGAGTCTGTGCCCCTGTAGTAGTCGAGGGGAACTTGTTCTGCGTGCATAGCCAGCGGAGATACACCATTTGCGCATTGACTACCTTGTTGCTCATTGCACCTCCAGACCGAGAGTCATGAGCAGCAGCGTCTGCCAGTCACTGGACTCATGCATATTGATTACAGACTAGTAAGGACTGCCTTCTAGACTGCTTTCCTCGATGTGTGTCCAGACCTCTTCAGCAGGACTCTCTGTCTGGGTGTGTGAACTTGTGTTCAAACACAGGTGGGAACTCCGTGGAGTCTCGCGCTTTACCTTCACAATGCGCAGAAAGCTACAGGCAGCGGGAGCTGCTTTGCGAGGGGGTTTGGGTCGCAAGAGTCGTCTAGTGTGGACAATTGGCTGGTTTTCTTCGTTTTCCTTCCAGATGGTTCGAAAGCTAACATCCGCCTTCCTAACAGTCTCCTGGAAGAGCATCATTTCCTTGAGTTTCTCGTTGGAAAAGGCAATCGGGGTGGTGATTTCCCCCCAGTCCTTTGCCCTGCTCACCCACCTCCCTGCCTCTTCCTTTGCACTTCCTGGCCGTAGTTTTCTCTCAGGCAGCAGCACTTCTCTGGGAGTTCGCTTTTTGCAGGGTGGAGGCCGACAGGTAGCGGAGAAGGGTCCCACAGACCTAGGCCTTGAGGGAACAGGGTAGTGAGCATCGGAGATTGGAAATTGGATGAGGCGCAGAGGACGACGAGGGTCCATTTAACGGCTTATTAACACAATATGCTAACTAGGCATTTGCAAAAGAAGTGGGCCATTGGGGTGTCAGGGCAGCTTTCTATCTTTATACAAACTATTTTGATGCGTACATTCAGTTTATTACAATTGATTAGCAAAGTTGAAAAATGAAACACCCGACAGTGAAAACACACGATTGATGGCAGAGGGGTATACATCTCTTAATTAAGAAACGAAGCATATTTCCCTCACTACTACTTCCAGACTCCATGTCTGCTGGAGGCTCCCCTGCCTGTGTGATTTCTTTCTGGATTACACTCATAGCGAAAACAGTTTCCTCCTTGCGTGGTTTATGATACTTCAGCATGTGGAACTCCATGCCGTGCTCGAGCTCAGGGCTGCCACAGTAAGGACAGGGACTGACCTTGTCTTCTATAGACATCGCGACATGGACGCAGTAGTCGTCTAGAGTGAGACAGAACTTGTTGCAGACCTTGCAGGTCAGAAACCTCTTCCGACACCAGTCTTCGTGCTCGTTCAGTTGGCTTGATGAAGTGCCCAGGTCGATATGGGTAGTAAGAAGACGAGTTTGGGTACTTCTCACTCTCACATATCACATTTATACAAATTCCCCTAGAGTCCGATAAAACGCGGCAAGTTGCTGCAAATAGTTAGGGACAGACACAGCTAGTCTGTAAAGCAATATTATTTCCTTCAGTTTCTCGTTGTACTTTTGGCCGTAGTCTACAGTTCGCTTCTTTCAGAGTGGAGGCCCACAGGCAGCGGAGAAGAGTTCCCAGACTTGGGTTTTTAGAGACAATGAAGGAAGTATAGGAGATCGGATGAGGCGTTTAGAATGACGAAAGTCCATTTAAAAGGCTTATTAGCACTGGAAGAGACGGGACTGAGTGAAGTGAAGGAGATTGAGGCAGCCAGAGGACAGCTTCAAAGGGTGGATTTCCAGCTGAGTTAAATCGTGAGTTTGCAGTTCAGACTTCAGGTCCAGCAAGATGACTTGGCTGCAGTGGTGAAAAGAGTGCGCAAGTCCTTTGAGTGAATGGTGCAGCGGACACTTGTTTCTGTGTTTGCGTACGAAGTGTGCAGTGGGGTGAGGCAGAGTGTGTTCCAGAGCAACTTCCAGCGCCACTGAAGAACTAAAGTGAGGGTAGGAGGTGCAGGCGAAGCTGCAGGCCCAATCACGCGTTTGCCCGAGTTGCAGGATCGCTTCCGCTACCCGGGTGAAAGGAAGCACCTTGCCTACTTCCTGGGCGCGGATGCTGGGCACCAGGAGAGCCGTAGGGCCGGGCAAAGGCAATCCCTTAGCAGTTAAGCGCAGCTTCCTGCCGGCCCGCACATACAAGACCTCTTCGCCAGTTGTCAAGTCTTCATAGCCGAGGTCAAGACCAGTGACTACGAGGAGCTGCTGAGGAGCCAACTCAAGGTCTTGGAGCACAGGGCTGTAGTCCACTACGTCCCTGGGTGCAGCTTTGGGGAGGACGTAGGCGGCTTGGAAAGAAATGTGCCTAGTACGGAAATAGCTCAACAGTCGATAGGTCTTTCTGCTGGAGAGGAAAGTGATCAAAGTCAGGTGGAAACGGGCTTGCAGCTGCTCGAGTCCTGCCTCTGCATTTCGCCGCAGGGAGAGACATTTCGGAGAGGTGTCGGTCAAGCAAGGCTTCCAGATGTCCCCCAGTACTCCCTCAAAGGCAATAGCCAAGGTCAAAGCTGTGTGCGCAGCTCGCTCATGGTAGAGACACTGCAGTTGAGGCAGGGACTGTCTGGGCATGGGGTAGAGTTCGCGTATGTGTAGGTCCGCCTGTCGAAAAGATCGCTGAGTGCAGCTGCACACTTGTGCTTTCTTCCTGTGTATTGGACTAGCTGTGAGTAGTGGAGGGGCTAGACTCAGTTTATCCAGTTTCTCTGACTTTAGTGACTGCTGGGTCATTTTCGGTCGCAAGTACGAAGCCACAGGAGCGAGTTTGTGTGGGTCGCGCGCAAGTGGCACTCCGCAGAGCGGCAGGATTTGAAATGCAATATCGTGCTGAGGAGCTTTGCTCAGCAGAGCTTCCCATCGCGCCAGTCCCCGCACCACACTGGCTCCCTTCTGCCTCATGTTCTTGACTCGCTGCTGGAAAGAAGAGTCGTTGGGACAGAGACTGGGCAAAGTGGTGAGGGAGTGGGAGGGACGGAGATAGGAGAGGTGGGGTTTCACAGGGATTGCAACAGAATGCTCCATAGGGAAATAATCTGGCACCTAGACTACTACTGCTTTAGCTTCAATACGCTTCGAATGGCTGCATGGTCACTGATTTGAGTGAAAGGCTGTCCCTGCACAAGCAAGGGGTCTATGGAGGTATGGGTCCTGTCCACTCCTAGCTCTGC
>Ga0247837_1002794_pt1 | contig 32014 bp, 14 predicted proteins | sample LaCtaG_2_FD_187115 | JGI IMG/M metagenome (GOLD analysis project Ga0247837, IMG submission 187115) | Freshwater microbial communities from meromictic Lake La Cruz, Castile-La Mancha, Spain - LaCruzMarch2015_14.5m | ecosystem: Environmental > Aquatic > Freshwater > Lake | place: Spain: Castile-La...
TGCTGCTACAGTGGGAGATGGCAGGTGGATGACTCCCTTCAATAGTCTGTCCTCTGCACTGGAAAGCCTGTGGCTGCCCTACAACACTGTCTACCTCCTCTCAGGAAGCCACACTCTCCGTCCTGGGAATTCAGCTGTGCTTCTAGCCAATGACCTGCTAAGAAAGACCACTCTCCGTACTCTTTTCTGTACCTTTCAGCCTGGAGACCACCAGGAATGCGCGCTGTCGAGAGCTACCATTCAAGTCACGGCCCAATTCACCTCCTTCTCAATTTCCCACGAAGTGGCCTTCGAATCAGTCGTATTTTCAGGTGGTTTTTCCCTCAAATCAGCCTGCGTCCTGCCGACCTGTCTCTACTGTCCATTTGTCACTTTTGACACGATTTTTGACATATATCTGAACGATAGAGGCGAAAATATCGATTTGGCGGATTACGCAGCCCAGTCACTGTGCGACTTTTACCACGACAAGTCCTTCATAGTGGTGGCAGCAACTGGTCATCTCACTATTTTCAATTCTCGATTCACCACTTTCCGCCAGCAGCTCAAGTCCCTGATTTGGAACGAATGCGGGGAAATCCAGCTCCAAAGCGTGGACTTCGACCACTGCATGGCCGCCCCTCAAGGACTGCACGGCGGCCTAATCGGCCAGACCTGCCCCGACAGCAATGCACCCTACGACTGCGGCCATTTCTCCTATATCACCGGCTCTGTGAAGTACCTCAACGACGGATACGAGTACCGAGCAGACATTGTGACTTCGGGGTTCATGTATGCAGACGGACTGCATGATTTGTTGGTGGATAGCGTATTATTTGAGTACAATTTTCTGCCTATTGGAGCGATTGTGACCACTGCGGACTCCTCAATGCTGTCGCTGGACCGTTTCCGCTCAGCTGTCCTGAAGGACTGCATTTTCCGCTACAACGTTGCAAGTCTATCAGTCGGTCTGAGCGTCCTCAACTCCTTCCAACTCCACCTTATAATGGATACGGCCAATCGGTCGATAGAACACACATTGCCGCACATTACCCTCTCAGGCCTGACTTACTATAACAACACTGCGACTATGGGCACTCTGCTGTATGTCAACTTTCAGCAGGAACACCAAAATGTCCTCATCACGAAGTGCACTTTCCGCAACAACTTCAGCACGAAAGGAGCGCTGATAGTCGTGCGAAACGCAGGTCTGCAGGCAATATACAGAGAGGGAGGCTATATTGATATAGTGCTAGACGGGGCTTTGACTGCGGTTTGGGTGGCGGCCAGGTATGTGAACCTGACGGATTTGACGTTTCGGGAGAACTATGCGAGTGGAGTGGCGGAACTGGTAAATATCGGAAATATCGCTATTCGGGAAGTGGATTTGGGCAATTCCGGAGACTCACTGAAACAGGTCACAGCTAAGGAATATGTCCTAAACCCATTAATCACTCTGCCAGACATATACCTGTCCTCTGCTTCTTTAGCCTATCCAGCCGCTTTTAACTGCGAATCCGGACTCGTAATGGAACAGATACTGCAAATAGATATAGAAAATGTGACTATTAAGGATGCCTTTTGTCCCAAAGGATCTCCTGGAATTGCATTAATCGGCAGTCCGGCCATACAGCGATTCCGCAACTTGTGGCTTTCGGGAAATACAGGCGCAGGGCTGATTTCTATCCATATTAGTACCGATATTTCTATGGAAAACCTCACTTTTCTCAATAACTCCAACCACTACTCCTCAAGTCCTCTCTGTTTTCACCTCGTTTTCACCCAGCCCGCCAATCTCTCCCTCACTAATTCCACATTTCGAGGCAACCAGGGCGATGCAAGTGCTGTCGGTCTCATATTAGAGGCCAAATTCGTGCATATTTCAGAGATAATTGTGGAAAATAACCAGGTGAAATACAGCGGTTCAGGCCTCGTAATCAGTCCAAATGTACATGAAGCCTCCTATATCAGCCTGGAAAAGTGCGTATTTAGGGACAATTCGGCTGGGACGAAGGGCGTTTTGAGTATATTGGACTTTTATGATAATTTGTATGGGAATTTCAAAGCCGTAGTGACACTGACTGTGCGAAACTGCAAATTTGAGGAAAATCGCAGTACTTTCGAAGGCGCAGCGGTGGGAGTGTATGAAAACATCAAACTGTCCCCGGCCTCTGTAGTGCAAAAGTGCGATTTCACACGGAATGTATGCATATCAGGAGCCTCTCTCTACCTTTCCTACGCCGTAGGCTCACTAGCAGTGGCTTCCTGCGTCTTTGAGTCCAATTCCGCCCTCAAAGGGGGAGCGGGTATATTTGCCCATCAGTCCGCTGACTCCCTCTTGAACCCTACCTTTGTCATTGTCGAATTTTGCGTATTTCTTAAAAGTGCTGGAGCGGCTATTCGTATCGAAGGTAACTTTTCCCAAAACCTCGTAATCGGCCGATTTAACCGGTTCGAGGGGAATCGAGACTCCGCTGTAGCGCTGGAAACCGCGCAGTACACAGACACGAACTCCGTCTATGTCGATAATGAAGCGGAATACGGGGGAGGCATTTTCCTCACACGCAACTCTGCAGCGCTTGTTGAGGGCAGTGTTTTTGAAAGGAATGCAGCGAGGGAGATGGGAGGGGCGGTCTATATGCGCTTCTTCGCCCCTGCAGTGTTCCGAAACTGCACCTTCCGCCTCAACTCCGCAGGGAAATCCGGCGGAGTGCTACACACAGAAACGAGTCCCGGCACTCACTTCGAAGCCTGTCTACTGGCCTACAACTTCGCAGGGAACGGCAGTGCCCTGTATAGCTTTGCAGGGTCCAGTTCCTTCGCTGACTGTACCCTGACCGGCAACAGTGCCGAGCACTATGCGTTGTTTGTTATGTTGGAGTGCACTGTGCAGATTAGTGCTTGTGTCGTTTTTGCCAATGTTGCGACTCAGCGGACTTCGGGGGTGTATTTGACTTCGTCAGTGCTTGAAATCACTGGCACAACCTTCAGCAACCAGACTAGCAACACAGGCGGCTTCATTCTCAGTCTCAACCACAACTCCATCTACATCCACAACTCCTCCTTCGCCCATGCTCTGGCCGAGGACGACGGCGGGGCCATATACAGCACTCTGGGCAGTCAACTCCACATCACAGCTTCTCACATCCACCACTGCACAACCCAACACTTGGGAGGGGCCATTTATAGCGTCAACAGCGCTGCAGTGGCCATTAATGTACTGTTCGAAAGCACATCTGCAGGACTGGGAGGCGCTATTGATATGTTCGAAGGCAGTGGGTGGGTGGAAAACTGCACATTCCAGGACATCGAAGGGTCTGCAATTCATGCAGACGAAAGTGCCTCCCTGACTATCCTCAACTCCGCTTTTAAGCGAGGGAAAGGAGTGGCTTACCGTGGAAGTGGGGTGTATGCTGTAGACGTAGTGCAGGCTTACATTAGCAACTCCCTGTTTCTGCTCAATACCGCTGACAAAGGCGGTGGAGCTTATTTCTACTCAAACGCACAAGAAGAATCAACAAGCAACTTTGTAGTAACAGAGAATCGATTTGAAGGCAATAGGGCGCCTAGTGGCGGAGGCCTGGAGTCAGACGGAGTCAACTTGCTTCTCGCAAACAATACTTTCCTGGGCAATTCCGCTTTTTACACACCTGAAGTATTGCTGGATACCAATGGAGTGGGCGGCGCACTGGTCCTTCGCTGTGACAATCCTTTGAAGTGTGACCTAGTAGTGGCAAATAACACCTTTCAAAGGAACTCTGCGGAGGTAGACGGAGGCGCTGTGCACTGGCAAGAGACTCCCCCAGTCTTCCTCAATAGTCACTTCGAAGGCAATAGAGCGGAATACGGTGACGACATCGCCTCTCATCCTATAGCCCTGGCGCCCATTTCCGCAGACCTAAAGCGAATTCCATATGCAGATAGCAGCACGAAGGTGCCAATTGCCTTCACTCTCGATGACTTCGTGAGTGGACAGATGTTTACTGAGAAACTTCGCTTCGGGCTATTCGACCATCGGTGGCTCATCGTGAAAAGCGCAAATGACAGTATAATTGAACTGCAAGTGGCAGCGAATACGACTATTTCCGGACAGTTTAAAGGCTTAAGTCATGCAGGAGTCTTTGAAATGAGCAATTTCGCAGTTATTGCGGAGCCGGGTACGAGTCGGACAATTTACTTCACTACCAATGGAGTGGATAAAAGCATTCAGAGCCGGTATAATGACTCTGCTCGCTATATCGATACACTAGCAGTGAAAGTGAACTTCCGCCTATGCTTACCCGGGGAAACCCTCAGCAACGGAGCCTGCGTAGTGTGCCAAGCAGAGACCTACAGTCTAGATCCCAAAGCGCCCTGCAAGACCTGTCTCTCCGCAGCTCTGTGCTACGGAGGCTTCACCATGGTGCCTAGAGCCGGCTACTGGCGGGCAAGGAACGACTCTGAGACTTTCTTCGAGTGTCTCAATGCTGAGGCCTGTATAGGGTCTCCAGCCCCTCCAGAAGTCAGTCTGACAGGGATATGTGCGGATGGGTTTATGGGCAACCTTTGCCAGGTCTGCAAGCCCAGTTATTCTCGGACTGGACGCAATAACTGCGCTCTCTGTCCAGGCGAAACCGCAAACATCTCTATTTCCGCACTCGTCATACTCATCGCTCTCAGTGCAATTGCGCTTATTGTCTCCCTGGCTATCCGCGGCGCCACCCGCCCTCGCTCTTTAATGGCTACCTACTGCAAGATCTTCCTAAACTACCTGCAAATGGTGATAGTGGCTGCTTCTCTGAACCTCAACTGGCCTAGCTTCGTCAAATCCTTCCTATCTACTCAGGAAATGGCCGGAGGCATGGCAGACCAACTATTCTCCTTTGAATGTCTCATGAACGACTTTTCACTTACCAGTTATATGGGGATGTTTGCTGCGAAACTAATGATAGGAGCGCTACTGCCTCTGTCTTTAATGCTGATAGCCCTATTTGCCTGGGGCTTTCTGAGACTTATAAAGAAAGTGGACTTGCTGTTTGAGAAGGTGGTAGCCAGTTGTGTGGTGATTCTCTTTATCGTGCACCCGAGTATTACCAAAATGATGTTTTCAGTGTACTCCTGTATGGAGATAAATCCTGGAGAGTCCTGGGTCATAGCGGACTTAGCAGAGCAGTGCTGGACCACCAATCACTTCAAAACTGTGTTTTTCATCTCAGTGCCCAGTCTGTCAGTGTGGGTTTTAGGTCTCCCTACAATAGTGCTTGGACTACTGATAAGAAGTCGCATGAAATTGCATGATCTGGCACAAAGAGTGAAGTTTGCATTTCTATACAAAGGCTATGAGCAGAAATGGTTTTATTGGGAGTTCGTTATTTTGTACCGCAAAATCGCCATCGTCAGTTCCTCAGTGTTCCTTTCCCCTATGTCTGTGCGAGTCGAATCCCTCACCATATTGGCAATTCTGCTAATTGCTGTCTACTTGCAACTCCGCTACCAGCCCTACAACGAGCCAACTCTCAACAAGCTGGAAATCAAGTCAATTCTGGTTTCCGCTGTGACGATCTATGCAGGACTTTACTACGACACGAGGTCAATGAGTAACTCTCATATAGGTCAGGTCATCAACATGCTGCTCTTTATCCTTATCATAGTGGCAAATGCCTACTTCCTTGTGACTTGGCTGGCGTATATTTCACCTGTAATCTATGCAACTTTGAGGGAAAAGTGGAGTTTTTTCGCGCGGTTCAGCAAGCCTTACCGAGTGCAGCCGTTCCAGCCCCCCTCCCAAGGGCTGAAAGAAGGAGAGAAACTGTCCAACTCCTCCAGTTCCCTGGACCTGTCCTCAAGCACCCCGATGGAAGGCACAGTCCAGCCCACCGATTCCCTTTTCCCTCCCGCAAATACGCCTATTCGCATGGCTCGAGAAGCTACAGACCCAGTAGACCCCGGCCTCAACCAGGACTTCTCCCTCCGTTAAGTCTTCCTAGTTAACTAGACTCGCCCAGCGTTCAAAGCACCCCGGCCCCTCGCTCTGCACATCCGCCCTGCCAGTGCCATGTGCCAGAGACCCGTCTCTATTGAGCACCATTAGGACTGGAATCCCCGCTATCTTGAACTTGTGCTTGAGTGCCTGCAGGCGACTGTCTCCGAAGGGAATGCAGATCCAAGGCAGTGCTTCGAAGTGTTCGTTGAAGCTGGCTTCGTCTTTGTCGCTGGTGACGTGGATGATTTCCAGCCGCTTGTCAGGGAAGTTGACGTCGTTGTAGAACTCCACGAGGATGGGGGAGAAGATGCGGCAGGGCGGACACCAGTTGGCAGTGAAGAGCAAGCAAATGACCTGGCATTGCTCTATATCCGTGAAGGTCACCTCTCCGTTCTTCCCTCTGAACGTTTCGCCTATGACTGACTGCATATTATTACTTTCAGCCACTATTCCCTCCACATTTCGACCCAGGTCTAGCAGTGGAAGTTTACTCCCAACACCATAGAAATGGCTACTGCAGGCACTGTACTCATCAAGCCCATCAGTGGCTCTCATGACTTGGCGGTATTCGAGGTAGCCACGCAGAAACTAAAGCAGCAGGCTTTGGCCCTGCCCCGGTCCTTCCCTGAAGACTACGGAATCACACTGATGAGAGAAGCAGGGAAGTTCATGCTAGCCGGAGGAGCGGCTCCCGGGACTTACGCAATACTCCCTCACTGTTACATCATTGACCTACACAGTGGCAATGTCCGTGAAGCCGCCAACTTACCAATTGGCCTGAAAGGCCTGAGACTCGTGGCTACTAGTGACAGTATCTATAGTGTCGGGGGATGCTCCGAAGGTCCTGACCACATAATCACTCAGAACCTTTGTCTACTCTACTCCCTACGCTACGATGCTTGGGTGCGCCTCACAGACTTACCACAGGCAGTCATCTTCCCTGGAGTGTGTCTGCGAGACCAGGAGATCTGGGTCACTGGAGGCTTCGTGCGAGGGGAAGCTGGCGGCCATGTGCTGGACCTGATCCAAGTCTACAGCATTGCAAGAAATGAGTGGAGAGTCCTGCCCCAGGCCCTCCTCCGTCCTTCCTACCTGCACGCCTGTGTATTGGATTCGCAGGGAGATGTGGTTGTTTGCTGCGGATTGCGCGATACTAACAGCAACAGGTTCAGTTACAAACTAGGCTGGGAGGAGCGGGCAGTACTGCCGGAAAAGATCTCTATGAGCATTGTTGACCCTGTGGTGAGGGTCGACGACCACGTATACATCTTCAACGACGAGATGAGCCTTCTCATCTACAGCTGCGGGACTGAGACGTGGACAGTGGTGCTCGACCCCGAGACACTCGACTAGTGCATTAGTTATATGGCAAGCAAGAAGGGCAAAGCAGCGGTCCAGGCTACAGCCATAGGAGCCAAGCCCGCCCTCAAACTCGCTTTCCACCCACTACACCCTGTGAACAGAAGACAGGTGCAAGCAATGTAGGTGTCTGCACGGCTGTTCGAAGCCTATATCCGGCAAAGTCTCGTGGGCCTGGCAGTGGGCAATGACGAAGTGGTGAGGGTGACTATCTACGGCGCTGTGGAGGAGTTCAGGGTGGAGGTGCCAGTGGAGAGTTACTTAGAGGAACTGAGCCTTGCAGACAGCTCAGCAAAGCGCCTCATTACCAAAGAGTATATTCACTCAGGACTGAAATCGCCTATGTCCCTGCAGAAGAAGCACCGCCTGTCTCCACTGAAAGCTTAGTTACAGCCCCCTCTCTGCCCTTCTTTGGCTACGAGTCTTTGATCCGGGACCTCGAGCAAACTCTGCACTTAGCGCTGTTCAAACGGCACTTCTACACGAAGTTGCGCTTGCTTCCGCCCAGAGGCGTGTTGCTCTATGGCCCAGCAGGCGTGGGGAAATCACTACTGATGGATTTGATTGCATCTCATATCGGCGTCAATCGCTACTCACTAGGCTCAGCAGGTGTATTCAGCAAGGTACATACATATGTAGTTCCTCGGAGAAACGGAAACTCGTCTCAGGGACATATTCGAGGAAGCGAAGGCCAACACTCCCTCCATTCTGCTGATCGACGACTTGGACAGTCTATTTCCCTCCAGAGAAGCGCAGGGCATCGAAGAATACCACCGCAGAGCCCTGAGTAGCCTGCTAAGCGAATTCGACGGTCTAAAGGACTGTGCAGTGGTGGTCCTGGCAGCCACCAGTCGCCTCTCAGCAGTAGATCCAGCCCTGCGCAGGCCAGGCCGACTGGACAAAGAGGTGGAAATTGCAGTGCCCTCAGCCGCAGGGAGACAGGCCATCCTTGCAGGAATGATCGGCACTGTCATTGCGCCTCAGTACTTAGCGCCTTTGGTCGCGGAAACGCATGGATTCGTGGGTGCGGATTTGGCAGCTTTGTGTCGAGAGGCAGGGGAAAAGGCGATTTTAAGGGCGGAAAAGAGTGGCTGTGAGCCTGAAATCAGCCTGCAGGACCTGACCCTAGCACTGCCCTGTGTCTCTCCCAGTGCTCTCAAAGACATTATCATCGAAGTCCCGAAAGTGCGCTGGACTGACATCGGCGGGTACGAAGTAGTGAAGACACAGATCAAACAGGCAGTGCTGTGGCCCTTGCAGTACCCGGAAGACTTCAAGCGCATGGGAGTCAAGCCTCCGCGGGGAGTGCTGCTCTATGGACCCCCGGGCTGCTGCAAAACTATGCTGGCAAAGGCAGTGGCCACCGAGTCCTCTATGAACTTCATAGCAATCAAAGGTCCAGAGCTGTTTTCCAAGTACGTGGGCGACACAGAAAAGGCACTGAGGGACATTTTCCGGCGAGCCAGGACCTCTGCCCCTTGCGTAGTCTTCATAGACGAACTCGACTCTATGGCAACGAAGCGGGAAGGCACTGATACAGGGGTGAATGAGAGAGTTCTGTGCACACTGCTGAATGAACTGGACGGAATTGAAGTCCTCAATGATGTGTTGGTCCTAGGAGCTACCAATCGCCCTGAAATGATTGACAAAGCGCTAATTCGCCCCGGCAGAATGGACCGATTGATATATATTTCGCCGCCTGATTTAGCGGCTCGCAAGGAAATACTGGAAATTGCAGCCCGCGGTATGCCGCTGGCTGCAGACGTGAATCTGCAGGAAATGGCCACAAGAGTGGAGGGGTACTCCGGCGCAGAAGTGAGCCTAATCCCGCGAGAAGCAGGCCTGGTAGCACTCAGCGAAGACATACACATCCTAGAAGTAGCACAAAGGCACTTCGAAGCAGCTCTGAAAAAGGTCAAGCCGCGCATTTCCAGACAAATGATCCTCAACTACGAAGGGTTTGACCTGTTGGCAGGCAGGACCGACACTAGTTAAGCTAGCCTTCGAAGGTGTAATGTGGCGGTTCCTTGCTTTCTTCAGAGTTCTCGCGAGGTAGAACGGAGGTGTTATGAGGCCCAGGGTGAGAGGACTGCGCTTGGTGGGAATTGTCCACACTCGCATCCACACTGCTGATCCTAGGGTTGGAAATATCACTGGAAAACAACTCCATGGAAGAACTGACTTTGTCAGGATTCTCAACCGCTGCAGTGGCTGCATGCACCCGGTACCGCTTGCCCCAGTGAAACAGCGCTGAAAACCGTTCTCGCAAGGTACGTACTAACACAGGGGAAACCACACGAATCCAGCTGACCAGGAAGTAGGCGTTGGCAAGGATCATGAGGACGAACAGAGCCACGTTTGTGGTGGGGTTCAGGTGCTTCGTAGCGTAGTAAAGACCCGAGTAGATTGTGATGGCGGACACCAGAATGGACTTGACTTCCAGACGATTGAGACTTCTGTCATAGAAGGGATTTACGAGGATTTGAAGGAAAAGCGACAGCAGCAGGATAGCCAGCACAGTGAGTGACTGCACAGTTATTGATACAGAGGCAAGGAACACTGAAGCTGCAATCATCAGTACTTTCCTGTATAGAATCACGAACTCCCAGTAGTACTGTTTGCGCTGGTAGCCCTTGTAAAGGAAGCACAGCATCATCTTCATGTCAATTGAATCCAGTTTCTGCCTTTTCTTCGCTAAATAACTAAGAGAGAGCAGAGGCAGTCCAAATACATACACTACCATAGAGGGCGCCACCACTGTCAGGATTTCCTTCACATGTGACCTTTCCCAGCAGACCACTGATAAGTCGTTAATCAGCCATAACTGCCCGTCGCCTAAGTCCATACAGGCGAACAGAGAAAACATCGCTTTGGTCAGACTCGGGTGCAGCACAAATAGAATAATCACAATCGACGAGACTATTTTCCTCACAAACCGCTCTACCTTTTTGAGCCACAGCAGCAGTGCCCAGGCGGCGAGAGTCAAGAGGAATAGAGTGAGAGGAAGACAGGCATAGGTCCGCAGCTTCGTATAGAACAAACTGCCAGTCGATACACTAGTGTCTTGGAACAGACATTCGAAGGAGTACATCTGCTCTGCCAGGCCTCCGGCCACTTCTTGACTGTTGAGGAAGGTTTTTGCGAAGTCGGGCCAGTTCAGGTTGAGAGCGGCACTGACTACTACCATTTGCAAGTAGTTCGTGAAGATCTTTATATACGTCGCTATCAGAGACTGAGGCTTCAAGGCGCTGTTGATGGCCGTCCATACTACGAGCGCTAAGACAATTAGCGCAGCTAGGATAAGTAGTGAAGAAATTGCGATATTGGAAACCTTATTTGGGCATTTGGTACATTGAAAGCGACCTGTGCGTGAGTAGTCAGATACACACTGTTGGCACAAGTTGCCAGAGTAACCTTCAGCACATAGGCCAGTAAGTGATAGGAAGGGCGATTCCAGCGAGCCTGCGCAGGCTTCAGACTGCAAGCACTCCACAAAGAAGTCTGTCTGATTGTTTAGGCGCCAGTATCCGGCCTTGGGCACCATGGTGTCGTTGCCGTAGCAGATTGCTGAGTCGGGACATAGCAAGCAAGGTCTGGAAGGGTCGAAACTGTAGGTGTCTTTGGGGCAGATTTCGCATGCGTCGTCGTGCAGGCTTTCTCCAGATATGCACTTGCGGAAGGAAAGCTCGATGAGGATAGTGGGCAAGTACTCAGTAGGGTCCTTCGCTTTACCCTTTTTCCCCACATCAACTCCATTGGTAGTCACCATCAAGTACTGTGTGGAGAGAGGAACCGCTATAGGTGTAAACTCGGAAAACACAAATAGCCCTGCCTCGGCCTTCACATTCAAAGCCCCTGAAACTTGCAAGGAGGAGTTGTTCAGGGGAATTAACTGCGCGGAACTGATGTAGTCAGTCACAGTCAACTGTCGCAAGTGGTCGAAGAGACCGAAGCGGAAGGTCTGAGAAATCTTTTGTCCGCTTGCAACTGCAGTGAGCCGTAAAGCAAGGGGATAAGTCTGGGAAGTGCCAAGATAGTCCAAATCGGAGTCTTGTGGGGAAACCAGTGCCAGTTTAACAGCATAGGAAGCCACCTCAGATCCGTACTTGGCGGTATTGCCTTCATAGTGGTTGTCTGCAAGGAAGGGATAAGAGCCGGCCCAGGAAATAGCTCCGCCTTGGCCGCTGGCTCGGTTGCTGCGGAACTCGTTGTTTCGAATGGTGACATTGCACCAAGCAGCCAGTGAGCAGTCCACTGCCGCAGCTCCTCCGTTCGCTCCGGTCGCATTCGCGATATTACTATCAAACATGTTTCCCAGTAGGTCCAAGTACACATTGTTGGCTCCCACAGCGCCGCCAGACCCTGTGCTTGCCAAGTTGCCTTCAAAAGTGCTGTTTGCCACTGTGTGAAGGTTCACTGAACCATTAATTGCCTCTGAGTACAGCCAAATAGCTCCTGCAGTTGCTCCTGTGTTGTTGGAAAAGTGAGAAGTTGCTATGAGAGAATGCTGTACATTGGAAATTTCGATAGCGCCGCCATAGTTATTCTCTCCATTGCTGAAAGAACTGCGCAAAACGACCAGTTCAATAGAATTTTGCACAAAAAGTCCTCCAACACGGAAGGTACAATCCGAAATAACTATATTCCCTCCATCAGCATACAAAGCGCCTCCATTTGCAAGAGCTGAGTTGTCCTCGAACTCACAGTCTGTCAATGTAAAGTCCACTTCAATAAGCAGAAACACACCTCCGATTTCCCCACTCGTGCATTGCTCGAACCTGCAGCGCTCCACTTCTATCGTAGTCTCGAGAATTGCGAAGAAAGCGCCGCCCTGACTCGCCACATGACCTCTCAGAAACACACTGGAAACAATGTAAATGTCGTTGTGGTGGACTGCTGAGAAAAACCCGCCTACTCTGCCACTTTGGTCTTCAAAGCGCGAATTCGAGACATTGAGAATGCAGGAACTTGCGAAGATCCCTGGACTGTCGTCATCACTTGTGTTGTTGAAGAAGTGCACATTGGTGATATCTGCTGTGCAGAAGTTCAGTATCAAAGCTGCGTAGAAGCTTGCGTGATTTGCGAAGACGAGAGAGTTGCGCATTGCGAGTTGTCCCGGAGAAATAAACAACACAGAGCCCATCTTTTCAGCTGAGTTCAAGTGTAGTGTGCAAGCGTCTATTGAGACGATAGAGTCCCTATCTGCGTACACCACTCCGCCGGATTCTCCCGCAGAGTTGCTGTACAAGTCGCAGTTGTTGAGAGTCAGCATTGATGTGGCTGAGATTAGGAACGCTCCTCCTTTGCCCGCTGCTCTATTGCTGAACATTGTCACGTTCCTCAGGTGGACCTGAGCACTCATTTGCACCCACATCGCTCCACCCGCTGTATTGGTTTGGTCACGTATAACAGTATTGGTTTCGGTCAGTAAGCCGCTGAAAACGGCATATGCTCCAAAGCCCTCCTCAAACAGATTGCCTAGACCGTTCACTTCGTTAGGCGGAGACCCGCCTTGGACTTGAATAGCATAGTCGGGCTGGTTGCTGCGGAAATTGCAACTTGACAAGGTCACGTTGGTATCCACACTGGATGCATGGTTGAGGTACAACGCAGCGCCCAAGTGGGCGAAGTTGTTAACGAACGAAGAGCTGTTTATTGCCAAACTTCCGCTTTGGAATGAGACTGCCAGTGCAGCGCCTTTCAACGCACTATTTCCTGTGAATGTGCAGTTGCAGATAAACGAATCTCGATGCAATCCAACGAATTCACCAATAAAAATCCCCGCCCCCTCACTATCACTCCAATTTTCAGTAAATACGGAGTATGCAACTTGTATTTGCACTTTACTCTGAGCATTCCCAGATAGCAGTCCTTCATAATCCATGACTGCAAGAACCCCTCCACTAGTGGCGTGGTTACCTGTCAAGGTGGAGTTTGTGAGAGTGATGCGACTGTCTCCCGAGGAAATGGGGGCAAAGAGGATCCCTGCACAGGTATACAGAGCAGTATTATTAGTAACTGTGATTCGCTGCAGGATTAGGTGGCGGGTATTGACAGCTAGCGCCACAGTGCTAAACCAGCCCACATTACTGTCGAAAACACAGTCTGAGAGAGTGACCGTGGAGGGCGCAAGCTCGCGTATATCCAGACACACAGGAGACTTGTTGACTAAGTTCGTGTTATTGCGAAACACGAGGTTGAAAAGGAACACAGCCTCACTGAGAATCAGAGTGAGAGCTCCAGATCCGTGCCCATTGAGAAACGCATTTTCGTGAATGTCCACTTCGCCTGCATTACCACTCCATATCACTCCACTCACCCCATCAGGACAATAGTTTCCATCAAACTGATTATCAGCGAAGACCAAGTTGGGCACATTAGTAAGCACTAGCAGCCCTGCGCACTGCAACTGCACAGGCAGTGAAGGCAGCACTCGCATGTACGCCTGCCCAGTAGCTATAATGGCGGCTAGACCTTGGGCGAAATCCGTAGTTCCTGATGACTCACCATTCAAGGTAAAGTTGCAATTCTGAATTCGGAGGTTAGCTACATTGGTCACTGTCAATAGGGTTTGTTGGACATTCGAAGAGGCAGTGATCTGTGAGAGGAACACACTGCGGGGAGGAAGGAAAACCGCAACTCCGTCAATAGAAGTAGGCAGGCCTTGCGAATCTTCAGGCCGAATCGCTGTGCAACTGATCAGAATAATCCCTTGCAGTGCGTAATTGGCTCTAAATGTGAGTCTTTCTAGCCTGATATTGATGTTCTCTCCTGCAAAGAAAAGGTGCAGCAAAGCCCCGGTTTGACTCGTATTATTCACAAACTCAGAGTCTCGCACCACCAAATGAGGCAGAAGTTGCTCCTGTGCCACTCCGTCCTGCACTGTTACAGGGAATTCTAACTCAGATTTCACATATATAGCCGCTGAAATTTCCGCTACTCCGAACTCAAAGGTGCAGAAAGCCACTTCCATTTGACGGAAGTTGGTGACGTAGATGAGGGCGGAGTGCACGTCTGTAGCAGCATATCCCACCATTGCAAAGGAATAGCGGAAAGTCACATTTGTGATACTGAGCAAACGCATTCCTTGCACTGCCATCAGCCCTGTGAGTGCAATGTCAGGCCTATATTCGTATCCATCGTTCAAAAACAGCACCTTTCCTCCTTCCAACCGCATACTTCCACAGTACGGCCCCTTTTCTGCGGGACAAAGGTGCTGGATCACCCCTCCGTTAACCCCGTTGGCAGCCACTATGAACCTTTCTAACCGGAAGTTGCGCAAAACCACATCCCCGCAGTTGTTTAAAATTAAAGCCTTCGCTTGCCTGCGGAAGGAGGAAAAGTGTATGTTTTCAAACGTTACACGGGCGTCAGTTTGCACAGTAAATAGCACCTTATCATGGTACTGATCACATAGACCCTGAGTAGCGAATTCGGCTATATCAATAGCTTCGCCTCGGTCATTTATCCACTGCTGTGTCTCTGCACTGTAGCGAGTATAGGGACAGTATAAGCAGGTTGGCAGCCAGCAGTCTGCCTTTATGTCCAAAGTGCCTAGCAGGTGCAAGTTCAGAAAAGTAGTAGTGCCATAGAGGATGAAAGAAGCGAAGTTGTGAGTTACTTGCAAAGTAGTGGCTTCCACGCTCTCTCCCTGAATAAGTGTGCGGTTGAGGCCTCTTTGTGAGAGAAGGGTAGGACTAGGAAGGCCATTTGGATTGAGGAAATGAGTTCCAGGTAGCAGCCGGAGCACGATATCTGGCAGAAACAAGCCAATTGCTGTGGATGTGAAGTCGTTGAAGGGGGCTCCAGCCGTGCCATTTCCCTGCACTCCAGTAGCGCTCACATACAGTAGCAACGGGTTGGATTCATTGGAACAGTCCCCGCGGTCCCAATCACAACCCTCTGTAAAGCAGGCTTGGTCGCACTTCCCATCCCCCAATAGCGTCAAGTCACACCCCTCCCTGCAAGTCTCACAGAGGTCCCACCCACAGTCCCAAGTCCTGCAAGCCTCGTCACACACTTGATTATTCAGCAAAGCAAGAGTGCAGTGCTGAGCACAGCTTGCAGCACAGTCGTCCGTCTCTAAAGTCGGGTGTAGAGCCATGCAGGAGTGGTCACAAGTGCCGTCCCCCAGCCAGTCCTTTTCGCAAATGAGAGCTGCAGAAGCTAAGCACACTAGCACCAATAAAAGCATTACACTTACCCTCTTTAAGCCTAGGAATAAGCAGTCCAAGGCATCCTTGCCACTACATCTCTATTCACATGAGGCTTGAAGACTTGATCAGAGGCCCGGGAAAATGTCAGAGTTCTGCTGTTCGAACTGTGTGCCGGTGCTCTTGCAGACCTACAGGGAGAAGCAGGAGTTGGAGCTCTTGGTCACAAGGCAGAAAGCGGAAATCAGCCGGTTAGCCTTCGCACAGCTGCTTCGCGACTCTCAGCCAGCTGCTACGGCCGGCTACTTAGCAGGGCCAGAGGCACTTGCTGAGGAAATGATCAGGAAGTACGAGGCCACTCGGGTACCACGAGAGCGAAGCAGCCTGCCGAAGCCTTTGCGAGTGGCGGAAGGGAAGAGCAAACCTGGACGCACGCACAAGCGAAAGGTGCGCACAGCCCAAGGGAAGAAGTCGCTGTCCAGAGGGAGGCGAGAAGAGAAGGAAAGGACGATGGTTCCCACCCGGGAAAGCGGGCCGAAGAACCGAAGGGAAAGTATCGGAGAAGAAAGACGTCTCAAACACAGCAGCAGTCTCATGTCCCCTCTCAAAGAGTCTGACCTCAAGTCCGTCTCTCGTCCTCTGCCCCAGCCTCTCCTGTACAAGTCCTCCATCCCGCCCCTGCGTGACCTGCTGCTAGAGGCCCATGACTCTGTTCCTAGCTCGCAGCCTGCCTTCACTCTCGAAGAGTTGAAGAAGTCGAAGCCTGAGGAATCGCAGAGAGACTTGAAGATACCCAACAGTTCCATTGGAGAGTGCTTTCTTCCTGTATATGAAAGAAACGGGAGTCTGTTCACTGCGTCTGGGTCTTCAATTCGCCTGGGGGAACTGCTTTCGTCCTCCAGTACTTCCCCGACACCGCTTCTACATGTGTTCCCGACCCCAGCGGCAGCCCTGCAGGGCTCTCCCAGTGCATTGCTGCGCGTTTCCTGTCTGAATTCTCTCTACACGTATGGTTCATACAGACTGCGAGATGGTTCGTCCTTGTGTACTTCCGTTCTTCCCACAGAAGTGCTGAGGCTGGAAAGCGGGTCCTTGTCGTTGAAGTTATTAGAGTAACTGGGTAGGAGTGGGTCATACTAGAGCAAACCACTCAGTACCAGAGGCTCAACGAAAAGGCGGACTCCGGTTAGTTCTCTATGTAACTGAAAAGTCGTTGTTATCTCTACAATAATGGCCGACGACCTGGTCTGTTCCATCTGCATGGTGCGGTTCAATGTGTCCAGTCGGAAGCCACTGTTCTTGGCGTGCGGACACACATTTTGCAGGGAGTGTTTATTAGCAATCCAAGCACGAGGGAAGCTGCGCTGTCCCAATTGCAACGTCGAAGATGAGAGAGGAGTGGACGGGCTGGCTAGGAACCTCGTGGTTCTGGAGCTGCTCGTGAAAGGGGTCGTCACTGCGGAGGAAAACTGGCAAGATCCCTGGCAGTGCCGCAAGCATCCAGGCGAAGCCCTGCTATACTTGCGAATAGCTAGTGGGGAAATGGTGTGCGAGGAGTGTGCGAAGGAAGGCCGGGGCAGAGTAGTAAAGGTGGATGAAAGGGGGCGCCAAAGGAGACTGGAAGGCTATCGAAATCTCTATGAACAGGCAGAAGAGCAGGACTTGGAAGCCCGACTGCACTTCCTTTCCTGCATGGAGCAGTGCATGCGAGGGGAGCAAGCCAGGGCTCTTCTGTCCGCTGAGAAAGCATTCACTGGCACTATTGCTCGACTGGACAGTGCTGTCAGAGCTGAGAAACACAAAATTGAAACTTACTACGACGTTCAAACGGAGAAACTGAGTAGTGAATCGCGACTGCTGTCTGCGACTGCGGCCAGGAACTTGCACACACTGAGCTGCTTAGACGATCTTTCACAGCTCTGCACGCCTGTTTCCCCACCTTCGTCTGCCTGCTTTGAGTACAAACTTCCTGATATCTACCCATCTTCCCTCACTCTACTGCTCTCTTCTACCCACCACAAGAGTTTCCAGGAAAGCGCAGGGCAGAGCAACCCTACCGAGTACCGACTCAGCCGCTTTTCCTCAATTGGTCTCCGCTGGGGCATTCTCCCCTCTGGCCAGCAAGTGGAAGCGCTGTCTTTCCAAGTTTACCGTCCCATCTGGTTGACAGCCATAGGACTAGGCGGCCCCTACTACCCTAAAGAGAGCATGAAGTGTGTGGAGCTGGAAGTGCTGGAGGGACGGAAATCCAGGGGAAATCGAGTGGGCGGAGTGAGGAATGTGGAGATGGGGTGGATGGAAAGAGGAATCACAGGAGTGAAGGTGCGACTGGACTGTGAAATCAAAATCAAGCCTTTTTGTGACTATACGATTAGAGTGGTGTTCGAGGGTGTGGCGGGTGTGTATCGAGGGTCAGGGGCTGTGAGGACGGCTACTGGGGAAAAAGGTGTGGATTTCGTGTTTTCCAAGGCAGAGTACGTAGCTCCCGATCAAGCTAACGGCTGCAATCTAACCGACGGCCCAATATTGGAGCTGTACTACTCACTTTCTTTCCACAGTCTCACGACCTTGTATCGACCAATCGCCCTCGCTCAGTCTCAGGCGACTTGGACTGAAAGCGTGATTCTGAGTCCTAAAGAAAAGATACTGCTGCGAGGTGTGGGACTGGTCGGAGCAGAAGAAAGGGATAAGCCTGCAATAGTCCGGGGAGTGGTGCTGGGCTGCAAAGAGAAAGGTGAGGTGTTGCTGGGCAAGCCCGTGATGGCAGTGATGGGAGACGGACAAACTGACTACCTACTTAGCTTCCCTCAACCTCCGCTCCTGCTTCCTTCGAATACCTACGAACTCAGCCTCCAACTCACCTGCACTGGAGGACTGCAGCTACTCCACAGCCAGGAGTTCCCTCCGTCTTCCCTTCTTTCGGTCTCCGCCAAGGACTCTGATTGTAGTCTGACTGCCCTCACGAGGCTGGTAGTGAGTCCTGAAGTACAGCAGGAAAGGAGATACGGTAACACCTAAACAGCCCTGGGGCAAATGCCTGCCGAGGTAGTTGAGATGGCAGGGGGAGAGATGAGGCTAAGGATGCATGAGGGGGAAAGCGGGGAGGCAAGTAATGAGTCTAGTGCCAGGCCTTTAATCTTCCAAGTCGAAAAGAAGCTGATACTCACAGGACTGTTGGTGAAAGGTCCAGCTCAAGTCCGCAGTCTGCAGATTTCCAAGGACCGGCAGCTGCTCTACTTCCAGAACAGCACTGCACCGGCCTTAGCCACAGAGCTGAATTCACTATGGGAAATACAGCTGAATACTCCTGTGCACTGTATTCCTGCTCATCGATACACGATTGACTTGGTGCTCTCTTCCACACCGTCCTCCTTTCAGCCTCTGCAGACCCGGCTTTCAGGTCCTTCTACTGCTCACATCCAGGTCGTGCAGTGGGACAATGGAGAAATAAAAGGACTGAAACTACAGGCGACAAAGGTAAAGGAAGGGGAGAGGTGGGTGCAAGAGTGTATGTGGAGACTGTGGGAAGGAGAGACTGGGGAAGAGTGGGGAGCAGTCCTGCGTGAGCCCGCTCCCAGTCTTTCCAATGCCTTCTACGTGTGTTCTATTCTCCCCAGTCCTGTGTCCGCTGTTGCCTTTGAAGAGGAAGGTGGGGAAAGAGAAGGCGCAGGGAAACTCAATAAGTAGACACTAACTGGACTTCTTTCCCTCTGACTTGTAAATATAGAATGGCAAGCTTGCCCACTTTGGATGAAATCCGCCAGCTGACTCAGAACTCCTCCTCAGAAGCCTCAGGCTGCTTCGGAGACGTCTTTCGCTACGGCAACTACGCTATCAAGCGCGTTCATCTGGGAGAACAGAACTCCCACGCCGTCTCCAGGGAACAAAATGTCCTGGAAGAGATCCGTAGAGACCCCACTCGCAGTCCCTTCCTTGTGGACTACCACTGCTGCTACACAGAGCCGGGCTGGGCCTACTTGGTATTCACTTGGGAAGAGGCCAGGCTGGATGTCAAAAGAGTCGAACGGACGTTTGCAGGCGCCCAAAGAGTGCTGAAGCAGCTAGCAGAGGGCATCAGGTACCTGCACGGCAAGTACTTAGTGCACAGAGACATCAAGCCCGACAACATCCTCCTCACCTCCTCCGACTTGCTCACCGCCACTGTCAAACTCGCAGACTTCGGCTTTTGCAAGATCCTCCGTCCTGAGGACCAGCAAACTCAAGGCATCGGCACGCCCTACTACGCAGCGCCTGAAATTCTGCACAGGTTGAGGAACTACGGGTGCAAAGTGGATGTGTGGAGCTTTGGAGTCGTGGCTTTTGAGCTGCTCACAGGAGTCAAACCCTTCCCTGCAAGCACGATGCTGGAACTGAAGAATCTGCAGAGGGCAAGTGTGCCTCGAGGACAGGGGTTTCCGGAAGGCTACGAGGACATCTGCCAGGGCTTAGTTGACTTTTGCCTTGTCTACGAACCTCAAAAGCGTCCCAACATGGAGGACGTACTGCGCCACCCGTTTTTCGACCAAACTCCGCACATATGGTCTGCCATCAACGTTGTGAAGGAAGCTGACAGTCTGCTAGACAAGATGCAAAGCTTTCTGCGGTACTTGAGGAAGGCAGAGATGAATGAGCACCATGAGAGTTTTCAGAATGCGGCGAACTCGATGATGATTTCGCTGAGTTCAGCCTGCGTGTCAGCCAAAATGCAGCTGGAAGCAGGCCATCAAGACTTGGAGCATGTCACCGCAGTGCTGGATCGCATTAGTATGGTGCAGGACACGAAGTAACTAACTAGGCGGGGAAAGCTTTGAATCTAATAATGGAGGAATTCCTGCGAGAGCGAGAGTGGCGAGGCGTGGAAGCCACCCCAAAGACACTGATTGGGGGCGTGCTGGAGACTCCAGTGCATATGAAGCGAGACACCTGGTCTCCAGATCCAGTGGATCAAAACGTCAGTCCTGCCCGGCATGTCCTCAGATCCTCTCTCCCTCCCTCTGCAGAATATATTGACCTCAAACAAACAGCTCTACGACTAGTAGAGAACCAGCGCACTATACAAGACCTGACAGGCGAGAAGCGGGAGTTGGGAGATAAGCTGCGGGTGGAGGTGGGGAGGGCGACAGAGTACCAGAGACAAGTTCTCGACTTGAAAGCGGAAAACGATCAAGTTGCAGCAAAGGAGGCATTGCTAAAGTCCCAGTTGGTGAACCTCGAAAATGCTCTGCGAGCAGCAGAAAACACTCGGCTCACCTCAATGAAGGAAAACGCGGACTTGACCACCGAACTCCTCACACTTCGAACGAGACTAGCTCGGAGAGAGGAGGAACTGAACAAATACAAGGACAAAACTGGAGACGTGAAGAAGAGTTTGCGGAAAGCGAAGGAAACGCTGCAAGCGCGAGAGAACGAGGAAGAAAAAATCGAAGCCAGTCATGAAGTGCAGGTGAGCAGGTACGAGCAAGAGCAAGTGGAGGAGCTGAGTAAGATGCAGCAGGAACTGGAGCAGCACAGAAGGCTCTGGGCGAGTGCGCAGCACACTGTCAAGCGGCTGGAAGCGGAGTTGGAGAGAGAACGCCAGCGTCTGTCTACCTTGGACAGTGACCGAGCCGCACTGAAATCCCGCATGAGTACAATGGGACTGGCAATGCCTCGGTACGCTGTGCTCCCCTGGCTGCTGGCTTTCTTCCTGGGAGTCATACTCAGCTATTTGCCTTGGTATGCGGCACAGGCCAATACGCCCTTAATTTCCTAATAGGTTCACTTGGATGCAGTTAGCCTGGCTCCTGCAGGTATATGCTTTCACTAGGACGAGGGACTTATCAAGTGCACCAGACAAACCCCTCCGTACCCTTCATTCTTATATTCCGGTATCACGGGGTGCAAAGGCCTGTGAGAATATGCATTCATACTTGCTGGGGACTGAATCCAGGGAACTCGAATGAGCGGAATGTGGAGGTAACATAAGGCCGAATTTCGTCCAAAATCAGATCAATTCCCAATGATCTCAACCAACAGTACTATTGGTCCATGCCCCTCCCAATTAGATACATTTACTCACTTCAACGGTGTGACCAACAAGAAACCGCTAAATGAAAGAATTAACTCCGCCTTACAAGGAAAGTACTTGGTCAATAGCATTGGCTCTGTCCGCCTTGCACACTCATCTACTCGTAGCATGCTGCTGAACCACTAATTCAGGGCAGTCAGCTTCTACTGCTGCAAGTTACTCTGTCGTTGAAAAGGAAAAGTAGACAAAATTGGAGCGGTATTTTTGGATATGTGTATTTAAATTAGGAAAAACCCAGTCAACCATCCTTTCAATCGAGAAGCTATTTCTAGATAATCTCAATTGGAATCGAGGGAAATCCGGTCTAATCAGCAATTTAGTAGATAACTGACATTAGAATGGCAATTCGTACAGAAGAAGCGAAAGCCTTCACCACTGTTCAAGCTACGAACGCAGCCACGCTTGCCTCCAAGCTAGCAACTCCTGCAAGCCTTCTTTTAGCAGCGCAACACCAAGCCGCCAGCTCTGTCACTATCCTCAAAGACGTGCAGTTTCCTCAACTTTCCCCCGAGAACCAATGCGAATGCTGCCGTTTCCCCTACACTGGCAACGGCTCTACCCGCTTTCGCATGTGCGCGAACAAGGTAGAACTGGCGGAATTGGGGTTGGGCTTTCCACTGTTTTTCCTGGTTACAAAGTGTATGATGGGAATGCTGTTCGTACTGCTGTGCGTAGCCAGCATTCCCAACCTCGTGCAGAACTTGAACGCGGACAGACAGGAAGAGTGGGGGGCGAAGTCGCAGATAGCCGGGACTTCAGTGGGCGGAAACGGAGACCATGACTCAGATTTGGACTACTGGCCTGTGATTTTGAACGCAATAGCGCTCTTCTTGATATGTATTCTCTATGTGTTTCTGTGGTTTTTTGTGCGCAGAACAGCGGCCAAACTGAACGAAAACATGAACACTCCTTCTGACTACGGACTAGTTTTCAAGAGTATTGGGAAAGATTGGACTGAAGCTGAGCTCAAATCGCACATTGAAGCCAAAATGACAATATACGGCACCCCAGCCGCCATCAAGGAAATCAGCATTTCCTACGGCACAAAGAAATACATCAACAAGCTGCAAGAGCTCACTAAGCTCAGCATCAGACATGAACGAATAGCCTCCCAAGGAAAAGAAGGGTTACCTGAGGAACGCGCTTGCAGGTGCTGCTGTTGCTGCCTAAGCCACAAGGAGACAATGACTGAGGAAAGCTACCAAGGGAAACTCGCTATTTGCAAAGACCAACTTAGCGAATTGAGCAAACTTGTCCCTAAGACGGGAATCGCATTTGTTAGTCTGAAAACTCAGCAACAAGTTTCTGACTTCTTGCACAGGTGGAAGGGCAGAGGAGTCAAAAAGTACTTCAGCTGCTGTCAAGACAAAACAGGGAAAATGTTCAAAGGAAGGACTTTGAAGGTAAAAAGAGCCCCAGAGCCCACTGACATTATATGGGAGAACTTGGTGTACTCGCGGATAAACCGGATATTGAGGACTTTTGTAACTACTGTGCTGCTCGCAGGGATCCTGTGCTGTTCCTTCTTTATCCTCTACGGCCTGGCTGAGTGGCAAAAGGACCTATATGACAATATGGGAGCGAGCGACAGGGAAAGCACAACCGGGGAAAAGAAGTCCTCTGTCGAGTTCTCCTCAATTCCTCCCGCTATCATCATCTACGTGTTCAACATTGTACTGGACAGGACTGTCCGAGTGATGGCCACTTTCGAGCATAGACACACTTTCACAGACACTCTACTGTCGACTTCGTGGAAGTTGACAATTGTGATGTCTCTCAATACCATACTTTTCCCGCTATTGACTCATAGATACTCCTCGGAGTGGTATACACCTGGAGGCCTGGCGAATAACATATTCTGGGTAGCGCTCTCTGCATCCTTTGTGAAGCCGTTCTTCAAGCTATTTGGGCCAATGTTCCTTTGGAAGCTCTACCGTCGTTGGGACCTGACTCGCTCCATAGACAAGCGTTCTGCCTTCATCAGTCAAGGCAAGGCCAACCTAATCTTCCAGAACCCAGAAGCCGATGTCGCGGCTTGGTACGCCGACATCATGATAAAGTTCCTACTGTGTCTGGCCTACACCCCACTGCTACCTCTCATAGTGCCGATCATACTGCTGGGCTTTGGACTGGAGTACTGGATAGACAAGTGGTTGTTACTTAGGAGAAGCTGCAGACCTAGGCTTCTCAATGAGAAAATCGCCTTTTCGATGATAGACTTCGTGAAGCCTGCTTTGGTCCTATACGGTATTTCCATCCTTAACTTCTTCCAGAACATCAACAGCGATACCAGAGCAGTGGGCATTGTCTCGCTCATATTCGCCGGAGGCTTCTGGCTGTGTCACTCCGTAGTTTTCCGCTTATTCTGCAAGGCAGGTAAGAATATCGACCGCAGTAAGGAGGACTACAGCTCCGCCGCTTCCAAGTTCTTCACAGTAATCCCCATTCAGACCTATAAAAGCGCAAATCCATTCACTCGCTTCGAAGGCCTTTCCAGCCATGACGGCACTACCACCAAACCTATTGATAGCGACTTCTTGGCGATAAATTACTTTTCGAATTACATGGGTTTGCTATCAAGTGCTCATACGCCCATTTACTCCAATTACGCCTATATACCTACAGCTCCGCCTATTGACCAAGACGAAGACTTCGTCCAAGTTCCCAAAGGGGCCCCTGTCCCTTTCCCTCATTATAGCGCTCTTCCTAATAATATCTAGGTGGTTCCGCCATATGAACGCTTGAAGTGCGGCTTTAGTGAAAACAGACAAAGGCGCTGAAGTTGCATTTGTGATTCCGAGTTCATTGAAAGGGAAAATCTCAAAGATATACAAGCCGGAATTCCCCTAATTATGAAAGAAGGCATTAACGAATTAGCCTCAATTTCCTCTACGTTGGGGCAATTTCTCAACTGCCACTGTAGTTCCAATTTTGGTGTCAGGAGTGCTATTCGGAGAAATGTACTAAGCCTTGCATTTTCTCGTGTGGCTCGGGGGCTCTGGTTCATTAGATAATTAGGCTTGTTCGTTTTATAAGTGTGCGCCCAACTAAAGGGAGAGCGCTAAGGACTGCACTGGACTCCATCATGAAGGTAAACCTACTAATGGCTCCTTCACTTCCTTCATCACAGAGCTACTGAACCAGTCCAGAGCCCTGTCTGCAGATCTCCGCAAGTAGTTGAAACCGGGAGACTCATTCGTGACCGCACGAAGCTGCCTATCAAGACTCCCATCCAGCGCATTGATGGGCTGCACAGACCTGCCTGGACTCCTTGGCGCCCTGGCTGCGCTACATCAAGGAAGTCGTGGATTTGGTGCTGGCAGCACTGCGACTCCTATAACCAGTTGCTAGGACAGCGACAGCAAAAGGCCTGTACCCAGCACAGAGGAAGGCTAGTGCCGAACTCACACATGACCAAATCGTGACTTTCGAGCATGAAGGCCGGATTCTGACTGCGGGAGAAATCCAGCCTCAGCGGAAGTACCGTGAAACCGAGCCAAACTACGCAGACAGTGACATGATGACAGTGGTGGATGTGCACATAAGTGAGGCTTCCTGCACACTGGCACAGTCAGAGAACTCGTCAGTGCAAAAGCTGAGGAAAGCAGCTGAACATTACTCTGCCGCCCTACTTCCAACAAGTGCTCAGCATGATCCCGCAGCTGAGAGCCAGTGCTGATTGCGGAAGGCATGGTGGAGCACTCTTCTTTGCGCTGTGCTGGAGAGCTAGTTAGGTGTAAACAGCAGAAGAATACTAGGCGAGAAGCACCGTGCAGACACAACTGCTTGATGAAAGCATGCAGTGCAGAAATGTGATCGAACTAGCCAAATCCTGTATCTCGTATTGTGTGTGTGAAGTAGGTTTTATAGGAAGAGATGGATAAGCAACTTTCTTGATTGCCAAAACAGCTGCTACAGCAATCTCCTCGGCTCCCAAAGAGTTCCCACTAAAGTCTTTCCTCTAGCAGCCCCATGGGCAGGCTTGAGTAGATTGGCAGCTATGATGATCAGAAGGCAATTTCTTCAGTCGAAATCTGCTAAAATGTCCTCTGAGTAGAACGAAGCTTGCAGATATCAGGTGAAAACTGACGTGGTGCTACTTTGGAAGCCAGCAAACAGCTGCTCGCACACACGTTTCCAGGCTCAGCCATTGCGAAATCATGGACCTGCGAAAACATGGCAGCAACCAAAACGCGATGCCAACGGCTACCTTATAATGACAAACTTGCAAGAAAAGCCGCAGGATAAGACAGAGCCTGTCCCCGCCCCGGCCGCAGAGCCCATCACCCCAGCGAGCTACGCCGAACTCTTCCAGGATACGAGCGCCCTGACGAAGTCCAACTACATAATAGGCGTCATTGCCGCCTCCATCAGTGGCTCCTGCTTCAACCTCCTGGTGCTCTGTATGGGTCAGATATACGATGAACACACCGAAGAAGACGAGGACGACTACGACATGTTCAAGGAAGAGACCAAGATGGTCCTCATCATGGCAATCGGCGCCACGGTTCTGATCATTTCAGCCTATGTGGCTTCTGTGTGCTTTACTCGAGTAAGTCAAGCGGTGGGTCTGCGCTTCCGTACCCGCTACTACCACGCTGCCCTGGCCAAGGATATCAACTACTTCGACTTACACAACTCCGCGGAATTGCCAGGACGGATGAACCAGGATTGTGAGGCAATTGAGGGAGCCACCGGAGAAAAGATGATGTTTCTCTACGAGATCGCGACCTACTGCCTCCTCGGCATGGCCATAGTGATGTATAAAAGTCCGCAACTATTCCTCGTCGGATTCAGCATCCTGCCTTACGCCTTCGGAGGCATGACCATCGCGGGCATCGGAATGACAAGAGGCCAAGCCATGCAGTTGGCGGCTTACAACAAGGCCGGAGCTGTGTCTGAAGAGGCACTGGCAGACGTGAAGACTGTAGCCTCCTTCAATGCTCAAGACTATGTGGCTGACAAGTACGAACGCGAACTGGCTGCCCCGCAGGCCGCTACCAGCAAGGTGGGCGCCATCATGGGACTCGGCTGGGGCATCGTGTGGTCTTCGTGGCTACTCTCCGCTGTCCTCATCTTCTGGACATCTGTCAAGTGGGTGAATGACGAGCGCAAGAACTGGATCTGGGGCGATGTGATGGAGGGAGCGGATGTAGTGGTGGCCTTCTGGGTTGTGACACTCGTGTGTCTGTGGCTGGGAGGAGTAGTGCCCGGGGTTTCTTCTATGCTTGCAGGCAAACTGGCTGGCGGCAGAGCACTCCAATTCATCAGCGAATCCTCGGCTTTCGCCAACGGATCAGAGCAAAGGTCGCTACATGGAAATGTGGAGTTTCAGGACGTGCACTTCGCCTACCCCAAAGCTCCAGAAGCTCCCATTCTGCGCGGACTCTCTTTCTCTTGCGAAGCCGGCCAGAAGACAGCCATAGTGGGCGAGTCAGGCGCAGGCAAGAGCACAATTGTGCAGTTACTCGAGCGCTTCTATGAGCCCCAGCAAGGAGCCGTGCTTTATGACGGAATTCCTGCCTCTGCATTCGACATCACTGCCTTGCGCAAGCAACTCGGATATGTGAGTCAAGAGCCAGTGCTGTTCAACCTGACTATCGAGGAAAACATCAAGTTGGGATATCCGGAGGCCACAGCCGAAGAGGTGGAAGCTGCCGCCAAAGAGGCCCATGCCTTTGACTTCATCGCCTCGCTACAGGACGGCTTCGCTACGGAAGTGGGCCCGAAGGGCTCCAGACTGTCGGGTGGGCAGAAACAGCGTATCGCTATCGCACGAGCATTGATCAAAAAGCCCAAAATCATGCTACTGGATGAAGCTACATCTGCGCTGGACAACGAAAGTGAGCACATAGTTCTGCGTGCTATGGACAGCATCCACACCCGCACTCGGATGACAATAATCTCAGTGGCTCAAAAACTCAGCACCATCCGCTACTCTGACAAGATAGTGGTCCTGAGAGAAGGACGTGCGTTGGAGCAGGGCTCTCACGACCAGTTAGTCGCCCTCAATGGCGCGTACTCGGAAATGTACGCAGCTCAAGGAGCCCCAGCCCTGATGCCTGTCGCTGCAATGACTACCATCCAGAGTGCGAGCAGTCAGCTTTCCAACACTAACACGGAAGATGAAGGCGTGCCTAAAACCTCAGCTATCAAATCGCTGCCGCTGTTCCGCATCCTCAAAGCCACCAAACCTTACTGGCCGCTCCTCGTGCTGGCGCTCATTGCAACTGTCATCTGCGGGGCAATTCTTCCAGTCTTCGGCTACATCCTGGCCAAACTAACCTGGTATATCACTGGTAAAGGCGGTGATCGTTTGGAGGACAGAGTGAGGGAGTACTCGCTGTGGCTCATCGGTCTAGCAGTTGTGCTGCTGGTGAGTTTCTTCCTCATGCAGTGGAGCATGTCTCTCCTCCAAGCCTATGTCACTCGCAACCTCCGCAAGGAAGTCTTCACCAAGCTGCTTCACATGGACGGCAACTTCATGGACAGCGCCAACCCGGGGCTACTGTCCATGGGACTAAGTCGCGACACAGAACTGGTCAACGCAGCAGGCGGACCAATGCTCAGCTTCGTTATTATCATTGCGGTGTGCTTCTGTGTGAGCCTGGGAATCGCCTTCTTCTGGCAGTGGCAGCTTGCCTGTGTCATGATCTTCATCATTCCCATCGAGTGCTTGGCCTATTACAACCGCTTCATAGTGAAATCCACAGGCCTCTCCCACCCCCGCATTCAGAACGCACTCGGCCTTACCTCCGACTCGATCCTGAACATCAAGACTGTGCACTCCTTCATGATGCAGGACGCCTTGGAACAAAGCTTCAAGCAGCAGATCCTGGACGCCTACGAGAAGTGCAAGTGGGAAGCGCACTGGAACGGACTGGGATACGGAGCGGGTCTGGGCTTCATGCTGTACGGAGTGGCCCTGGCCTTCTTCATCGGCGGCTACCTGGAGGTGAAGGACCAGGCAGGCGGGGTTGATGTCACAGTGGTTGTCTTCACACACATCGAAGCAGTTATGCTGATTGGCATATCGGCTGCTTTCGCCTCTGACGTCAGTGAAGGCTCGAAAGCTGCTACTCGCGTGTACAAGTTGCTGGACTACGCTCCTATGATTGACTCCCAAAACACAGAAGGAGCCACTACGGAAATTCGTGGACAAGTGACCTTTTCCAACGTGAGTTTCAAGTACCCAAGCAGGGAAAACCTAGTGCTGCAAGGAGTGAGCTTTGACGTGCAGCCGGGCCGCTGCATCGGAGTCACAGGAGCTTCAGGGTCGGGCAAGAGCACCCTGTCTGCCTTGCTGCTGCGCTTCTATGAACCCATCGAAGGAATGATCTGTATAGACGGTGTGGACATTCGCACCTTCAACATCAAGCACTTGAGGTCGACTATTGCACTGGTGGGGCAGGAGCCTGTGTTGTTTAGCGGGTCTGTGCGCAGCAATGTGGACTTCGGCATGGGACGGTCTGATGCGGAAATCCGCGACGCCTTGGTGCATGCGTCTTTGCCCAAGTTCGCAGACGACTTGGACAAGGAAGTGGGAGTGCGTGGTGGGCAAGTCAGTGGCGGGCAGAAGCAGCGCCTCGCCATTGCAAGAGCCCTGCTTCGCTCGCCCAAAATCCTCATGCTGGACGAAGCCACTTCAGCTCTAGACAGCAAGACTGAGCTCAAGATAATGGAGGCGCTGGAGTATGCGGGGCGAGGCCGGACTGTGATTCTGGTGGCGCACAGACTCAGCACCATCGCGAAGTGTGATGAAATCCTCGTCATGGACTCGGGCATCATCAAGGAGAAAGGCACACATGCTCAGCTCCGAGCCCTACCCGAAGGCATCTACCAGCGCCTTCTCGCTGCATCTGGTCTTAAATAATAACAATGTCTCCCAGTTCTGGTACTCTAGCTAGGAATTAACTACTCAGCTCGCATCGAAGAATGCTGAGGTCTGAACTCGTGTCCAGCCTTTCCACTATCTTCAGTCCTGTAGCCACAAACAACTTCTCGAACTCCTCCCATGACCTCTCCTTCGCAGCGAACAGCGAAAACATGACCATGTCGTAGTCCGCGATAGAGCCCATTCTTGGCGGAAAGTCGTACACCTTATCAATGATCAGGACGCTGGGACGTTTGGAAGGCTCAGATTGCTGAGTTTGGCGCATGGCAGCAGCGACCTTGGTAAGGACGCGGACACAGTCCTCGTCCTTCAAGTCGTGTAGGATGGACTTGATCACATAGAGGTCTCCGCCAGAGGGGATTTGTTCGAAGAAGGAGCCTGTTTCGAAGTGAACGCGAGGAAGCAGGGCAGAGTGGGACTGCTTCCAGAAGTTCTGGGCGTTCGCAGCGGCTTCAGGCAGGTCGAACACTACTCCTTGGAAAGTGGGGTGTTTCTGCAGCAGTGCTGCCAGAAAGTGGCCCAGGCCGGCGCCCACATCCACCACTTTGGCATTGAGGTGCTGCTGCCACTTATACGCCGCCATCACAGACTCCAGATTCTTATTCGTGAGTGACAGCATGGCTAAGTCAAACACCTTCTTTGTGGGTTCGTTCGCAGGCAGGCCGAGGAATTCGCTCAGAGTCAAGTTGCCGAAAGACTTCTGGAAGGGAATGTCAGTCTCGCCTTTGATCGCACTCGTCCAGCCTTCCATGGCCTTCGCTAACACCACACGCGTGAGCTCTAGTCCAGCGTTGCGAGGACCTCGCACGTTTTCATCCTTCAACATTTCCGACACTGCATTGTGTCTGTAGACTCCCGGAGACACTCGCTCGAAGACTCCGTGCACAGCCAGGTACTTCATCAGGCGGTCAGTGCGGTCTGCCACAGTTCCAGTGGCTGTCGCTAGGTCTGCTACACTCATAGAGCCTTTGAGGTGATCTGCGAGACTCAAATCGATGGCGGTGAAGACAGCTTGAGGCAGGAAGTAACTGTGGATAGCTCCGTAGTAGAAAGCCTCAGGGGCTGTGGTGAATCTGCGTATTGAGCCAAGGCGAGGGGAGGAGCTGAGCAGGCGAACTAGGTGAGTAAACATTATAGTGGGGACTCACGACAATCAACCATTGCACTTCATACAGCAGTGTGTGCTGCGGCTAAGTCATGCTGAGACTGGTTAGGCTAATGAGACGGCTTCTGACTTGGGCATGTGACAACTTTCGCACTGTTTGCTGGACAGGGGAATCCAATTAAGGCAGTGTAGACACTTAGTTGCCCACCGCTGAGCCTTAGGCACAAGGGCTGCTAAATCCCCTCTTCGCTCCAAGATTTCCAGTGCGTTTTCAACTATCTCCCATTCCTCCCTCTCCAACCCTGTGTTCAGGCAGTCTACGTAGTCTTCCGGATTCGTGGCTTGGACCGTAGTTTTAGGAATAGAGGCAATTGGGTTGGTTTTCCTGTGATCTTTCAGCTGATCAAGAGTGATCAAATAGTTCCTGATATCTTCGAAATCACAGCGTTTCGTCTCATCCATAATGAGCATTTGCCCGAGCACCAAGGCCACTGTAGGGTAGCAGGGTTGGATTCTCTGCATGTGACTGTTCAACTTCCATTCCAAATTGCTGTCGTCCAGCAGGTCGCTTGGTGGCTGCAGCTCTGCTGCGTATATGAGAGTCACTCCCAGGGAAAAGACATCTGACTTGATTGGGTTGTGGTAAATGTTTTGAGCGGGCCCTCCGTAGCTTGCTTTGTGGTACTCCCGCTTGAGGATGGGACTTAAGTAGAGGGGAGTGCCTTTGAGTCCGTTCACAAGGCTGTGGACAGTGCCTGCGCTTCCGAAGTCCCCGACTTTGTAAGTAATGCTGCCGTTGCGCTTCAGCACAAAGATGTTTTCCGCCTTGATGTCGCAGTGTGAAAGAATAATCAGCTGCATCTCTGCGAACACATTCACCACATCCCACAAGAAACGCAGCAACTCCACCTCCGAGTAGGGGAATGACTGTCCCTTGCGCATGGCTATTTCCTTCGCTAGGTCATTGTCAAGGCGCTCCATCACGATGGTCACGAGGTCTGGACTCATGTTCCAGCCGAAGATTCGACACACATTCTCCCCAGGTACGCGCATCTGGTTCCTGCACTCTTCGCAGTAGACGTAAGACTCGTGCATGCCGGTGCAGCGGATCTTCTTGATGGCCACTGGGATGGAGGGGCCGGAAGGCGGAGTGTATTCACCGAAGTAGATGAAAGTCTTGCCTGAGGGATCTCGGTAGATCTCTCGCAGGTTGCTTAGTTGCTGCTCTGGAATTTCCATCATCTAACTCTACAATTCTAATGAAACCGGCCATACAGCCACAGTTCAATTAGGTAAGCTTGAACCACGAATAGGCTCATGGACTATAGGTTCTGCGGGCATTCACGTGCGAAGTCTACAATACTGCGAACCTACTACTAACTAGACTGAAAGCGTCCTTGATTGCAATTCTCGCAGCACACTGCCCAGTTGCAATAAGGTGTGATATGAGGGCAAACAGCTTGCCACAGGAGTTGCTTCTCGCGTCCATAGAACA
>Ga0247837_1002796_pt1 | contig 31983 bp, 34 predicted proteins | sample LaCtaG_2_FD_187115 | JGI IMG/M metagenome (GOLD analysis project Ga0247837, IMG submission 187115) | Freshwater microbial communities from meromictic Lake La Cruz, Castile-La Mancha, Spain - LaCruzMarch2015_14.5m | ecosystem: Environmental > Aquatic > Freshwater > Lake | place: Spain: Castile-La...
CCTTCGGACTAATCGTAGTTTCAAAAATCGCCTCAAAAGCAGTTTTTCCCAGAAGTCGACCAAATAGCAAAAAAAGTGCAATAATTTAAGCTGCGGAGTAATAGAATTCCCGCTGTCTCAGGGTGCTAGTGCCAGCTTCAGCTTCGCTTAGTCTACATTAATGGCGATCGTCTACACAGACCTGTGGACCGCCTGGCCGACGTGCGGTCTCTGCGGCTCTCAGTTCTTCAGTTGGGAAAACCCTCCTTATCAACTAGACTGCCTGCACCTGTTCTGTCAAGTCTGTCTGAACGATACTTGGCAGGGCAGTTGGTACCAATGTCCATTCTGCTGGGTGCTGAGCGGGCAGGCGAGTTTCAACGGGGATTTGATCAATGCGATGGGGGAAATCACGCAGCAAGGCTATCAGTTGGCGACGCAGCAAATTGCAGGGCACTACTACTGGTTCAAGAACAGGGTCAATACCACCAATGTCCCATGCAGAAATTTGTTCGTAGCCCGGTGCTGCAACGCTCGAAATTGCCTAAACAGCCACGACTCCAGTTCCTGGCAGCAGTACAACTGTCCACAGTGGGACGGCTGTACCCGCGGACACTTCTGTCCATACAAGCATTCCTGGTCCGTAGATGTATACCAGACCCTCACAAATTCTACTACGTATACTGCCTCCTCGGCTGTAGCACTGCAGCAGGCACCAGAAGTCCCAGGCCTAGTCACTGCAATGTCCACTGTCCAGGCCTACAACTACCAACTGCAGAAAGGACAGACGATCATTCGCTCTCGAAGTTTGCTCAATTATCTGCTTGCGAATGAGTGCTGTGCACTGATGACTGCTGCGAACATGCACCAGGCCCAGATTAGCGCAATCTGCCCGTCTCAGGTGAGATATACGGCGACTGTGAAGTGGATGTATTACAAGGATGACAGGGAGTGCTTTTATAATGAGTATATGAGTCAGCAGCTGGAACAGGGGAAGGCTAGGGGGGAAGAGGACGTTCGAGTTAGCCAAGATATACGCGTCAATTTGAAACTAATGATCCAAGTGTCGCCTAACAACTGTCTGCCAGTGCTAAGACAGGAAACCCTGATCAGCAGCACAGTGGCTGGGACCATTGATACCCTAATACAGGCAGACCAGTACGAGGCGTTCTATGCGACTCTGGTGATGTACGAAATCTCTGTGCCTCTCAGCAATTACGCTAACTGTCCCAACCTTAAGGTGGTAGCAGAGAAATACGGCCTCGGAGTAGTGCAAGGCAGCCTGTATGGCCTTGAAGCCGACCTGCAGCATGCAGGAATGGAACTGCAAGCCAGCTACTCCTTGCTGCTTACCCCTGTCCAGTGTATGGCCCTGCACCCAGGTGTGGACTCAATCACTGCCCAAAATCTGTGTCAACAGCTGAACTTGGCTATCTATGACACGCGAGTATTCGGCAGAGCGGAAGATTTGATCAACTTTCAAGGGAGTGTCCAGCGGACATTTCAGAGCATCCCAGTGCCCACAGGACTGAGTGATGGACGGGTACAGCAGCTATGTGCGCAGTATGGAGTGAAATCTGGAAATGGGAGTCTGTACGGTACACGGGATAAAATCGCTATGGTACTGGGAGGTATGGCTGAGAGCCAAGTCCCTATCCCTCCCGGTACTCCTGCAGACAAAATAGCTGCTGTGGTGAACAAATACAGACTACGACAGGAGGGAAATACACTCTTTGGGTCTAGAGAGGACATCATGGCAGCTATGCAAGAACTCCAAAACCAGGAAGTCTCCGCCACCTTCCCTAACCAACTCCTGGCTCCGCAGGTGCAGGTTGTGTGTGCGAAGCATGGAGTTCGGATGGAAGGGGACAAGGTAGTGGGCGTGCAAGCCAGAGTGTTGGATGCTATCAACGAACTGAATGCCAACTTGCCCAAGCAAATGGCGTTTCAGTACCACAAGCCGCCTGCCTGGTACTTGCGGAATGCAGAAGAACTCAAACTCGTGGATTTGCCTGCCAACGACCCTGAGTATGTCGCCATAGCAGCCCAATTCCACCAAACCACTCCCAACAACATCACCAAAATCAGGGTCGTGCAGAACAAAAGACTGTACACGAACTTCGCCTTTAAGCACGAGGGATATAGCCAAATTGAGGGCAAAGCTGTGGCTATCCAAAGGCTTTTTCACGGGACAAGGGCTAATGCACCGGAGGTGATTTATAAGTCGGATGCTGGGCTGGACAGTAGATTGGGAGGGGGAATGTGGGGAAATGGGACCTATTACGCCCTGAATTCTAGCTATTCCACTGCCTATGCGCACCCAGCAGCTGACGGCACCAAGGAGATGTTCCTATGTGAGGTCCTCGTCGGAGACTTTATCCAACTGCCTTCCGACGGAACGCTCAAGAAGCCGCCCGCGAAGCCCAACTCCACTCAGTGCTACCACAGTGTGAAGGGCAACACCGGCGGGTCTGACATCTGGATCACCTACGAACCAGCTATGTCCTACCCCCACTTCCTCATTAACTACCAGTAGCTCTATTCCTTCGCTTCCCCTGGGCTTGCAAACTGATGATATGCTGTATTTCAGGATATTAAGTTTTGTTCTGATTCTACCCTTATAGCTGCAAAGTGCTGGGCAGTGAATGAGGTTAGGACCCGTTTTCCCTTATTCGTCCTAGGTCATTATAGGAAACATACTTTTCAATGTCGGAAGTGCAGTCCCCAGAGACAGGCGGTACCTCTCCCTTCAAGCGCCGTCGCTTCAACGACAAACGCGTCCGTGATATGCTCCGCTCCTACCACACCAGACGCATCAGTCCCCTCCCCAGTTTCACTCAACCCACAGTTATCACAGACAGCCCCTCGGCCTTGCCCCGCCTTCGGCCCACTCCCAACTCCCTTCACCTCCCCAAGTACCACAAAACCCTTCAAAAAGTCACTAAAATAGGCGCTATATTGGGCGGACTTTGTCTAGTGCTGGCGCTGCTAGAGGGGGAAGTCACCTACAGGAACGAATATGAAGAAAGTGCAATAGCAGATGTGTGCAGAGGACTGAACATTGTGCTGGGTCTGCTGCAGACTGTGTGTACTTGGAAGGCGTATAGTGCCAGACTGGAAATCAGGAAGGCAGAAGGACTGGTGGACCCCGGGTGTAAGCTGCACACAGCGAGTCTGCGAGAGGATAAGAGTCTTTGGAGTGGCTTCCTACTGGAAATAGGCGTTCTAGTGCTACTCATGCCTCCTGGAGTGTACGTGAACCTAGAGAAAGGGGACCTGGACAGCTGGGCCGGGGGCGTGGCAGTGTCTGAGTTGGTCTTTGCAGTGACTTGTTTGCGGACTTACCAGTTTTCACAAGTGCTGTATTGGCGTTTCTGTGGCGACAGGGACGCGTTTCACTTGTAAGCCCCATGCAGTGACCGGCAACTCATCACCAGTCCCTTCAAATACCGCTTTAAACGCTTCCTCCTCTCTCCCTTCCTGACCCTGCTTTTCGCCCAGTCAGCCACTATCTTCCTATGTGGCGCCATAATCCGCTCCTTCGAGCGCGCCTACGGCCCCACCAGTCCAATCCAGTCCGTCTACAGCGGCTTCTGGCTGACCGCACAGACCTACACCACAATGGGGTACGGGGAAGTGCCGCCAAGGGGCGGCTTCAGCCGCTTAACCAGCTGTTTAGTGGCTATTGCAGGGGTGTTCACCAACACTGTGGTGGTCACTTCCCTGCTCAGGTCTGCGAAGTTGAAGCCAATGGAGCAGCTGTTCGCTGTAAAACTGCACGATTTGTCCTCCAGACGCAAATTCTTGCTTATATCAGTCGTGCTAATTCAGCGCTGGTGGCGATTTATCGTAGCCAGACGAGAGCCAGAGGCTGAAAAGGCGAAAATTCAGCGTATTTTATACCAACAAGAGCTGAAAATGCACACTCGAGCTAATACCTTGCGGACAAGACCGACTCAGGACCTAGCGGAGCTGCTGGATCACTACGCTTTCCTGCTAGACGCGAAGTTCCAAGAGACTTCGCAGTCTTTAGAGCCACTTCCCGTACTAAACAAGAAACTTTCCCGGCTCTGCACGAAGCTTTTTACCTTCACTTCCTCAGTACTTCTATTGAAGCGGAAAGCTATGAACCTGCGAGCTATCCTGATAACAGCGAATAGACGCACGACACGGGTCCGGTCTGAAGGCCGTAGAGGCACAATTGTGTCCAAAACCCAGCAGAAGAAAGCCACAGATCAGGCTTTTGTGAGGATGTTGGAGAGAGGGACGAGCACCAGGCTGACTTTGCTGGTATCAGTCCCTCCGATCGTATAAGCTCTTTTGCTAGTTAGGTCTTATAATGTCGATTCACTCCCTGCGCGACGCTAGCAACCTGCCGAGGCGTATTCCGGCCTTCCCAGCAGCCTCTCACCCTGCCTCTATCTTGGGAGACCAGCCCGCCCTCGGCTCCCCAGACTCTATTCGCAAGGAAAGCTGCTGGGACATGATCCGTCTCTCCACCTGTCCCTACTTCTCCCCCCAGTCCTTCATATCTCTCATATGTCTCCTGGACATTGGCGTCTATGCACTCGCCCTGGGAGTGGGCTGGGAGTCCGGGAAGTTCCTCACGCCAACAGTCACTGCTTTGGAGGAAATGGGAGCGAAGGATGCCTACAAGCTGCAGGTGGAAATGGAGATATGGAGGTGGTTCTGCCCTGTAATGCTGCATGCTAACCCCGCTCACCTGCTCTTCAACCTCTTCCTGCAGGCAATCATCGGGTATCGACTCGAGCCCAGTGTGGGGTGGGTAGACACTGCTATAGTGTACTGGGCTTCTGGGTGTGGGGGAGTGTTGTTGAGTGCTTTGTGCTCGCCTACTACACTGGGAGTGGGCGCTTCTGCGTCCATTCTGGGCTTAGTCACTGGCACTGTAAGTTTTACGCAGTTGGGGTATTTGACTGTCAACTGGACGCGCCTGTCGGGGTCCGTTTCGGTGCAGTACACTCTGTGTTGGCTGCTCTTGATGCTCTTCATGAACCTGATGTTCACCTCAGTAAGCTCCACACAGGGCCTGCCAGGGACTGACGTCTGGGGCCACCTGGGCGGCTGCATCGTAGGGTACGCAGTGGGCTGCGCGCTCTTTCTCCCCGCAGACAGCGACACCGGGAAAGCCACACTCGGCAAGGCAATGCTAGCGGGTCTGGGCGTATACTTCCTAGGAGGTCTGGCACTGTTCTATATGGGAACAGAGGTGCAGCCACTTAGATAAGCGAGGTAGTAGTAGTCCAAATCTGCTTCAAATATGACTGAAAACAAGCGATCTGCGCGGCCGGAAAAACAGGCCCGGCTTTCAGCGGCTCTGGCCTGCGCCCCCGGCCTAGGCGGGGACACGCTGAGATGCAGCTTCCGGGAAATCCAGGAAATCGACCTCCTGCCCGGGGAGTTCAAGATGATACGAGTGCTGGACTTAGCGCACAACATGCTGCAGTCGTTGGCCGGCATACAGCAGTTCTGTGCACTGCACACAATTATCCTGGACTATAACTTGCTGGACAGTGTGCAGGAACTGACGCATATCCCTGCGAATCCCACTCTTGGGAAGCTGTCGTTGGTGGGGAACCCGATGGCTCTGCACCCGAACCTAATTCCCTCCGTACTCTGCATGTTCCCTATGCTGCAGGAAATCAACGGCCAAGGAATCACTCAAGCCACTTTCCAGGAAATCGAACTGGGCGAGACCTTGGCAACATCGCTAGTGCCGTACTTCTACCGCAACGAGCGAATGCTAATAGCCTTGGACCAAGCCACGAAGAAGCTCAAACTGGCCTTTGAACTGGCCAGTGTGAGCGGCTGGGAAGGTGCAGGCAGGCAGGTGGCGGAGCTTATAGAAAGAAGACGAAAGCAAATGCCGGTTTTCCCCTCTTTGCCCTTCGCCCCGCCTGAAGCAATTGCACCTTCTACGCTTTTGTCCTTTATATCCCTCGTAGAAACCAGGCTGCAGCCTCTATTTCCCGCTGTGGAAGACACCTACGACTTCGAAGTAGCGAAGATCGTGCACTGGCTGTACACCGAACTGATCCTGCGACTGCACTCCAGCGGCTACTACGAGTTGCACCGCTACCTGCAGCGCCGTTACTACAACTCTCCTACCTTGGACGAAGAGTTCGACGTAGAATTCCAGGAATTCCTACTGTTGAACCCTCAGCCCGCCCCTGCCTTTGCCTCCTTTCCTGTGTTTAGCTGCAATTCGCACTACTTGAAGGCTTTGTACGATATATTGGAGTCGCAAATCCAGGCCTATGAGACGCTGCTAGGGGACTATAAGCAGCTGCAGGACTCTATTGGACTGGAACTAGAGGGCACTATAGGGCCGGAAAGTCCGCCTAACTGCCTCACGCCCCCACAACTGCCTTCCTTTCTGCTGGACAAGAGCAGGGACAGTGACGTGGCGGAGCTGTTTCCGGATGAATACACCTTCAGACAGCGGGAACTGGGGAAAGAACTGAGAAGGGCCCGGGGAGAAGCAATATACCGATTATCCCTGCAAAAAAGACTATGGAAAGTATGGAAAAGCGGATTAGAGGCCAAAAAGGACTTCGCAGAGCAGTGGTTCAGACGTAGGACCCTGCAGCAGGGCTTGAGCCGGTGGAAAGAGCACTGGCTGGCTGCTTTGCACGAAGAAATCAGTCCGATTCACCCTATTTACATACTTCGCACTGCGTTTCAATCACTGCGGCACCACTTGCGCAGGGCCCGTAGAGACCAAATGCTGTTTACACGGGTTTATTCACTATCTAGGAGGTACAGATTGCAGCTTCACTATAAAGTCTGGCGCTCCCTGTTTTCCCTCCCTACACCCCCTGCTTCCCTGCCCAGTCCCTTGCAAGCCACCAATAGACCCTGTGAAGGGGGACTGGTGAAGGACATTGACAAGTTGCTGGGGAAGATCAAGGCAGTGGAGACTAGTTTGAGTGTGGGCCTGGGAAGGATGAAGGGGAAGGGGAAAGATGGCAGGAAGGCTGGAGCTAGGAAAATTCAGCCTGTGAAGGCCAACGATTTGCATTGGCAAATCCGGGAAATGGCCCCAAAGCGCAAAGCCAACTAGTCTCCAAGCCGTAACTCTGTTGCCTCATTAGCAGTAGTCCACTCAAATGAAAGGGAACAGGAGAGTCGCGAGTGTGATTCAGCTTCCCCAGTCCCACGAAAACCACCAAGCAAAGCTGTACCTGGACAGTGTTATCTCCAGGACAAGGAAGGCAGGCAAAAGCAGTGAAGGGTCGTCAGTTCTTGGCAGTCCTGTGGAGTCCTTTAGAGGCAGGGAGGCGGGTAGGACGGAGTGGACCTATGCGGGGTTCAGTACTTTGAGCACTTGGGAGAGCAAGCAAGTCAGGACGAGAGATTTGATGCTGCCCTCGGTGACCTGGGAAAAGGAAGCGGAGACTGGGACTTCCAACCTTCCGCCTGCACTAACGCCTGAGTCTCCCTCCTCTAAGCCCCGCGCACAGCGACGCTGGCAGCAAGCCTCAGCCCAGCGTCTTTCCCTGCAGACCCCCTCTGCCCTGTCTCAGTGGACCGCTGTGCAGGCCTTTGTCACTGCCTTCGAGTCCGTTGCTGAACTGGTAAAGGTACATAGTGGGCAGTCAAGGCGGACTGGTACTGGAAGGACGGACGCACGGAGACAGTGAGCAGCTTCGTCTACTTGGAGAAACTGCTCTGTGCTCTAGTCAGCGAGCTGCGTGCCTACGCAGTCCCAGCCAGGGAAACGCCTCTGCCAAGGGCGCTTTCTCCTCTGTCGCCCAAGCCGAAAGCCCTTCCTCGTGTGTCTGCTAACACAGCTGACACCAACCTCAAAGTCGCTATGTTGGAAAACCACATTGAACTGCTGGCTGACCGACTCAAGAAGATACAGGACGAAGGCTCCGCTGCTGAGATAAAAGCCCGCTATGAGCAGGAAAAGACACAGCTGTTAAGCACCATTGCAGACCTCAAGAAGGAAACCGCAGGCAGAGACAGGACCATTGCAGTCCTGCAGAACCAACTCGGACAGACTAATGACCAATTGGCAGCTCTGCAAGCCACACTTGAAGCCCAGCAGACCTTCCAACGGCAAGTGCAAGCGCTTCTAGTCTCCACCACTACTCACAAGGAACTACTGTCTGAGACGTGTCTCAGCCTGGAAAACCGACTGGCAATGCTGATTGAGGACTTCTATCGCTTTGCTGACCTGCTGGAAGAGAGACTACTGCTGAAGGAGCAACTCGCAGCGCTGACCTCCAAACATGCCAAATTGGAGCTGGATATTGCTGCAGGGAATATAGGACTGTCAGGGGATTCTACGCCTTTGGTGCAACTCGACGACCCGATTTTCCGCATAGTCCACCCCCAACCCTGGACTCACTCTGACCACAAGCCGCCCCACTCCCATGTCCCCCGTCCTACCTACGCCACCTTCATCAGCAAGGAAATCCCCTCCTCTAAGGTGGACCTCGTGGAAACTCCCTACGCTCAGTGGCTCGAAGTCACGGTCCGAGGCATACTAGACTCCAAGTACGCCGAGCATGTGCTGTCTGGGCTGGATTTGATGCGGGTTCGGCGGTGTTTCCCTGAATTTGTATATGCATGGATGGGCATGTACGAGGTAGGGGAAAGGAAGAGGGAAGTGGCGACTCTGAACTGGTCGGTTCGAGAGGAAGTGGACGCCCGGAGATATCAGCTGCTTTTGGCTTTGGCCACTGAGAAGGCCAAAAAGGCCTGGGAAATCTGGACTTTCAGAGAGTTTCTGATGGAAAATATGGATTTGGACCAACTTTCGTTCTTTCTGCATTGCAGACATCTCTTGTTTCGAGGGCCTCAGCTGCAGTCTAACGAAGGGAAGTACGCAGTTGTGCACTACGTGCCTTTAACTCACGCCAATTCACTCATAGACACGCTAATGTCGAAACTGCCCCACACTGACCGAAGCATAGTGAAATCCCTTCTCCTGGACAAGGCAAGAAGTAAGAGCGGAGTTTTACACATCGACGCCTCCTACGTCCTACGAGTGTTCCTGATGTACTACGAAAGAGAAAGAAGCAACAAATGCAGGCAAATTGAGGAGCTGTTTCAACAGGCTCCTAAGGAGGAACTGCCTGACCAAGGGCTTTTCCTGTCCTTCTTTGCCTTCCGTCAAATTCTGCTCAACCTGAACTCAGACTTCACGGACTTGGACTTGGTGTATTTGTACAGACTGACCTGGGACCAGACGGGCTTGCTCACGCCTGCGAGTCTGTTTTCGGCGCTTTCCAGGTCTGGAGCACTCAGTCTGTGCCTGAGACTGGGAGGACTGTGGCCGCTGCCCGTGCTAAACGCCTACAACGACTTGGACGTGGGTGTGAATCCACTCAATGACATATATGCAAATGTGGTGAGTGACTGGAAACTAATGTCCAAACGCCTCGAACTGCTGAAGGACTCAGTAACTCGCATGGGGCTCCTAGGCCTGGCAGGGACAATTGCCAAATGTGAGTTAGTGCTAAGGCGGAAAGGTCAGGTGAAGATGGAGGAAACAGGCGGCAGACATCTGGGAGAAATGTATGCACGTCTTTGGGCGACTCTGAGCCAAGCAGGTGTAGTGCAACTGGAAGTCCTAGGGATAGAGTGGCGACAGAGGGACGAACACAGGTACTCGGACTACCTGTCCTCAGCCTGCAGTGACTTGAAGCAGAGCTGTCTCTCCTTCCACACCGCTTCCCACCACCTCAAAGTCTCACTCTTCACACTCAAGTTCGCTGTCAACCAAATTCAGCGGATCTGGCTCATTCTCCACCCTCGCAAGCCTACGAAGCGACACATCCGAGCTAACTAAGTGCTGGGACTTACTAGGGAAGGGGAGTATGGACGCTAATGACGGTAGATAGTGGGTCGCAGAGGTGGAAAGCAGCGGGGGTTTCTGGGCAAAGCTGAGAGTAGAAGTTAACAGTGGTCTGGGCTGCGAGTGAGTAAGTGCCCTCAGTCCAGCACTTCTCCTTCTCTCCAATAGGCAGGCCACTGGCATCCAGGAACTGCACGAATAGTCCCTCTATCGCGTACTCCTTCCTATTCTCCACCTGCATGATCAAATAGCCCTGCTCCACCGCCACACTGGCAATATTCACCTTAATACGCTCTTTCTGCGTCCTTTGCTCTGCACTTTGGACCTGCCCCTTCATCTTTTCCACGCCTTTTCTCAACTCTTCGATGCCAGTCCTAAATTGGTCGCCCTCCGCCCTGCCTTTGGCCTCCCTTTCCCGCAGTATGAGTCTGATTTCCTCCACAACTCCCTGCTGGTAGCTCTGGTGGTCCTGGATTTTCCTCAAATATTCGTTGATTTGCTCAGTTTCCTTCTTCTGGAAGCCGCTCACGCCAGCAATGCCGCTGTTTACAGCGCCTTCCAAGTTGGCGACGCGAGAAGAAAGCTCTTTTTCCAGCTTTTCGAAGCGCTCTCTGAGCACAGTGTCGATGTACTGCTCCAAAGAGGCCTGCAGGGCCGGCGCTTCTACCTGCAAAGCCAGGGGAATGGTGTCAGGGAGCTGGGTTCTCAGCTGTTGGCCGAGAGTCTGAAGCTGCATTTTTGCTGCCTCCATTCTATTTTTGCTGGGCGAGATTAGCCTAGTCGTCCTTCCGAGGCTCAGGGAAGTGCAGGCCTTTGGCGGCCAGCTGTCCCATGAAGTCCTCATAGAGGTAGGGGATATTGTTCTTCGTGATTCTGCGGATTTCGTCACCATGCGGACTGGACTGCGAGAAGATCTCGTCGAAGTAGCGGGAAGGCACTCGCTTCTGGTCAGTCCAGTGGTGGAAGAGCACGTAGAAGAATGTGCCCATGATCATTTGCTCCCTGCGCCCTCCAATGCGCCGGTTCATCGCTGGCCCCATGATCAGCCAGGACGCGTAGTAGGACATACCCACCATTGGCACCTGCAGCATAGTCCTGCCGTACAGGTACACTTCGGTTTGGTTCTTCAGACGGATCATCTCGTACTTCGTGAGTTGGTCGTCGTTGATGACCTGCATCCATTCTTGGAAGTCGTAGTAGCTGATGCGCAGGTAGGGCTTGCGTGAGTTGGGCGCCGCTGCAAGGGGGTGCAGCTCGGACATTTTTTACATATGTGGCTGCCATGCAAACTCTCCCGACTCACCCACGTAGGACCCAAACCTTAGACCTATCTGATTCCCAAACTACCCCGTACACCTTTCCTGCCAAGTCTATTGGTCTCCCCACAGCCTGGCTGAATACAAGCGAAAGCAGCTCGCTCCATAGCGATTTCGACTGAGCAGAGTCCTGAGTGTGAAAAAGCAATGCAGGAGAAATGTAACTGGCGTGGAGAAGACGCTGGGACTGCGGTATCTCTGCTAGAGTAATTATTGAGTAGCGCAGTACAGTGCGCAGGCATAGATATACTATTCACGTTAGTTCCCTTCCTTCTTCCTCTTCAGCCTCACCATGCCTGCATCAAAGGTCGCAAAGATCTGGTCCTCATCTCCCTCCTCCAACGACTTGATAGTGCTGAGTCTGCCCAGTTCTGGCTTGGTCTTCGCGAAAGCTCTGGGCAGTACACTTTGCGGCTGCGAATTCGACCTCTGCGGCAGCTTCTCAGGCGACTCTCTCCGGGCTCTGCGGACTGCGGGCTTGATGCTCTGCCGCTCCATTTCCATGAACTCTTCCAGTGAGTTGCGCTGAGGCTTCTTGGGATCTTTCACTCCGTCCCAGCACTTCACCTTTGTCTTCACTCCGGCCCAATTCACTTTCTGCATTGCGATTTTCTGCGTTTTGCGCTTCAGAAAAGGTTTCGCCACGAATTTGGGCAGGTCAGGCACTGGCCTAGACATCCATTGTCCCTTGGGAGTGGAGGACACGGTTTCCATACTGACACTGGGCGAGTGCATGCGAAAGGCAGAGTCAGCCACTCTGTTGGGAGAGTGGGAAAGAGCGGCTACAGCGGGCTTTGTCACTCTGGTGCGGCGAGAACGAGACTCGAGAATGCGGGGACGCATCCACTTGCCACTGTGGTACTCTGCCTGGAAGGTCTGGCGGAACTCAGTGAGGAGGAAGGGACGGTCTGAGGGGGAGGAAGTACGCAGGCGCTGGCAAATATCCTGCAAAGGCCAGGCTCGCAGCACTTTCCTGGTTTTCCACCCCTTGACCCAGGCCGCCAGCAGCCGTTTGCACTCTTCCTCCACCCTCTTCAGTGCCCTCTCCCTTTGCAGCTCCCCTTTTCGCCTCACCCGCTCCCTATACGCCCGCCAGCTCCTCTGTATCGTCACTGCACAGGTCTCCCTGTACCTCTCCCAAATCAACGCTCGCAGTTCCTTCTGCCGCTCACAAGCCACTTTCATACCCTGCACAAGTCGCTGCAGGCCTAGTTGCACTCCCCAGCGGCGGAACCTTCTCTGAAATCTATATCTCCGCAGAAGCGCTCCGAGACTTCGTAGCAGCTGAGTGCGTCGCCACCACCTTTGAATACGCTCAGCGGACTTCTTGCGAATCTGGAAAGCGGCTTCACGGGCGAGGGCGAGTTCTTTGGCCTTTTGTAAGTCTTCCCGTCGAGGAGGGACAATAGGCTCCTTGTGGACGGGTAAGAAAATAGGCTCTTTGCGGGTGAGGACGGGGACTGGAGCAGGCTTGGGAGGAGTGACTGGGGAAAGCGTCTGTAGAAAGGCATCGAAAGACAGGAGTTCGGAAGGCTGGACAGGGGCAGGGCGCACAGGCTTGAAAACTGCAGGCCAGAGACTGCTGGGTCTCTGGAACTTGGCTGTGGGCGGCACCGTCCTTGCTGTGGGCGCGCCCAGGTCGTCTTCGTCTGTGAGTGCGAAGTCCTCTTCCTCTAAGTCAGGCTCGGGGACAGGCTGCACACTGGCCATGGTCCTGGCCGGTCTCATTATAGCGCTAAATGACTGATACTCTGATCTGCGAGGAGTGCAACACTGGCAACCTGCCCACTGTCCCAGAGGAAGGCAAGGTGGAGGAAGAGGTGTGCGGGTACTGTAATGAAGCTCCTGCGGAAGCACTCGTAGATGGCCGTCCTTCCTGTGTGGGGTGCAAGACCAACCGCAAGAACAGGTCTCCGGTGCCCTCTCTACTGTCGGAGCAGCGTAACTTCGAAGGCAGTCAAGGCTCGCGGGGAGACGATGACAGCATCAACAAGACACCCCCCGAAATCCGAGCCAAGGAAAGAGCCCCCAGAACCTTGGTCCCAAGCATGCAGCTAGGCACACTGGAGAAGTCCGCTGGCAAGCCTCCCAAGCCCAGTGGCTTTGAAGAAGCCAGCCGCACTCCCTTGTCTGCTCGCAGCTACAGCCGCAATGACACCTCTCCGCCCTCCTTCCCGGAAGGCCCTGTGCCTTTGGAGCAGTTCAAAGCCAAGCGCTTCCTCAATAACTACCTCAGCGGACGTATCGAAGCCTCTGACATTCTCTACAATACTATGAATGATGGACAGACTGCGACTGCCTTCCACGCCAAGTTGGACAATCGAGGCGGGTTTATGGTCATAATTGACCTAATCCTAGGCTTCAAAATCGGCGCATACACCGTCAAAGGGCTGCGCACCAACACCAGAGAAGTGCCGGACAGCCAGAGCGGTGGCGTAGTGCTGCGTGACGGCTCCTTCGACCTAGTGCCCTGGCAGGACGGCGTAGTGCTGTACGAAAAGGAAGGAATCCGCTTCAACCGCAGCAGTGCGCTGTACCTCAACTTCGATGACTTGAAGCGCTCCCAGTGCTCCTACCTGCCTGACCCCGACCTCAAGCTGTGGACTTCCAAGATAGAGGAAATCACAGTCTATCGCCTCTAGTAAGACAGTTGGGCTTAGCCATTAACGGTAATATATGGCGTACTATCGCTCCAACTACTCCAAAGCCAACAAGCCGAAGGCGAAAACTCCCTACGTCCCAGGCCAGCCCGCCAAAAGGCCCTACCAATCCTATCAGAAAGGCGGGAAAGAGCCCAACGGCCCTACTTACACTCCCACAAAGACAGTCCCGCCAGCCCCCCAGCGCACTCCCCCGCAGCCCCCTGTCCGTCCCAAGCCCAAACTCCCCGACATAGTGGTTTCCAAGGAAAAAGACCAGTTAATCCGCTCGCTCCAAGTCCGCTGGTGGTACGTGATTCCAGACTGGCCTGACCCTGACACTGACTACGCAGCTGCAGTGCACTCTATTCCTCTGGTGGATAAGGAGTGGGAGAGGGTGAAGCCTGTGACAGGGTTTTCAGGCCTGTTTCAGGACCAGAGAGGCACGATTTACGACCTGCGGGACCAGTCCACCTGCCCGACTTACCGGAATTTGGCGGAAAAGACGGAGTCGGAGCTGGAAATGCTGCTGCTTGCAGCGCTACAGAACCAACTAGCGCAGCTCAGAGCGCAGCCCGGCTTTGATGCGGGCTTGGCTGAGAAGTTGGAGGAGCGAGTGGTGGCTATGCTCAATAAAGACGCAGGGGAGAAGATGGAGGTGGACACAGCTTAGGAGTGGATTAGTACTGCTATTGTTCATTTCTGTGTTCTGTTCATACTAAATGCTCGCAAACAGTGCCCCACCCAACCCGCGGCTTTGCAGGCGTCCGCAAACTGCTCAGCCGCACAAGTCCCCTCTCCCAGTTGTTACAGGCATATCCGTCTCTGAAGCCTTCGCTGCGCCACCCACCACCTGCTCACTGTCCCTAGCCCACCTCCCTCGCTTCCAGCACTCGAGAGCACTGCGGCGCATGAGACTAAGAAGCAGAGGCGAAGCCCAGGAAACGTCGCTAATCGTCAGACCAGGCCGAGGAAAACAGGATGAAGCTGGTAGTGAGAAACGGAGATCTAAAGGAACTGAAGACGTAGAAGCGAAGAAATCAGCTTTTCTGACTGGAATAAGCCTGGGAGACACACACTCCCCGCCCTCCCCCCACTTCAGCCTGCGCAGAGTGAAAACTCTCGCCTCTATGCTGCCTTTGAAAGGAAGGACAGGGAAGGACAGGGACCAGTGGACTTGCACTTGGAGTAACGAAGTGATCAGGAGCTGTCAGACCTTGGACTTTCGCAGGGTAGTGCCTTGCAGCAAGCGTGCGTTTCTGCGGCTAGGTCTAGGCCCAAAGTAGTGTGCAAGTCAGTAATAATGAGGCGTGTGCACCGCCACCCTCTCAGCTTGGACTCCATCTGCTGCGCGGACCATGTCTACGAACTGTGCAGTTACTTCCAAAAGCACGCCAGAGACGAGGAAGTCATTTTCGCACTACTGAGTCTATCAGAGTTGTTGGAGGCCAACTACCTCGGGGACCTGACTCCGCAGACTCAGAATCGGAAGCGGGCTTTGATAGCACTGGCGAATGAGTTTTCTCTGTACTGTGGCAATTCGGACTCGCTGGATGTAGCTGCGAACCTGCTCAGTGTGGCGGAAACGCTGCTCAGCGGACTGCAGTCTGATGAAGAAGCGGAGGGCTTGCACGTCACCACTCTCCTCAACCTTGCCTTTCTGTGCTGCAAGGAAGGCAACCTGCCCAAGGCTTTGGAAGCCCTCGAGGAGGCAGACAAATCCGATCAAAAGCGGAAAGATGCAATTAGCCACGCAACTGTGAAGATCAGTCTGTCGTCTGTGCTGATTCAGATGGAGAACTACGAGGAAGGACATGCGCAGGCGCAGGCAGCCTTTCGACTGCTGGAGGAGGAGCAACAGCGGACACATGACTTCGCTTCGCAGAAACTGAGAGGACTCATGCTCGCTGCCAAGCTCAGTCTGACGTCTGCATCTGAGCGTCTATACGAAGGCAAGCCCAGTAACCAACTCTACGAACTGAAGACCAGCTTAATTGAGTGTGTGGAGGCCAGAACGCAAGAAAAGATGAAGGAGTACGACGGCTCGCCAATTCAAGCCATCACCAGAAGGTCCGGCCGCAAGGTGACCACCGCCTCCACCATGGCCGAGGACTTTCGCTCCTTCTGTGAGCGGGTGCAGGGCTGGGAGGTGGAAAAGCCCATTGACAACCCTTCCTTCCTCAAAGAAGAACGAGAAACGCCCAAAACGAGGAAGAAATCGCTGCCCACACGCAGTCCTCTGCACAAAGAGCCCTACAGACCCCTACCAAGGATGCCCAATGCCTCCCTTCCTCAGATCCCGCTCCGCTCTTCTGCCTACAAGCACACTCACATCACTGTATTTCGCAGTGCACAGACTCCCACAGACTACCGCAAGCTCCTGCTCAGCTGCTTGGCAGACCGCAGTGAGTGCATCCGCGTCCAGCGAGTAGTGAACGAAGCGAGTTATGTGATACAGTGGACTGCAAGCAAGGCGCAGTCCACGTTCTCAGCCACTACCAGCCAGGGCGCAAGTCCTCCCGAAGAGACACTCAGTACAGAGGAACTAGCGCAGTTGCTGGCCTTTCTGTATGTGGAGGAAGTGACGCCGAAGTATGTGAAGGCGGGACTGGTGCTGTCGCTGTCGGATTTCGCTCAGTTCTGCCTGTTCCCCTTTCTGAGAGTGGCGGCGCCTGGGCAGAAGGCGAGCAAGCGGTTGGAGTTTTGGAGCTATGCGCCTGGACTGCTGCCCAACGCCCCGACTCGCCTTTTCCTGGGAAAGAAGCACCGCTTGGCAATTTACCAACTCAGTGAGTTGACCCTACGAGTCGTCCTCAGTGAAGTGTGCAACTCCCCGAAGTCCGAAAACAGCGTGGCTTTCGAAGTGCAACTCGACGCTGACTTGAAGAGCAAGTGGGGAGTGGAGAGTGCGGGGGAGCTGAGAGAGGTGAAGCAGGACTTCTTGCAGTTGCTGGAGCCTGCTTTTGAGGAAATTGCGCGGATGCTGAAGACAGGGCAGAGTTTCCTTTTGGTGAGAGTGGTAGTTTCTGCGGACAGTCCTCTCTTGCTGCATTTCCTCTCAGACCACCCTGCTGCCCGCACTCTCCACATCCACACAGTCACCGCCCTGTCTCCGCACTCCAACAACCTCACAGTCCTGCCCTACTCACTACTTCTGTCCAAGTTCGGCTTGCTGCCCGCCCACATGCCTCCCCAAATCAAGGAACTAGTTTCTGGCTTCGTCCTGGACTCGGTCCTTATGGAGTCGATCATTGACTCCAGTGAAATGCTAATTCGCCTAGCCCCTATTGTGGAAATCAGTGGTTGGAGGACTCTTCTCCCCTTCGGCGAGCAGCTAGTGCCTGTGACTTTCGCACTGATTGGAGTGAAGGCCAGGATTATTGGAGTGCGCGCAGTGGCTTGGGACGTGAAGAAAACCCTGGAAAGCGGAGTGCTGTGGTACTTGGACAGCAGGAACTACAGAACTACGCTGGAGGCCAGTGGGACGAGTCAGGGCCGCAAGAAGAAGAAGCTGGAGAAGGCGGACCACCTTTCCGAAATGGCGGCCAAGGAGACGTCGTTGATAGCGTTGCTGGAGGAAAGACTGGGGTGGGAAGCCCTCGCACAGGCTTTGACGCTGGGACAGGGTCCCTCTCCCCACTTGCAGATCCTCTCCCCAGTTGGCGCACTGCTCTCCATCGCCCGCCTCGAAACCTACATTCGTCCCATCTAAGTTTTTACTATTACATCACTTCCGTACACTCTTTGTAAACAGCTTGCCGCTAAGCCTTGACGGCCTGGGAGAATCTAGTAGCACGTCTTCAAGCGTTTTTCCAGAAAGTCGGGGAGTCAGGGCGAACTTCTTGTGGCTTTTGAAGGAGGCCAGGGTGGAGTCGCATTGGCCGATAAGGTCGTCCAGCCGCTTGGGAGCAGGCTTGAGAGCAGGGAGAATGGGGTGGGAGTGGGACAGCTTGCTGAGTGCTGGGTGTCGGTACTTGTTCAGGACCTCCACCTCTCTGTCTGTTTCAGGGGCCAGGCGGAGGTGGGTCTGGGAGAGACTGACAGGAGGCTTTTTCTTGGAAGCCACAAGGAAGTTGATGAAGCTGGCCTCACGCTCTCTGGCCAACTGCGCCCTTTCCAGCTTCATCGTCTTCAGGAACTCTTGCTGTTGTCGCTGAGACCACAGGTCTGACACGTGGAAGCCGAGGTTGAGTGGACAGTGCGAGCGAAACAACAGCAGCAAGCTGGGGTCAGCATGCGTTACACTGGTTTTGAAGCCGAAACTGTTGAGCTCGGCAATGCCCTTGTTGATCTTCTTGGAGTTCTGGAAAGGTGCGGGTAGGAGGTTTGCTTGTGTGCTGTGCTTAGGACTGACAGCTGAACTGTGCTTCTCTGAGTCCATTATTAATCGCCCATAGTCTCAGTGGGAAATTAGAGCTTGGGTCAGTACATAGGACTGGGTGGGAGAAACCTGTCTTGTACTATTGAGGGAGGTGCAGGGAACTGGGCAAAGGCACAGTGCATGACTAGGCATGTCTTCAATTAGGTTTTCTCTTCTACATGGACATTCTTCCCACTACTCAGGCCTTCCTTTCGCTGCAGTGTGTGCACAGCTGCTGTCTCCTGCTTCCGAGAGCCATTCGCCTTTCCCGCGTATAATGGATACCAGCCCAAAGAAGCGAACCCACGAAGAACCCGGTTTACTCAAAACCCCAGCAGTCTACTTCCCCGTGAACACATTAATGCTGAGGAAGGCAGGGTTGACTCCTGGAGAGGAGTTCTTGCTAGACGGACAGCAGGTTGAGCTAGTGAAAATCACCTGTCGGGTTCCTGAAATCCACGAAGGCAGTCAGCGCTTCGAATTCAAATTCGCTGACGAATTCGGCAGCTTCCAAGGACTACTTTACCGTCCAAGCACTGGCACGCCCCGCCCCCTGCGTCACTTCAACACCAGCACCTACCATTTCAGTGACTACGTGACAGTGGTAGGACACCTGCGCAAGTTCCAAGGCCTCGCCTGGCTGCTCGTCGACTGGCTGGAGGAAGTGCAGAGCTATGACGAGGTGTTGCAGCACAGAGCACAGGTGCTGTGGGCCTGGACACAGAGACGTGGGAAGCTGCGAGAGTCGTCTAAAAGTGGAGTTCTGAGAGAGAGGCCTCGAAGCTTGGAGAAGAAGGCTGTGCTTGACAAGGATGCTATCTTCCCGCCACTTAATTAACAGGCCTAGAGAGCGTTTAGCATTGAGTAGTAGATCAGTGAGAAAAGTGAACTCCTGCAGCGCTGCGTGACTTCCTCCTCATCCAGCTTCGTTTGGAGACAACCTGTACAGTAGATCCCAGCCGGAGCTTCCAAAGGCACCAAGTCACCCTCCACCAGGACTTTACTGCACGCTGAGCAGGTCTCCATACCAGCAGGAGTGCCAGTGAGTTGTCCCCCGGACCGAAGGTATCGGCTGCAGAGTCCTATGAACTGAGTGGGACGGAGACAGGAGGAACAGGCTTGGAAGCGACTGCAGCTGGGACTGTGAGTGCAAGCACTGCCTCGAGAACTGCATGCACGTAGTAGGTCCGCAAGCACAATGAAGTCAGGCCTCAGCGACTCAACTGTCTCCAGCATGAGAGCGAGGAGGGCCTGCAGCCAGTCTGCACATTTGAGACTGGAGAGGACGGCTGACAGTATTCCGGTGGAGGAGTTGAGTTCAGGGCGTTCCACGAGGCGGACCATGTTCAGCACAGTGAGTCCGAGGGAAAACACGTCAGACTTGTAAGGGTTGTGGAGCACTTGTTTTTGGTACATCAAGTAGGCCTCATGCAAGGCCGGACTCAGGTAGTTGGGAGTGCCACTGAGTGAAGTAAAGCGGTCCTCTTCTCTTAGCCGTCGTGACCAGCCGAAATCGGCCAATTTGAAGGTAGTGCCAGTGAGCAAGACATTCTGAGGCTTGATGTCTCTATGCGCAATTCCCATCGCCTGTGCCAAAGCCAGCACCTCCACCATGTCCACTACAAACTTCCCAATTTCCTCCTCCTTCCACGGCTTCACACTTTTGTTCCTCCTCTTGATTTCGTTGGACAGGTCTGAGTCCATGAGTTCCTCCTCCAGACATAACACCCAACTTCGCTCATCCTTAGGAAGTCTGACGTAGCGGTATATGCGAACCACGTTGGAGTGCTCGAGGATTTCTTGGTTTTCGGCCTCCCTCATAGCGACTTCATTGGTGTTCATGCAGAGCAGCAGCTTCAGCGCGACAGGCCGGGAGAGCTCTTGACTGTAGGCCCTGTACACAGCAGTGTTGCCTACTTTGTACAGCACCTGCCGGATCTCCAGTCTTTCCCTCGCCAACCAGCCACTGATCGGCTCTTCAGTCGGCTCAATCATTTATTATATAGAAAAGGGCAGGCCGTGTGAACAGCTTTACTAGCATGTGTAACATAAATGCGCCCAACACAGATCGGACTGGGACTTCCTACTCAGAAGACCCCAGCGCCCTATGCAGTGCAGAGCACCAATAGAGGCGACACGTTGGGACCTAACCGCCCGTCCTTCGCCCGAAAGGGCAGCTTTAGCAAGTGCGCTCGCTTTTCGCAGTACAAGGAGTGGGCGAGACGCACAGGACCTATAGGGCCGGGAGCGTATGCCCTGGGAGGCAGGCCGACTTCCAGCTGCAAAGTGCGCTTCACTCCCCCACCCAAGCAGGCAGGTGCGGGTCTCTACATGGTGGGGAGTCTGTTGGTGCATGATCCTGACTTCGACGGGTGCATGGTTCGCAGTGTTACGCACAAACATACTGCGAAGCCGAGGTTTCAGTCGCTGGCACTCACCAAGTCCTTTTTCCCACAGGAATCAGATCTGCCCAAGCTTCCCAGACCTCACTTGCGGCGAAGACTGAAAAGTCGCAGTACGACCCCAGCGAAGTCCACGGTATTCGCTTAGTCACACTTCTCTGGCTTCCCGGAATCTCCAATAATAATAGATGAGGACGAGGTTCCAGACGTCGGCCCAGACCTGCAGTGTGTGTCTGGGCCAGATTGAACTGCGAGGAGTGTTGGACTGCTGTGCGCACTCACTGTGCTTTAGCTGTGCGCAGGAATGGGCGATGGTATGCCTCACCTAGACCAAAAACACATGTCCTGTGTGCAAGCTGGCGTTCCTGTGCATCTCCAAGGTGCCTTTGAGGAAAGTCTACGGCCGAGAGCAAGAGCCCGAGGTGGTGTTTGTTCAGCCAGCACTTCGAGAGTTGGGCGAGGTGCAGGCCACTCTCGAGGCTGCGAGCGCACTGGTTGCCTCGGAGTTTCAGGTCCTGCGGCGCAGTCTGCAGGCCCGTGGCGTGCGCTTCTGCTAAAATAGCTAATATGCATCGCCATACCCACGTATCAATCCAAACTGCGAAGTTACTCACATGGCAGACGCAAACATCCATATCAGAAGTTCTATGCAGGAGCACTGAACTCACCAATGCATAGACTGACTTCCTCTCCAACTAGTACACTCAACAGTCAGCAGTTTGGCGTGAAGAAGTGAGGGGAAGTCAGAGTAGCAGACTTTTCCGAGAACTTAGAGAAATAACACTTAGCACTACAGCTCTAGTTCTCAGGCCCCAGTCCGCTGCCCTTGGTGCTAGCGGAGTAGCTGATGGAACGGGTGTTGAGTTTAGTGCCGGTGAAGAGCAGGGGTGGGAGGAGTTGGGAGGCGCCAGAGACGGTGAAGCTGCGTTCTTTGGTGAGGGCAGAGGGAGCGAGTGCAGAGTTCATGAGGAACACAGGGTGCGAGTCCTCTTCACTGCGGCAGGAGTCGGAGTGCGAGTTCAGACTCACGTCTGCGAAGTCCTCAAGCCCTCGCTCAGGACTGTGGTGCAGCGGCTCTCCTAGGGCGACCTCCACATCCGCAGACTCAAAGCGCACTGAGTTACAGCAGCCCATATGTTAATACAGAAAACTGAACACTGACTGGTTGAAAGGCCGCACGTCTGACAGTGTCTGCAGCAGTCGGAGGTAGGGAGGCACTGTCCGGAGCTCTTCGTCTTCAGCGGCTCCGGTCCAAGTGTTCACTGGCACGCCATTGGCTCGCTGGAAAGGGTAGCCAAACAGGGAGTTGTCAACCATCACCACGTCCTTGAGAGCGTAGGGGAGCACACGCAGGTCTTTTAGTAGCAGTGGGCCAATTTCCACACAGGAGCCGCGGTATAGGCGGTGCTGGATGTATTTCCCTTCAGGGTCCAAGAAGTTCAGTACTTGGTCCGCATATTCCGCTCGCGAGGCAGTGAAGACAGCCACTTCGAAACAGGCACTCACTTCACTCAGACACTCACGAGCATAGGGTCTGACTTTCACACCGATACTTCTGTCTTCTAGACGCACCACGAAGTCTGCAGTTTCTATCTCCACTCCCGCTCTCACCAGCGTCTCATCAAGATCGAAAACGGCAAGTTTGGAGTGTGTCGTTTTGCGACTTGTGGGCTTGGCTTTGGATAGCAGGACTGGGAGGTTGGGCACAGGACACTGGCTGAGCACGAAGGCCTCTGCAGCCAGTCGCTTCTGCTGTGTTTCAGAGATTTGGGTTAGCTTGGCACTCACAATTGCGGCCGTGGTTTGGCTCAGTCCCATGCTGAGCAGTCGAGACTGAGGGAGAGGGAGTTGAGGCACTTGGCGCTTGGCAAATGGGTCGCAGACCAAGTGCACCTTGGTCTGACCTTGCCTTTTTGGACTGGACTGAACCATTACTGTATATATTTATAACATCAGCGAGTAGCATGCCTGTTGATATTGAGTTTGCAGCCACCCCACTTCTTTTTTATCTAGTCTACATCTCGCTGTCTCATAGGCAATCCAGACAACTTCAGCCTGACTTAGTCACCAGCAGTGCCCAGAAGGCAGTGCGGTCAGTGAAATAATGGAAGTCAAATCCAAAAATCCAGACTATGGCCTAGATTCCTTCGCAGCCGCTGCCCTGCTATTCACAGGTCACGCTGGCCTTAAATACAACTTTCTTGGCTTTTTACTTATGTCCTTGTGGAACGTTGGAAACAAATCCTCAAAGCTCAGCTTTTTGGTGGAAGTAACACCCAGACTTTAATTCTGAAAGAGCAAACGCTGAAAGCCTCGAAGTCTTAGGACTCCGAGATATACGCTCAAGTGCGTGCTATTTACCTAATAGGGACATGTCAATTCGAGCAATTGCCTGTTCTCTGTAGGCTTCTCGTGGACAGTAGCCCTAGCTTGCACCTAGGTATAGTCCAACTTGCATATCACTGCAAAGTCGCGAAATCACCTTATTTTGGACGAGAGCCGAATTCCTAGTCCTCAAATAGAGCATTTGGGGTATTTCGAGTTCCTTTTCAATTGTCGGTGGCTCTAGATAGCGCAAACACACCTCTCCAAGTGGCACTTCGATAGACTTACTCAGCCATTATGGCGAACTACAATGGGCCCCTGGATGTTGCTCGTACTACTGGCCACTGGGTGGGCCTGCAGTCCTGAATGTCTCGCGAACTGCTCAGGTGATTGCTTGCTCAGTTGTGGCTGCAGCGCCGTAGAAGCCTGCGAAGTGTGCCAAAGCTCAGGACTTCCTTGTTCCCAGACATGTGGCCTGTCTGCACGACTACTGCCGAAGCCTAACTCTGTCACTCCAGGCCTCAACTCCCCAGCCTTCCCCGAGGACTTCGAACTGACCAAGGCAGAGCGCTGCAAAGCCACCTGTCAGACCTTCTGCGAAATCAGTGACAAGCCAGGCCACTGTCCTGGCATGTGCGAGCTGCTGTTCTGCTACCAAAGCATGGAGTCCCTGGCAGTGCAGCCCAGCAGCGGCTGGCCTCTGAAGTGTGTGCTGGCAGGGACGCTGCTAGCACTGGTAGGCCTGGCAGTGCATATGAAGCGCAGCTAGATTGGCTAGTTACTAGGCCTCCTTGGGGTCGCTCTCCTCCACGCCCGCCTCGTCCATGAGTTCATCTGCTTAGCAAGTACTGATGGAATGCTCGAGGTCGTCTATGCGAGCACCCATTTCGTCGATGCGGCCGATGATGGAGTCGGACATCTGCTGGAAGCGGTTCTGCATCTGCCCGAGCAGGTTCTGCACGAACACCGTGAGGTCCTGCGGCTGCGGTACTTCTTGTCCTTCTTTGTCCATAGATATTCAAATTACTTATGGCCGCATGTCACAGGGCTCTGTCAGGTCTCAACGCACAGAAGAGCATCTGAAGCCGCTGTTCATACGTCTGAACGGTGTGGCGCAGTGCGCTGGCTTCACTAGCCGCCGCCAATCGCACAGACACAAGTTCGCGCTGCAGACGACTGACAGTCTCACTCAAACTCCGCACCTGTGCACTTTTCTCCTGACTGGTCTGCGCTTCCATGGACTCCAAGACTTCGTAGTGAGAGGCAGCCACCGCCTCACACACCAGCACTAGGCCGCTCACTATGAACTCCAAAGCTGTAGCGTACTCCGGCTGCTGGCGTCCTAGCAATCGTTCCACCCCTGCAAACACTCGCAACAGTCGCTCCAAGCCTCGGTCAGCTGACCCTGGCTGCAGAAAGTTAAGCTTTGATTGTTCGAGCGAATCCACCAGTTCTTGAATCACTGTTTCCGCCTCCAGCGCATTAACTTCGCCCTCTGACTGAGGCATGCGGCTCTCCAGGGTTGTACTTCGCACATGCTGAGCCGCTCTTTCCTCAGCCAAGCTCTGCAGCACAAGTCTGCAGAGATGTGGACCAGAACCCTGGAAGTGAGCAGTGCAAGACCCTGCACTCACAGTCACTTGCACAGGCCTGCGAGGACGAGTGGAGGCTGGCAGCATTGGGTCGGGACTCAACTTGCGGGGAGGAGTGAGACTGGGCAGACGTGCAAATCCGTCAGTCTGCACTTCCACCTTCACATAGGCGCATAAGTCTTCTAGAGAGGGGGACTGGCAGGACTCGCACAGCTCTGCGTTCCGCACTTCTTGACTGCAGCCTAGACAGCGGGAAGGCTGGGGAATTCCTCGAAGCTCTATGACTTTCAGTCCGCTCTGCTTTTGGCCGCGACAGGTGCATCCGCAGTACTTGCAGCCGGCCGAACTGCTTGCATCTTCAGTGCTGAAAGCCTGGATTCCTTGCAAGACCATTCGACTGAGCGGTAATGCTCGCAGCAAATCAGTTACCCGCTTGAGCAGTCTCTCTCTACGAGCAGCAGGTGTTTGCACAACAGTCGAGCGAGTAAGCATGGAGAGGCTAGCCATGAGCACACGTTTCGTCCTGGCCGGAGTGAAGGTGGGACTATACATAGCAATATGGACAACTGTACTGTCTGCTGTGACACACACTCAAGAAGGGGGAGTTTAAGAATTGTACCCACTCCCTCCCTGCATGGAGAATTGAGATAGACCAATTGCTTAAGGCCCACTGCAAAACACTTCACAGAGGGAAGATCTGCAGGCTCTAACATCGCAGCTAGTCTCAGTGTCCTAGAATATGGCAGTGACCAATTTCAGATCAGTGTCACCCAACGCGAATCATATGTTGTGGCAGTCCCGTCTAACTCAGGAAAGCGCTGTGTACTCCAGTCCCCGCGCCAAGTCCGTCACTCCCGAGTTGCACGCCGCAGCCCGCAAGTTCCTGAGCAAGTCTCCGCTCGGCGGCTACCCAGGCTACCGCCCCAATTCCCAGATGCGACGCTTCCGCAAGCGCTACACAGGAGAGCTGCGGGCACTGAGAGACGCAGGCACAGTACGACCTTGTGAAGCGCGGCGCAGTGAGGAGCTGCCTACTTTTGTGGCGCAAGTGAGGGGCGAACTGCGGGCGGAACTGGTGAGGCTGCGTAGAGTGCGGTAGCTGTGGTTGGCATTAATATGGGCTACTGCTGCTGGCCAAGTCGTCTTCTGCTTTGGTGGTCGGTGTGCGCAGCTGTTCTCTGCACTCCGCTGGGTGGACTGATCGTGTGGTTGGGCGTGCGCCTAAAGAAGCAAGAACTGTTCGACGGGATCGACGGGAAGTACTGCCCGCTGGTGATAATAGCCTTCGGCGGTTGGCTTATTGTGGTGGGTCTGGTGGGTGTGGTGGCCCTGGCCAGGAAGACGAAGGTCGGAGCGGGTTTCTTCGGCTTTCTGCTCTTTGTCACAGCTTGCGTCCTCATAGCACTGGCAGGTGTGGGCCTGCACATTTCGCAAAACCTGTACCAGGCTTTGGACTCGCAGGAGGACTGCAAGGGCAACGACTACTTGGCGCAAGCCAATGATGCTACGCAGTTGGCCAATGCACAGCTCTGCTCGGCTGTCTGTCCTTGCAACATTACGCCTGATCTGTTCGGTGAGCAGCGCTTTACCAGTCTGTTTCAAGGATCTGCCACCAGCATCCAAGACTGCACACCTTGCGAAAGCGCAGCACTAGAAATGCAGAGTTACAAACAGCAAGCCGACTACTGTGACAATGGCGGCAACCCCAACGACTTCCAGAGCGCTTACTACGCTCAAGGCGAGCGCAGATACTTCCCACTGATTGCCATGTTGGAGAGAGAGTTCGACTGCGCAGGAGTATGCCAAGACGAGCCCTACTTCGCCTTCACAGACGTGAGTCGGGGTGTGCCTAAGAAGAACTGCCGAGAGGACTTTCGTGAGTGGGTTGGAGCGGAGCCGCTCCGGTACTGCGCAGTGATAGTTTCCGTCGGCTTCCTCCTTATCATCCATGTTCTGTGTCCCTGCTGTCTTACTTGTCAGGGATTCCCCAAGTCTAGCAAGGGGTACGACCACGCACCGACCAGCACGCAGGTTTAGATCTAAGCAAACTTCGTCTAGTTCTATGAGTCTGTGAACATGTGGGTTAGAGGAGCCGGAGAGAACAGATCTTTCTCAAAATGTGGAGAGACTACCTCTACATTACTATGCCTTGCGCAATGCAGTTCGATACTCCGTGACGAGGTGGTAGAGTGCTTCGTCCAGTGCGGATTGGCGGATGACCTCAGGGCACTGCAGATCGCGGAGGCGACCTGCCTCCAACACACCCTGCTTCTTACGTTTTTTGCGAAAGTCCCAGTTCCATTTGTACACTTGTCCCGGAGAAAGCCCTGTTTTGGCAGAAAGCTGGTCGATTTCCTCTCGCGTCCACACCCGTCTGGAGTCGAAGGCACCGAGCAGACACTCGACTTGGAAGCGAGTTTTCCTGCGCTTGCGGTGCAACTGCTTGTAGGGCTGTTCGGAGTGAGAAATGAGGATGTCAGTGTCGAAGTCTGGAGCTGAGAAGGAGTCGAAGTTGCCAGCGAAGCTGCCCAACGTGCACTTGTAGGGCTGGCCTGTCCGTGAAAGCATTACCATACGTAAAGTGCGACACCTGCCATTTCTCTTCCTAATCATGGAGGGCTTTTCATTATTTGAATCTCCCGCTATTCTTCAGGCCGCGCGAAACTGGCGTAGACGAAGGAGGCAGCCTCGCTTGGCCCCAAGCCCTCGAGGAAAGTCTGACAGCTGTAGGAGTAGTCGGCCTGGAACAGCAGTAGCAGGTGCTCCGGCCCTGCAGCCAGACTCGCCACCTTCTGCTCTGCCTTCGGGGCCACCACCACAGGAGTCGGAGCCTCTAGAAACGGCTGTGACCCGAACTGTCCAGAGGAGTTGCTGCCCCAGCCGTAGATCTCTCCACTGGACATCAGCACAGCCGTGTAGGCCCTGCCCGCCGCTATCTTCTCAGGCACTCCCTGTAGACCCTCCACTCGCATCGGCTCTCTGTGGGTATTGTCCGCATCTGAGTAAAAGTACCCCAGTTGGCCGCGGCTATTGCAGCCCCAAGTGTAGACGGCCGAGCTGTCAACATGGCCCTGTCGACAGAGCGCCACGCTGTGGTCCTCACCACAAGTGACACTAACTGCAGGCATGGGCAAAGCGACTTGCTGTGCAGTTCGAAGAACGTCTAGTTTGTTGTTGAAAGCGTAGTACTGGTTGCCCCACCCGAAGACATCTCCTTCTTGTGTAGTAGCCAGGCAATGACACAGGCCGGCAGAGATGTGAAGGAAGCGTCTGCCCTCCGCGCCTATGATCGGCATAGGGCGAGAAGATGACCCCAAAGCGCCTTGTCCCAGCGCACCCCACTTCCCACAGCCAAAGGTGAGCACTCGGCCTGAGACTGTCAACACAGCTGAGAAGTCGCCTCCACAGGCCACTTCGTCTGCCAACTCATCATTCAGACCCATCACTTGGCGGGGAGTCAGCTGACATCGAGGTGTGGACCGCACTTCGTACCCCAGCTGTCCTTCGTTGCCTTGTCCCCAGGAGAAGAGTTGGCCTGTTTCGGTCACTACCAAGGAGTGTGCACCTCCTGCAGCGACACGCACTACCACAGTCTTCACTAGTGGGACTTTGCAAGGTACAGTGACTATGCGACTTCCTTGAGTACCGTGGCCTAATTGGCCTGCTGCATTGCTGCCCCAGGAATACACTTGTCCGTCAGCTAGTACTGCCAGACTGTGGGCTGAGCCAGCAGCCACAGTGACCACGCAGCCCGAAGACCCAAAAGGTCGGCGACCTGTCTCCCCACTCGGACAGTTGCCGAACACCCGCAGATAGTGCAGCTGCGCTCTCCGAATCGCACTGGGACTCACCAACTTGTCGAACTTCGAAAAGGCCTCGTCCTGAGAACTACTGGCACCCATTACAGTTAGCTACACAGAAAGACGACTGGGGATCATCAGTTGGCGGGGTTGAGTGCGGTCCTCACTTTCTCCCTCCTGGGCTGTGCCTGTGTTGTTTGGTGCTGGCTTTTCCTCCTCTTCGGCCAGCACGTGACTGGGGGGTTTGGGCGCTTCTGCGAGTTCTGAGAAGTTGATCATTTGCAGTAGGTTGTTCTGAGCCTTGCGCTGGTTTTTGATGAAGATCACGAGTCTCAGATACTGCACCAACGAGCGAAAGATGAGCAGCACTTCGCCAGAGAGTCCCTCGAGGAACAGCACCATATCAGCGGCTGCCAAACCCAGATCCACGACGCAGGCCACTGTCACTGCTACATCGAACAGGTTCGCCAGTGAAGTACAGAAGACTGCAGGGCCCTGCAAGCCCATGCGCCACCCTACTTCCAGTACCACCATGCCTGATAGCACTAACTCCACTGCCAGGAACCACAGGTCGTCGGGGAAACTTCCGAACTGCAGCAGTGTCCAGACAATGCAGGCCAGGTTCAGCAGCAGCAGTAGAACGTAGAAAGCACGGCAGTAAGCAGAGAAGTACAGTCGACTCATCCACAGACGTCCACGACTCAGCTGCATGCTTAGCAGCTTGCTGGAGGACACCACTTCGGAGGAGGCGAAGAGACTGGGCTGTGGCTTCATTATGGCGCGAGCACTGCGAGTGGTGGCTGAGGATAGCTATGTGACAGTCCCTGTGCGCAGCTCTAGCACTGCGGAGGAAGTGTTGAAGCAGGCGGCTGCGAAGCTACAGCTCCAAGGCGACTGCACTCTCTTTCTGAGAGTCAAGGCTTGCGAAGGGCCATTGAAGGAGCGGCGTCTGGCTGGCTTCGAGGTCATTTTGAGTGTGCTGGGTCCTAACCCTGAGGCTGTGGAGGTGCTGCTCAAGCCACAAGTGCCGGCTGTGCCTTTTGAAGACCCGAGTCTGGTGGAGGTGGCTCACATCGGGAACGCTATTCGCGAAGGTACGTTGAAAGTGCACGGTAAGGCAGCCTGGAAAGACAAGTACTGCTTGCTGGATGCTCAGTGCATATACTTCGCTAAGTCGCAGAAGGCCCTAGTACGTGAATTCACACGAATCAAGTTGGACTCCTCCAAGGTGCGGGCGGGGGATGAGCTGCGCAACGGTAAAAACAGCTTTGAACTAGTGACTCCACACAAAACCTACGTACTGCGAGGCAACAACACAGAAGACAGAGCCAAGTGGATGCAGAGCATTTCCAAGCAAGCCAGTGCCTACCTGGAAAAGAAGGCTTTTTCCTCACTCAATGACGACGTACGCGAGGCAGAAGTGCGCCGGGCTGACACTGAAGCTCGCATTCTCTCTTTGCCGCCTGAGTGTTTGCATGTGACTGAGTGCGTGTGAGTGCCACACAGAGACCTGCTCGCGGCCTTTCTTCCCCAACACCTGCGCTTTCTGCTCGCTGACTTACGTCGTTTACGTGAAAACCCCAGAGCCTCAGTTCAACTGGACAGTTCGACAGTGCTAGAGCCTCGCTGTGCAGCGGCAGTGAGAGCACTCGAGCATGCACGTGCTGGCGAGAACTCCCGGGCCGTCCAAATGAAGCAGCGACAACTAGTGGAGGCAGCACTGCTTCAAGTCGCAGAGGTGGCGTTCGAGCTAACTCCTCACAACAACGAGCAGTTGCAAGCGGAGTTGCTGGCTGTGCCCGGACTTCACCTGCTAGCTGCTGTGAGGCGCAATCACCAGCGCTGTTTGGAGGCGCTGCGCCTTGCTGTGGACTAATAAGGCCTGAGAATTGTTAAGAGCACGTCAGCTAGCTACCACTGTTCCAGGCAGCGTTTAGACCGATTAGGTCGTTCACTAGTGCCCGTTCGAAGCCTTTGGTGACCTTGAGCACGTAAGCCAGGAACACCGCCAAGAAGAGATCAAGCAGCGGGAGTCCACAGAGCAGCAGCAGGTGTGTGTAGTCCCAGCCCTCACGAGCCGCACACACTTGGTGCAACGCCGCTTCTCTGCAGGACACACGGGCGAGTGTGGCAAGGAAGGCATGCGTTTGATACAGCAGGAGACTGCACAGCAGTACTGTGCTGAAGAGACGCACACACCAAGCGAAGTGAGAAGCTTTCTTGATCTTTCGCTTCTTCCCTATGCGCATCCCCGTGCTGCCTAGCAGTGCTTGCGACACTAGGAGGGCCAGAGCCAGCAGGAACCAGTTCAGTGTGAAGAAAGTGAGTGCCACGGCTGCAGGCCAGGCCGGACTCGCCACCAGCAGTAGACAGCTGCAGCTCTTCACCCGGTTGCCCAGCTTCTTCACTGCCATGCCGTCTTCGTGGAGGGCGTCAAAGAGAAGGAGGGGGGAATCTCGAGTGGATCTGCGCTTCACTGGCCTTTCGAAGGTTGACAGTAGAGGCGCGGTGGCCAAACTGGAGAGGGACAAGCGACTGGACATCGACAGACACTTCTTGCGACCCAGACCTTCTGTGGCGAAGGACATCTTTGCAGGCGGAAGCACTATCGACACTGGGCAAAGTCTGCGGGTGGAGACATTTCCACAAATGTCTGTACGTAACCGTTCAACCGAGAACGAGAATTGAAGGCTAGCAACCCAATAGAGTGATTCAGTATAGCACTCCAAGGAAATAAAAGGACTTCGATTTGGGGTATAGGCCCTTACTGCTGAGGAGAGTGCTCTAATGTGATTTAGATAAGTCTTGAGTTTCTGCACTGACATAATTTCCTACTTGTATATAGTTTCTTCCTTACCGTAGTCCCTCCACTGTCCCCAATTGAGCGGAGTTGCAGCGGAAGCGGTGGTTTGTCTTTTGGCTTATTAGCTACTGGGCACCCTGCAAGTTTTGAGGTTTAGCAGGGGCTTGCAATCTATTTTGAAGCAACTGGGTAGATCAAATTGTGTCAACAAAAAGGATAACCTTGACAACGGTCTAAATTAGCATTCTTAAACCACTCCTATCCAGAATTCCTGGTTGTTAAGTGGTGTTAGGACCCAGCATTTAGGTCACTGAAGAGACAACTGTTTGAATAAGTAGCAAGCACATATAAATGTAGCTACTACGAGCAGGATTCAGCCAGTTGCAAGAGCTTGAGGGCTGGCAGCACTCGTAATCCACGCCTTCCAAGTAGAGCAACGGACTATGTCCTGCCAACTCAACACACCGCCTTAACTCATCTACTATGAAGGCAGCAAGTTGCACGATAGTGAAAGAAATAAATCCCAGCAGGGACCGCATTGGAACTTTGGGAGTGAACTGAGACTTGAGGATAGGGTTCACACAGACTCAAGTTCCAGTGTCATCTGCCTTTTCTCTCTACTTCACTGAAACATGTGGCAAATCGCCGTTCTGTCATTCAGGAATCATATCTAAGCTGTGAGTGGTAGGCACTATTGGCTGCCTCATTTCTGACCGCTCGCCCTTGCAGACTCACGTGGCCTGTCGGTGTGGAGCTTTCTTGCTTCTGCGTGCTTTGGAGGCTTCACGCTGGACAATTACTGGAGCATCCACCCACACTACATTTTGCCATCTACCCAAACTCCATCGGAGTGGTACTTGCATTTTGTGAGACTGCCTTGAGGTGATAATGAGATAGACTTTCTTAAAAGCTTCCCTTGCATCCACATGGCCAAATAT
>Ga0247837_1002797_pt1 | contig 31975 bp, 18 predicted proteins | sample LaCtaG_2_FD_187115 | JGI IMG/M metagenome (GOLD analysis project Ga0247837, IMG submission 187115) | Freshwater microbial communities from meromictic Lake La Cruz, Castile-La Mancha, Spain - LaCruzMarch2015_14.5m | ecosystem: Environmental > Aquatic > Freshwater > Lake | place: Spain: Castile-La...
CAAAGCACAGCCAGAAGCAGTCCACAGGCCCAGAGAACCGCCTAGAGAAGCTCCCCGGCAGTACCGGGAGGCCAAGGCTGTGGAGCCTGACTTCTTTCCATTGCCTGCACCGAGATACGACCCTTTGCCTGCGCCGAGATATGACCCTCCTAAGCCCAAACCCACCCCCAATCTCTACGTCCCGCCCAATGAACGGGCGGGGTATGTGCCTCCTTCGGCCCCAAAGCCCGCCCCTGACCTCAATGCCAAGAAAATCTACTTGGAGCAAAAGCGTCGTGAGGCGGAAATAGAAGAAGCGAAGAACCGCAAGAAGGAAGCAGTGGACCAGCGCAGGGATGAACTCAAGCAAAAGCGGGCGGAAGAGAGGAAAAAGATGAGAGAAGATATCATGAAGAAGGCAAGGCAGAAGCGGTCAGGCGGGGCTGCGCAGTGGCTCGCTCCAGTTGCGCCCGAAGCACCTGCACGCCACTCTTTAGAAACAGACGAACTTGAGGAGGTTGTGCCTGAGCAGAGGCAGGAAAGGGAAGAAGGGGTCGCAGCGCAAGAGCCTATTGAGGAGATGGAGCCTAGGGATGATGTAGAGGAAGAGGAGGACTCGGACATATTTGCGCATGCCAGCAGTGATGAAGATGACGAGCCTCCTCCAGTCCTTGAAGAGCCTCAGACGGACCTAGAGCAGCCCTCTGCGCTTGAAATCCCTTCATTCTTAGAAGAGTCCAAAGAGATGGACTCTCCACCCAAAACCAAAGAAGAGCGAAGTCGCATGATCGACGACATCCGCAAACGCAAGAAAGACCTACGCGACTCCAAGCGTCGCGGAGAAGTCTTAATTGACTGGGGCGGAGGAAACATCGAAGAGACCAAAGCCGCAGGCGACCGTCAAGCCGTCTTATACGAAATGCAGGAGTTCCTGCTTGCGGACGAAGAAGGTGATGAAGCGCCTACTGAGCCGTTGGTGCCTCAGGACGTTGTGGATGAGGAGGATAGAGAGGACGACATCATTGAGTCGAACACCAGTATGTTCCAGCCTGCGCCTGCTCCGCCGGAAACGCTGCCTTTGGTGGAGCCCAGAGAGGAAGGGTCGCGCTTCAACACGCTGGAGAGCATCAGAGAGTACCTAGAGACCAAACTAGGTGTGGAGATGGTGGTGGCCGTGCACAGAGTGGTGAGTGAAGTGGGGATGTCTGGAGACGACCAGCAAGACCTGGCCCTCATTCACGCGCAGCTGAATGGTCTGGTGTCTCTCGAGACCCTGCAGCGCCATCTCTTCTTCTTCCAAACGATGGCTATAATCGAGAGCACCACTTTCTGATATTATGTTTCCTTCTAAGCGCAACATGGACTTTGCACCAGGGTACTTGAGTCCGTACAAGCAGGACTTGAAGGCTGAGTACTACTCGCCGCCCAGCTTCCAGTTCTCGCAGCCTGACTTCGTCCCCACCTTCAGACCCAGCGCCTACGGGGAGGACTACGTCCCCGCTCAGGACGATTTCCCGGCCCTGCCATCCGCTTACCTGCAAACTCGGCTGCCTGAGCCGCAGATGTTCAACCCCAGTTCCAACGAGTTTGTGCCTGGTGCCTTTGCTAAGGACTTCGACTTCCTCTCAGAAGTCAGTCCTCCTCGAGGCTTTTCCACTCGAACAGCCAGCGAAGAGGAGGAAAAGGACCGAAAGAAGCAAGGTCTCCAAGGACTTTTCGCCCTGAGAAAAGGCACAGATCCAGACATGACAGCTCTGGCAGTCGGCAAAGACCTGTCAGCCCTGCGAAATCGAGACACTTCGGCCTCCAACTTCCTTTCGCCCTTCAGTGACAAGCCTCGGAGTCCATCAGAACGGCCTGAGTTCTCACTGCCTCGCAGCTACTTCGTAGGCAAGCCGATCCTGAAAGCCTCCCACCTGCAGAAATTCAGTCTCGGTACTCTCTTCTACATCTTCTACAACGTAGTGGGCGAGCGACTGCAGGCGCTAGCAGCAGAAGAACTGTACAGACGAGAGTGGCTGTACGAGTCCAAGTCTTCACTGTGGTACGTACTGCAGGGCGGGGAGTGGAAAGTCTTCGACTTGACTCGATGGGAGGCCGCAGTCTGCCCTGCGCCGCTGAATCCAGTCTTTCTGTCGAAGGAGGAAGTCAAGGCTTCCAAGACCTCTGCCTAAGTCTGTTAGGTACTACACGCATTTAGACTAGAAGCCTACGCATACACTTCTAGTTCTAAGCAGGCTGTATGAATCTCCAGATGGTGTTCATGGCTAAGTCCTTGATGAATGGCTTGGGAATGAAGGCCTGCATGCCCACTTCCAGGAATCTCTCTATGTCTTCTTCGGAAGTGAAGGCGGAGTGGCCTACAATCGGGGGAAGCAGGAAGGAAGGGTCGTTCCGCTGCATCCTCCGAAGTTGCTCCGTTGTGCGAATTCCATCCAAAACCGGCATATCAATGTCCATCAGAATGAGACGGTAGTGGTGGGCAATTGCCGCTTTCTCTTGGATCATTTGAATGGCAATAGAGCCGTTTTCAGCTTCGTCCACTCTCAGTCCTTCCCTCTCCAGCACCACTCTGACGACCATTCGATTGAAAGGGTAGTCGTCCACGAGCAGGATGTCCGCACCACGCACTCCTCTTTGCATGAACCTGGACGTGCAGAAGACTGGCGCCATTTGGTGCACGTCACCTTCGCCTACATCCAACATGGGACTTTCAGGCTGCAGTCCACACGTTAAATCCAGCGAGCCCTGCTCTTTAGTAGCCACAGTAAAGGCAAAGACTGAACCTGAGCCAAATCCACTGGAAACATGCAGTTCCTCGTGTCCTAGTTCCCAGGCCAGGGTGTTAGCCAAGTACAGTCCAATCCCGCTCGTAGGGAGACTTTTGTCACTCCTACGAATCCGCTTCAGACGAGAGGAGTCGATCCCAATTCCCGAGTCCTCCACTATGACTTTCACCTTACTGGCGCTCTTCTGCAGGGCTATTAGTTTGATGCCGCCGTGAAAGGTGTACTTGATAGCGTTGGAAAGCAGGTTTAGCACTAGTTGGGTAAGGCGGCTGGGGTCTGTGAAGGCTTGGGCTTGGAGGTTGGGGTCGAAGGAGAGTTGCAGGCGGAGGTGCTTGGCTTCTGCGAAGAATGTGAGCATTTCATAGCATTTCGTAAGCAGTTCCTTCAAGTTAACCTTCGATTTCCTCAGTACAAGTTTCCGTCCCGCTGCCAAATCCGAGTAATCAACCATGTCATTGACCAAAGAGCTCATAAAGTGGCAATAGGAGCGGATAATTTCGCATTTCTGCCCCCCGCCACTAGGCATTTCCGCTGCACTGATGAGTTCCTCACTCATGTGCATGATACAGTTCAGTGGCGTCTGCAAATCGTGCGTGACAGAACGTATAAGTCTGGTTTTGAAGCCTGGAGAAGCCGCGGACTCCTTGCAAATGAGCGCTAAAGCCGGGCCCTGGTACTGCACTCTGCAGACTTCGCAGTCAAATAGACGTTTTTGCAGGAAAGTGGTGCTGAAGGGAAGCCAGGGCTTGTCTTCTGTGTGGAAGGAAGCTAGGACCTTGCAGAGGTGAGGACTGGCTTGGAGTTGGGCTTCTATGGCCTGCAGCCTAGGGTCCTTGCTGAGGCTGGTCAAGAAGGGGTTTGCGTATATGACGTGGCCGTTTTGCAGGATAGCGACACCGCAGTATAATCGATCAAGTAGGGACTTTAGGTTGGAAATATCGCTTTCTTTGGGTTTAAATAGACTGCAAATTGCTACTGCAATCGGCAGCACTTCCATATGTGTCGCCAGCACTGCACTACTCCCAAGTATCGACACTTCCGTAGCCACACACATAAGGAAGGTATTTCCCACCATTAGTCCCACTCTCCCCCTCTGCATTCCTGCTGCCTTGCTATAGTAGCCATAGGCAGCAAGGGTCATTAGTCCAGTCGCCAAAACCAGATGTCCAGTGCAAGTCTCGAAAATTAAGTGGAGACCATACCACATCCACACTTGGCCTAGACAGAGATACAGCAATAGGCAGGTTTTAGGTCCCGTCTGGACGAGTTCAAACCAGAGGACGGCCAGTACTCCTGTCATCAGCAGACTTGAGGCTAGACTTGCATTTGCAAGTGTCCATAGAGTGAGGACGTCGGAGCCCAGTAGAAGGAGGAGAAATGGAGCAGGGGAGAGGTGGGCAGGACTGAGGAGTTGAAAGAGGACTGACTTGGTGAACATTTGATAAGTGCTATCTAGTAAGAAATCGGAAATTGGAGGGGGGTAAAGATGCTGGTTGGACTCTTGCGACGCAGTGATCAGACCGTTCCTGGTCTCGGGCCCGACACATCGACAACTTCTATGAACACCGCCCTACTTTCGCGATCTTTTACTTCAAAAACCGCTGGAACCCGCAGTGCTCGACTCAACTTCAATCTGACTTCCTCAAAGCCATCGAACACAACCCCTTCGAAGCCTTCATAGTGGACGGATTCCTAGGCCAGCCAGGAGAGCGCACCAAGAAGTACTACTGTGTGAAATACGAACCCACCTTTCTCCTGCTTGTAGACGGCATGGAAGCCAAGCGAGCGATCTAGACTGACTGCAGGCAGCTATCCAGAAGTTCAAACTCTTCACATCCAACGTGAACTGGGACTTAGGAATGCACCGCAAGAGTGAGAACCTGTGGGAGGACTACCACGACAAGTCCATGAAGGAGTGGTGACAGTGGACGGACAGACCAGGAACTGGGACGGCACTGTAGTATTCGACAGGACTTAAATTAGCTTACAGCAGCAGCTTTGCCTTTAAGGCAGATACTACAGCTTTCAGTTCCAGGTCGGAATTGGTGGCTTGGAGACTGCTGTTGAGGGCCTGTCTTTGCGTCTGCACACTGGGCAGCTTAATGCTCTTTGCGAACTCCAGCGCCCTCACTCTCGCATTCGTGAGCTGCTGCAGCCCCGCTTTCCTTTCCTTCGGCTGGGCTTGCTGATACCCCAGTCTATTGGCGTTATCCACGAACAACTTCATGGAGTACGTCCTTTGTCTGTCCCTCATTTCCTTCTTACGCTCCCAGTCCTGCGACCCAGCCACTGACCCTAGTCCCTTCAGTTCCACATAACCCCTCAACTGTGTCAATTTGTACTCCTGCAAGGTGTAGGGAGTGTAGGGACTGCCGGGCTGGGAGGAAGTCTTCAGAGTGGAGGCCAGGGAGTGGCCGGCTGAGACGGACTTCGGTACAGAGAGTGCCTTCTTAGTGGACCGTTGCGGAGATCGAGTGAATGGAGTGGAGATTTCGCGGATGGGGTGGAGAAGAGGCCCTGGCGGGTGGTGGGAAGTAGGAGGCAGGGAAGACACTTGAGCTTTGCCCTCGTTCACACAGGGGTTTGTGGCTTTGATAGGCTGGCGATGGAGCTCTGGTGGTGGCTTTCGGGTAGGGAAAGACGGGGAAACGGCCATTGCTTTGGACTGGATTGGTGCTGTGGTTCCTACCTCTATATCGCCCTGTGGACCGAGTGTCGCCATCCTGTCTTTAAACCTCTCCAGAAACTGCCTCGACATTATCTCTTTTATTATACTAATAGCGCTTGAAACAGAGTCTGATTGGCCTTAAACACCAGTCCATTATACATCTCCACCTCATCCCTCGCATACAGCCAAGTGCCATTCGTGCTGGCTCTCTGCGTGTCCATGTCTCCGTCCACTGCAATCCATCCTTCCTGTGTGTTGAAGAAAACACAGACTTGCACCTTTGATATCAGTGTGTCTTCAATGTGTACTTCGCAGGAAGGAGCTCGGCCGATACGCACCTTTTTCTCATAGTATTCCGTGGAGTTGAAGTAAAATATTTCCCCGCAGCAGTTCCCACCGTACACTTTCAACTGTAACCTCGGGAACTTCTTCATATTCGGCCGCTGAATAATTTGCGCAACCAGAAAGCTCTCCCCCACATGCAGCATAGTCGAGTCTTTAAGCGGCAAAGCAGCCTCTACCTTCGTATAGGCGCCCAGCCCCATGCCCAGGTCCTTCAGACGATAAGTATTGGTGTAGGGGTCGAAGCGAATTTGGAAGTGCTGGCCTGGGTGGGGCTCCTGGTGCTCGATTGGGATCAAAAAGTCGTTCAGAATTGGGCCTTTAAGGTGTCCTTCTGCCTTGTCCCGCTCCTGGCTGCCGAAATACGTCACTCCATCCTTCGCTGCTCTGAGGGCGTTTTCACAGCCCAGAGGCGATACATTGATAATCGACGACTTCTGCAGTAAGTTGGAACTCAGGACCTTCAGTCGAAGTTGCTTGGAAGTTGCCGCGACCTGAAGAATTCTCTGAATGCGCAACTTTGAGTTGGGCTCTTCCTCTGCGACAGTGGACAAACTGTGATGTTTCAGCTTCGCTATAGCGTCTTTGTTGTGGAGTTTCGCCTCTTCCGAGTTTATTTGCCTGCGACGGATTCGGTCGTAAGTCTCGGTGGTGAGTTGCAGAGAGCCTTTGAGTGAAGGACGTTCAGGACTATCGGAGAGAGAGGAGACGTCGGCTTGGCAGCAGGTAGGTGAGGAGGATTCTGCACTGCCCATTAAACTATTAGTGCAGGCAAGCAGGGGTTAACGGCTTCCAAAGCCAGCACATTTAATGGGTTTCTCTGATTCATTGCTATTAACGATTGCTATTATTGGGTGGAAATCGCTCCTGCTGGCTACTACGACTACTCTGCTTCCTGAGTTCGCTATTCCCCGTTGCTTTGAGACCAATATAAAATGTCCCTGCCGGCCTTCCTCCTTTTCCTCCTCACTGTCTCGGCCTTCGAGTTGTCCCCGGAGATGCAGCAAATGGTGGAATCGCAGAAGGCGAAGATGGCCAAAATCGAGCAGTTCAAAACTGAGGCTGTCAAAGACGATTACGGAATGGTGAGTCCTCACGAATACGGCCGCCTGCTAAAGCGAGTACTGATGGAGTCCGGCAGCGGGCGTTCCTCCCCCCACTTCGACCAAATGGTGAACGAGTACGTGAAGAGCTTACCTCACGTCGTGGACCCTGACAGTGTGCTCAATGACATCGGCATGGGAGACTTCAGCAAACTCATGATGGACTACATGCACAAGCAGATGGAGCGGGGCTTTGATGAGAAGGAGTACTTATAGCCTAGTTTAGCTCCTTTGCAGGTAGTTTTTGCCTTGGGTTTAACTGGGATTAAAGGAGATTCTGCGTTCATATGGCCGTAGTCTCGTCGTAATAATGAAAACTCTGCCTTCAATTGTTCTCCCGGAGGACAAACAGCGTCGGCTCGCCTTGAATCGCGCTGCAGCCATCAAAAGTCGCAAGAAAAAGAAGAAAGAAGAGGAAGAACTGCGCCAACATGTGGACTTCATGACCAGAAGCATCGGCCATCTGCAGGACAAACTGCAGGCTTATGAGCGACTCGTAGAGGACCAGACGAGCTTTCAGGCTTTGCTGAAGGCGCAGATGTGTCGATTGGCCAGAGAGAATGAAGAGATGTCTGCGAGTATTAAGGCTTCCGGGCTTTAAATGGTATGGATAAGGACTGCGTGCACATTAGAAGGACAAATGACTACTCTAATGCAGGAAGCAATACTGAAGCTATAATAGTATACTGTAGAAACACTGAGACTCATTTTCCTCAGGTGCAGTTTTCTTTCATTGAATGGCTTATTGGAAACGGGCTATAAGAGATACGAATAAGGAAAGCCTACAGTGAGGTTGGACCTAGGAATTGGAGACTGTGAAGCACGACCTGACAGGCAGATTTGGAAGAAGTTAGAAGTAACTGGCTGCAAGCTAATTGCCTGTATGTAGGTATCGGAATACACTGTAAGCCTGAGATGCGCAAATCTCCGATACAGAAAATAGTCCCAGCTCCCTCCCTCTCTAACCCAGTCTCCATTCCCTTAAGACTCACTGCTGCTTAGTCACCCACACCCAAACGCACAGCAAACTCCTCGAACACCAGTGAATGCTCCATCTGATCGCATACTCAGCCATATAGTAATTAGTGTTGGATCTTCACTTTGCGGTTCAGTAGGAAGGTGATAAATCACCTCTGCATGCATAGGCTCGTGGGACAGGTAATATCTAGGGATGTTCATGACTCATACGTGGGAGTGCAGAAATCTCTGGGGAGCATTTTGCCACTATTACGACATATTCCTGCCATTGGGATGAGAGGTGTTATAACAGAGGGCATGTGGAAGGGGAAATGGGGCAAAAGTTTGGAAGACGTTGAGCAATTGTAGTCCTTTTCTAGGATACTCTAGCTGGCCTGCTTTTAGTACTCGCACACTTCCTCAGAATGCAGATATTACCCATTCGTCAAGTCCATTCCGCAGAAACGCATAAATTCACATATGAGACTAAAGAGTCGATCAAAGCAAAAAAATTTGTTTGAAATTGGTCTAAAGGCAATTAATCGCCAGCTCACCACTCCAGTTCTCACATTAACTCTCCCTGCTAGTAGGCTTTCTACTTGCTAAACCACTTTGGCTTTAGTTCTCTCACTTTGGTCACACGCAGGAGTTACATTCTTCCCTCTGTCTCGATAACAGCCATATAAATGAAGGAAGGGTGGAAAGACGAAGAGCTGCGCAATTGGACCGAGGCCATCTGTGGGAAAATGTTGCTAACCGTCCTATGGGGCTTCATCTTCCGTACCTTCATGCTGTACTACTTCTCGGATATGCCCTGGGAGAAGGTCATGCACTTCAACCTGCTTTACCTCGTAGCCCTGTTGGAACACCAAATCACGTCCAGGACGAAGTCCCCCACAATCAAGATAATCGGCTGCTACGTGTACGTAGAGCTAATGCAGGTGTTTCTCTACATTATGACGATCTACGCGGACCCCGCTCACAATGTGTTCTACGCGATGACGAGTACTCTGTTCTGTCTGAACTACCAAATAACGCTCAATACGTCCACTGTAATGGTCGCTTTCTACGTCCTAAAGCAGTTTATCAGCTGGACTATGATCTCAATCACAGTGGGACAGTACGAATTCCAGACCTTTTTCCCCTACATGCCTATGATAATGATGATTCTTCTAACCGTCAGCGTGACTAACTACAGGCAGAAACTCGCAAAGGAACGCAGTGAATTCAGCTCTTCCCTGCTCAACCAGGAGCGCAGGCTGCACAGCATCATGCAGGCCATCCCAGACGGCCTGCTGGTCGTCACAGAAGCGAAGGAAGTAAAAACGTGGAATGAAGAGCTGTCGAGACTGCTGCATGCAGAGTCATTAGAAGGGACCATACAAGCAGCTGTGCAGGAATTGAAGTATGAGTCCGGGACTAAGAAATACGCCAGTGACAATGCAGACCTTTGGACGGATATACTTCAGTTCGTTGCATCGAATGAAGAGCCGCAAACCTTCGGATTGACTTTGGTGAATGGACGCTATTTGGAGTGGAAAGCCAGTCGAGGCCGCTGGGACCAGGTAAAGGCCTGCATCCTGACTGTCAGGGACTTTTCCGACTGGGTAAAGCTGCAAGAGAAACTACAGATGGAAAGTTCCTCCAAGACCGCACTGCTCAGGTCAGTTTCCCACGAACTAAGAACTCCTACGAATGCGATAATTAACCTGGTGCGGGAAGTGAGGGAAATGGAGGTGTTGACCCCTAGAGGCACGGAGGACTTGCACCTAGTCCACATCTGCACTCACTTCCTGCTCAACATGATCAACGACTTGCTGGATTTCTCGAAGTTGATAGCGGGGCAGTTCACGCTGGTCAAGACGCTGTTCAGCCTTTCTCAGGAGTTGCAGGATTCGATACTGCTGTTTGAGCCGCAATGTAGAGTGAAAATGCTGGATTTCTCCCTCAATATCGACCCATTACTGCCTGTCCAAGCCTTCTCCGACCCTAATCGCCTCCGCCAAGTCCTCCTCAACCTCATAAGCAACTCAGTCAAATTCACCCGCAGCGGCTTTATCCGAGTCTTAGCCACCGCCATATCTCCCTACAGGATGAAAATCAGTGTGGCTGACTCCGGCATCGGAATTGCCAAGCACAAGCAAGGCAACTTGTTCAAGCTGTTCGGGCAAATTGCAGGCAATGAGCTGCTAAATCCCCAAGGCTGTGGACTGGGCCTGAGCATTGCGAACGCCTTAGCGCTCGAATTGGGCGGGGAGGCGATTGAGTTGGACTCAGACGAGGGCAAAGGAGCGACTTTCAGCTTTTACGTCTTTCTAACTGCAGATCTGTGCAAGGACGAAGAAGCCTGCTTTTCCTCTGAAGGCCCGATATACGAAGTGCCTGTGGAAGTCAGCCACTGTGTCTTAGTGCCCAACTTACTAGCCACCGAGCACTCCTTCGACGTAGTCAAAGGACTGCCCTTCATCCTCGTAGTGGATGATGCGGAGTTCAATAGACTGGTGATGAGGAAGCTGCTGGGAGGCCTGGGCTTCGACTGTGCAGAGGCTTGTAACGGACTGCAGGCAATTAGTATCCTCAAAGGGGTATTCCAGGAGCGAGGACACTGCTTCCGAGTGCTCCTAATGGACCTGGAAATGCCGGAAATGGGCGGAATTGTAGCGACCCAGGAAATCCTGGGAATGGTGAGTAGAGGGGAAATACCGCTAAAGCCGTGCATAATTGCCTGTTCTGCCTATAGTTCTAACGAGGACAAAGCTTTGTGCAGTCAAGCGGGGATGTCTGCCTACCTGGAGAAGCCGGTTTCCAGGGAAAGGCTGGAGGAAGTGCTGAGAGAGTTCATGTAGCTTAAAGCTCGGTTGGTAGGGGTGGGTAGGTTGGCAGTAAGTCGGACTTATTACGAGCTATTTGGTGTAAAAAGGAGGGAAGCAGTCTAGCCTGGTAGATAAGGGTGAATTGAATAAATCAGCAGACACCAGTGTGCTAGTCCCAGATTCATATATAGGATGTATGCGTAAAGTCCCCTCTGTGAGTCCTCCATTGCCTGTCTCTATAAACCCAATGGCAAGGCCCCTAGTCCCCAGACTTCCCCAGTCCCTCGATACCTCCACGCACCTAATAGCCCAAGTCAGTCAGCTCAACTCCAACCTCCTCCAACTCCGTGAGCGTCTACGTCTACTCGATGCCAACCTCGCCACTCTCGGTCTCGTCTTCAATCTCCACAGACCGAAGAAACTGACTGACGCAGAGGTAGCGGCGCTCCCTGTGGGCGAAGGCTGTGGGGAAGTGTGTCCCATCTGCAGGGAGGAAATGCAGGAAGGAGTGGTGCAACTGGGGTGCAGACACTGCTTTCATAGGGTCTGTGTGGGCGTTTGGGCACAGAGACGCGCCTTGTGTCCGATTTGCAGGGTGGAAATTGAAGGCGGAAATAGCTGATTCTAATTTGATCTAGAGCAAAGCTTTAGTTAGACTTCGAATTGGGAGTCAGGCTGCCTGGCTTGTATGGGCAGCAGGTCGTTTAGAGTCTGTTTCCAGGCCTGTGGCAGCAATCTAAAGGGATAAGCGAACTTGCGAGTTTGGAGTTTGAGCGCCAAACTCCCCGCCAGCTTCCACTTCCCGTCCTTATGACTCATTTCCACCAAGTCATCCAGAGACAGGGTGAGGTACAGACAGTTTACAGGCAGAAGGAGAATTTGGAAGATGTAGGCCAGTGGATAGGAGGAAACCACTATCAAGTACACTGGAAATAAAGTGCACACTATCAGCTTCGCTCCGTGCTTCTTCAACTCCGAAGCAGGGAACAGCAGCGAAACTAGGGTTAAAGTGGTGTGTCCGGTGTAGGAAAAGGCCATGAAGAGCAGTATGACGACAGGACAGCTGGAGGCCAGGAGCAGGTAGGCCAGGCCTTCACACACTGTAGTGGCTGCGAATAGACGAAGGCTCAGGCCAGGAGCGTCTTCCAACATAGCCTGGAGCACATGCCCAGCCACCAATATGACCAACAGTGCCAAGAAAGCCGTCCAGGCCACCAAATAAGTGAACACTTGGAAGTAACTGAGCGGAAGAATCGCTGCAAACAGTGCAAACAGCATAAATAAGAAGGTTTGTCCCCAAGTCAGCAGCAAAACCCTCGAAACCATGCTGATTTCCAGCGGCCAGGGCACTAGCCAGAAGTCTCTGCACAGGTCTTTCAGTCGATTCCTGCCATTCAGTGGCTCTCTCAGTTCTTCTTCCTCCATTTCCCTTGTATATATGCTTTCCGACCTTAGAACTCACGGCTCGGCGGCTGAGTCGGTACCCATTCAACACCGCTTCCGCAGACAAAAGACCCAAAGTCAGCACTACTCCCTGCTCACAGGGGCTGGGAGAGGTGAGGAGGGGGAATTGAGTGGGGATGAGGGCAACGACTACCTAGTTGAAGTGGGCCAAATCGAGGAAATCGATGCAACTATACGCAGGGAAATAGAGCGGAAATACAGGAAATCGAAGGTGAATGCGGAGTATGTGTTTCCGAGGATGGAGGAAGTGGAGGGCAGGAAGACGCCGTCTCCTCTCAGACTGCACCCGATGCAGGCGATAGTCAAGCGGAATGAAGGCCATAAGGCTTCGAAGTCCTTCCTTGAAGAAGTGCTGAGGTCAGTTTCAAACCGACCTTCAACCGCTGCCAGAAAACTGTGCCCTCCACCTAGACACATCTCGCAACACGCTGAAAACCCCCTCGTCCCTATCAGCATACGAAGAGGGAAAAACCCGATTCTGGCAATTCGAGTGCAGCAGCGAAAGCACCAACGAGCGCCTTCAGAACTTGCAATGGCTTCGAGGAGCAAATCGCCGTATTCAGGGGAAGTGACCAGGGCGTCTTCTAGGTATGCTATAGACAGACTGAGGGGCACGAAGACTCCCAGCCTGCAAGGACCGTTGCTGCGGGCGGATCGCTCGATGTCCAGGTCGAGACGCAGTCCCTCGCCCTACCGCAGTAGTGAGTTCCTGCTGCAGTCCCACCGCGGCCAGATAACCACCATGGACTAGCGTCCGTCTGAACTCCCATGCTTCTAATTTTAAAAGGATGATGAGTCAGGTGGCTCTCCACGTTTCCCGCATCAGTGACTCCTCGGCTTTCGGACTGCCCAGTGGCCACGCTTCCTTCCTGACCAATGCTGTGCAGCTGGGCTGTGATGAGTCGTTTCCGTCCTTCGCCTCGAATCGCCCGGCTTCTGCTTGTGTGTTTGGGAGGAAAGTCACTGAAGGGGCTGAGGTCGTTGTTAAGGACAGGGATGAGACGAAGTTCCCACTGCCTGTTTTCTACCCTAAGAAGATAACGAGGGAAAAGAAGCAACAGCCCGCCAGACCCACTCACAAATCCATTCAAAGCACAACCAAGAAACCTCGTCCCAACCTCTCCAAACCCAGAGCCAAAACTCCCGCTTCCGCACCTACTCAGTCCCTCAAACGCCTCAACCCCAAGAAAGCCTCCCAGCCCGCTCCCTTCAAGCGACCCACCATCCCCAAACTCCCTCCCCACCCCAGACCTGCCTCCACCCTCTCTTCCAAGAGCGCAGACAAGATCAGTGCCACTGAAATGCTGCGCTACCTCGACGACGTCCCCAAAATCCTCGAGCCAGAAGCAGCGGAAAACCCTGTGCAGCCACTCGTGGACGAGATAATAAAGGAAAGTCTGAGAAAGCAAAGGGAGGAAAGGGAGCTGAGGAAGAGAGAGGAGTCTGCAGCTGTGGAGGAAAGGCTGAGACGCAGGGAGGAAATTGCGGAAAACAATAGACGGATAAGGGAAGTCAACAGGGAGAGGTTCAAAGCTAGGAAGGCGGAGAGGGAATTGCCCTGGGGAGCGGACCAGAGGAGGATTCTGGGCATAGCCGAGCAGCAGTTTCAGAAGGAAGCCCAAGTACTGCGAGAAAAGCGCCGAACTGAGCGAGCGAAATCCGCAGGCCGCTCTCGTCTGGGTCTCGAAATCCTGGAAATTCTGAACCCCAGGTCCTCCCCTCCCAAGCGCAGCACTAGTGCTGAAGAGACCTCCAATAGTCGCAATATCAGTCACTATGATGTGGAGGAAATCCAGATCTACATGCGCAGACAGAAGGAAATGATCAGGGAGGAGCAGGAGACGGAGGCACTCAGAGCCCAGGCAGAGGAGGAAAAGCGACTATCGCAGCTCGAGGATTTGGAGGAATTGCAGAAATACCGCTTAGCGCACTATAAGCGGTCCAAGCGACGGAAGGACACCAAGCGGAAATCCAAGAAAAAGACACAGAAACATGTGAAAATTCCGTCTCATAGTGACTCTGTGGCGCCTGAAGACAGCGAAGTCAGCAATATCATGTACCAACCCCACGAAAGCTCTTCACTGCTAATGGACCGAGAAGGCCGGTCTTGCTCCCTCTTCGGCAACATTGCAGTTTCAGAAGATGTGGGGAACAGCACCAAGCTAGTGGCCAGCATAGTGGACAAACACGGAATAGGGGAGAAACTGGAGCTTCCCAAGGCACTCAATACAGCCCCTGTGAAGGAGGCGTTGGACTCCTCGAGGAATGGGTCGAAGCCGTCGGGGGACTTGAGGGAGGACTACGACTCGTCCAGGTCCTTTGAGTACCAGGACCAGGGGTCAGACCCAGGCCTGGCAGGGGAAGACCCTGAGGACTCACTCTTTAGGGGAGAAAGCGACGACCGTAGCCACGAAGACCTACTCCGCCGCAAAGAAGACGTCCGCCGGCACCTCGCAGAACTGCGCAAGCGCATGGAAGACAACGTGAAAGACCCCGGCTACGACGAATCCAGCGCCCGCGACTCCGACCGACCCCTTCCCAAGCCCCGAGAAAGGCCGAGTGCGCCTGTAGTGCAGCAGCAGGAGTGGAGGAAAATGCTGCAGAGAGACGCTGCTGTAAAGATCCAGGCGCATATTAGACGCTTCCTGGCGCAGAGACGAGTGATGAGGATGCTGGATGAGTTGGAGGAGTTCACGGAGGAAGAGGAGGAAGTGCCTGTGCTTTTGAACCCTCGCAAGCATTTGGAACCTGGGAAATCGCGTCCTTCGCCTATCCACGTCCCCGCCTACGAAGAAGACCCAGTCCCCCTCTCCCCCCAGTCCCTGCAAAGCTCCAAACTGCTCTCAGAAGCAGACTTCCAAGCCCGGCTCCAGCAAGAACAGCTCAGCTTCGCCCGCTCCAAGGAACAGGAAATCCAGCAACTCCGCCAAGAAAACCAAAAACTCCTCGAAGACCAGAAAAAACCTCCCGGCAAGCCGGAAGAAGGCTACTTGCAGCTGCTAAACAGTGCCAAAGAACAAGAAATGCAGCAATTTCAGGAATTAATGCAGACGAAGTGTGGAAGCAGGGTGGATTTGATAGAGGAAATGAGCATGGCGTTTGAAAACATGTTGGATGCCCGGTACCGCCACTTGGCCTTCATGTTCAGTCAGAATAGGGAGGGGATGCAGGCTGCTTTGGGCTCGGCGCCCTCGGAAATGGACATTTCCAGCACTTTCGCACATACTAATTTGCAGAAAGAGGGGGAGGAAGCCAAGACGCCGGAGTTGCCGGTGGACACAGGCCTGGATTCCTTCCTCAATAAGGTCCTGGGCACTCAAGAGTCGCGGGAAATCGAGAAAATGGCTCAAGAGAAATTCGCCGAAATCGCCAAAAAGGCCGAAGAGCAGGCCGACAGCGAAGAGCCCTCCTTCGACCCCTACTCCGCCAGACCCGAAAACCCCTTCCCAGACGAAGACTCAGAGAGCAGTTCCTCCCTGCACAGCTACGACGACAGACTGCAGTCGCCCAATATGAGCGAAATAAAGAAAGAGGAGGAAAAAGGAAGTCCGATGAAGAAAAAGAGGGTCACGGATGCATTTACGAAGCCGCTGCAGTTGCAGTTGGTCACTGGGGAGGCGCAGGACTCGAGTTCGAGGAGTCTGTCCAGGTCGGGCAAGTTCAGGTACTTTAGGGAGGAGGGGGAGGGCAAGGAACTTCCTCATGTTCCCTCCCCTGACCCTGCATCCATTCTCCGTCCCAACCCTATGGAAGCCCCTTTCCGCATCCAACAGTCTGAAGCCAGAGACACCGACGAACCCAGCAAGCCTCAACTGATTTCCCAGGTTTCCAAGCACTTCTTAGAGGATATCGACTCGTCAGGGTCGTTTCAGGACGATGTGGACGAGTACTCGTCAGTGGAGGACGGAAACTCCCAAAGAGTGGGCAAACAGACAGTGGAGGAGGCGAAAATACCCACAGTCGAAAGGAAGAAGTGGGAAGAAAGGGACAAAAACGCAGTATTTGAAGCTTTTTACAGGCCGTTTTTCGATAGAGCAGTGGCGGAATCGCTGCGTCTGTCGGGAGTGCGCATAGTTCCGCTTACAGTTATTCAGCCCTCGGCGCCTTTGTCCTCTCCTGAGGAAGCCAAAGTCCCCTCCCAGGCTTCCGACATGTCCCCGGTCCCTGCAAAGCCCTCCAAACCCTCTCCCCCTCCCACCGAAATCACTGAAATCCACCTTTTCGACCCGCCCGAAAAGCCCCTTTCCCAGCCTTCCCAGGCAGACAAAACCGCCGCCTTAGTAGACGCAATCACCCACGACCTACTAAGGAAGCTTCTCCTCGAGTCCGTCCCAAGACCCGAGGAAAAGGCAATGCCGCCACTGCCCCCTCTCAACTTCCAGCACCTCGAAGAGGGCAAAGCCAAGGAACTCGCCCAAAAGAGCAAAGCAGACGCCCCTGAAAAGGCCAACCCGCGAGCCATTCAGGACTACCTGCGTGCAGTTTTCCTCAAAGCGGCCAATGCGGACTTCGTGAGGTCGATCAGTACTCCGATTTCCTTCGACCCGGTGGATATATTAGGGGAACTGCAGGATATTGAGCAGGGGCCTTTGATTACGTATGATATTCAGTCGAAGGCGATAATGCCCACAGAGGTGTTTTTGGCTCTGGATGAGGGTGGAGAGGCAGGCTCCAGTAGAAGGGAAATGACGCCTAGTACGAAGGATATTATTAGAGACTCGAAGAGGTTCCATAATAGACTGGTCTTCGATGCAGCCAACGAATCACTGCAGAAGTTCAGACCCTACGGCCTGAAAGGCGCCCCCCTGCCCTGGAGCACCAATGTCCGAGCCCTCGCTCCACCTCTGCCCAAACTCACTATGATACAAGATAGGGTTATTGCGGAAGTGGTGGATTGGTCGACTTTTGAAGTAGGGAAAATACCGGAGGGGGATATAATCATGTCCTCGGGACAGGTGGATGAGGAGCAGTTACAGCTCATACGAGAAGAGCGTCTCTCCAAAATGCTAACCCAGGAAATCCTGGAAAACGACCAAGTGTGGGTGGACTACGAAGCCGAGGAAGCGCAAGTGAAAATTGACATCGCAGACATGATTTTAGAGCAAATAATGTCAGAAATCGAAGACTTCCTGCACGGACTCGACATCCAGTCCTAAGCCTCTAACCTAGCCATTACTGCCCCTTTCACTCACTCCGCAGGTATACAGTCGCTGCAAAATCGCGCTTTTCCGCCACTGCACGTCTCCTTCTAGAGTACTGAGCACGTCTTTCAGAGTGACGACGTCCTTCACAGGCGTGGGAAGCAGGTGCTCCACTTCCTGCAAGGCAGAGGGGCGCTTGCCAGCGAAGGCATCAGCGATGCCTTGGAAAAGGTCGCTGTCCTTGGGCCGTTTGCGCTGGCGGGCTTGCTGCTCTTCCCTCAGCTGCTCTTTCCGCCTTTCCTTTTCCTGTTCCTCCAGTTCTCGCAGGATTTTCCCCGGATTTGAGGTTTCGCGGACTGTGTCGAAGTTGGAAATTTGGCACTGGGTGCGAATTTGGGCTGTTAAATAGACGCTGTCGAGGATGAAGCGCATGTATTCCTGCACGCCTTGGGACAGGGTTTCCAGGCAGGCGGGGCTGAGTTTCTCGTTGCGGGGTCTGGCGAGCTTCATCCAGCGGATGTTGACTGTTTCTGTGTTCAGAATTTGACTAGTCCTTTTCTCCTGCACTCTCTGCACGCCTCTGACCACAGGCTCCTCCTCACTGCTGTCCTCCTCACTTTCCTCCATCTCCACTCTCCCTCTCTTCGCAGGCGGCTCACTGGGCAGCACCACTGTAGGAATCGTCCTGAGCTCTCCTCTGAGCATTCCACTGACCAAGTCCCAGGGCAAGTTGGGGAACTCCAGCATGATTTCCGCCTTCTCACCCCTGCATTGCAAGCGGGCCTGCAGTCTGGTCAACTCCTCGTTCATCTGATGTTCATGCAGGTATCTGAGCATGAGGGAAATGAGGCGAGTGTCGTCTGGGTTCATAGCGCCGACTCTGGCTCGAAGCCGCATGCCTCCTTCTTCCTTTGCACCCTTCATATTACAGCCGGGAATCGAGATGTCCACCATATCAGCCAGGCCGCTTAGCACCTCTCAGCTCAAGTCAGTCTCTGAGACTGACGACACGACGGCTCGCTTGGCGCTCAGGTCGCCCTACATCCAGGTGACTGTGGTGAGTGTGAGAAACCTGGAGGCGCTGGACCAGGGTAACATTGAGCCGTATGTGGTCCTGTCGTATGGAGACTTGAAGCGAGAAACGAGGGTTATGCAGTCCAATGAAGAGCTGCTGGAGTCCTTCGAGTTCGACATCAATGTCCGGCTCCAGCCTTTGGTCGTCCGCATAATGGACAAAGACGAGTACGGGAAGCACTCTTTGCTGAGCGCTGTGACTATCCCAGAGACCTGCTTTGCGCGGTGGGAAGGCAGGGTGAGTGATTTGCATGTGAGGATTGAGGAGGAAGGGGAGGAGGAGCAAGTGACGATGGCGACTTTGGTGAAGGAGTTGGAGCTAAGCACTAAGGAAGATATTGCCCAAGTCCCTCATTTTCACCTGCAGATCCGCTATGTGAGCGACTTTTGTCTGAGTTCCCTCCAAGTCTCCTTCCAGGACCATTTCATCCGCTCCACCGCAGACGAGACTTTCACCCAATACATCGTGGAAGTGGTGCGTGGAGACGGATATAAATGGAAAACCGTCCTCCGCTTCTCCCAAATCGAAGCGATCCGGAAGACACTAGCGGGACTTTTCCCCGAGTTCCGCAGAACCGTCTTCCCTCGAAAGACAGTTTTAGACTGCTTTTCCAGCTTTTGTAGTTCGATGAGTAGGTTTGACGACACGAGAATAGAGCAGCGGAAACGTGGCTTGGAAGCCTTCATCAACTCCGTTCTACGGAAGTCTCAGTACGTTTCCGACCCTCTGATGGACCTGCTGAAAGTCCCATCCCACCGCCGGGCTGTGAGCCAAGACTTCTAGCCTAATTCAGTCGTCGGCCTTTGGGCTAAAATGGCAGCTGCCAGCCATTGCTATAACAGGGATGAGACTGGACACGTTCCACTACCAGCGCATGTTGCGCTATAGATATAACCTGTGGAGACTACTCGGATATGCGCCTGCTGCGGGGCTCTTAGCGGCTTGGTTCCTGGAGAACGGCTGTTGGAACTTTTATTCCTATGTCATCAACAAGCCCAAGTCAGGCGTTCCTAGACGCCAAGAAGGGACAGACAGTGAAGATTAGCTAAGTCTCCCTCTAGAGGACCCGCAGGCGTCTGATCTGCTGATAGAGCGCAAGCAGATTCCTGCGAGCGAACCAGTGGCAATTGCTCGGCACCTGCCCACACCTCCTCCTACAGCGAGTGCAGAAAGCCTTCACCCTCTCTTCCTCTTCTTTGGAAATTTCGTTCATCAGTGTGCCGATACAGATCACTTCCAGCCGCTCCAGGTAACAAATAGTCTCGGCAAGGTAGTGCAGGCCCTGCGGACCCATATGATTCGAGCCCAAGTCGATAACTCGCAAATTGCGAATAGTACTAAAGGAGGCAGCTAGGTGCTTGGTTCCCTCTTCTCTTAAGTCATTATTGTACAGGTTGAGGACTTGTAGGTGGGGGAGTCTGGGGAACACCTCGGCGAGTGACTGCATTCCTTTCGCGCCGATTCCGTTGTTTCCGAGGCTGAGGGACTCCAAATCTGGACATTGCGTGATAGCGGAAGCTAGCATTAGCATGCCCTCGGGACCGATGTCTTGGCCCCATATGGTCAATTCCTGGAGTGAATGCAGAGCTCGAATTCCCCCAGACAACAACTCCGCCCCATACAGTCCCAACCTTTGGTTATCATCCCTCACACTCTCCACGATCTGCTGGATTTTCACGGCCTGCACGTCAAGGAGTATCAGCAGTATGGACGCCAAGTGAAACGCCTCCAAAGGACTGCACTGCGGCAACTGCACGGAGTTCGCGTATTGGCCATTGGTGAGGACATGCAGGAGAGTCTTGAGGCCAGGAGACAACATGTCTTCATTGTCGAGGAGATAGACCAAGAGTTCGTTGACGACTTGACTGGGAAGGGTGTGACGGCTGGATATGAGCATTGGTATTGGACTACAGACAGACTGATGGGCTGCCATAATGAAGTTGCACTACGTTTACTGCCTCGTCGCAACTCTTTTTCTCTCCAGCGTAATTGCTCTGAGCCTCTATACGCCCTCCCAAGACCCCATTTCTCAGGCTTTCCTGCCCACCCGCGCCTCTATAGACCAAGTCCACATCACTTTAGGGCAGCAACCCCACTCTATCAATATCGCCTGGGTACTAAAGCTGCAGGCCGACATTTGCTACGTGTCCTTCGGCACTTACAACCTCTACTCCCCCGATATCTCCAAACTCTCCTACCAGTCCGACGCCGGCCTTGCCTACCTAAGCTACGTATACAACCTCACAGCCGTTAATTTGGAGCCAGGCAAAGCCTACAAGTACCAAGTCGTTTGCTACATTGAAAGCCTTCCAAATGTCAGTGAAACCTACAAATTCACAGGTCCGAAACGACCCCAAAGTCCGGTTTCCTTTATTTCCCTGGCGGATTGGAGCACAGGGCCGAATTCTGACCCTTTCGATAACTACACAAATCACGCGAAGCCCAATATTTACCCCTTTCTGTACCATGATGTGAGGGCGAACAGCTACGATGCACTAGTCCATGCAGGCGATTTCGCATACGATTTGAGCAGTTTCGGTGGGAAAATGGGAGATGACTACATGCGCTCTATCGAGCCTATAATCGCCCAAATTCCCTACATGACCACAACCGGAAACCACGAAAGCTACACCAACTTCACACACTACCGGGGCATAATGAAGACTCCAGGGCCAGAGCTGTACTACAGTTTCGACCTGGGACAGGTCCACTTTGTGATGCTGGACTCGGAGGCGTATGTGGGCAGGTTTCATACTGAGGGGCAGCTGAGGAGACATCAGAAGTGGGTGGAGGAGGACTTGGGGAGGAATCGGCTGCCGTGGGTGGTGGTAGTCGCGCATAGGCCGATTTACTGCAGTCCGAACCCTACGTGCAAAGTATGCACCAACAGCTGCACCAAGTACTGCCAAACCATGGCACACCACCTGGAAGCCCTAATGCACCAGCACCAAGTAGCCCTGTACATCTCCGCCGACGTGCATCTTTACGAGCGAACCACCCCCCTTTACCTCAACTCCTCAGTCCAGACCGGCTCCACTGTGTATATCAACCCGCCTGCGCCTATTTATGTAGTAAACGGAGTGGCGGGGAACTTTGATAGGGATGACAGTATGACTACTTTGGCGGAGAAGCCGCAGCCTTGGTCTGTGAAGCTGAGTGCGAGCTTGGGATATGGGAGAGTGACGGTGTTCAACGAAACTCACTTGCGGTGGGTGCAAGTGGCGGTGGGGAACACGCAGAACGACGATATGGAGTGGCTGGTTAGGCAGAAGGTCAGAGTTATTGATGAGTTTTGGGTCATTAGAGAGCGGTAAGTAAAGGAATTGCAAGCATTTTCGTAGGTTTTAGGGATTTCTGCAGAAAACGCACACTTAGCGTAGTGGTTAATTGGCGCTTCGATTGATTAAGGAGATTTTATCTGCTTTTTCTCTGTAATGCGCCTGGAAATAGCTCACTGCCAATCAGTCCTCCTCCCAGCCAGTCCCAGTCTCTATATTCAAATCCCAATATGAGTGCTATTCGACTCGAAGAGCGGGCAAAGGACTTCCAACGAGGCTTCAACCTCGATGAAGCCAAGCGGAAGCGAGACCAAGGCCACGTGGAGCTGCGCAAAAAGAAACGTTTGGAGCATGTAGCCAAGAAACGAGCCTTGGCAGGGAGGGTGGCTGAGACAGGGACTGAGGAAAGCGGGGAAGTGAGGGTGGACAGGGAGTGTTTGGGACAGGAGTTGTTGGAAAGGTGTGAAGTGCTGGGGAGAGAGGGGTGTGGGGAAGAGAAGTTGAGGGTGTTGGTGGGGTTGGTGGAGGGCGGGGATTTGAATTTGCAGGCAAAAGCGCTGGAAGCACTCAAGAAGATACTTTCAGTGGACCAAAACCCTCCCTTGCAGGTCCTTTCCAGCCTCAACATCGCCCCCTCCCTCCGTAACTTGCTGCTTTCCAGCGACGAAGCAATCCTACAGGAAGCGACCTGGATAGTTCTCAACCTCGCCGCCGGGACTACTGAAATCGTGTCAGGCCTGGTGGCTGCAGGCTGCCTGCCTGCCCTTATCCCCCTAATCTCCCACCCCAATGATGACATTGTGAGCTTGGCGATATGGGCGCTGAGCAACATTGCGGGGGACTCGCTGGAACACAGGGACTTGGTGATTGCCCAGGGAGCAATTGAAATCGTGATGGATTTACTAGCGAAGCCGGTCCAGCGGCCTATTGAGCAGCTGGAGGGGCTGACTTGGTTCCTATCCAACCTCTGCAGAGGCCTGCCGTCCCCTCCAGACCACCTAGTCGACCTCATCCTGCCTATGCTTCCAGTCTCCCTCGAACACGAAAGCCCCAGCATTGTGGCTGACTCCTGCTGGATCCTCAACTATGTCACTGAGGGCAAGGGGGAGCTGGGCATTGACAAAGTCATGTGCTTAGGCGTGGAAATGGCTCTGATTGCCTTAATGGACAGCAAAGACCCTCAGGTGCAGATCCCTGCCCTGCGCACTTTGGGAAATATACTCACAGGAAATGACTCGCAGGCGCAATATTTGCTGAATTTGGGACTGATTGACCACCTAAGCAACTTGATGTACAGCCACAATAGGGAAATACGAAAGGAAGTGCTGTGGTGCTTCAGCAACATTGCGGCGGGGTCGGTGGAGCAAGTCTGTCTCCTCTCCGAGCACCCCTGCATGTCCTCCATCATTTCCTCCACCTCCGACCCCGACAACGAAGTGAAGCGCGAAGCTCTCTGGACCATCGCCAACATGGGCCACATCCACCAGCAGTCCCTACTGGAAAGACTCCTCAGTCTGCGAGTACTGGAAGCCCTAGTGCAGGTCCTCGACCTCAACGACGCTGCCCTGCTGCTCGTGGCTATGGAAGGAATCGCCAGAGTGCTAAAATCAGCGGTGGATTTCCAGGATAAGGCTGCGGAAACGAATGATGTGGCGGTTCTTTTCGAGAACTTGGAGGGGACGACGAAGCTGGAAAGCCTGCAGAGTCACCCGAGTATGAAGGTGTATGAAAAGTCGGTGGAGATCATTGGGCAGTTCTTTGGACTTATTGAGGTGACGGATGAAAACAAGGAAGTGGGCAATGGAGTGCCGCAGGGCGGGTTTCAGTTCTCATAAGGGTAGGACTAGTAATAGTGACGATTGGAGGCGTGCAGAACCTTCATAAGCGCCATTTCGAGATCGAGGTCTTCTGATTCGTCTGAAAGGGAGGGAGATGGGGGAGTTGCGGGGACTTGGGGAGTTGGCTGGGCCAGTTCCAGGTCAATTTGAGCGATTTCAGACCGGAGGCTGTGCATAATTTGCTTTATTTTTAGTTTTTCGATCAAGGATGCAGGCAAATCAATCGGCAAATCGCGACTTTGAGGGCATTTTTCCTTTTTCAGAGCCACAATTTGCCTCTGATATACGTTTTTCCTTTGAAATTGACCTAAATCTGCAGTTTGTCGAAGTTTCTCATTCTTCCTCAAAAGTCGCTGCAGCTTTTCTGCTAAATCTGGCGATATGTCCTCACTATGGCTGGAGAAGTTTCGTTTTTCCTCCGACAACATTAGTCCTCGGGACTGCTCTTCCGGCCCCGATTCAAACTTGTACGAGTACTCCGCAGAACTAACGGTTTCCGTCTTCTTCTGCGTCTCAATCGACTCCAAAATCGAACTGCTGGGGTCGATTTCGGTGGGGATGTAGGACTCTGTGGACATATCTATTGCCCTCACGGAGAGGCTGGCTTCATAATGGATAGCAGTGATGACCGTCTAGTAAGTCCCTCCGATTTGACCTATCACGAAATTTCCCATCGATTCACACGCCTGCCCACACTGACTCGCCCTGCCCTGAACCTATTCTGCGCTCAGTGCCTCACCCGACTCCTGCAGTCCCCCTTCTGCACCGGCCTCATGTCCTTTCTCACGGTCTACATCCTCTTTGCGGATGATCTCAGAGTGGCGGCGTTCTCTGTGGCTGCGGATGACTATTTCTATGGTCTGGCTGTGGGCTGTTTGGGACTGTTTGTGGTGGAAACGGGGTTGTCATTCTATAGTCGCCCGGCTTATCGCTTTTCCTTCTACTTCTATTTGGACTGTATTTCCGCTGTTTCGCTGGTGGCGGATGTTGGGTGGATTTGGGAACGGGTGATGACTTTCAGCAGCCATTCCTCTGAACATAGACGTGTGAGAGAGGCAGGGAAAGTGTCCCGAGCAGGCACTCAAGCCCCTCGAGTAATCCGCATCGTCCGCCTCATCCGTCTAATCCGTCTCACCAAGCTGTACAAACACGCCAAACTCGCCACTCAAGCCACTGACGGAGCAGTGCAAGACGTCGCTCTGCCCAAAGAAAGTCGACTCGGCCAGAAACTGGTCCAACTGACCACAAAGCGGCTTATTGTATTGGTCCTAAGCCTGATAGTGCTTTTCCCGCTGTTCGATTTAGACTTTTACCAGGATTTGCCCAGTAGTTGGGGGTATGGACTGGGGGTTTTGGAGCAGACGAAGGGAAGTTGGGGGTTTGAAAGGGCGCTGGGGCTGTTTATTGAGTACCAAGAGATGGAGGGGAGGCCACTGGTGCTGGTTATGTGGAATGCGCAGGAATTGCAGCTGGTATGGCAGAGCAAAACCCCTCTAAGTGCCCTGCGTTACTCCGAAGTCCTCTACTCTGCCAGCAACCACTTCATTTCCATAGTGGATATCCGCAGCGACACTCAACTTTCCGCTTTTCTCAGCCTTTTCCAGACAATTCTAATCGCTTTTGTGCTTTTAGGAGGGGCGACTGTCCTTTCCAGGGACGCCACTACTCTGGTTATAGTCCCAATTGAGAAAATGATGCTGAAAGTGCAAAGATTAGCTTCAAACCCAATGTCGATTTTGGAGCAAAAGTCGCAAGACGTGTACGATTTCCTGGAGTTGCAGGATACCAATCTGTTGGAAACAGGCCTAATTGAGCAGACTATACTGAAAATCGGAGCCTTACTAGCACTCAGCTTTGGGGCTGCAGGTGCAGAGATGATCACAGCCAGTATGACCCACAGCCACTTGCCGAACACACTGACAGCCGGCAGGAAGGTGAAGGCCATATTCGCCTTTTGCGATATAAGGAATTTCACGGATGTGACGGAGGTGTTGGGGGAGGGAGTGATGGTCTTTGTTAACGAGATTGCCTCGATTTTGCACCATACGGTGGACCAGCACTTGGGCTTTCCCAATGCTAATGTTGGCGATGCATTTTTGCTGGTGTGGAAGCCGAAGCCGAGCGATTCCCTCGAAGCTGGACTTGAAGAGACGGAAAAACTGAGTGTTTTGGCTGATTTGACACTTGTGTGCATCCTAAAGGTCATTTTCCAGCTGCAAGTGGACTCTCGCTTCGTCAAATATAGGAAAAACCCGGCTATTTTGAAGCGACTGCCCAACTATACAGTCACTCTGGGCTTCGCCTTACATATCGGCTGGGCAATCGAAGGCCCAATTGGCACCTCCATGAAAACCGACGCCTCCTACCTCTCCCCCCACATCAACCTCACAATGCGTTTACAGGAGTCTACCAAGCTATATGGCGTCCCCCTCCTCATCAGTGGCCCTTTATACAGTCTTTTCACCCCTGAAACCCAGTTTCTCTGCAGACATATCGACACTGTCGCCTTCCAGTCTTCCCTATTCGTGCTAAAGGTGTTCACTTTGGATGTGGAAGTTTCGCATGTGCTAAATAGACCGAGAGATGCATGTTATTCGCTGCAGAGATCGAGGGTGAAGAGGAAGAAGGTGGAGTGGGCGGTGAGGAAGAGGACGTTTAGGGCTGGGGATTTGTTTAGGTCTTCGAGGAAATTGATAAAGCTGAGGAAGGAACAGGATGGTGTGTTTGATGCGACGTGGAAAAGGCTGATTGAGGAGTATGAGGACGGCAACTGGGGCTTCAGCCGAGCAGACCTAAGCGAAGTCCTGCGACTGAGACCTTGGTACGGCCCAGCAAAGGTGCTGCAGGGCGTGATGGCCGCACAGGACTACCGAGCGCCCGGGGACTGGAAAGGCTACAGACAGCTGAGTGCTATTTAGAGCCATTTCCCGCTATCTCCCTCGCAACTATACTTCATTAGCCTTGTCAGTACTGCCTTATAACCCATATTTATGTCTCTTCTGAGAGATCAGCAGCAGGTCGCATTCGCTCGCAAAGTCCCCTTCGGTGACCTGCCTTACGACCTGCATTTCCCAAGCAATGCCGTCACCACTCGGAAATACACCCGGAAACGCCTGATTCTGCAGGTGGGTTTGGACGTGGTGCGGAATCCTGGCTATGTGTGGCTAGTGCTGGCTGCCTGTGTGGATTTGGGGCTGGCTGGGAGTGGGTCGCAGGGGGATTTGTCTACGGTCGTGGTGGTCTTTCTGGGCGTTTTGGTCCGACTATTGCTCGAGTTATATAGTGAATACCAGCGCTTTTCCCATGACTCCAAAGTGAACTCTGCCATACACAAAGTGTGGGACGGCCAAGACTTCCAAGACCGCCCCAGCGAACTCATCCAGTGCGGAGACTTCCTCCTAGTCATTAACGGCCAGTCAGTGGCCGCGGACTGCGTGTTATTTGCCTCAGAACGCCCCAATGGCAGTTGCTACATCGACAACTCCGCCACTCTCGGCTCTGCGGAAATGACGGTAAAGTACGCAGTTCCGGACATACAAAGATATGCAGAGGGGGAACACTTGGACAAATTGACGAGTTCGCTAGGAAAGCTCATGGGGTTTATGAAGATAAAGGCACCGAATGAGGACTTTAGCAGCTTTTCAGGACAGTTAAGACTGAGTAAGTCGCCGTCTGCTACTTTGCTCAGTATCTCTAACTTTGTGCTGCGGGGGAGTCGCGTGTTTGGGGCGAAATGGGTGCTTTGCTGTGTCGTGGGGACAGGGATGGAGACCAAAATTATGCTAAATTCCCGGCCGAACAAGCGAAAACGCAGCAAATTGGATGAAATTCTGCATAAATACGCAAATTTCGCAGTGGGAATCAGCCTAATCCTCATCCTAAGCAACCTAATCGCCTGCCTAATCACCTCCCAAGACTCCTACACCCTGCAAATGGTGACTTGGTGGGGCGTTTCCCGATACTACAGAGTCCTTCCAGGCCTTTTCTACTTCCTAATGGACCTAATTACCTGCATACAGACCTTCCAATCCAGCCGTTTCCCCTACTTCCAGGACTATATCAGCCTCGACAGGGCCACTTCCGCCTTCCACTTCGGGGAAGTGGACTACATCCTCGCTGATAAAAACTGCGTTTTGACGTGCAACCGTCCCCGCGTGCACACCATTATATACAGAGAAAGACTGTTCGGCCACTGCGAGGACTACTACTCAGGCCAGCACTCCTGCCAAAAGGTGCACCGCAGGTCGAAAGTCACCCATGGGAATGTCCAGGACCAGTGCTTTCTGTTCACGGAAAAGCGACTTAGTGGGGAAACTATTGAAAGCACGGAGTTTCATAGGGAGCCGCAGGATAATATGAATAGTTGCGGGTTTCGAGTGCTGGAGACGCAGATAAGTTTGGGGCGCAGGGATGTGCTGGGCGAAGTGTTCAACTGCATGGTGCTGTGCAACACCATTGCCCAGTTCGACCCTTTGAAGGCGAGGAACAAGTTCGAGGAAGCGCTGATAGAGTGCGGAGAGAGGTTTGGCTTTCGGATTCTGGAGCGCATGGGAGACCAAGTGATGTTAGAAATCTCAGGCCAGCGAGTCATCCACAAGCTGCTCTTTTCCCAATACAGCGCCCACACTGCAGAGGAAATGATGGTGATTTACGATAAAACGGACAACAGTCCGGGCAAACTATATATCAGAGGTCCGATAGAGCGAATTGAGGCCAGTATTGACATTTCTGAGGACTTGAAGGAGCAAATCAGGGTGAAGGTCGTAGAATTGAAGAGAATTGGCCTAACTCCGACCATTCTCGCAGGAAAAACGCTCGAAATCGACGCTTTACGTCGTCTAAAGGACCGCATATGGCGGGCTCAAGCCGCAATTATAAATGTTCAGTCAAAATTGGACGCGATATATGAAGACATGAGGCAGGATTTGACCTATTTCGGCATTGCTTGTGTGGAAGATACGCTGGGAACGGAGAGTGCAGAGGGAGTTGCGAAGTTGGCGCAGGCTGGAGTCAAGGTCTGGGTGGTCAGTAGTGACCGAGAAACTGAGACTTTGAGCTCTTGTATGAGTGTGGGACTGTTTCGGGAAGATGGGTACACTGTGCCAATCGTCAAAGTGAAGGAAAATCGACAGTGCGAGAAACTACTCAGCGATTTAATCGGAGAATTCGTAATTCACCAGCAATTCACGAGCGAAGACCAGCTGTTCACCTCGAAAAACCGCCACTTGGAGCCCCGTCTCGAGTACTTGAAGAATGATCTGGGTCTTCCTTGGTCTTTGGACGCCCACACGCATAAAAAGCTGCTTTCTATACCCTTCGACCCTCGCTTAGTGAACTACTCCATCCTCATCGACAGCACCTCCTTCGAAACCGCGCTCAAAGCCGAAAGCACCCAATGTCTCCTCTCCTGCCTGCTCTTCCTCGCTACCAGCGTCTGCTTCTGCTCCATGTCCCCGCAGCAGAAGGCCAAAGCCGTCACTTTCCTCAAAACCTCCTTCGCCTTCCGTCCCGTAGTCCTGACTCTGGCTGACGGACTGAGTTCCCAGCCGATGTTGGACGAAGGAGACCTGAAAGTGGGCATAGAAAGAGAGATGCAGCAGGAAGATGCACAGAGGTTAGATGCAAAGGTGACCTCGTTGGCTACATTGGCGGAGTTTATGGTTACTGTGGGTAGACGCTGGCACCGCGGGATGCGGGAATTCGCGTTACTGCTGATATACGAGAACTTCCTGATCGTAGGACTGGTGGCTTACTATAGTGGACTGTGCAGGTTCTCAGTGAACTCCATGATAGACATACAAAGCACTTGGCTAGTGACCTGCGTGGCTTCCAAACCTGCCCAGCTCTACATAGCCCTGTGCAATAGGGACATTGACACTGGGACTGCTGCGGCTTACCCGGAGGTGTATAGGTGGAGGGCGGAGGCGCTCACTGGGGCGGATATCGTCAGAACTGCAGTGGTGGCTCTTTTGCATGCTGTGGTTGTATTCGTTTTTGCAGTAATTGGCATGGAAACTGCCATTTCAGTAGATGGCCACACGGAAAACGACCTAATCCTGACCGCAATCGTCTCAATTTCCGCCTTTTTGACCATTTCCGTGCACACTTTCGCCAGATATGAGTGCATTTCCCCCTCCTTCCTGCTATCTCTAGGCCTTGGCGGTGTGTTATTCCTCATCGGCACAGTGATTTTCCACTACTTCGACCCGAATCTGCAGTATTACATGGGTAATTTGTGGGTATGGGGGGTGTGCATACTGAGAGCCTTGCTTCCTCCCTGCTTTAATTATGCGCTTTCCTACGCAATTGAGGCAAATAGCCACATTTTCGGCCAACGATTTGGCTCTTTTCTCGTAAATTTCGACTTTTGCTTGGACCGGGCGTCAAAATACGCAGAAAATCTGATTTCTCTATACATTCCTTCAAAGATTTGGCAGCCTCAAGGCGAAAGCGACCTTTTCGAGCGAAAATCCGCAATTCGCGGCTACAAATCAGAGAAAATGGAGGAAAAGTACCACTCTTTTGCTATAGAAGAAGTGCTGATAAGGCTCAGAATCGGCTATTTACTGCTAACTACCAGTGTACTGGCCTGTTTAGTGGCCAGTGAAGTACCGACTTTCTCTGATTTCCTGTACTTGAAACTGCTGTTCCTGTGCTATTGCCTGCTTATTGTGCTGTTTTCCTACTCCAAACTCTATAGCAGATACTACGTCTCTGCAAATATTATTTCTTTGCTGGTATTTATCGCAGCACTGGCGATTTATGAGGGAATTTCAGGCAAAACAATGCCAGAAATCGCAATAGCGGTACCGATTTTTTCCTTTTTGCACTATTTCATGACGTTTTCCTCGGTTTTAGTCCTGAATCTCGGAAATATCATAATTTACATAGGGGTTGCAGGGTACTCCCAGCTCTCCCAGCACAGTGTTTCCGAGGGGGGTTTCAAGCTCTTCACAGCTGCTTTATCAGTGATTGCCATAACCCTTATTTGCGCCTTAGCCGGGCATTTCCTGGACAACATGGCCCGCAGCAAGTTCCAACTCCTAAAAACGCAGGAAATCGAGCTGGAAAAGGGGGCAAACGTATTGAAATACCTACTGCCCCGCTTCGTCCTGACAAGAGTGAAGAACGGAGTGCGGTTTATATCGGAGTTGCAGCCGCTTGCGCATATCCTGTTCTGTGAAATAAGCGGGTTTGATGCAATGATGAAGGATTATGATGCGGAGGAAATCACGACTTTGCTGAATAAGATTTATCAGAAGATGGATGAAATTTGCGATAGTAGTGGAGTGACGAAGATAGAGACTGTGGGGAAGACCTATGTGGCCTGCACTGGGATAAAGGAAAGCGAAATGGACCAAGCAGCCTACGTGCCCAAACTCAGCAGCGCACACCGTCTGCTCTACTGCGCCTTCGAGTTCCTCTCCTCCATCGATCAATTCATCCTCCCAGATGGGAAACGCATAGCGATAAAGATCGGAATCAGCAGTGGGAAGGTAATTGCTGGAGTCGTGGGCTACCACAAGCCGCAGTTCTCTCTAGTGGGCGACACTATCAATACGGCTTCTAGGATGTGCTCTACGCTGGATAGGGAAAACGCAATTCAGATCTCGGCTTCTGCGTATCTGTATGTGAGTGAGACCTCGGGACTGGTGTTTGAAGAGAAGGAAAGGACGGTAAAGGGGAAAGGCACGATGACGGTTTACCTGGTTTCCAAAGACTTAGAGGGACCAGGATATGGGGATAATTGGGACGGGATGGAGATGTCCTCCATCGACCCAATGAGAGAAGTACGGAGAGGGACTACGCTATATACTAGAGGCAGATCAGTGGTCAGTCATGAAAGCCTGGTCGAGTCCAAGTCCTTACAAGTCCAGCAGCGTCCCCTCCACAAATGGTACAACTTCCATCTCCTGAAGTCCAACCCCAGCAGCTACAAACACACGCTCCAGCTCAAGCGGCCAGTCTCTCGGCAAGGCCTAATCGTGGTGGTGGGCTTTGAAGTCATCTGTTTGATTGCGGAAGGCATAGAAGTGGCTGTGGCTGGGGAAGGTCTGGTAGCAGTGGCGATGCAGGGCAGTGTGACTGTGCTGTTCCTTGTAGCGCTGGGCCTGACTTTCCGGTACTTCACTAGGGAGTGGTTTGCTTGGGTCATGCTAGGACTACTGGTCTGTATCTTTATTTTCGAGTTTCTAGAGCTTTTCCTGCAGTCGGAAGAAGACACCGAGCACCAAGGCTACACCCTCATCATCCTGATCGTCATCACCCAGGTGCACTTCACAGGCCTCCGCACCCCTCAGCAACTCCCGCTAGTCCTGGCCATCTCCCTGGCCCTAGTGCTGTCCAGCGCCTTCCTGTCCCCTATCCAGCGCGAACCTTTGCGCTTGGCTATTGCGCTGAGCATCATGTGTCTGTATATCTTTTATCTGTGTTATAGAGACTTGCGGCTGCAGAACTACATTGAGTTGAAGCAAGTCGTGGAAAGCGAAATCGCGAAGACGGACGAACTGCTGCAGAACCTGCTTCCC
>Ga0247837_1002799_pt1 | contig 31972 bp, 32 predicted proteins | sample LaCtaG_2_FD_187115 | JGI IMG/M metagenome (GOLD analysis project Ga0247837, IMG submission 187115) | Freshwater microbial communities from meromictic Lake La Cruz, Castile-La Mancha, Spain - LaCruzMarch2015_14.5m | ecosystem: Environmental > Aquatic > Freshwater > Lake | place: Spain: Castile-La...
GCCGCTGGTATTGGTCCAGGCTTGTTAAAGGGCGGTTGTACTGCCGCTGGTATTGGTCCAGGCTTGTTAAAGGGCGGTTGTACTGCCGCTGGTATTGGTCCAGGCTTGTTAAAGGGCAGTGGCGCTGCCGCAGGGAAGCTTTCCACAGCAGGTTTCTCGTCATTTGTAGACAGTCGGAAGGGTAACTGCGAGGGCCCTACTTTGGCAGGTGGAGCTGCCGCCATGGGTTGTGCAGCTAGATTAGAGTCCGCAGCCTTGGGCAGGAAGGCTGGAGGCCCTGGCTTTGCTGCAGGAGGGGTGCTGGCCTCAGCAGTCCAAACAGGGCTGGGCTCCACAGGCTTGTTTTCGCTGGGAGTGAAAGGTTTGGACCCGTAAAGACCAGTTTTGAAGGGCGGCTGGACTGGCTTCTGCGCCCAGGGAGGACTGACAGGGGCAGTAGCAGCCACAGGCTTAGGAGGCTCAGAGGGCTTTGCAGCCTCGAAATTTGGCTTGAACATGCCTGGGGGCACAGACGCAGGCTTAGCGACAGGCTGGGGCACTGCAGGAACGGGCATTTGAGGAGGAGTCGGCGGCTTTTCTTCCTCAGCTCTTTCCATGTGTGGAAAAGCCTGGGAAATGGACTTGGAGACTGTCAGCGGGTTCGAGCTGGCCTCTACAGGGTAAGCCAAACTGCCAGTTCTCCAGATAGTCGGGATTAGTCCCCCTGCAGGGAACGGAGGTACGTACTTCGCCCCACTCCCAGTGGCTTTCTTGTCTGCAGGGGACACTGGGTCAGCAGGGGGAAGTTGCGGGCCTCCCTTATTCTCTTGTTCCACCTGGTAAGGCTCGGAGTAGGTGGGAGGGGGCATTGGCTTCGGCTGCTCTGCATTGGCCTCCGTTGGTGGCTTGCCGGCTAAGAAATTAGGAGGAAGTGCAGGCTTGGCAAAGGGCACAGATCCTGCTTTCCCTAGAAACGCAGGCATAGCAGGCAGATTGTCCCCAAAAGTCTGTCCAACTGGCTTCACCGCAGTCTCAGCAGGGGGACTGGACTGCTCTGGCTGAGCATTCCAGGGCTTTGCCCCTCCGAATGGCAGTTTTCCAGGCTCGGGCTGGCCTGGCTTCTTTGCTTCTTCCACTTCTCCGGGCGGTTTGGACTTAACAGCCCAGGGTCCATTCTTGAAGGGCGGGGCTTGCGTTGGCTTTGGCTCGGGCTTGGCTGGTTCTGCGGGTTGGACTTGCGAGGAAATGATGACCGGCGGAGGAGGCGTGAGTCCTACTTTGGGCCCGAACTTGGGACCTTCGAACTTGGCCGGGACTCCGAAGTCTCCGAGAGCCGCTGTGACTTCCATAGCGCTGTCATTGAACGCCTCCTTGGGCGGCTGCTCTGAGGCCCTGCCGAACACTGGAGGTGCGAACTTCGAAGGCACTGCAGGCTGCGAGGGTTCTATCCGCACTGGAGGCTTGCCGACTGCACATACTACTGGCCTGGGAGGGTCAGCAAGACGGGCAGGGAGGAAGGGCTGCGGACCTGCTTTCGGTCGGACTTCCTCAGAGCCGCTGACAGCTGATCCTTTGTTAGCAACAAGGAAAGACGGCGGGCCGGGCTTTGCACTCCCCTTGAATTCAGGTGGACGATTAAGAACTGCCTTCGGCGCTTCCACTGGATTCTCAGCTGCAGCAGTTGGAAAGGCCGCTGAGTTCGCTTCTCTGCTGCTGGAGCCGCTAGGCCCAGGCTTGGCAAAGGGCTGCAACTGCGGCTTCTCAGGCAGAAAGACTGGGTTGGGCACTAGCGGCAGTGGCTTGTTCTCTGCTGCGACTTGGCTAGTTCCAGGCTTTTGCCAGGCAAACGCAGGAGGCCCAGTCTTCCCTACAGCAGACACCACTCCTGACTTCACTCCAGTCCCTTCAGGCACACTGCCGATTGGAGCGGGCATTGGAGCAGCAGCGCCTGGCTTTAGCGGAGTGCCAAAGCCTCCTGGCTTGTAGTTGAATGGAGGCGGAGAACTGAAGGAAGGGGGACGGGCATTGGAACTGGGGTTGTCCGCCATTAAGATTAGATGCAGGGATTTGTAGAGTCGCCTGTGTCTGCTTTACAGCAAACAACAGGCTGGAATTAGGCGAGTTTGTATGGACTTAGCGAGAATGCGGCTGAAATCCGGGTATATTCAGGCAAGTGAACTGGAATGGAGGGTTTTTGCTGTGGACTCTGCAGGGCTTAGGCGCAGTTTAACAGAAATTCGCGAATTTTAACATTAGCTGCGCAGTTCTGCAAAAATAGAGCCCAAATGCGAATAATGGACTGGAAATATAACGAAAATCCTCGAAAGTGCAAAATTTGCATCCTTTTACTCGATTACCTCGAATAGATTGATTTCTATAGGGCTTTACCTCAAAACAGCGGTGTTAACAAGACACTATGAAGGAAAAGTCACAGAAAATCAGCACAAAACTCTCTTTTTGGACTGTTTTACAGCCATTTCACTGTCGTGGTGGAAATCGACCCTCGAAAAGTGAGTTTTTGCGAGTCGTCTAGTTGAATTTTAGCTAATTTGGGTGCCTTCCCGCTTCAACAGGTCCTCCAGCAACTCCGGGTTGAGCTGTTCCTGCGCCATAGCCATCGTCCTAACCGTGCTCGCCCTCACAAAGCAGGTAGTGACTCCCTGCAGCTGCGGCAGCGCAGTGACCACTTCACTGAGGTACAGGTTCAGCGTGGAGTCCACATAGTCCAGCGTCCCTCTGATTTTCACTGCGTTCTTGAGGATTACTGTGACTTGGAGGTGTCTGTCTGCGAGTTCGCGGAAGAAAGGGTGGAAGTTGAGGGACATTTTGGTATGGAAAAGGCAGTTTCTGCTGTTTAGATAGGGGTAAATACTGCTTGGAGCCATGAATGTCGGGAAGTCACTGACGTCTGGAGGGTATGCGCCGCTGTCGCACCCTCCGCACTCGACGCTGAAGTCGCAGGAAGTGACTGCACTCTGTGAGCTGGCAGAAGACCTAGAGACTTCCATCGCCATCAACATGCAACTAATGCAAGACATCGTCACCCACCCAGCCGAAGACTCCACCAGCAGTCTCCTGTTCCCTGCCAAAGTCTGCGAAAAGCTCAATCAGCAGGTAAAGCAGCTGGAAAGGGCAGTGCAGCAGACCAAGGCGCAAGTGGCTCTTTGTATGTTGAAGATCACGAGGAGTGAGCAAGAGGCGGTGAGTGCGCAGAGGAGTGAGGAGCGGTCGGCGGAGGAAATCAACAGGATGATAGAAACTGCGAGGGGGGTGGTGGCGGAGAAGGAAACGACCATTCAAAGTCTCGAAGACACCTTATCCCGGCTAGAAGCCGAAAGCGAAGAGTACCAACACACCCACCCCACCACTCTCGACCTGCCCGGCACTGCCCTGCGAGTCTCCCGCCTCACCAGAACTGTCAAGCAAGACGACCAACTCACCCAGCTGGAGAAGTCCGAGGCCTTCGACCACTGCAGAGTAGGCTCCACTTAGGCGCTCGAGACTCAGCTGGCCCCAGAAAGGAGCGTGTTTCCGAAGGAACTGCACACTCGCAAGGCCGCAGGAACGCTTTTGGACGATTTCGGACTGAACCTGACCTACGAAAACTATCTAATTCCGGAAAAGCCGTCGGATGTTAGTGAAATTTCAGCTGCGTTTTCGCCATTTCTGGACATACTGGAGGAAGCGAAGTACGAACAGACGCATATGAAGTCGAAATCCGCCTTGCCGCCTTTGCCCCCTTCGGAATCAGGGAAAATCGACTCAGTGACTGGGAAAGTGGAGGAGTTGGGACTGGCTGTGCGTATGAAAGGCGAGGAAATGTGCTCGTTGAGAAGACTTAGCAGCTATTTGGACTCTCAGAAAGTGCTCATTACTCACAAAATCCAGCAACTGAAAGGGAAAAAAGGCAGCGAAGACCGACCCTCCCTCCCACCTGAGGTCTGCGTGCCCGAAAACCCCCCGATTTCCACCGATTAGCATAAACTTGCTAGTGATTAGTGCTGCTTTTTAGTGAAATAGGCCTGCAGCAGAGTGGAAAGGTCTTGCAACTGCTGGGAAGTCTGGGAAGTGAGCGTTGTGATGTCAGAGCGCAGGAGTTGGCTTTCGCTTTGCAGTGCATTGAGGGCGGAGTTGAAGTGTTTGGCGAAGGATTTGGTCTTTTCTTGCCAATATGTCGCCTTTTCTCGCAGTTCCCAGCTTTTGTCTTCGTACTCTTTCCTCAATTCTGTCATTTCTCGGCTTTGAGATCTGGGCGTAAAGTTAGGCTCCGAAGATGGAATTTTGCGTTTTAAAGGACTGCAGGTCTTCAGACGCACAGTTTCCGCCATTTGTTTATCGTGTAAAGTGTGCTGGTGGGCAGTGAGCAGCTCCTCATAGTCCTGTCTCAGCAGAGAATTCTCACTTTCTAGCTCCTGCAGGGCGAGTTTGAGTGCTTCCTCCAGGGCAGAGGACTGGGAGTGCTGTCGGAGGGTCTGGTTTTCGTGGGTAAGAGAGGCAATGGAGGCTTCCAAGTGGGAAATTGAACTTACTTTTGACCTTAATTCAGCGATAAAGTCGTCTTTTGAGGCGATTTCAAGGGTCAAAGCTCGAATTTCCCTCTCTTTCCCTTGCAACTCCCTCTCCAACTTCTCAATTTCCCTGCTTCCCTCCCCTTCCTCTTCCCTTTTCCGCTCCAGCAAGCCTCTAAGTCTCTCAATTTCCCTCTCCTGCATCACCTCCTTCTCCGACTCCTCCGCCAACTGCTCCTCAAACTGCCTCCTCAGCACTTCATCACTGACATGCCCTTCAGACCCCTTGTCCCTAGACTCCACTTCACTGCCACTCGCCCGTTTTTCCATTATTTCCAGCTTTTCTTGGTATTCAGCCTGCAGTCTTTGTTCGAATTGGTGCATTTGGTGGTTGAGCGAGGTGAGGAGGGAGTTGCGGGCGCGCTGGCTTTGGAAGGTCTGCTGGCGCAGGATTTCCTCGTGTTCTGGTAGGGAAATGCAGTGGGAGTGAGGGCAGGGTTCCTGCTTTGGGACTGTGGACTGGTGGAAGGTCAGTTGGTGGTCGATTTCGGCTGTGTGGTATGTGGGGATTTTCTCTCTTTCGCCGAAGTCTTGGGAGAACCATGGACTTGGCACGTTTCCGTCCCCCCGAGACACTGGGGACGGCTTGAAGTCTATATAGGAGTGGGAGTTGGGGGAGCGCTGGTCAGCGTCGAAGACAGAGCTCCAGGGCGACCGGCCCTCCACTTCTTTGAGGGTTACTCGCTTGGCGAAGGCTTCAAACTGGCCAGGGACGTAGGGCGTGGGCAGGTCCCTGGAGCGGGGCGGAGAGGTCGACTTGACTGAGGCAAACACTGCAATCTCAGGCCGAGCCCTGTTCCTCCTCCACTCCCTCAGTTCCCTCTCCGCCAGCAACGTCTCGATTTCCGCCTACCTGGCGCTCACCCTGGCCAGCACCATCCTGCGACTCTGCATTTCGTCCACTCTGCCCTCCATACTACTACCACTTACAGCAAGTCCTGCTGCCGCAGCAGGTCCTTGATGTGCTCGACGCGGGCTTCTAGGTCGGAGGGACTGTCGGAGACTAGGTGGCTTTCGCGCAGGTAGTCGTCGTCGGCGGGACTGGGGTCGTAGCGAGTGCTGGATTGGAAGGATTTGAAGGCGAGGCGGGATTTGGAGTGGCTGGGGTCGGTGCTGTCGTAGAGCTCGCGGAGATGTCTCAGTTCCTCCTTAGTGCTCTGCAGGTCTTCAAGCGCGGCCTCCAAGGCCAGTTTGGTGTCCACCAATTCGGAATCTTTGGGCAGGGACTGGGAAGCTTCGAACTGGGCTTGCTGCAGGTCGCTGCGCAGAGATTCTACTTCGGTGCGGAGAGACTGAAGCTGTAAAGTGCTCTTTTCCCTGGTGGTTTGCAACTCCTCCCTGGTCGCCATCAGTCTCGCCTCACTGCCCACCTTCTCAATAGCAGCTTCCCTCAGTCTCGCCAGCTCTCCCCGAAGTCTCGCGTTTTCCTGCACCAGTTCCACCTCAGTGAGGCTCTGTGGGGGAATAAGCCGCTTCAAGCCCTCTATCTGCAGGCGCAATTGCCGCACTGTGGCAGTCAATTCTAAGGGTGTAGGGTCGACTTGCCCCAGCGGCAAAGGGTAGTGCACCTTGTCAAACTCCACAGTGTAGGTCAAAATCAGGTACAACCGTCCTGGAAAAGAGCTATTTGCCTCTATAGACTGCTTTTTCGCTCGCAAGGCTTCCATCTGCCCCTGCGATATCAGCTCCAGCTGCACACTCCTGCTTGAGCCCTCAATAGCCGCGAGAGCCATCCTCACAAACACTGCAAACCGCTTGAAATTGCCAGTTTTCCTCGTGACTTCCTCGATGTAGGCCTGTTGGAAGGTGCCTTTCCACTGGATTCCGCTGGCTTGCTCCTCTGCTAGCACTGTGAGGCTGTCGGGGCAGGGGCGGAGGGTTAGGTAGTAGTCGGTGCCGTAGTGCTTTACGGTTCGCAGGCGCTCTGTGGGCTCCATTATGGGAAAGAGGAGGGAGTTGGAGGCTGAAAGTGACGCTTTTATAGCTTGAATTGGGTATATATACAGTGAAATATAGTAAAATTCACTAATAACTGTATGACTTATTGCATATTTCCGGCTAATTATCCCTCTATTTCACCTGAAATTCCTCCTATATAGGTCTAGTAGGCAGGGAAACCGCCCAAAGTCTACTTCTCTAACAGTTAATAAGCAGCTGCTTTGTTCCTTCGGCGCTCCGTAGTCCAGGGCTCCAAAGAGTGGCTGGACTGCCTGCGCAGAGGCGGCGAAATGACCGAAATGAGGCGAATTCTGGGGACTGAAGGAAAGGGGCTAGGCTGGGAAGGAGGTGGGGAGTGCTGGAAAGAGCGTTTGGAAGGGTACTGGGAGGGCTTGGGCCTGTGAGGCAGCTGATAGGGCCGGTTTTCGCTGTGCCGCAGGTGCAGGAAGGGGAAAGGACAGTACTCTGCAGGCTGTTCCCTACTCCAGTAGCAGGAAACACGGCTCAGAGACATAGCAGTTCTAGGCTTCAGTCTGCGGCCTTCGCCTTGCACCACTCTGAGAGCAACTGGTGAGCTCTCTTCTGTACTCACGGAAAGCAGCACTTCGTTGGAAAACAGTGCTGGCGCAGGCTTCTGGGCCAGAGAAACGGGCAAAGAAGCCCGTTTGGGCCTTTCAGGTCGCAGGACGAGAGATGTACGGTGGTTTCTGCCTTTCATTATGTGCCTAAAGTGCTTAGGTGAACTTCACGACGAATTCGAAGCACTCGCAAGGCTCCTCATCTCTATCCACATAGAGGTAAAAGGTCTTCTCACACTCCTCATAAACCGGGTTAAACTGCAGCTTCAGCGGCGTCTTTTCCCCCGCCTCTATACTGACACTGGCTTCTTTCACCTGCATTTCCTGTGGATTGCTGGAAATCAGTGTGAAATTGGCTTTGGAAGGGGCGCTATTGACGTAGGCGATTTTCTTGTTGGTGTACTTGCCCATAGGGATTTCCACGGTGTAGCTTTTGGTGACTGGGCGGAGAGGGTGGCTGGGCTCGGACTCGAAGTCTGCAGAGGCGTAGTCGGAGGAGGAGTCGGAGTAGCGGGTTTTGGGGTCTGCGGGCTTGCTTTGGGACTGCGGGGAGGTGGCTGGAGCGGGCTTTTGGTCTTCTTTGGCTGGGAAGACGGGGGTTTGGGCGGGGAGCTGGGGAGGGAGGTCGGGAGGACTAGTGGAAATGGGAATTTCTCTGGGAGCCGGCAGCGAAGGAGGTAGATCTGGCTTAGAAACTGCAGATATAATAGGCTGGGAGACAGTGGGTGCAGTGGGCTGAGAGATAGTGGGTATAGCGGGTGGAACGAAAGTGTCTTGCGGCCTTTTGGCAGTTTTGGGTCTGTCTGCAGGGAAGAACCTCGGCTGCTGCTCCTCTTCCAGGCTCCACACCTCTGCCTGCCCTCCGTTGCCCCACACTTCCCTGTCCTCGAATTCCGCAGCCACGTCTCTCACTTCAAACCGGTCTACCTGCACTCCCTCGTCCTGTACCTGCTTTACAGATCTATCAGAACTGGACGACCTTTTCAGTCCTGAGATCTTCGAATAGTGTTCATTGGAGAAGTTGCAGAAGTCCTTCGGGGACCGAGCTCGCTTAGCGGACCTGTATCGAGGCTTCGAGGTAAGTGGACGTTTGGCGGCCTGTCGAAAGGGCTCTTGGCTGGACTTCAAAGTGCGAGATGGAGTGGTTCTGGACGAAGCCACAGGTCTGCTTTTCTGCTTCTTGCGTTTATGCGACTTCGAGAGTTTGCGGTGTTTCCGAAGTTGCGCTTCTTCAGCCTTTCTTTGCAGTTCTTCCTGCAGCTTCGCAAGCGACTCACAAAGCAGTTCCGGGCGTGGCCACAGGCCAGACGCAAGTTTGGAGAACAACACCGCGCCCCTATAGTACACCTCAAAGGCTCCAATCCTAGGGAACGCCAGCTTGCCCGGCACCACCTTCGCCTCTCCTTCCGGCCTCACATGATACGCCTTCGCCAACTTCGGGGGGATTTCGTTGGCCAGCACTCGCAGACCTGGTCGAAAGCGCTGCAGCTCGGTTTTGCACTGGGTGAAGTAGTTGAGGTACTTGGTGGAGCTGTGCTGTGTGCACCACTGGTGCTGCTCGCACTTCACGCAGAACTCCACATATACACGGTCGCCCTCGGAGACTAGTCGGTTCATATTATAGTGTACTGTTAGAAGCAAATACTAGCAGGACGGTTATTGCAGGACTGCTGTCCTTTCTACTTGTTTCCAACGACATTCACGCGTTTAACTGCCGGTATGGCATTGGAAGCAGCAGAAAAGTGATCAGAAATAGGTCAATTTAAGATTAAGGTCCAACTTAGGGGCTGTATTTACCTTAGATTTGTACTTACTGAATTAAAATACAGAAATGCAGACATAAAATTATTTGCGAAATGTATGAGATTTCAGGGAAACGACTGCGTACTCGTACAAATTATGAAGATAGTAATAGTTTCTGCAGAGTTTTACCTCTTAGCGGGGAAACAGGGCAAATATATAACCGAAATAACACCTTTAAGCAGAAATTTCACTCCAAATAGTCAGCAATTTTCTTTTTTCAGCGACCAAAGCCCTTCAGGGCAGCCTTTCGGCTTCCATTTTGTCTCTTTCTGTAAATCTATGGCGGCCAAAGAAGCACACAAACCCGCCGGCTCTCCAGCCCGCACTCCTGCCCTTACTCCCGAGCACCAGAAGCGTCTCTTCCAGTCCCTGTTCTTCATGAGCAATGCCGACTTGGGAGTGATCCAAGGCCTTGTGGAAAAGCTGCCCAGCCGCTGGGCGCACTACCCCGAGTTCCTCGCCTGGGCAATCCTCGCCAGGAAGCTGCCAGTGGTGGAGTTCCTGCTGAGAGACGGGGCCAGTCTAACCGAAACGCCCAACCAACTCACCGAGGACTTGATCGGACTCAAGGGGGAAGTCGCGGAGGCACTGCAGAATTATAGGAAACAGCCGTTTCTCACACTGGCCGCCTCACATAGTTCCTGGGAGATCGTGAATTTCCTGATCTCTAAAGGGGAAGACCCGCTCCAGCCAGCCTTTATCGGCATGTCCAAGACTCGGCTGAATGCAGTGATTTCCACTCCTTTAGGCGCTGCTGTCTTTTTCAATAAGCCGGAAATTGTGCGAGGTCTCCTAACCCACAGCGAAATTGAGTTCCGGACTATCGAGGAAAAGAGCCTTTCCCGGTCCAAAGTAGCCCTGGTGAAGGAGTACTCGGGCTGCACGCCGCTGTTGCTGGCGGTGCACAGGTGTGAATCTGCAGAGATTGTGAGGGAACTGATAGAGGCTGGGGCGGAGATTACTGCAGTGGATACACTGGGCAATACGGCGCTGCACTTGGCGGTGATGCTGGGGAAGAAGGAAATTGTCGAGGTGCTGCTGGGCAGGAACTGCGCGAGGCTGCTGGGTAGGAATAAGGGAGGAGAGACGCCTGCAAGCCTTGCAAAAGACCGCGGCTTCCACGAAATCGCACTCCTATTGGGCGAAGGAGACAGTTCCGACCTTGCAGCCGCCAGTCTCCTGAGTGCTCTCACCGCCGAAGAGGCAAAGAAGAAGCAGAAGCGCATCAACAAGAAGAAGCCCAGGAAAGAGCCTCTTGAGTCCTCCAAGCAGCCTGAAGAAAACGAAATTGCAAGGGTTTCGAGCAGAACAGCACCATTGGAAGAAACCAAGCAGACCGAAGTGGCGCCTGCAAGGCCAGTGACGCCCCCCAGTCTGCTCCCAGCCCTGCAAGCGATCTTAGGCAAAGTCTGCGCAAAGCCACTAGAGGAGGTCAAGCGCAGTCAACTGGAAGAGCTGCGGAGACTGCTGGAGCAAGGCATTGCGCGCGTGTCGGCTTTGGGGCAGATAAGCTAGAGATACGTAGGAGTAATTGGTGCGGACTGATGTAGATGATGGAAGTGGGTAGACGTAAGGGTCGGATGTATGTACGGCCCTGGGCGGAGGCGTACCCCACTCACTCCTCCTCACATTGGCAGTCCTCAGTGCCTATCGCCTACGCCCAGCTAGTGAGAAAGCCTCTGCTGCAGCCTTCCGTCTCTCGAGATTCAGTTTTCTCCAGGCGCAGACGAGACAAATCGAACCACTCCCCTCACAAACCGCCCTTTAAGCGGCCTCCCACCAGACTCCAGCCTACCCGCAGTCTCAGCATTTCCTTCCCTCACTTCACTTCCACCCCCAACGAGTCCAGTCCCGACCAAAGCTCCACAGGCATGCAAACCGACCGCAGTGACTACCCTCCAGTGCGCCCTTCCTTGAAGCTGCCAGTGCTCTACTTGCACTTCTACCCTGGGAAACCTAGAGGACTTAACTATAAATAACTTCCTCCGTGGTCTGGGAAGACCCGTCTCCCATTTCCCAGCGCTTCGTGATGCGTCTCCGCATGAGTGTGCCTTCGCTTTCGCTAGTCACATCGCAGCTAAGCCGCAGAGCACCAACCAGCCAGTTCCTAGCCTCCCAGTTAGTGGCCATCAGGTCTCCAGAGGGCAAGTAACGGGGGTAGTCCTCGTGAGGCTGGAACTTGGAGACGAGAAGGATAGTGGTCATAGTGCGTTGTTGGTCGTGAGGGCCGAAGCCGATGCCAAGGAGGCGGATTTCAGGGGAAAGCAGCATGTCCCGGTGCTCGCGGATAGGCAGGCCGTCGTCCACGAGTAGGGAGCAAACAGCTTCCACCGGGTTGAGACTTCCATAGTCCAGCACTTCCGCCAAAGTCCCGTCCCACTTCCCGAAAGCCTCCAATCTCTTCACCAAGTTGTCCCCATTGGACCCGTGATGTCCAATAATCCCCCTAGGCCCCAAGTCATTGACGTGCGCTTGAGCGGCGCAGCTTAGTGCGTCGCTCCAAGTGGCAGTGCGGAGTGGAGGAGTGGCGGCAAGTCTGGTGATGGCTTCTTGCACTAGGTCTGCGCCTTCCTTGGTCAGGATGGGCACGTCGTCGGCGCGATGGCGCACCAGTCCGTGGTAGCTGGCTTGGAAGTGCTCCAACTTGGGGACGTAGGCAGGCGGGTTCCGCCGCAGTTCTGTGATTTCTTGGTACAGACTCTGCACTATCTCTGAATAACGTGGCATCCTTAGCACTATAATGGGCGGAGAGGCTGACAATGCACACTGCCTAGACTAGGAACACTACAGAGGCACTGGATTTTTCGCTTTTCCGAACAAGCAAAAGTCTGATAAACCGTAAATAAGGAATAAGTAAAAGAAATGCAGCCGCACAACTAGCTAAATTGAGCTTATTCAGCTTGCAGAAACAGTCCTCTGCTAGGAAGGCACAAACCCTGCCTCGGTCTGCTAGCCTTATTTGCGACTATTCGCTCACTACGAGCACTTAAAAGGGCTTAGAAGAGCCGACGGCTGCTCCACATAGAGGACACGTGTGGATGGTGTCCTGACAAGCCTCCATGCAGAAGGGATACAGGCAGCAGGGCACACACCCTACGATGCACAGACCTGCGGCTGCTGCGAAGGTCACGAAGCCTGCTTCGTGTCTCACTACTGTTTGCATCGTCGCCATGCACCGAGGACACGTCATAGTCTGCGACGTCTTGCCCAGCCGCTGAGGCGCAGGAGGCATGGACTGGACATAGACAGGCGGGTAAGTAGTTTGCATAGGAGGAGCGGAGTACTGCTGGTAAGCTGCTTGCATAGGAGGAGCGGAGTACTGCTGGTAGGCTGCCTGCATAGGAGGAGCGGAGTACTGTGGGTAGGCTGCCTGCATAGGAGGAGCTGAGGGCGGTGGATAGTTCCCAGGCAGCAGGGGCGCTTGCAGACTGGGGTCCATTATTACCCGAAGCTGAGAAACAGGTTCGAAGCCACAGCTGCCCCGGTCCGCAGTCCCTCCTCTGGCCATTCGCTGCGAATCACGGGCAGCAAGGGCGGCTTCAGCCTTCTTTTCCTCACTTTCGCCCAGCTGATTTCACTGAAAAAAGCATGGGTTAAGATTGCTGACTCTGAGAGACGGTTTTCTGGTGCCTTTTGCAGCAGTCCTTCAAGTAGGTTCCTTGCTGCTAGTGAACATTCTTGCGGGTATACCACCTCCCGATACACTGCATTAACCATCACTTGGTGGCCGGACGCAGCCTGAAAAGGAGTTTTCCCGAACAGCAATTCATATATAAACACCCCACAACTCCACCAGTCCGCACCGTAGCTGTGCCCTGTGCCTTTCGTCACTTCAGGGGCTATGTACTCAGGCGACCCGCAAAGGCTGTGAGTCCTTTCAGAGTCCTTCAGAACCTTCGCAAAGCCGAAGTCTGCTAATCTGATATGTCCACTGCGTGCAATTAGCACGTTTTCAGGTTTCAAATCTCTGTAAATTGTGCGTTTGGTATGAAGATAACACAGTGCACAGACCACTTCTGCAGCGTAGAATATCACTTCTGAGGGACTTAATCTGCCTTTGAGCTGCAGGACTGTACTCAAGTCGCCTCGCTGTACCCACTCTTGCACGATGTAGAGCCTTTCTTCGTCCTGGAAGGACCCTTTGAAAGCCACTATGAAGGGACTTTCAAGTGTGCATAGTATGTCTCGCTCGTTCTTGATATGCTGTATTTGATGCTTGTGGACGATTTCAGCCTTCAGCATGACCTTCAAAGCCACCCACTCCTGTGTGTCCTTGTTAACAGCGACATACACTCTGGCAAATGTCCCCACTCCAAGCAGTCCCACCAACGCAAAGCAATGCACAGAGAGAACTGTGGGCAGAGCAGTGGGAAAGGGCAAGGAAGTGAGACTGCTGCTGAGGCCGTAGCTCCAATGTGTGGGCAGGTGACAGGGCTCCAGGGATGTTATTGAAATGGAGTGAAGGGAATGGTAGTGTTTCTCAAGGATGGGAATTTCCTGCTTTATGCGCTGGATGTATGACTCTGTGCTGGACAGTGAAGCCAGGCTAGCCCATTCTTCGTTTGAGATTATTCGAATTCAGCACTTTTTGATATACGTGTGAAGGACTATGCTTTTCCTAACCCTAATAGCAGGGAACTGTCGAGAGAAGCGCAGATGAATACAGCAGAGTAGAAACTAGTCTAGCACGATAGAATGAGACTATCTACAAGATATGAGTGGGGAACAGGACCCGCCAGTGATTCCCGTGGGGGAATACCAAGAAGCAGAGGGAGAGGGGGAGGAGGCAGTCCCTGAGCAAGGCAAACCGCCTGCGACCTCCCAGCTCTCCTCCACTGTGCCCTTCGACATGCATGACGGAGAGCAGCCTATAGGCCAGCGGGAAGAGCCGTCCTCGGTGCACAAACGACTCGTAGCCAGCATTTTCCTCTTTGCGCTGGGCGTGGTGCTGATAGCTGTGGGGTTTTGGAGCGAAGCCAGCTCCCCTGTGCCTGGCGGCGGCGTCCCTTTCTGGGTGATCGGAGTAATGCTGCTGGTTCCCGGACTATACTGCATCTGGGACGGCGTCACTACTCTTCGGCAGCAGGAAAAGACGGATAGGCAGAATATTCTGAAGGGGGAAGAAGGCAGCAGTCAGGATATCAGCTAGTTATGCAATACACGCAGCCAGTCGCTCGCCAGCACTTCCTTGCCACTGGCCCTCCCTCGTGGGTGCCGCACTAACAGCGCACTCAGCACTGCAACTGCATCTGAGGACACTCCAGTCCAGCTCTTCCCTCTAAAGTTGAGTTTCCTTCGAAGCACTGAAAGAGCTGTTTCTTCGTCCGATTTCCCCGCAAACGGCATAGTGCCATGCAGCATAATATAAAGCGTGACTCCCACACTCCACAAGTCCGCAGCTTCTCGGTAGGGCAGGCGCGACAGCACCTCAGGCGCAGCGAAGCAAAGAGTGCCCACAGACTCCGTGCACCGCTCATTGGGCCCCACGAAACAGGTCAGGCCGAAGTCTGCGATCTTTGCTTGAAGGCCGGAGTTGACTCGCTTGATTAGGATGTTTTCGGGCTTGATGTCTCTGTGCAGGACTCCTCGACTGTGCATGTATTGGAGTGCGGAGAGTGCGGCTCTCGTCACTGCTTTCACGTCTTCCGCTTCCATGTGGAAGCTGCATTTCTCCATCAGTCCTGGCAGTTGGCGGAAAGAGACAGCTAGGGAGCAAGTTGTAAGGCTGATATTCAATTGCAAAGGAGGGAAGTACGTCCTATTGAAGCAGTAGCAGAACTAGGAATATACATAAAGTCTACTAAGGCTTCGTAATTGTCCAGGAGCATATGGAGTATTGCCTTTGGCTGTTTTTACTTGCACCACTCGTGCATTCCTGAATCTAATGCATTAGAAGGCATCATAGTATATGAGTGGTCTCTCCATCCAGTCAAATAGCGACCCTTCCTCCATATACTCCGTCACTATGCAAATTTCCTCCTTGCTCTCATACACCCCCAGGAACCGCACGATATTGGGGTGATCCAAGCCTGACAGCACCTCTATTTCCCTCCGTATATACGCCTCCGCGCGCCGAGTAAGTGAAGACTTGGGTATGATCTTAACAGCGACAGGCTCCATAGTGGCCTTGCAAGTCGCCTTATAGACTGTGCCGGTTGCACCTGCCCCTAGGCGGCTTTCCAGTTCATACACATCTCTGAGTGCCAGGGAGCTGTCCGTTCTCAGTCGTTCCGCCCACTCCTGCCTTTCCTCATCCGTCCCTATTGTCACATTGACAGTGTAGCTTCCATCACACAGGCTGATACCCGTATCAGATAGTTGCGGAAAAAGGCCTTGAAGCAGGACAATTCGCTTGAGTTCCCTGGCCTCTGTGGTCTCATACAGCCACAACGCCCCGGCCTCCACTCTGCCATAGCACTTCCTTGCGTCCACGATTAAGGCCTGGACTGGGGGAGCGGAGTCCTGCTTCTTGGCACTGCAGCAGGTCGGAAGCGGTGTGTAGCAATAGGCGAATATAGCGGGGAAGTAGCTGATTACGGCCTGGCGGAGAGCTATGAGAAGAGGGTGGGCGGAACGTTGAGCGATTCGGAGTTTCTCCAAGTCTAGCTCAGCGGAGCCGTTGAATAAAGAATCCATATCCTCCTTCAGCTTCGGAAAGCGGGGAGTATAACACTGCGCACAGTCCTGCCTCAAAGCCGTCACAAACGCACCCACGTCCTCAGGCAGCAAATACCCCTTCGCCCCGAAATCCAGCGCTACAAAGAGCAACTCCCCTACTGTTTCTGACTCAGTGTAAAGGGCCTGCAGGCCTGCTGCTAGGTCTGCCAGTCCAACCCAGCCGTCCCCGTCTCTGTCCATCGCTCTGAACATTTGACTGCTCACGAGTCCTGGCAAGCGCATGGTCTTGTCGAAGGAGAACAGGTCGAGGACTGCGGCTTCGGAGCCACTGCGAAGGGTCAGGTCCTGCTTAGGGAGTACGGCTAGGAGAGAGGGGAGGAGGGAGGTTGCAGGGTCGACAGTGATTTGTTGACTAGTTGTCATATTTGCAATGAGGGGGTTTAGAGAAATAAAGCTAAGGTGGACTTGTGCCTGGGGGAGAGAGTAGGGATGTTTGAGCGGTGGAGTTGAAGGGATGATATGGCTTGAAGGACTTGTGTAGGTTTTATCTTTGCTGCCGGAAAAGGGATCGATTTTTACTTGAAAAGGCTGATTTGGGACTGATTAGGCTGGACGCGGAGTTGCTTTTTGTTGATATTGTATTGAGCTGTTTTTAAAGTTTTCCCTTTCGAGTTGCACACAGCAGAGATCAGACTCGCTCAAATGCACATCCAAGCGAATGCCCTCTCCAGTCTTTGCTGCCTGTCGTTCCCTCCATTGCCACTAGTTGTGGCGCAGTACTGCAGAACTAACTATCATGCTGGCTGCACTCTTTCAGACTTCGATGTTTGCAGTTAATCCCCAGGACTAGGACTGGCTACTTCACTTTGAAAGTGCTTATCCAGGCCTTTGAAGTGGAAAAAGCACCACATCTCTGCCTATTACAAGTTATATAAATGGTAAGAAGTCTCTCTCCACTGATATCTCTTTTTCAACTGACTCCAGACTTCTCCTTTACAATCCTTCGAACATCGAACAGCAGTAATAGAGGCCCCTGGATAATATTAATAAGGAAAGCTGCTGACATACTCCTGATTGCTCGACTGAGAAGACTTGGCCTAGAGAGAAAAGAAGGCTGGAAGTGACTATTGATATTGGCCACGCTGAGTAAGCCCAGCATCAAAAGGAGAAAGCTGCGCAGTGACTGGGCAGTATCAGACAACTATCTGACCTGATTGAATTCCCACCTGTACTGAAAGCGTGCAGACATGACGGACTAGTCACAGACAGGGGAAAGCCTGCAGTGGTGAGGGCTATAGCACTGAGTGTGGGAAGGGTGGTGTTAGGGTGGTTTCTAATGAGTGAGAAGACGTGCTCTGTGTGCAGTGCGGCGCCTGCAGCTTTCCTGTGCTTCTGCGAGGAACGACTGTTGTGTGTGGGCTGCCTTGCGGACCACTTGCTGTCCAACCCCAGCCTCGCCCACAAGCCTGCCCCTATCCGCACTCCCGCTCTGGACAATCTCCTGCCTCCCCACTCCCTCGTCCTGGACTCTGACCGCCTCTCAAAAGCGCAGGAGACGGAACTGGCTCGAGAGGCCCTCAGCAAGGCTTTGGACACTCTTGCTCAATTCCGGAACAACGCTCTTATGGACCTACAGCAACTTCGCCAACAGTGGACCTACGAAGTGGATCGTGTCATTGAGGAATTCGTCCAGACAATTAGTCACCAGACTCGCACTATAGCCGACCAACTCAAGCAGAAGCTAGAGACGTTGGAGGACCTCAAGGCCCCGAGTGCACACGAGGCACTGGAAGCTGCAGCACTGCAGTTAGACTTGCACCTGAGGACTTTGGATTTGCAGGGAGTGCTGAGGAAGGGAGTGGAACTGGTGATAGCGCAGGGAGCGGGGAAGGGGTGGACGCGCTGTCTGTACAAGTTCTTCGGGGGCAGTGAGGCAGTGGCAGTGTTCGACCCTCGACTAGAGAAGGTGGAAGTCAAGTTGGCCACAGGACAGCGGTTCTACCACAACTCCAGTTGGTGCATGTCCCCAGCCTCGCAGCTCTACGTCACAGGAGGCAGCCTTACAGGTCGCAGTCGCAGTGACTGTCTGCTGTACCGAGTCTCTTCCAATGTGTGCTTGGAAGCTTGCAACATGCAAGTAGCGAGACGCAGTCATGCCTCCATATATCACAACCGCCACTGCTACGTGTTCGGAGGACTGGTAGACACAGAAAAGACAAGTCTATGTGAGCGGTACAGTAAGGAGCAAAACGCGTGGGAGACCTTGCCTCAGATGAAAGACCGCCGCTCCTATCTCGGATGTTGCGAGCTCCTGGGTAAAATATACATCGCAGGAGGCTCAGGCAACTCCGCAGTGGAGATATTCGACCCCCACACAAGTGTGTTCGACAGGACAGTACTGGTCCAGCTAGCCATGGAGGACTCCTGCAGTCTGCTAGCTGTAGACCAATGCATTGTGCTGTTCCACGGTAGTTTCCAAGGACAAATCACTCGCTGGACTCCGGGCACAGGACAGATGACCACGGTGGCGCTAAGCTTTGGGAACTCGTGGAGTAGCTGTGCGCCTTTGCTGTGCGGCCGTACGCTGTATTTCCTGCGTTCTGACAGTATATACAGCTTTGATCTCGATGCAGACGAGACGGTTTTTGTGAAGAGGCTGGCCAAGACCCCCGCTCATGCTGGAGAAGTAGTTCTTCGCTAATAGAGCAAAGTAAGTGTCCTAGGAGCCTATTAGACTGCTAGCGCGAAGCCGACTCGGTTGTTTCCGAAGTCGAAGTGCGTGTAGTACTTGCGAATGAAGATGTCGCCGAGGATGAGCATGTCGCCCATGTTGGCAGGCATGTCCATGGCCATGAAGCCGCTCATGCACATAGTTTGCCCTTTCTCCTCAATCTGCCACACCCACTCAGAAGCGTCCAGTTCGTACTGGGTGCCGTCAATCACGATGGTCACGCTGGGGAGAGTGCTCAAGTTGGAGCAGTCCGTGGGCACTGTTCCGATGATCTCAGTGATTTTGTCAATCAACGGCTGCGCTCCTGCGAGAGTAGACGTGCCGCTGTCCACAATTCCAATGGGGCTCGAGACTCCAATGCTTTGCCCATTGATGAGGATGTCCTCCAGCTGGATTTCCCACCACAAGTCCTGCAGCAGCGGGTGGTACGTGAAGTTGCCGGTGTACAGCGTGTTGTCCACTCCGCCCAGTGTGAGTTGACTGCCAGCAGCTCCCGCAGTCTTGGAGAGGTAGAAAGAGAAGCTGTCGTCCTCAAGGAGGTTCTGCTCGCTCATGAGTTGGAAGATGGGCAGCACGTCATCAGCAGCGATGCCTCTCCAGGCCAGTCCAAGGATGCCGTCGGATTTAGTGGCTACGAAGGAGATGCCTGGCAGGTCGGTCATTTCAGCGAAGGGGACGTTGGGGATTTGGATGCCGCCGAAGTTGACAGTGTCCTGACTCATGAACCCACTGGCTGACCCTTTGCCGTACTGGATAGCAATGGCAGTTCCGTTGGCTACATAGGTGCTGGACAGGCCGCTGTTGTAGGTGCTGTGGACTAGGCAGGCCGCGGAGTTGCAGCTGGAAGCAGGCACCCACAGGTTGGAGGAGCCAGTGTCGAAGATCACAAGGAAGTCTTGAGCAGGAGTGCCGATGGAAATGGGTCCGTAGTACTGAGCGTTCATGTAGTTGTCCACGTTGATATCCGCGGTGTCCAGGTACTTGGAGGCAGTGAGGAGGTGCTTGAGCTCGGCCTTGCCTGGCACGGACTGGTACAGAGGGATCTGCACCAGGGCTAGGGCACTAACAATGCAGGTGGCTGCGAGCACTGCCTTCATATTATTTCTTCACCAGGCCCAGCAATGGCACTTCCGTTGCATCTGACTGCCTCACTTTGTATGGTACCAGCAGCTCTCGTTTGCTCCTAGCTAAGCCGGCTTTCATATATAATCGTATCCTCCATGCATAGTAAGCGCCACCCAGAGTACCGACTCATCGCCAAGAAGGGCGAAGGCACATTCAGCGAAGTCCTCAAGGCGCAAAGCATCAAGACGGGCAAGTACGTCGCCATCAAGTGCATGAAGAACCACTTCAACTCACTTGAGCAAGTCAACAACCTGCGAGAAGTGCAAGCGCTGCGCAGACTCTCCCCACACCCAAATGTGGTGAAACTGCTGGAGATCCTGTAGTACGCTTCACGCAGTGACGAGCCCACAGGCCGTCTGGCGCTTGTTTTCGAACTCATGGAGCAAAATATGTATGAGTGGGTCAGAGGCCGCAGACATCACTTCCCGGAGGCTAAGGTCAAGCACTACATGTATGAATTGATGAAAGCGCTGGACCATATGCATCGCAATGGCATCTTTCATAGAGACATCAAACCTGAAAACGTCCTACTGGCTGATGACGTTCTGAAGCTTGCAGACTTCGGGTCCTGCCGCGGCATCTACAGCAAGCAGCCCTTCACCGAGTACATCTCCACTCGCTGGTACCGCGCCCCAGAGTGTCTGCTGACCGACGGCTACTACAACTACAAGATGGATATCTGGGGAGTCGGCTGCGTTTTCTTCGAAATCCTCACCTTTGTGCCTCTCTTCCCTGGAGAAAACGAACTGGACCAAATTCACAAAATTCACAATATTTTGGGGACTCCGAATCCAGAGTTATTGGAGAAGTTCCAAAAACTAGCCTCGCATATGGTCTTTAACTTTCCTCCCACGGAAGGCTCAGGCTTCGAGCGACTAGTCGCCAACGCCTCAACAGACGCGAAAGCACTGATCAAGAAGATGCTGGCCTACAACCCAGAGGACCGGATCTCTGCACGACAGGTGCTGAAGGACCCGTACTTCCGAGAACTGAGGGACATGGAGCAGCCAGCCAAAGGCATGCCAAATGTGACGGGGATGAACACTAGAGGCAGCTTAGTGAGTGACGGAGACCATGCAGGCGGAAATGAAGATTCCTCACGCAAGGGTGAGAGTTTCGCACGTGATGAAGGGCCGCAGCTGCCTCCTATCAAGAACCCAGGTCTGCTGGCTCCCAGACAGAAGCCAAAGCGCAGCTTCCTGGAGGAGCAGAAACTGCCCCACAACCCCTCCACCAAGTCCATCACTGTGGAGCTCAAAAACCCCGCCCGCAAAGTCGCTGAACCCAAGAAGTCCTTCGTTTCGCCCTACGTCAAAAAGCAAAATAAGCACTACCTTTGACCTAGGTATAATGGCCAGCTAATCTAATGCTCCTGCCCATCGCCAAGATCTTCTCGCTGTGTCTGCGGCTCTTCACCAGGCCTACCATCAACCTGGCCAAGACAGCACTCAAGAAGAAAGAGGACCACTCCCCAGTCGTCCAAGGCTTCCTAGTCGCCACCGGACATATGTACCATCACTCCTATGTGCGTCTTCAAAGAGCCTTCCTGCCAGCTACGAACCGCTCTCCCATCAAGTCTCTTTCTGAGGAAAAGGCCCTCGAAGCAGGCGTGGAGTTCATATCCGAAGCCTTCATCTATAGCATCCTCTTCGCCTGGGGTCTTTACGAAGTGCGCAAACTCCTGGTTGACACCCAGCGCAAAGAAACTCGGCAGGCCGCCCTGCTGCAGTCTCTGCAAGTGGAAGCTGCGACTTTGGAAGAACAGCAAGTGCTGTTGGAAGCCAGATTGCTGTGTCTCCGGCTGCAGCTAACTAGATAGAGCAGAGCTTTGTCTTGGGCGAGAGGCAAAAGTGCCTCCACACGGGATCGAACCGAGGACCTTTCGCTTACTAAGCGAATGCTCTACCAACTGAGCTATAGAGGCATCTTGCTTCTCTGCTCCTTCTCAGCTGTATGAAGGTGCTGGAGATAGACACTTGGAAACAGCAGCTCTGATTGGAACTGGGAACAGCTGGGTTTCAAGATGGTATGCTCGTTTTAACCCTAGTAATCAGTCATATGTGCTGAAGCATGTAGTTCCCTCTAAATCAGACATCTCTTGTTTCGGCAGACGAAATGTCTTAGGGTGACGAATCAGTAGCTTCCGCAGCCATCTCGACTCCTATTAACCTAATTCTTCCATAACGATTGCACTAAGAAGAACAGGAACCAGTCTGAGCAAGACAAGGTGGCTAGTTAGAAGTAAGCAGTGAGGGTGTGTTGATACGAGAGGTCGTGGCAGTGGAGGAGGTCTTTAGTTTGCGTCTGGAGTAGAGTTGGCTGTCCTTCAGTGACAGACAGGGTGCATTGAACGCCTTGCGCTTCTCCACCTCCCGCAGTCCTTCCTGCAGTGAGGGGTTCTCTTGGAACTTCCGCACGATCACCGGGCGCGACGCAGTGCTAGAGCAAATTCCCATTATTAGCCATGAAGAAGACTCTCGAGATTAGAAGAATGTGACCCGCTTCAGTCTAAGTGACTTAGTGCACTCCTATATTCTACTATCGAATCTATTCTCACTATCACACTGTCACTGGCTTGCGCAGTTATCAGAAGTTCTCGAACATTCGAGACTAACTTCACTTTTCTCTTCATAATACTGCCCCAAGCTCCTACTTTGGTATACAGTTAATAACTACTAGTCAATTAGGCGCTAAGCTCTGATCTGCCGAGGAGTCATCAGAGGCCTGAGAGGCCTTTCTTCTGAGGTACAGCCGATTGCACTCGATGTGAAGACAAGGCGCAGTTTTCGCCTTTCGGACGTAGACTTCTTCATAGTTGAACCGAGGAAGCAGGGGCGCCACACTGTCCGGCTGACTAGCGCTGCAGACGCAAACGCCCATTTCCAACTCTAATAGACCATTAACCGTACTTGTATTTCAAGTCTTTCTTAGATTCCCTCAGCCAGCCTTAATGAGAAAGCGAGGTCCTACAGCTAGTACAAGCAGCAGCCTAAGCACTGGCTTTGCACTTGAGTGGACTGCACAAGCTTCTGAGGCGCAGTCTTGGCCGTCAATTCCTCAATGCGGATTTTGCGTATTACCGGCGATTTGTTGATTTCCTCGCCTGAGCGAGTGCGAGGCTCCCAGACCTGAATGCCAGCTCGAGAGGGCAGACTGCCGGACACGTAGCAAGTCACGAAGTCGAAGCAGCTGCCGACCTTCCACTCCGGCTCCAGTTCTTGTCCTCCGATCTGGGATTGGGAGGGTGTATACATGCTCAAACGCCTGGTCAAGGCGGTATTCTGTGTCAGATGCATATCTTGAGGACTGAAGAGGCCGGTTTTGTCGTCGAGGTTGAGCACTTCCAGGGCGCAGCGATAGAGGCAGACGCGGAAAGCTGCGACTGTGGCCTCCCGGTCCATCTTGATTTCGCAGAGCAGCACGGCCCCTGCAGCAGGCACTTCCAGCCTCACAGCCAGCCACAAGTCCTTGGACGTCACATCACACATCAGCACGTCCCCCGACTTCAGCAGCTTCCCCACCTCCCCCTCAGCAGGGATTTGCCCTGCTGCCCAGGTCAAGTTAACAGCCTGCAGACAGCTCAGGCCTTCGAAGAGCGGGTACTTCTCCAGGCGCTCTGCGATTTTGAGCGGCAGCACTTCGAAGCAGTCACTGGCGAGGGATCACCTTTTGCTAACAGGCACGAGTAGAGGCTTCTCTGGCATTTGTGTCCAGACGACGGTCACTTCCAGACGTGGCTGCACCCTGCCTTCTGAGTCCAGGTAGATGTAGCCCTCGTCTTCCGGCAGTGCAGAGAAGTCTAGAGAGTCCGCCATTTAGTCAGCATAGGGTAAAACAGTTAGTCAAAGTCGCTGAGAAGCGCCAGCTTGGCTTTGATGGAGTCCATGTAGAGTTGGCAGGCGGACTCCGCAGCCTCGACACTCAGTTCCCAGTGAGGGCCGAGTCTGCCCAGCATGGCTTCGTGTCGTTTGGCCTGGGAGTCGAGGAGTTGGGCCACTTTGTGCACCTCCGTCCTGCGTGCAGGTGAGGAAAGGCTGGAGTCAGACCAGATGTCTTCCCAGCGACTTGCGGACCTGTGGCCCAGGTCTTTCACGAACTCTTGTTCGTGGCGCAGCCTTCTGGCTCGCAAGTGGTCGAATACGGGCTGGGGAGTGTCGGGTAGGCTTTGGGTGGACAGGTTCCGCTTGGGTTGGGGCATGGTGGGACGCCAGGGCTGGTCCAGTGGCCTGCCGACTCGTCGGATTCGTAGCTCCGAAGCACAGCGCTTGATAGTTTCCAGTGCTTTGGCGGGGGAGATCCTGGGCGGATACAGTTCCTTCACCAGTCGACCATATTGGTGTGTGCGAGTCGCCCTTTGCCGGGCTGATTCGCTTCTTTCCAAGGCTGCAGACTGCATCTTCCTGACTTCCGCCTCCACAAAGACTGCAGCTCTCGGCCTGTAGTAGGCTGCTTCCGCCTTCCTCTTACTGAACTCGGCTTCCCTCACCAAGCGCAGACCTCTCTGTTCCACATCTCTCTTCCGAAGCAGTGTGTCGAAGGACTTGGCATGGCTGTGCAGTGCTTGCAGGTCCATTGGGGTGCGCAGTGCTCGCCGTTGACCTAGCACTCGGGCTTTCTGCAGCCTTAAAGGCAGTTCGTGTTGCTGGTGGAAGCGCTCTTCCATGCTCACGTGCAGCGGCTTCAGAGCGCGCACCTGTTTTATCTGAGCTTCAGAGACTGCGTAGTCCAATTTGCGCTTTTCTTGTCGCTGAGTGGAGCTGCTCTGTCGCAAGCGCAAAGCCTCGTGCTTGGCCTGCTTACGCTGGGTCTGAACATTACGCAGCTGTTGGAGGGAGTGCTGGTGCTGCAGCAGGGCGCGCTGCTCACGGAGCTTTGCGGAGTGCTCCAGACGTCGTTGCCGAGCTCTGCGTTCTTTGGCAAGTCTCCGAACAAGAGTTCGCTCAGGAGTGAGAGGCGCCTCCATCTGTATCTATGTAAATGCTGTCTTTCAGTTAGGCAATTTACTTACTCGGCCGGGCCGCCAAGGCTTCAGTCCTCTCCACCCTGGCCTTCAACATCTCCACTTCTCTCTGCAGTGCACCTAGTGAGTCTCCCCACAGTTGCTCCTGCAGCGCCCTGCACTCCGCAGCCTTCGCCTCCGCTGCTTGTTGGGTCTGCGCACACTCCAGCTTCCAGACGCGCTGTGTGCAGCTTACAGAGTCTTTGGCGAGTTTGGACTTGAGTTCGTTGAGTTTGCGCTTGTAGGAGGTTTTGGGTTTCTGCTCCTGTTCTGTGAGAAGTTGAGAGTACATGGTTTCAAGTCGGTGGTAGTGGGCGTGGGCCTGGCGCAACTCTCGCTGCAAGGTGGGGATGAGGTGGCGACTGGGAGGCGTGACAGTCCTGCGAGGAGTGGAAAAGAGCTGCTTCGAGGGACTGGTTGGAGAGAAAGAAGACCAGTTGGTGTCAGGACTGGGCTGAGTGGACATTTCCCGGTCCACCAGGCTTTTCCTGCCTTCCTGCTCACTGTGTTTCCAGTCTTCGGTTTTCCAGTGCACACTTGTTGGACTTCGCAGACTGGCAACCGGCTTGGGTCGATAGTGGGGAGACATCTGCGTTGTGGAAAAGAAGCGTCCGTGGTCTTTACACTTCCGCAATTGAACCACTGAAGCTGCGATCAATGCGCGCAATCCGTCTTCAGGACTCAACTCCCCCGAGACGTCCAATGCAGGCTCCCATCCTTCCATAATGTTACTAACTAGAAGGCGGAACTCGAAGTTGTCAACTGCTTTAAACTTTCAGTGGACATTCTATATATTTGATTTCTGTCTTTGTCACGGTCTGTTCACTCCCTGTTTCTTCCCTCTTCCTCGCTTTGGCTTCGGAGCACTTTCTTGTGGGGATTCAGCCGCGATTTGTTCCTGCAGCGTCTTGAGTGAGTACTGAGCGAGTTGAAAGTAGCCCACTTCCCGTGTCCTGCTTTCCTGAGCCTGTGCAAGCTGCTGAGTAGCTTGCAGTCGCTTGAGCGCATAGTTCTCGCGAACGCGCTTAAGTTCCTTCTCAAGTCGCTTGGTAGTGCCAGCCAAGTCAAAGAAGGTCTGCTCCAGCTCCCTGTACTCCTCTTCCCTCCGCTTGCGTTCTTCCTTCAGTAGAATCTGCACCTCTCTGAGTTCCACTGCACGGTCCAATTTTACTTGCTTCACTTCTTCCAGTTGAAGTTTGAGTTTCGTGAACTTCACCTCTTCCTCCTCGCGGACTTGGGAAAGGCGTTCGTGCTGAACCGCTAAGTTGCTTTCCAGCGCTGTCCGTTCCTGCTTGCGCATGTCGACCTCTTTGTCAATATCAGCGAATGCAGTGGGAGGCACGCGCATAGTTTTGAGTGAGTTGCGTAACAAAGGAGTGATGCTGCGCTTTTGGCGTATCCGGTTGGTACTGGCACTTCTCCCGACTTCGAGTTTGAGATGGACACTGACAGGGTTGAACAGCAGGCCTACACTTGTAAGACTGCGGTTGCGGGCTGCTATGCGAACTAAGCCCTTCCCAGCCTCGTCGTCCAGGCCGTTGTCTTTCAACTGCAAGGTAGCGAGAGTTCGATTAGTCTGCAGAGCTGCGCACAGAGCAGCTCCGCCCTCCTTCTTGATCCGATTGGAAGTGAGGTCTAGAGAGCGGAGAGAGGTGTTGTGTGCCAGGGCGGTAGCGAGGGCCGCTGCTCCTACATCCTCGAAGCCGTTAACTGCTAGGTCTAGCTTCACTAGAGAGTGGTTCCTGCCTAGACCCTCGGCCACTGCCAGCAGGCCTTCTTCTCTCAGTGAGCATTCCCTTAGTCCCAACTCCTGCAAAACCGTGTTTTCCGCTATTAGTTGGTATATCTCCAAACTATACTCAGGCCCCAGTCGGTTCATATCCAGCCACAGCCTTGCAATTGAAGCGTTCTTCGTGAGTCCAGGCAAGAGCTTGGGCAAGCAAGGAACTGTGAGTTCACATTTGGTCAGATCCAGTGCTTTGAGGGGACATACGCTCCACTCCCCGCCCGCCATTTTCCCCACCAGTTCTGCGCCCACAAGTCCTAGTTTGTTATTCCTCAGACTCAAGTGTCTGACCTTCGAACTGCAGATAGCTCTCCCAAGTGCTTCACAAGCCTTGCCAGTGCTCCCTGTTGAACTCAGGTCCAGCCATATGAGGGACTGATTACCTGCCATCCCTTTCGCCAAGGCTTCCACCCCTTCCTGTCCGAGCATCGTACCCGTCAGGTTCAGCACACTGAGCACAGAGTTGCGCTGCAGCACTGCACCCAGAACTGCCCCACTCTGCACTCCCAGTCGATTGCGGTACTGGCCATCCTGCGAAGCCAAGTCGAGGGACGCAAGCGACTCATTCTCTCCCAAAGTCGCCAAGTCCTCGAGAAAGTCAGGACCCAGGTCAGTGTTATTGAGGCCCAAATGGACCCAATGCTTCGCTCGGTTCAGTGTCTTTAGCACTGCGGCAGCGCCTTGGGTTCCCAGCGGGTTCCGGCCCAGACTCAAATTGACGAATTCAGTGTTGGAGAGGAGCGCCTCTCCCAGTGCCTTCCCTGCGCCCGGCCCTAGAGTGCAGTCTTCTAAGTACAACTTCCGGTTTCGAGCGTTTCTCTGGCAAAACTCATAGAACCGCACCATCTGTTCCTCCAGGACGGGAATGTTGATGTCTTTGCACTTTTCGAGATACAGGCGCTCCAGTGCTTCCGGAGACAGGCCGAGGACAGGAGGCAAGACTTTGAGGCGGACCTGGGGGCGAGAGAGAGAGCGGGGCAGCAAGGGAGTACTGTGGCTTTGAGCGGGCTTGAGGGGCGAGGGAGAGTGGGCTTGTTCTCGCTGTCGCTCCCAGGAGCCTTGGCTGGACATGCGGTATTTCTTCTTGGCCACTAGCAGTGGACTGGAAGAGCGCAGTAGAGGGCGGAGCATAGGTCCGGGCTTCAGTGCAGAGTCCAGCTTCTGCCAGGACGACTTTATCTTCTCCCCCATATTTCCTCTTTCCCATTGTAGAGGTGTCCACTGCACCTTGACTGTCTATTGGAGAAATGAGAAGACAGGGCAGACGCTAATTCCTTTAACTCTCTGCCTAGCTGCAGAGACTCCTAATATCTTCATGTGCTAGGAGAACAAGTTGGTTTGGAACTCCTCCCTCGCCTTCTCAGGCACTCCCTCCAGCACTGGGGCTTCTAACAGCAACTCGTCCACTTGTATCCAGTCTGTGCCCTGGAAGTACCCGTGTCGCATCACTGCCTCCACGTCTAGTCGGAGACGCGGCTCTGGGTTCAGTAGGCGTCTGATCAGGTCTTTGATAGCTGAGTCGAGGTGGTTTGGCAGCTCATACACTCCCGAAACCACCTTCTCATACACTTCCATCGGCGTTTCGCCCTCAAAGGGAGGGTGGTGGCAGTGCAGTTCATACAGCAACACCCCCAAACTCCAACAGTCCACCGCAAGTCCATGCGGTCGCTTCATCACCAACTCCGGCGCCATGTACTCAGGCGAGCCCAGCACAGAGCTGGTCCGTTCCGACACTAGTCGCTTGGCGAAGCCAAAGTCAATGAAGCGCAGATGACCGCTGGAGTGCAGCATGAGGTTTTCAGGCTTGAGGTCTCGGTACACTATCTGCAGGGAGTGGAGACTGCGCAAGCCAGCCACCACTTCTGTAGCGTAGAACTTTGTTTCCCGGGGCTTGAGTCGCTTCCTGCGCATGAGGTGGAATAGGTCTCCATTAGGCAGGTACTCTAAGACCAGGTAGAGACGCTCAGCGTCCTCGAGACAGCCGAAGTATGTGACCATTAGTGCATGGTGCAGCTGCTCCAGGATCACTCGCTCTGCTTCTGCTATTTTCTTCACTCGCATCTGCCGCTTCTCCATGATCTTCACAGCCACTTGGCAGGTGGCAGTCTGCCCCAGCACAACGCGGCCCAGAGATCCTTTGCCTATGCACTTCCCTAGCGAAATCTCAGCCAGAGTCCAGGGACACTCGTGCTCAGCAGCAGGAGTGTCCTGAGTGGAAGGATAGCGACTATGGTGCGGACGAGGCTTCTGGACAGGCACTGGTCTGTAGCGAGTGGGAGTGACTGATATGCGTTTGCTTAGTTGTATGGGGGATTTCTTGGACTGAGTGCGAGTGGTGCTGGCTGTGGGCTTCGTGGAAACGGCTTGGCGGAGGAAAGAGCGGTTTTGAGTAGGGAGAGCTGGCAGCAAGTTTCTAGGCTTTCGCCCTTCCATGATATAACGACAGCCAGTTCTTTGCAGTGTTATGCACAGACTCCACCCATCACTCCCACATCTACCATAGGCCTAGAGCGCAGTTGTGTATCTGTGCGTCATAGTAAATATGCCACTGAGCGAGAAGGAGATAAGCGAGTGTAAGAACGTTTTTTCGCAGTTCGACAAAGACGGCACAGGCCGGATCGACCGCTTCGAACTGCGGGTCGTGTTGGAGCAGATGGGACAGAAACCCAGCGAAGAAGAGGTGTTTGCCATGTGGAACGAAGTGGACGACATGAATACAGGGAAAATCGACTTCAACGAGTTCTTGCGCATCTACGAACGACACCTGATGAGTAAGAAGGACGAGGACGAACAGGACATGATAGACGCCTTCGTAGCTATGGGCGGCAATCCGGACAAGTCGGGGCAAGTGGACGCGGAGCGCCTCATCAACATCATCAGACACCAGTTCGAAATGACCATCAACATCGAACAGCTCATCCAAGAAATCGACGAAAACAGAAACGGCCAGATCGACTATGACGAGTTCAAGTCCCTCCTCTCTAGCTAATCTCCCCAATATGTCGGAACGCGCTGATCCGAACCATCCCTGCACCGCTGCCCTGCTGTACGACGAGCAGCCAGTCTTCAGCTCCTACGTAGACCGCCTACTGAGCCTGCCCCTGCCCGAGTACCAAGCCATGCTAGCCACTTCGAAGACTGTGTATGTGGGGAATCTCTCATTCTACACCTCGGAGGAGCAGGTCTATGCGCTGTTTTCACTGTGTGGAGACGTCAGCAGAGTGGTGATGGGTCTGGATCGGACGCTCAAACGCCCCTGCGGCTTTTGCTTCGTGGAGTTCTCGAGTCACGAGGGAGCGAGTCTAGCGGTGACCTGCATCTCAGGCACCCAGGTGGACAGCAGGACTGTGCGGGTGGACTGGGACGCAGGCTTCAAAGAAGGCAGACAGTACGGCCGGGGTCGCAACGGCATGCAGAAGCGAGACGCCATGCGGCAGGAGCTGGAGACCGAGAGAGGCGGACAGTAGTAAGACTAGTCGTTGCATGGCCATAATGCAGAAGTTGGAAAAGACGTTCACATGTCCTGTCTGCATGCAGGTGCTTGTAGACCCTGTGATCCTCACCTGCTCCCACAACATGTGTCTGCAGTGCGCCAAGTTCCTCATCTCAGTCACCTGTCTGCGGGAAAACCAGAAGAACCTCATCTCCTGCCCAGTGTGTCGCCACCACACCTTCGTGCCCAACTACTCCGTGGAGAGCCTCACCCGCAACCTACTCATTAAGAACTACCTGGAGGAACTCAAGACCTTGCGGCCTGCCTCCCGCGACTCCGAGCTGTGCCAACTCTGCTACCAAGACCCTCGCAAGGCCACTAGTGAGTGTCTCTCCTGCGAAGCTGAGGTCTGTGACGAATGCGCCAGCACTCACTTGCAGAAGGAGAAGTTCCAACACCACAAAATCGTGAGGCTGGACCAACATGGTCAGGCAGCACTGTGTCCGGAGCATCTGCGTGAACATGAGTTTTACTGCATGAATGACAGGGTGCTGGCCTGCGCTTACTGTATCCACTACTCGCGTACTCACAAAGAACATGAAGTATTGCCACTGGCCGAGGCCCGTCTACGGCTAGCTGAGGACGTGACTCGGGCTCGCGAGAGCATTTCTATCACTATGAAGACGTTGGAAGGCACCTTGGACCAGTACACAGCCTTCCTACAAGGACTGGAGAAGTCTGAGGAAGAGCTGAAGACCAAGGTGAGCGCCACTTGTCAAGCACTTGCAACCAAGGTGGAGGAAACCAAGAGTCGTGCAGTCGCAGAGGTGCATGCACACTACGCCACTTATCGCCAAGAAGTCGACTCACAGCTGAAACTCGTAACTGATGCTCGAGCCGTGGCTCAGGACATCCAGCAAAGTAGTGACGATCTTGTTTTCGTGGGACGGGCGGAAAGGCTGCAGGCCATGCGAGTGAACACCTGCGTCCCCGCAGCTCCCGAGGTCTCTGTAGCCTTCCCGAACCATGGCCTTCTGGACACACTGTTGAAAGACTGCTGCCAAATCAAAATCCTCACAGAGGCGGAAGATGTGCCGAGACACTTGGTGTACCTGAGTCGAGGCAGCGGCGACTACATAATGTACGACTTCGAAGCTGACTCGTACGAAAGCAAGAAGATAGTGGGAGACCAAATCATACCGCGCTGGTCTGGCTTCGCGGTGCTGAGCGACGGCTCTGTGCTGATAACTGGTGGAAAGGAAAACAAGGAGACAGGGGCGAAGAGTAGCGCTTTCCTGCTGCGGCTCGGGTCTGGGGAGACGGTGGCACTGCCCTCAATGCTGAACGGACACTCCTCCCACATATCATTGCTGGTGGGCAAACAAGTGTTTGTGTTGGGTGGGAAGAACCAGGCTAACAACACACACAACTGCTGTGAGGTCTTCAGTCTGCAGACTCAGGCCTGGACCGCAATTGCCTCCATGAACTTCGGCAGGACCTGTGCTTCAGGCGTGCATTTCGCAGGGCGCATATATGTGTTGGGTGGCTACCAGGCGTCTGTAGACAACAGCATTGAGGAGTACACCTTGGCCTCAGACAGCTGGGTGATGCTGTCGCTCAGACTGCCGGAGAAGCTCTGGCAGCACTCTTCGCTGCTCATCAGTCCCAATCAAGTCCTTATCTTCGGCGGAGAGTGTCCTTCTGATGAAGCGCACCGCATGTCTTACATCTACGATTTGGAAAACCAGACCTTTTACGGCTTCGTGCCCATCCCCATCAGACACAACTGGCTGTTCTTCTGGCTGCAAGTGGTGAAGAGGGGACACTGCGTCTACGCCATGAACAAGGAAAAGCAAGTGCTCAAGTACTCGGTCCCAAACAACTCGTGGGTCATTTTCAAGGCTTAGCTAATAGAGTGCTTATGGTGCATCCAGAAGGTGACTTGAGACTGACATCTAGCACTTTGCAGATTCGTTGTATACTTTAAAATGGAACTTTCGGTATTATGGAGGAGAAGTGCAGTGATGCTATATTTCCTGACCACAGAGAACATATACCTTTTCTAGCTTAATCTGGTGGGATGTACATATTGTCTCTACACTACCTACTTCCCTAAGATAAGAGTATGGTGCAGCTGAAGTTGCACATTGGTTAATTATTCTTAGAAAATCAAAATTACTCCGCTTTCTTGTGAAACAACCTCTAGAGTTACCTACCAGCCAATATGCAGAAGTGAAAAGCTCGATTCAGGCTCAATCCACTATGCTACTTGTTGCCCTGCATTTATTAAAGTGAAGAGGAAGGTGCAAACTCTGTTGAGGGAAAAGCACAGGAATGCATGGAAATGGGGTTGAAAGCTGGTAGAGTATGCTACTGTGATGCAGCCTGGGGAAGTTCCAGGAAGGCAGGGCAAG
>Ga0247837_1002800_pt1 | contig 31967 bp, 31 predicted proteins | sample LaCtaG_2_FD_187115 | JGI IMG/M metagenome (GOLD analysis project Ga0247837, IMG submission 187115) | Freshwater microbial communities from meromictic Lake La Cruz, Castile-La Mancha, Spain - LaCruzMarch2015_14.5m | ecosystem: Environmental > Aquatic > Freshwater > Lake | place: Spain: Castile-La...
CAGACTCAGTGAGTGGAACAATACCTTTCAAAACAACAGTGCGGAGGTCTACGGACCTAACTGGGCCTCCTTCGCTCATACTCTGCACACCAATAACTCACTTGTGTATATGAAGCAGGAGAAACTGCTCGTTGTCGACCTGGTGGACCACTTCGGTCGAATTATGCTCACAGACAACTCAAGTCAAGCTACATTGAGTGCAAACAACACGTCCATTCTGAGCGGCCGACTTCGAACTGTGGCTGTAAATGGACGCTTCAACTTCAGCGACTTCAGTGTGTTTGCAGAGCCTGGCACTAATTTCACTGCCACTATCACATCCAGTGCTCTTACTTTGCAAATTACTCTCATCCTAAGAGCCTGTGAACTTGGAGAAATAAAGACAAACAGAGTATGTGAGCGATGTCTTACTGGGACCTACTCCCTAGTCCTTGGAGCTACTGAGTGCACAATGTGCCCCGATGGAGCTGAATGTATAAATGGAAACCAACTCTACCCCAAGCCCAACTACTGGAGACCAAACTTACACTTCCCTGGAGTGTTTCATTGTCCCTGGCCTCAGTCCTGCAAAGGACACGCCAACTACTCTAGTCAGACTAGCGTCTGCGCCCAACTTCACACAGGTCACATGTGTCAGACCTGTATAGAAGGAGCCTGTAGACAGGGTAGAGACCGTTGTGTCCTTTGTCCCAGTAAGACAGCTCTCCAACTGCAAGCAGGCTTTCTGAGTGTGGGACTGCCGGTGTTATGGGGGCTTCAAGCCTTTGCCAGTACAAGGTCAAGCAACCACTTGGGAGCACTACTGCGCTTGTTAGTTGATTACTTGCAGTTGACAGTGCTGGTAGGGGACTATGACTTGCTCTGGCCTGAGCCTCTTCAGTACTTCTATTCTCTGCACCGATATGTAGGCAATGCACTTCAAGCCTTTCTGCCTCTAAACTGCCTCTACTCAAACGCCTTCTATGTCTCTACGGTAGCAGCTGCAGTGGCACCTATTGCCATTATTGTTTTCTTCACTAGTTGTTGGGGAGTACTCTGGCTTATCTTCAAGGCTATCGGCTACTCCAACCCGACTTTTCGAGTACTGTTCATCAATTTAATGATAGTGGGCTTAACTTACATACATCCTTTTGTGGTGCGAATCGGTCTTTCAGCCTTCCTTTGCGATAGTTTTGAACCAGGGGAACACTGGCTACGAGCGGACTTGGCTGTGCGTTGTTGGGACCTGCAGCACCTCACCTTTGCATTTGCAGCCTCTCTACCTTCGGTGTTACTATGGGGTGTAGGTTTGCCTGCACTGACTGCCCTGTACCTCATCAGACTGCACTACAAGCTTGGAGGCAGTGCTGACCTGGTCGGTTTCCTACAAGGAGGACTCAAGGAGCAGTGGTATCTATGGGAAGTGATAGTCATGTCCTACAAATTCTTAGTTGCAGCTCTCTATGTCCTAACTGCCACTGTCCATCCCACAGCCCAGGCAATGGTGTTAGTGGTTGTACTGTCCCTCCTGACTCTCTCCCAACGGATATACCAGCCCTATCTGCAGTTCAATCGAGTGGCGCTCCTCAGCTTGGGAGTAGTTTGGGGCACTGCCTACGCCGGACTGTACTTCTGCGTAGCAACCTTTAATTTTCCACTGTCGCTGATTGTGCTGGGTCTGCATGCGTGGTTTCTTCTGTCCTGGATATTGGCTCTATGCGCAGTGAAGCTCAGCCCTGTTCTGCGTTTGTTACGTCTCAGACGTGGGAAGCGAAGTTCAAAGTAAGTAGATAAGGCGCCTTCTTCATAAAGACATGCAGTAAGGTAGTTTGAAGTAACCAGAGTCAGTCCAAGCTCTTTTCCAGCACACTCACTGCGCTCACAGGTTCCACTTTCAGCAACAACAGGATTCTTGAGCTATTGACCTACGAGCTTTTCTTGTTCGATTCTCCAAAGGACCGGACACTTCGCTTGAGAAATACGGTATTAGAAGGAAATGGGGCACTCGACTCCACCTTCCAGGCGTATTGGAGTGATTACTACCTGGCACAGGGCCTGCTCACTAACACATGGCTCAGTGCAGAGCTAACTTTACGTTGGCCAATGATATGAGAGAGATGGGAGCGACGGCGTAGCGGTACCAGCTTCTCTTATCATTGTAAATATAGTCATCTGAGAGTTCGATTGTTCCTCTTGACAGTACGACTGCACTAAACAAAACCAAAGTGACCTTCTTCTCCCCTGACACATTTATTCCATAGTCTTTCCGGCTTTGTATTCACAAGCGTGTTCGGCGGTTTGGATGCTATGGAATTTGTTCATTTCAAGCACAAATACCATCAATTTGTGATACTGTATGTCACCACCAGAGGAATTGCGGAGTGCACCAAGTTCAGAATAGCTTCCACAAACTACACTTTTCTCAGAATCCATTCGCTTATGCTTTTCACCGCCAGACGCTTGGATAGACTTATAAAATGGGATGCAAGATATCTGGTCGTAAGGGCCTACCACACCCAACAGTGCTGTTGTTTTGGATTAGAACGTACCTACCTAGAAGACTCAGCACCAATGTCCTGCGGGAAATTCACTACTACTTGCGCGGCCCTTACCTCGCTGACTTTCAGTCGACTCAGCTGTCCATCTTCGATGTAGGCACTCGCACCTGGAGAACCACGGCCCTGCACCTGAATTACGATGCATGCAAAACAGCTTACTATGTGCTGCTGTCGCCACATGAAGTATTCCTTGCAGGAAATGCTGAAACTTACATGGAAAGTCGTAAAGCCTTTATTTTTAGTGTTTCAGGGACAGTCAAAAGACTTCCAGATATGCTGTTATCAGGCTTTCCTGGCCTTTTTCACAATCAGCCAGAAGGCTCAGTTATTGCGTTCGGAGGCGGAATTCTAGAGCCCAAGCGAGAGGTTCAATCGTACTCCTTGGCTCGCAATTGTTGGACTTTGTGGAAACAGCAGATGTACTACCCGAGAAACTTCTTTCAACCCTGCCAGTATCTCAGCTTGCTCTACATTTTTAAAGCCGGAGACCCTGATATCGAGTACTATTGCCTTAAAACTGGCCTCTTTCATTTGATGCAGATTAATGTAAACGCTTTCGACAACTATGGGGGTATTTTCACTATAACAGTGCCCTTCAAAAAAATGCTTTACCAGATCAATCACCAAACTTACACCAGACTCAACCTAGAAGAAAAAAATTCAACGCAGGTTAAGAGAACTACCTATCAGCCGTTCATGACGTATGGATGGGCTGTTCTGAACGGCACTTTCATCACTGTCAACTTTCCCTTCTACTGGATGACGGACCTGGAGACATTCGAGTACGCGAAGTGCACAGCACCGATTGCTCGCAAGTACTAGTTCTAACTAGGCTATGGAACATACTCACACAACTCGCTCAGCTGCAAAGATATAGACTGCAGACTGCATGTAAGTTGCACAGCGAGCTAAGTTCTAGCAAGAGATGATAGCTACTTATAGTCACACGCTTCCTCATATCTCTGAAAATGGGAATCGCGCGTTGGGGTTTGCAAACAAATGAATCGAAGAGTGGCGCCGCTCAGGTCTGGTCTCGATGCTTCCATGGAGTTTCTGAGTATACTCCCCGACCACACAGTTATGGAGCTTATATCGCAAGTCTTTGCTATTAGGGATTCCTGCGTGGTGACTCTGAGTAGCAATCCGCTTATAGCAACCGTCACCCTGCTTCTCGCAGACCTGACAGGTCCACTGCTGCTGGAACGGCTTGCGGCACTCTTTAGGTACCGTAGACTGCATGCCGAACGGTCACTACGCGAATCCCTAAGAGCTATATCTTGGTGGAACATCCTTTCGGCGCTCATCCTGCTCTGCGATGTCGGCTTCGTGATCTGGACGTGCTTAGAACTCTTTGAGAAGTGGGAATCGGCCTACACCATTTATAGCCTTATCGTCACCTTCGTATTGGGATTTCCTTTAGGCAGGCTGGTGGGCAAACTCCAAGACAAGGCTCATTTCGTCCTTACTGTTATCATCTCAAGCGGCATTTACTTCGGAGGAGCCTACTTACTGCATTGAGATCGTAGAATAAAGCAAATGCAGAACTAGCGTGGGGTGGCCTGTAGCAAAATGAAGTGAGAGCAAATGTTTGTTATAGAGGCAGGAACTACATCTCTCATCCGTGTAGTGTCAAGCTGCTCCTATCTTTGTCTCCCTGCCAGATTTCCTCCTACCCGTACTCTGCTTCCTCAGCCAATTTTGCAGTGTTGGTGACAGCATCTGTCTTCCGGTCTAACCGAGAGATTGTCAGCGGACATAGTGTCATCTAGCGCGACACTAAGCACTAGATCACTGCATTGGCAAAATCGCAAGTCCACACATTTTGCAAGTTTCTTGAAGACACACCTAACACTTTAAGTATAGCAATTGGAATGTAACAGTACTCCACACCAGCTCATAGTGGGCCACTACCCTCCGAATATTGAGATGCTGCTGTCATGGTTGTTGCTTCGTAATAGAGTTGGCATTATGGAGCAGGGTATGAACACACGGGACCGACTCTACATGCCGCCGCTGGAAAAGTATGACGTGTACGGACGCTTTCCCTGGAAAATCGCCCTGCACCTGCTCCTACTGGCACTCATAACTTGCGAAATCGTGGTAGTCTTGAACAAAGGAGCCATGTACTCGCTCGACCAATACCGCCTCTGGAACCTGCTCTTCCAGGACAACGATACGGACGGAGCCGCTCCGAGTCTCATCAACTCCTACAACCTTTTCAGCACAGGGGCGCTGCGCTCCTATGTGCGGCAGATGGTGGACCGCTACTACGACGTGAACGACTACACACTAGCTGAGTATGAGTACTTCTGGGAGGGCGGACTCAAGCAGCCCCCGCTGTTGGAGGTGGAGTTCTTGGACTCGGGTCGAGACTCTCAGTTCTTGCTGAGCAGAGCTGACTTGGGCCCGCTGGGACAGCCTGACCTACAGGCCTTTCTCGAAGAGGTGCGGCAGTTCACGCTGACTTTCCGCTTGAAGCATCACTTGCCTGAGAAGATGCACTTCTTTTCGACTTGCTATGAGTGGGTGATCACACAGACATACGATTTCTCGAGTCGTGGAGCCATCAATGTGGCGATGGACTGCAACCGCAAGCGCTGCAAGCACTCCCTCAGTGGGTTCTTCACCGGCTATATCTGGCTGAGTCTCACAGTAGCAGCACTGGCACTCATCTGCTTCGGGATCACCTGGGGTCATCTCGTGCGCCGTGCAATCATTGTGGCGAAGTTGAAGGGGCAGGATTCGAGTGCGGAAAACTCCTGGGAAGCCCTGGATGTCCTGACGAAATTGAAGTTTTTCAACTTTTGGGTGATAGTGGCGCTGCTGGGTAACCTGTGTCAGCTATTTGGCGCTCTCTCCACACTGATGGACGACATGTTCTTGAAGACCTCTGAAACGCTGCTGGGCTTCGGCTGCTTCTTCGCCTGGGTAACGGCAGTAGGGTACTTGCAGCACAACTCTGTGGCCTACACGATCATCAGCACTCTCAAGCGGGCCTTGCCAGTGACCATTCCCTTCGTGGTCGGCATGATGCCCATCTTTATGGCCTATGCCTTCCTGGGCACCGCGCTGTTCTGGCCGACTGGCTACATGCAAGATATCATGATTTCCATGGTCACACTCTTCGCACTGCTGAACGGAGATTCTGTCTACATGTTTTCCTCCGCCATGGCAGGCGTGTACTTCTTCATTGGACAACTGTACTTCTTCACGTTCCTAGTGTTCTTCATCTGGTAGAGTCCACACAGCTGCGTGCACAACACCTTGATGGCACTCATCAACGAAGGGTTCAACTCTCTCGGCTACCAGCCCATTGCACGAGGAGACGAAAGTGACGAAGAGGAAGAGGAGGACTTCCGAGTGGAGATGTACCGCGCCCGCCCTGCCTTCCAACAGCGGCGTGTAGCAGACAGCGACATCTCGCAGGAGCACCTGCGTGAGGACTAGGCAGGCATGAAAGGTGCCTTTGCTCTCAAGCACATTGTCAGCACTAACGAAGAAAGCAAAGAAAACACTGTGGCTGTGCAGACGGAAATGAACTGGATTGCCACTCAGGTAAGAGACTTGTTGTGGGACTTGAAGACAGTCGTGCAGCGCGACCCGGAAGCGGACAGATCCCGGCTGCAGGCCGAAGCGCTGGCCTTCCTTGAGCAGGAACTGCCTCCCCTTCTGCTAGAGTAGTAAGCATGGGGTGCTGCGAGAGTTCTCCGGGCGCCAAGGCCAAGCTCCAGCACGCCTACCACCTCAGCAACAACAGTCTGCAAATCACGCACTTCGATCTACACACAGGAGAGTTCAAGTGCACGTTCGCGTGGAACTCGCCACTACGGCCAGGGGCACAATACTGCACTCTACCCAACGGCCCTCTATTCGTTACTGGAGGACGTACATCTCACTTACGCCGTCCTGGCGCTCAGTCCTCCAACTCTGCTGCCAGCTTCGACTCTGCCACAGGCGAGTTTCGTGAGAAGCCTAACATGATCACAGGTCGAGAAAGCCACGCAATGGCAGTAGAGGGCAGAGCTGTCTATTCGCTGACTGGAGCCAACGGCTGCACTTTGACCCAGCTGTGTGAGCGCTGGGACACTGTGGAGGAAGAGTGGGAGCCCATCGAGGCACTGCCAGAAGCTCGGACACAAGCCTCTGCCTGTGTAGTGCGCCAGCGCATCTACTTGACAGGAGGCCAAAGTCTCCGAGTGCAGTTCTTCTACATCCCTGTGGGTCAGTGGGCAGTGGCCAACTTCAAGCTGCCGCTGGACCTGCGACAGCACGGCTCAGCAGAGTACTTAGGCGGGGTGCTGGTGTTTGGAGGAGTGCGAGCAGATGGGAGTCCTAGCCTCTCTACCTTCTGGTTTAGCACGCGACAGCAGAGAATGCTGCAGAAGAGTTCCATGCCTGCAGGTGCGCTGTTTCCTTGTCACTGTCTGTCAGCAGGCGACACTGTGTACGCCTGCGAACAAGCCAACGGCTCGATGCTCTTTGTCTTCTGGCAGGACCGGTGGGTGCTGAGGCAGCTGCTGCCAAATAAAGCTTCTTTGCATAATGGGTAAACCCTCAGAGCGCGCCAGTGTCGCTGAGAGCATTGCACGCTACTACCTCTGCAGCCAAGCCTTAGCCACTGCGCCAGCCCTGAAGACAGAAGCACTGCGCCAACTCTACTACTCACTGCAGTTCCTCACTCTCTTCCTCACTGACTCCCAGGAGACGCAGGGACTGCCGTGGGACTTCACGTCCTTCTGGTGGCTGTGGGACGGCTTGAGTCTTGTGACAAGGATGCAGAGGACAGCTCGGATCCTGGGACTCAACCCGCTGATCTTCCTTGCAGGCAGCTGCGTGCTAGTCACAGCGAGACTGCTCTGTATTCTCTACCTGCTTTGCAGCTGCGCTTTCCTGAGCGAGTCACAGTTCGAACTAAGGATCACCAAAAGTGTTTACAGTGCGTATACTCAATTCGTGTTTCGAATCGATCACTTGCTGGGCAGTGCAATGTCCTTCTACTGCCCAATCATGCTTCTGAGTTTCCTCACAAGTGTGGCAGCGTATGAGGACTCGGGACTGGACGGAGCAGCTTACCAGGCCATGGGCAGTTGTGCGCTCGTATTTAGTGCGCTGCTGGTGGCTTGGGACCGCACCTACTTGGCTTCGCTGGATTGGACGGAAAACCAGATGGGGTCAGTGAGTTCGCCTTGGTACAGTGCCATTTTCGCGTGGCTGGATGTAGCCACAGCCGTAGCGAGCTCAGCAATTCCATTTTCAGTCCACAGTGTGCTGAACGTGGGTCTGCTGAGTGCACTTTCCGTGATGCGAATAGGCACAGTGTGGCTATACCTGCCGTACCACCACCCTCTGGCGAACTGGCTGGAGTCAGTGCGTGGCTTGGTGGTGCTGTGGGGAGTGAGTCTGGCCACTGTGGGTCTCAGCTTCGACCCAGACGGCCGCATGCCTGCACTAGCCTTACTACTGATTTCGCCTCTGCTGTTCTACTTCGACTGGCTGCTGCTCTTGCACTTGTGCTACCTCTACACCCATCCGCGAAAAGTCACAGCTCTACGTCAGCTCGAGTTTGTTATTCGCAGTGAACTGGCAGGTCGACTTCATCTCCGCCGACCCCAACACCGCGAAAAAACGAGAAGAGACACCAGCGTACACCAGCGATGTGCTCGGGTGGAGCAAGTGATGGAACAGCTGGAAGGACAAGTGAAGAACAGTCGTGTGGCACTCATCTGGCTGCTCCACTTCGCTCACTTGCAAGAAGACTTGCAGCGAGTCAAGCTGCTACGAGCTCAGTTGGGACGGGCTCACGGCAGTGTCTTTGATGTGGTGGCGGCCAAACACTGTTATTATACTCTTGAACGTTGGCTTTTGCAACTACGCGATGAAGCGGAAACTGTCGACTTTCTCAGTTTCCAAAAAGACCTTGAAGAAGTCTTGGCCTGCGACTTGAATGCCTCTCGCTTGCTTTACGACCTGCTGGAGGAACTGGGACGACATCGACGCAGCTTCGCTTACATTGTGCAAGTTTCCCACCAGCTCACCACTTGGATGAACAAAACCCTCACCACCTACCGACAGCTGCTCACTGCTCACCCTCAGAGTCCGGATGTCCTCAAATTCTTCATCAGCTTTTTAGACCTGACCGGACAGTCCAGCATTCCTTACGAGAATTCGCTGCGAAAGCTAGAAGGCATGGACAAACGAAAGCACAGAAACCAGTCGCTGAATGAGCCCGGCACTCTGGCTTTCGTGGTGTCGCTGGAAGGTGCAGACTTCGGCATGCTGCGCTGGGCACGAACTGCAGACAGCCTGGGCTACGGTGCTGGTGATCTGCAAGGAGTTTCACATTTGGTACTCATTCCTGAGCCTATCCGCAGCCGACATACTAGTTTGCTAAGACACGCCCAACAGACCTATGCTCGACTCCAGTGTGTCTTCACAGGAACGCATGCACTCTACATGTGTCACAGGAATGGTTCACTGGTAAAAGGCAGCTGGCTCGTGCGTCTGGCCAACGAGCCTCCTAGAGGTGACTTGGTGGCCGTAGCCTCAGTCCGACTGAGTGAGGAATTTGACGACTTGGCGTTCCTAGACCTTGAGACACAACAAGTTACAGCTATGGTAGCAGCCACGTAGACAGCCGGCTTTCAAGTTTTCCTCAAGGCCCAGGAATACAACGGCACTTCGCTGCCTGAGTTGCTCGGTTACACACTGGACTTAGAGGACTGCAGACAAGGCCGTTTGCTGCGTTCCACAGACCAGGGAGATATGCGGGCGGAAACACTGCGCATATTTGGTAGCTTCGAGCAGCCCATCCTCAAGCTTCATGTTGGACTTGAAGGCTCGGTCAGGCCGTCCTTTTCAGACGTAGACTTAAGTCGCCGGCTTAATCAAGGCCGCGAAGTGAGGTTCGATGAAGTAGACGAAGGTACCAAACAACGCATTGAACCAGCGCCCAGCAACACCTACTCCGACTCTCGCTCTACCCAGATCACTTACCACCTCGCCAAACTGAAAAGAACGAGTGCGCAGTATGAACGTCTCTTCCTGCTGGCTCTGCTAGTCACTGTTCTGCTCTCAGGCTGCACGGCCACACTAGTCGTGGTCTTCGTCAAGCAAGCTGCAACTGACTTAGACAGCAGTGTCAGTCATGTGAGTTCCATAGGACTGCGCAGAATGCAAACTGCTCTTCTTGCTCTGAGCAGTCGGGAACTGCTAATGGCCGCCTTGCACCACGATTCGTTTTGGAACGAAACTGCGGCAAGAGGACTGTTAGGCACAGCAAGCGTCGAACTTCTCGCAATGCGCAGCTCTCTCGAGAACTCCGCTGACTCCTACACAGGCAAATATCGTGACTACGTGCTGCAAGGTCGGGCTCCCTTCTGGCAGTGGGAAAACCATGGCTTTCGACTGGAGCATCTTTCTCTCATAGACTTGATGACTCGACTAGCCCACAGCGCGGCTCAGCTCCAGGCCACACCGCTGGAAGTCCTCACCCCTGCGAACCCTGACTTCCTCACTCTCTTCCGCAACAGTGTGGGCGAAACTCTCAGTGTGTTCAACCTCACTGTGGAACTTTACATGGAAGGCACTGAGAACACTCGCAGTTCCAACGAGGCGCTACTGCAGCTCTTGGTGTACCTTTGTATGATAGGACTCAGCGTGCTGACCCTGGGAGCTATGCTCCCTCTGATACTGGTCAGTTCGCTCCGACGGAAGCAGATGTGGACTTTGCTACTGACATATTCGTCCACTGACCTAGCAGCACTTCGAGTGAAGGCAGGGGAACGTCTCCAGGAAACACACGGACAGGAAGAGGTCAAGACAGGAAGCAGAACACGAGGCGGCTCTGCGCAGTACACCACGAGTCGAGCAGCCAAGTTTATCTTGGTGTTTCTAGTCTTCTACCTTTGTTGTGTGTGTGTGGTGCTGTATCTCATCTATGAACTTGGGTCCAGCCAACCCTCTCGATTGCTACTGGAGAAGCCTCACTATATGAACTGGAGTGGTGAACGCAGAGCTTTGATTGTGCTTAGTGCCTTTTGGTTGCGCGAAGTCTGGCTGGAGTCTTCCCCTTTTTCGATTGACCGTCTCCTTTCAATGAACCAGATTTACTCCAGTCCTGCAGAGGCCTGGAACGACGATGTTTCCCTCCTCCTCAGTGCACACATATCCCTCTCCTATGGGGATGCAAGTCGACACCTCACTCGCTTCCTACCCAGCGATTCTCGTAAGGATCGGTTGCAGGGCACTTGTGATACATGCGCCACTCCAGCTCAGCGCGGACTGACTCCCCTGATCTACGAAATCTTGCACACACAGAGAGGAGTAGTGGATTGTCTGCAGACGCAGGGCAGCTACTTGAAGTGTGGCGGCATACAAGCAGAAGCTCTGCTAGGCCCCGCTGCAGAGCTGGTGGGTGCATCTTTAGCCCAACTAGACAACGACAGTTCTGCAGAACTGCACAGCTACCAACTGCTGGCGGAGATGCTGACAGTGGGCTTTGCTGCTTTTTCTCTCGTACTGTTGGTTTTGGTGTTCGTGCCTCTAGTACGCAAGGTAGTAGTCACGTAGATGACAAGAGACTGGCAGGCAGAAATGAACTTGATGAGTTATTTGCCTCGGGTCAAGGCACTGGATGTGCTGATCACCAGTGCTCGAGCAGGCTACGACGAAGGCAAGCGAGAGTAATGCTAAAGACTTTGTGCTAGGCAGTCTAGCCTCTGAGGATTAGATATCTAGCTGAAGCACCTGCTGTGCTTCCAGTATCTTCGACTTGAAGACCAGCACTCCGTGGTCTGTGGAGACGGCTAGACGCGGGCCGAAGGCAGCGATGACGTAGGGGTACCCCATCGAGAAGTAGTCCACCCGCTGGTACTCCCGAGTCAATTCCTGACACTCACTAATGCGGATAGACTCCACAGGTCCACTTTCTTCCCACACTTGCAGCAGTCCCTGTGCATCTGCTGTGAGGATAAACAGCTTCGAGTACAGTGGCTTTTCCGTCATTTCCTCGGCCTCTTCGCTGTGTCTTCTCACGTCCAGTTGGGCATCGTTCAGGTTCTCAGGCCTGCTGAACGACCCGCGTCTAGCCCGGGCCACTGGCACTCCCACTAGTGTACACGCCACCACATCATGTTTGGTCTGCCCCAGCAGTCTAGGCCGCTCTTCAATATTTCCCAGCGACCTGACGAGCAGCTTTCTTCGCTCCATCACATAGATGAACCGGTCTCCAGCCAGTAGAGCGAAGCTGAGGTGTCCTTGAGCCTTGGTCAAGCGTGGGATGACCGGGAGTTTGGACCTGGTCCTGAAGTCAAATAGACTGAGCGCTCGCACTCCCACGGGAGAGTATTCCAGCAGTAGCAGTCGCTCTCCGTCGAAGTCCATGGGTACGCAGTGTTGGGGGAGGGGCAGGGGAATCAGTTCGGTGCTCACATTGGTCAGGAAGTTCTTGAGCATCAGGCCGGTCGTGTAGCGGGAGTTTTCTGCGGCTGCTGGGCCTTGTTGTTCGAGCTGCAGCAAGCAGCTGACGTCTTCGAACGTGATTACCTGCGTCGCAGCACACACAGGCGCACTGTGCTCCCTCTCATACCGATAGTTCTGAGCTTGAGGCGCAGTGGCGCCTAGGTCAGGGAACATCAGCACACTCAGGTCGCCCACAGCCGCATACAAACTGCGGTTTCCGCCCAGCCACACTCCGCGGATACACTCCTCACTCACCTCCCGCAAGGTCTTTTCCTCTGCGGAGGAGAAGTGGTGGTAGAGCAGACGGCCTGTCATGCTGCCGTACACCAGTCCGTCGAAGTCCAGCGCCATCGCTAGCACGGGGTCTCCGAAGCGGATGTCTATGAATGCTTCTAGACTCATTATCTGCTAGCGCTGTGGGAGCCTAGTCTACGCTAGAACACTAGGATCGCGCCGAGCACGCTCGTGTTCTTCAGTATGCCGACAATCACCATTGGAGACATCACTTGGGCTGTGAAGAGCCCTTCCACCAGCCACGAATGCAGCAGCAGAGCTGTTCCCAACACACAGCCCTTGCCCTTGGCATTGAGCAGCTGGAGCATCGCCCCCACCACCATGAGTCCTGCCAGCACACTGCTCACCGCCCTCACTCTGCCTGCCGTCGTCAAGCCTGCCACGTAGGAGCAGGAGCTGTTCAGATTTGCCAGAACTGCCACTTCGTTAGGCTTTGATTCGTACAAAGCGCAAACTCCGAGTAGCAGGAATAGTGCTGCTAGCAGGACTCTGCCCACACAGTTCCCACACGTCATTGAATATGGCCTACTCAGTCCTGGGAACCCTGTGGAATTAACTAGACCTCAGGGACGTAGACCTTCTGGTTGGCGTAGTAGTTCTCCTCCTTGCCTGAGGTGCGTTGGTACTTGGAAAGGTACTTGAGGCGGTTATCAATGATGCGTTGGATGATGTCGGATGTGTCCAGACTGCTAGGGGACTCGATCTCTCTGTAGATGCCTTGCAACTTAGGCACTGCGTAGGGGTCTTCGTCAGTGATGTCGACACTGCCCTTCCTCCACTTCACCACACCCTCCGGGTCGCCTTTGTGCAGTGACCCCTGCACTACGGATGTGATATTCAGCGAGGTAATCAAGTCCTGGGAAGTCACCCAAGGAGCACCTATAATTACCTCGTCCACCAGACGCATAGACAGCACACACAGCACTCGCTCATGCAGTGGCATGATTGGGTAGTTGGACCCTTTAAACTGGTTCACTGTCTTGTCATCGTGCACTCCCACGACCAGGTAGTCGCCCAGTTCCTTCGCCTTCTTGAGGATTTCCACGTGTCCAATGTCTGCCTTCGAACTTACGAAACAGGTCGAAAGTGCCGTCGATGTAGACAATTCGGTCAGTTGGGAGTGGGTCTTTCTTCGTAGCGAACTCGCTGATGCGTCTGGAAGTGGTGAGCATCTGTCGACCTGAGTTGGAGATCTCTGCTTGGAAGTCCTTGGCCATAGTGGGCGTGGAGACCGCCTCCCACTGGTCTCGAGTCATCAGCAGCAGCTTGCCCACTATGTTAGTGGTGGAAATGCCCTCAGTTCGCTTGAAGATCTTGCACCTGCCGAGTCTTTTCAGTCTCCCAAAGGCGTCCTCCCCGTCTATGTTAATGGAGCAATCGTCCCCATGAGCTGCGTACTTACAGTTGAGTCTGTTGAGTAACTCCTCTGTAGGACTGTAAGGAGCGTCCTCTATCATCTCATCCACCCACTTGCAGTTCCTCACCATCTCATAGCGCTCCCGCTCATTCATCACCGGTGGGCCTTTGTTGAGGGTAATTTCCTGGTCTGAGTGCACTCCTACGACCAGGATTTTGCCTAAAGCTTTGGCCTGGCGGATGGCGTTGAAGTGGCCAGAGTGCATGAGGTCGAAACAGCCGTCCATGTATATGCGGTTGGGGTCGGGACGCACAGTCAGCGGCAGTTCAGGACTGCGTTCCTGTTCTTTTGCTAACACGAAATCTGCCTACCGCCTACCATTCGCCACGAATGCAAAGAAACTCCTAGTGAGTTCCTCTGCGGCTGCTGCGGCTTCCTGCGCCTCAGCACTTTGTTCCCGCTCCCAGTAGGCTGCAATGCCCGCTACTAGCTCGGGCCGCTGCTGTAGTGCGAGAGCTGTGCGACTGAGTTGGAGGAACAGTGCCTCACGGGCGTCCGACTCCATTACTATCGCTGCTTTAGAGCTTTGTTCTCAGCGAGGAGACGCTGGATGGTGCTGCGACACATGGTCAGGGCGTCCTTCAACTCCTCGATTTCCCCTGCTTTCGCCTTCACTTCCACTTCAAGTGCGACAATTCGGTCGTCTTTGTCTCGCAGTATAACTGACAGGTCTCCGCTTTCCCTGCCACTGGTAGCGAAGGCGAAGGGGAGAGACATTCGGTCTATTGGGTTCTCAGTGTTGAGCACCTCGGGTAGGCGGTCCAGATTGTCCAGGAGCGAGGGCTCCCCATGGCCAATGGAGGGACGCAGTATTTCCCGCATGCGAATGCTCTGCCTACCATGGCGCTGTGAGTCCCAGGTGAAGTCAGTGGCCGGGGCTTCTCGGGACTGCTTCACAGTCTCTGAGTCCAGGATAAAGCGTTTGAACCTTGCCAGCTGCTCCTGCAGTGCTGCCTTCTCTTCAGTCAAAGTCTCCACTTCTGTGTCCTTGTCGTGCAGCTGGCGGCCCAGCTTTTCCAGTTCCTCACGCACTGGCACAGTTTCTATGCGAGTCTCCATCTCTACGAGTTTCACTTGCAGGCGCTTGATTTCTTCTTCGTACTGGAGGAGCAGCACGTTGCTGTCCACCACTTCAGTCTTCGCGAGAGTCTGAGTCACTTTCTTCGCCCGCTGCGCAAACTTGAGCGTGTTGACCGTTTCCTCTGCGAAGGTGGAGTTAGGAGACACGTTGCACACAACACAGACCTTGGCTTTGCCTTCCAGTGCAGGCTTCAGCAGACGCGTCAGTTTACTGTCTCTGTAAGGAATATGTCCTTTGCTCTCCTCACTGAGTCGCTGAATGACTGTAGAAAGAGTGAGCAGACTTCGATTGATGCACTTCATTTCCCTCTGTCTAGTGCCCGCGGAAGCTATATGAGCCAGTGCACTTTCACTGCCTGCCAAGTCCACTAGATTGACAGTGGCCATATTGACCTGCCTACCTGTCTTGCCCTTGGACTCCATAGTGATTTGCAGAATAGTGTGGGAGCGGGAGCTGCGTGCGTTCATCCTCGTAGAGGCGAACTGCTTATTCGAGTCTCCGAGGTTGAGAAGGGAGTAGATTTGCTCCACAGAGCTGCACACAGTCTCAGTCAGCCCCTCGACAGCCATAGAGCGGAGGGGGTCTTCTCGAAGGGAGAGATTGGTAGCTGCGGAATTGAGCAAGTCGTTAATACTCTCATTGTATATTTCCAAGTACGAACAACGGATTAGAAACTCCCGCTCTTTCGCTTCCTCAATGAAGCTGAATACCGTCTCTACCGCCAAAGGCACTAGGCCGGGGTTCTTTCCTCGATTTCCGTGCATTGTAAAGGTCTTGCCACTGCCGGTGTGTCCGTAGCAGAAGATACAGCCACTGAAGCCCTCGAGAGCTCCCAGCACGACCTCTTCCCCGAGGGTTTCGAAGACCTCTTCTGTGCGAGTGTCAGGGTCGAAGACTCGGTCAAAGACGTAAGAGCGGCCCTGGTGGTCTTGCAGTTCCTGCCGACTCAGCACATTCAGCGAGGGCACCACTCCTTGGTCCAGCTCCGACTGCAGGAGTGGGCGAATGCGCACAGCCACAGTGATGGCCTCTTGCCTGCTCATTATCTCACTATGGCTTAGAACAACTGCGTGCCTACTCGCGGCTGCGAGTTCGTGATGGCATAGGCTGGCCTGCGCTTCGCTTGCAAGTGGATCGTCTTCACTGTGCTGATGACAGGCTGAGGCACTGCGAGACAGAGGTCTTTGAGACCCTTCCTCCTGGATTTGTGCATAGAGGAGATAGTGCTCGCCTGTGGCCTGGGCTTGGGCAGGACTGGCAGGGAAGCAGGGGCGGGCAGAGGCGAGGGCAGTGCAGAGGAAAGCGAGGAAGTGGAAGGACTGGGGTGGATTTCCAGTATGTCGACACTGTCCTCTGCCTTCAAGTCCACTTTCCTCAGCAGTAACTTCGTTCGGTCTGCTTCTTCCTGCGCCTTGCGCAGTTCTTCCTTTACCCGTTCCTTTTTCTTGGCTTCTAGCAGCTTTGCAGCCTCCAGGTCAGCTTGGGATCTGGCATTGGCTGCAATATCAAACTTGATACTATGTAAAGCTTCAAGCTTTCTCTGTTTCCGCTTGTCCCGAATTTGCTCCTCAAGGTCTTTCTTGAGTTTCTCCTGCAGTTCTCGCTTGCGGCCCCACTGCAGGCCAACAGAAAGGTCAGGCAGGTTGGGGAAGCCATTGAAGGTGGGGTCGATGCCTGGTTCCTTTTGGGAGCGTTCCCTAGCGTGACGGAGTTCTTGGTTGATGGAAATTTGAAAGCGGAGAGCTTCAGCCTGCCGGTTGCGGGCAAGTACACGCGATACTTTGCGCTTCTGTGAGCGCAGGTCCTGCTGCAGTCTGATTTGCAGCTCACTTGCTTCTATGCGTGCTTGCTCTTTGAGGAAAGTTTCGAGTTCGTGGAAGGAGTAGTTCAAAGGCTTGTCACTGCGCTTCAACTCAGACATATATAACGGGTTAGCCTCATATCTGCTTCCTTTGTATTGGAAGGCATCTCTTTGTAGAGGTTGGATTGCTCGCTTACTGGAGTAGAAACTGCGTCATGTCCATTTGACTGCTACTTGTGAACTACACTGCCTATCAGCCACTACCAACAGCACAATATCGCCAAAATAGCACTTCCACATACATATGTGCACTATAAGAAGGACGCTTATCTAGGCTTTTAGGCGAACTTCTTCCCCTTGTCTGCAGCCAAGAGCTTTTCCTCCGTAGTCCTCCAGCCTCTTCTCAGCATGCACACCCACACTGCTAGCGCTATCAAGTGCGCAAGGATGAGCACATAGACAAACCAACGCACTGTAGCGCTGAGTCCCTCCAGCATCTCTATTATATGGACCTACTGCACCCCAGTCCCCCTCTCTCCCGCTGTCTCAGCGACACTCTCAAGCCGCTCTTCCAGCATGTCAACCTGAGGCAGTTACCTGTGGTCGACCGAATGGTCTTCGACATCAACCGTCGCGCTATTCTTGAGCGGACACGCACTCGTCCAATCACCAAGGAGCGCAAGCCCAGCTCAGGCCAGGTCTTCAATCGCCTTATCGAAGACACCACTAAGCGCATGACTGCAAAGAAGCCTGTGAAGGAAGCGCTCCTCGCAATTGGCAGCCAGGCTGGAGTAAATGACAGCGTTTACTTACGACTGCAGGAGGATGTCAAGGCTCGCAGGCAGTCCTCAATCACTCGCATGTGGATTAAGGAGGAGGGGGAAAAACCGGCCAAGCCTCTTCCTAAGCCTCGCACTGCCGACCCTATTCGACTGGTGGATCGACTGATGGAAGACGCAGAAATGCGCAGACGGAAGATAGAAGAGCGGAAGCGAGAGAAGGAGGCGAGGGAAGTCGAGGAAGCCATACGGCTCGCAGAGATGCACCACCCCAGGAGAAAACCTGACGAAGAGACTCTGCGGAGACTGCTGGCACCTCACCGAAGGGCAAAGACAGGGGAATGGAGAGAGCAGGGCTCAGTGGAAAGGAGTCGACAGACTGGCAGAGAGGAGTCCTTGATAGAGTTGCAGCCTGAGAGGTCCCTGCCCAGTCCTTCTAAGTCCGCTGCCAGTCCGACTGACCCTGTGCAGCCTTGGTCCCAGGCGCCCTTCTACTTCCACGTGGACCAGCCAGTCCTTGGGCCGCATAAGGAACAGCGAAGGGGAAAAGCAGGCGTCAATATGAGCTAAATGTATTGTCTATGAAGGCTAGGCTCTTGTATATTGAACCGGATTCGCCGCTTCGAGGCTGGGCGCAAGACGTACTGCGCGAATCCTCAGAAGACCAATCAGTGGTCCTGATGCCCGGCAGCCGTCTAGGGCGCAAACCCCTCCTTACCAAGCCAATACCAAAAAGAACCACCCTGGTCCAAAGACTCGCAAGGCCTGGAACCGCCTACAGCTCTCTGTCTCACGGCAGAAACGACCTCTTCGAACACTTAGTGCCCAAGCCGCAGCCTCTCGACTCCAAGCCACAGACCCTGCTGCGGCCTACCGTCAGCCTTGTCACTCTACTTGCACGCCAGACTCACCCTGCCTTTCGCGTTTCTACTCACAAAGTGGCGCTCTACAGCAAGCGTCCTTCTCTGTGGACCGGCCATCGCTCGTTCTCCAGGCCAATATCACTCCTCAAGACCGCCTCTAGCTCCAAGTTAGAGCTGCAGGCGGAAGGACTGAAGGTCACAGGGAAGAATATATCCCTGAGGAAGGGACATCTGAGCATGTCGTTTGGGCCAATAGACGGCACTGGGTGAGGAGAGGTTAAAGGTAAAATGGAGAAGGTGGTGTTCCTCTGGGCTCTGGCTGCAGGCTGTGACTTGTATACATGTGATGACCCAGACATAGTGGTGGAGGCGGGGACCTGTGCGTACTTGTACCCAGACGAAAGCACTTGGTATCTGAGTGCATGTGATGCAGGTTATGAATGCGGGCCCACCAACGTCCCCAGCAACTTCACCTGCCAGCGTCAGAGCCCAGTTGTCATTGAACCAGCCTACCCTGGAGAGCCCTGCAACTACGACTCTGACTGCCAGTACTCGGTCAAGTACAAGTACGGGTGTGTGAAGGGAGTCTGCACAGGTCAGCTCCAGGGAGGACTGTGCGTCGACTCGAGTGAGTGTGAACCCGGACTCTACTGCTACAGTGCTTCGTGCACACAACTCAGTGCGGCCAAGCAGTCCTGCACTCAGGATACAGACTGCGTCCAGACCTGTGGCTGCGACATCCTGCCCAACGCCCTGAAAGGCACCTGCATCCCTTACTTCAGTCTGCAGGCCAACAGTACCATTTCTGCATGTCCCGGACCTGTGCCTCCTTACACCACCATCCTTTCCCTTCCCACAGGGAACAACGTCAACTACCTCTGTGAGTCAGGCAGCTGCATCACAAGTGAAGACACGCAAGTCAGCACCTGCGTGAACCCACTCACGAGTGCCACTGCTATTCCTGTGAACTGCACTAACAACGACGGGGTGTGTCTAGCGGGAAACGCGCTGGGAGTGGCGGGAAAGTGCGCGGGCTGTGGGATGAACCCGACAGGCAGTTCCTTCTGTCCTCTCTTCTCTGGAGACGGCGTTTTCCCCGACTTCGTTGCCCAGACCGCCTCCTGGTTCTCTAGCAAGTACCCACAAACCTGCAATACCCATCGGCGTCTCGACTGCATGGCGACAGTCTGGTCCCTGTCTTCCTATCAAAAGTGGCTTTACTATTCACTAGCCACGTGGTATTACCCTAAGCTGGCCACCGCTGACGACTGCACAGTGCAGGTACTGCTGCCAGACTTTTACCCACTGTATAAGCAGTTCAACGGAGGGGTGAATGCAGCTTTGGCTGCTTTCTTTGTGCTTCTCATAGTACTTTAATGCGTAGTAATAGGAGCCAGTATGGAACTTGGTCTACTGTGGCTGCTGGTAGTGCTGTGCAGAGGACAGGTTTGTCCTCAGTACACTTGCGAGGTGCAGGGCATGGCAGCAGGGACCTGCGGCTATTACAATGCACTGGAGAAAGAATGGTCCATTCAAGAATGCGAGGACGGGTTAGTGTGTGTGCAGTTGACTCCCTCAGTTGCCACTTCCAACTACACCTGCCAGTCCTTCCCCCCGCCGCTGCCCTCTCCTGCCTACCCAGGCGAGCCCTGCACTTCCAACTCAGACTGTTTCCTTTGGCAGGACTTCTCCCTAGGCTGCGCTAGCAATGCATGTCAGGGAAAGCCGCAGGGAGAGCTGTGCAGTCGAGTGTATGAGTGTCAGCCGGGATTCACATGTATTGCAGATCAGTGCATACCACAGAAAGCAGCAGGACAGACCTGCACCTCTGACTTGGACTGTGTCAACACCTCAGGGTGCGATTTCGCCTTTTCAGGCCAGCCAGGTATCTGCATTCCCTACCTCTCCATCCGGCCCGGAGAGCCCCTTCGCTCTTGTCCCGGGTTCCAGCTCAACTCCCTGTCTCCAGTCTCCAACGTCAACTACCTCTGTGAGTCTGGAAGTTGTGTTTCCGGACCAGACATGTGCATAGAAGCACTCGAAAGCAAGCAATCTCTTCCAGTGAACTGCACATCCGACGCAAGTGTGTGCACCGCAGGGAACCCGCCCACAGGACTGCAGATCCTAGGCACGTGCGAAGGGTGCGGCTACAGCGAGCAGGGCTCCACCTTCTGCAGGCTTTTCCCTGGCGACTCCTACTTCTCCAAGCTGCTGTCTGCCACTGCTTCCTGGCTGGCCAGTCCTGCGCTCCAGAGTTGCAATTCAGCTCGTCGTCTTTCGTGCATGTCCACTGTCTGGAAGCAGAGTGCCTATCAGCAGTGGATGTACTACTACTTGGCCACGGAGTACTACGGAATGCTGGCGGACGCTCCCAAGTGCGTGATAGCGACTCTATTTCCAGAGTACTCCGAAGCAAAGAAGGAGGCCGGCGCAGTAGTGATAGGAGTGACGCTAATAAGCATTCTAGGACTTTAACCCTTTCAATGATGCAGGAGAGATGTGTAGGGAGACTTATATATGAAGGCAATAGCGGGCTTGAGAAGCATCACGAGGCGGATAATGAACTCCGCAGAGTTCGTCCTGCAGGCCGAGCGACCAAGGAAAGTGGCGCGCATGCTGGAGTGGGCTAGACGTGAGGGCGCAGTATGGGAAAAGGTCAACTGCTTTACCTTCCCACCAGGGTACGAAGGAGTGCAAGCGACACAGCCGCTTTCTCCCTCAGAAACTATCCTTTGTCTGCCCCACTCTCTCCTGCTTTCTAGTCACCACCCTGCCTTGCAGCCGCTGCAGCCTTTGTTCTCGGCCCACCCCGCTCTCTTCGCCCAGCACCAGCACTCCTGGTGGGAGGACTTCCGCCTCGTGCTCTTCCTCATACAGCAGCAGAGTCTAGGACTGCAGAGTCACTACGAGCCCTACCTCTCTGCTCTGCCGCTACAAGTGGACAGCACTGTCGCCTGGCCTCAGGCTGACCTGGACCTGCTGCAGGACCCTACCCTCGTTAATGAATCCAACGATCGGCTTTCTCGATTAATCGTATATTGGACTCAGTTGAAACAGGCTTTAGACCAGTTTCCAAGCCTTATTTCCCCTGAGTATTTCACACTTGACCGCTTTATATGGGCGCAGTTCATTGTGTCTTCCCGCACTTTCGGCCGAAGTGTGCCCTACACAACTCTGTGTCCCTTGGCAGAACTAGTGAACCACGCGCCCTGCCACACCTACTACATCTACGGACCTAGAGACAGCCTCAAGCATACCACAATAGAGGCACACGACCAGGACGATTGGCCTGAAGACCTATACGCCCCTTCCTATTCACAGCTAATTACCATTGTGAAGACACACAAAGGTCCGTTTAGCAAGGAAAACGCTAACTATTTGAGCAGTTCCGCCTGGGAAAAGGACATGTGTAAACAGCAGAAAGACACTCAGATGCACAGAACCCGCTCTCCGGTCCTGCAGCCCTGCGAAGACCACTTCCTCAGGCTTGTCTGCGGCCCGAATGAGTCGTATAAGGCAGGGGACGAGGTCTGTTTGAACTACGGCAATAGGTCCAATCGAGCCTGGCTGCTGTATTACGGCTTCGCATTGGCTAATGACCCATATAAATATGAACTAGTTCAGGTCAATATAAGGGACTATTTGCCTGCAGAGCAGGTGAAAACAGCCTTGGAGAGCGGCGGACCTGAGATTTGGACCTATAAAGTGAGAGGAAACGAGGTCTGTGAAGAGCTGCTCGCCACCTTCCGAGCCTTCCACTGGTCCCCGTCCCACCCTTTGTCCAGCGCTCTCGACTCCACCTATGCAAGCCTGGAAGCCACTGCCAGGACTGCGGTAATAGCTCTGTTGCAGCGCCAATTGAGCAGTTACGCCACTAGTCCCAGTGAGGACGAAGCACTGCTGCTCACTCGTATCAGCCTCAGAATGCGCTTCGCTGTGCTGTATCGTCTGCAGCGGAAGTTGGCGCTGGCGGAACAAATTGCCCTGCTGAAGGCCACTTAAATAGGTAACTTCTCCTTTGAGAGGAAGTTGTCCTTTGCAATGCCCGTCCTTTAGAGTGGAGCTGAGTTAGCTACACATACATCCGACGGAAGAGGGAAGGGTCGCAGGTGCCTCTGCGCCCCGCTTCCCTGCAGTGCACACTCTCCCCCACTGCATATGCCTGCAGAGCCACCAGCCAGCCCGGCACTTCAGTCCCTAGCCTTTCCTCCCCTCCACTCACTCTCGCATGCTTCATCTCGTACCGCCACACTGCCAGCAGCTGCGGCACCGCTTCCCAGCCTCTCTCCGGCTGGAACTGCTCTCTGCTGCGCAACCACCACCAAGACATGAGAGCGTAACAGCCTCGGTTTACCTGCATCAGACTAGTGATGTGCACCAAAGCCTCCAAAATGCAGTCTTCGTACCTGTCGTTGTCCAGCACTTGGCTGCGGATGCCCCTCAGGTGGGAAATCCAACGAAGGATAATGTCGTCTGGAAGGGAGCAGAGGCGCTTGATGGCGTTTCGCACGGAGAGGCAAAGCTTTGCACTGCGCTGCGAGCTGAAAGCGTGGGTGGAGAAGTAGGCAAGACTCTGCTCCATAGCCTGGGAGTACTCAGCACTGCAGGGAAACAGGCCACTTGCAGACTTCAGTAGAGCCCAGTAGCCTGCTTCCAGCCAGTCTTCAGCACTTTCATCCAAAAATTGGGGCTTTTCCAGGCAACTGCGAAAGTCGAAGTCGCATTTAGCGGCTTTCACTGCGACTGTCTTCAGCAGGCGGAAAGCCGCAGGCTTGTTCCCTAAGCAGTAGAGCAGCTCCGCCTGTCCTTCCAGTGCATTCACCCCCAGTCCCAGCGGAACCTCCTCATCCCCTGCAAAGGTCTCGACCTCAACCAGCACCTTCTCCGACAAGCCCGATACATTGCAGTGGTAAAACGCACACAAGTCCTTAAGGACTGGCAAGACCAGCTCTGTGGCCGGCCTTTGTCTGCACCTGATAGCCAGCGCTTCCAGCAGGGTGGTTTCTGCCTGCAGCTGCATGTGCTCTTCTAGGTAGTGCTGGTGGAGGTGCTGCAGGAAGGAGACTTGCTCGTCTTCGGAGTGAAAGGCTGCCTTGGGACTGACTAGGGAGGAGGTATTCAGCCACTTCCAGGACTGAGGCAGAGGCGCTTGCACTGAGTCTGGGGAGCTTTCGGGCTCTGCTGCTTTTGCCATTATAAGTCCTTCGGCTTATCTGAATTGCACTGTCCAGAATTGTAGCCTCTGTTTAATCTGGAACTGCTTATATGCCCTATGTACTAAGGCTTGATTTTGGAATTGTAGGCTGTTAGATTCAATTGGTGCATACTATTCAGACCCCCGATTTCACAATGCTAACTGCTTTTCGAGGATTTGCCACTTGGACAAGAAAAAGCCTGCTTCCTGCAGAGTATGGGACTCTACTGCTGCTTACTCAAGCAAAGGAGAATCGACAGTTTCGAAAGGAGATTTGCACTCATTGGCATATACAGGCACATTAACAATCCTCCCAAAGCAGCACCTACATTAGCTGCCATACTCCAATACTCAGACAACTGGCCTTTAGACATTTGTAGACTTCCTACAAATCCGCAATGGCGCAGGCCACACACCCTTTGATGGCTCTAGAAGCAATCCAATGCCAAGTCTGTGTAAAGCGAAGTGCAGAAACTATGTGCTGCTGTGCTCTGCCTTTCCCTCAACTCTGCAAGCCCTGCCAAGTCCAGCACTCCCACACAGCTGCGGCTCGCAGCCACTGGACCCTGCCTATTCAGTGCCTGGACAGGGTCAACACCCTGGAAGACGCAGACCAATACCGCCAACTACGAACCCAGTTAGAACTGGCTACACAGGAAATGGTAGAGAACTGCACCAGGATCGCAGACTGTCAGGACCTAATTCGCTCTATGTGTGAGAGGAGAAAGAGAGAGTTGGAGGACTTCGCCAGCCTGCAAATCAGCCAACTCGAAGCCCTGAAAGCCTTCCTGCAAGCCTCCATTCCTCAGTCGCGCGAAGAAGTCGAAAAGGGGCTTTTGAGCACAACTTTCTCATGGAACAGCGTTGGAAACTTACTATCGCAGGCCGCTCACTCCAACGACTACTCTCACTTGCGCCTATTTGAGTACTTAGAAGTGCCCTCTGCCGCTAATCTGCTGGAACTCCTCCCTGTGGAGTGGACCTCCAAGGTTACAAGCACGGGAGCAGCTTCGGGCCTGCTTAATCCCAATGTGACAGTCAAAGAAGCCTGCAAGTCTCTGGAAACCGCTTCGTTTTCTGACCTAAACAGCCTCACTGCGACTTGCAAAGAACTAGAAAAGGGAAATGGAGTCCCATATGAGGGGTTTCTCAATGCTTATTTGAGGCACTACTTTATAGGGTCGAAAGCAGTGGAAGAGACAATGAAGCACGATGTTTCTGCTAACATGGCAAAGAAAGAGTGGGTGAAGCTGCAGAAAATGCGCTTCGCCGACTATCTGCCTCTCCAGTCCACAGCTAACTACGCACAATTTGAGGCGAAATTGGTCAAAGAAGCCATAAAAGCCTACGATTTCTCCCACCTTCAGTCCCAATCAGAGCCAAATCGCCAATCAAATGTCACAATCGAAGACTTCCTAGAAGCCTTGGACCCACCAGTCCCAGTGGCTTCCTACGACCTCCTCACCTCGACTTTCATCTGTCTCTGGGTCCTAATCACTATGGCGAATTTCGACTTCCCTCGAAGTCCAAGCGAAGTGACGACTCTGAGTCTGTTGAGAGTGTACTTCCTCGCATTTGGACTATGTGTGATGGTGTGGACCAATGCAGTGAAGTGGAGTAGTGTGCTGGTGAAGCTGCAGGGCTTGGTACTGTGTGGGTTTGTGTTGGTGAGGTTCAGTGTGAAGTACTATGCGGCGCAGGAAGGGGGGTTTGATGAGGTGGTGGCTGCGGTGCTGGCGCTGCTGGCTGCCAGTGGACTGTGTAGGACGGCTGTTTGCAAAGTGCGGAGTTCGTATAGGGAACTAGTCACAGAATAGCTTTAAATACGTGTTCGCAGTATGCAGTAATGTAGGGACTCTGACTGTAGTTCCCAAAGCCCATATTCAAGTGCACCTCTCACTTCCTCCATATTTCTATGCAACAAAAGCGTAGACTTCTCTGGTAATAGACAATGGACTGCAGTGTGGACAGAGCTCGTATAGCCGCTTTTCAGTGTGACTGCGAAGCCGGGCATTTGCATAAGCCGATTGAATGTAGAGACAAGCTTCGGACAGAAGGGCAGAGTTCTCTCTCAATTCGGCAAAGCGGCGGATCAGTAGTTAGAGAACTGCGAGAGAATCGCAAACTGTCAGAAACTGCTTCGCTCCTGTGTGAGGAAAGGAAGAAAGAGCTGGAGGACCTCGCAAGCGCCCAAATCGGCCAACTCGAAGACCTAAACGCCTTCCTACAGAAGGCAATTCCTCAATACCGTGAAGAAGTCAGAAAACGGCTATGCACTGAATCCCTCTCAGGGAACAGCATTGGAAACTTACTATGGCAGGCCAGTCACTCCAGTGACTACTCCCAGCTGCGCCGATTTGAGTTCGTAGAAAGAGAGTAGGTATTTCCTTTCTTCGGCTTCTTACTCATATGGCATGCTAATATCTTGCCTTGTGTGGAAATGGCAATGGCGCTATAGTCTTATGCACGTTACTTAGATAACTGTAAGCACTTATATCCTTCTGTGACTCCTTTGGGTCTGATGTCTACACTAGTGCACCCACTCGGTCTGTCCACTTGCCACTTACCCTCCTTTCCTATCTGAGTACTTAGAAGTGCGTTCCCCCTAACCTGCTGGAACTCCTCCCTGCGGAGTGGACATCCAAGGTTACAAACACGGAGTAGCTGTCCTGCTTAATCCCAATCGACAGTGTTCCGCAGGAGGCGCTCCTCAACATCTATTTGAAGCACTACTTTATAGGCTCGAAAGCCGTCGAAGAGACCAGGAAGTACAGCATTCCTGTTAATGTGACGAAGGAGGAGCTGGTAAAGTCGCGTTCTGTTAGTTTACCGAGCAATCTCAAGTGTCACCCGACCTCTAACTACACACAAATAGATGCGAAATGGGTGAAAGATGCCCACAATTCCCCTCGAAGTGAGGCGCCAGTGCAAGAATTGAGCTGACTGGAAAGAAGAGACAGAGCCAGCCTCTGGCCCGAGTTCCTCTTCGTCCTGGGTCTGCTAATTGCCAAATTCCTGTTCGCAACACTAAGTTCTCACTACGGCCTGGACCATGCACTGGAAGTACTACAAGTTTCCTCATTAGTATGTATCGCCCTGCTTTCCCTATCTTAAGTGGATGCTGGCGTGGTGGTAGGCTACAGCTTTTATTTTGCCTATTGCGGGATTTCCCTCTTACTTGCAACTCTAACAACAAGTTCGGTCTTTCGGATAGCCGCTGGAATTATCCACGCTGAGTAGCCTAGTGCTTAGTAGGGAGACTTAGCTTATCTGCAGGCGTATAAGAGATGGAATAGAGAAATAGTCAAATTCGCGATATTTCAGTTGATTATAGTGTATCTGTTTCTTGACATTTTACCGATTTCTGGTTTGCATTCTGGTGCAGTCCCAACTCCAACTAAATAGGGTAATTTCACTCGCTAAAAAAGCTAAAAGTCATATATGTCCTGGAAAAGTGAACATAAACCCTATCTCAAATCAGCACGACAGTGTCTACTTTCCCTCAGACCTCTGAACTCACCCTCAAATGCCCAAACTTGAAAGGACCAAATTACTGAAGAATGTAGACATTCAAAATGGTATGTAATAAAAATACAGACATCCTCTAGTAATAGAATATGGCCTGCAGTGTGGACAGAACTCATATCGCCGCTTTCCAATGTGACTGCGAAGCTGGGCATTTGCGGTTTTGCGCTCTGTGCGCAGACATTCATAATCAGTCCCAAGGCGCGCATAAGCTAGTACCTCTGGAAGCTGTACCACCTAAGGGCAATCTACTGTGCCTGCTCTGCACTATAGGAGAAGCCACTGAAATCTGCTGCTGCACTTCTCTCAGCTCTGCAGCCAGTGCCGAGGCCTGCACACTCACAAAGACGAAAGTGGGAAGCATCGAGTGCCTGGACAGAATAAGGACAAGAAAGGATGCGGAGGCATACCGTCAATTGCTGTTAAAGCCGGGGAAGTTGGAGAAAGCGGAATCCTTGGTGGTCAGAAATGCGGACATGAGGCGGCAGCCGGTTTTACTAAGACATTTCTACTTTTAGCAGTGATTGCCTTGGGACAAATAGGGGAATTTGCTTTAGGCCCAGTAAGTCAGGACCTGACTAGTTAAAATTAGAGGTAGAAACTGCGAAGGTTGCGACTATAGTCTGGAATGCTTCTGCTGAAGTAGTGACTGCACAGGCTTTCCCCCGTCCTATGCTCATTTACCCTGACCAAGCATGGGACTAAGCCCTTGTGTCTCAAAGGATTGTTCTTGCCGTCTATCTGTCTAATGGCCCAAATTGCCTCTAATATCACCCCTACTTCCGCATTATGCCATTCTGCCAGGTCAAAGCAGTGATTCAGCAGCTCTGCCGCCCTTGCCTGCGCACACATCTTTTCCAAGTGAACAATAGTCTGCAGTCCCTTCGTCCAGCTCAGGTCTTTATTCCTCGCGTCAGTTTCATATATCCGGGATAGGTGCATGGCAAAATCTCTCGCATAATCCTTATTGTCTTTTTCTACGCCCAGCGCTGTTCTATATAGAAAGTCAGTCCAAGAAGCTTTGAAGGACGGTAAATTTCGATATGGGGCAAAGGTAAGAAAGCGGTATAGAGCCTGGGTCGCGGCAGGACTGTAAGGAGAACGCTGCTGCATGGCTTTAAAGATCCGCCAGAGGCACTCTCTTTGCCCGAGAAAATCATAGCTCATGGAACACAGCGCTAGGAGCCTGACCTGCACCTCAGTCCAGCAGAACAAGTCCTTCTGCAATGCCTTCTTAGCCACTTGCTTTAGAAGCCTTTTCCCGGGTTCCTTGTCCCCCCAGTGGTACAGGCAAAGCGCCCACCTTTCCTCCACTCTCAGAGCTGTCCCAGGGCTTAAATCGGCTTTATTCACCAGTCTATCCAATTCCTCTTCCGTCTTTTTACGCTGTGCATCGATCTTCCTTGTATTATGAACGCCCACCTCTCTATTCCTTTTCCTGTAAAAGTCCACAAGGTCAGTCAAAGTCTCCAAGAAGGCAATAGAAAAGGGAGCCTGGTGTCCCTTCAGGACGAATAATCGGACCAGGGTTTCCTCAGCATCCGGCCACTTCTGGTATTTTTGATACAGCTTGTATAGGGAGGTGAGCAGGTCTTCAATCTCACAGTCGGTTAGACTGGTGTCCTTTAAGGCGGTGAGGAGAGCTGCTTCGGTTGGGACTTCGAGAGGGAAGCAAAGGGTGGGGAAGGAACTGGCTTCCTCGCTGGGTTCTGATGGAATCGGGGGAGTTGCCATTATATTTCCAAGCGGGAACTCTGCCCTGAATCGTGTATTTGTCCACGCAAATGCGGACTGAGTCCTGAATACTGTTAACTTACTTGAAGGAAACTTCGCTTCAAAGGGAAAAGGCACTATTGAACTCAGTGGGAATCTGAGTATATCGAGCCATTTATAGGACTCTACGGAAGGCTGGTTTTTGCCAAAGTCCAGAATTCAATCTTTATAGCTATCAGTCTGAGGACGTGTCCTGCTCAAAGACAGTCAACTGCATTTGTCCCAATGATATTCCCTAAAGAAAGCCATTCAGAAGTGCGGCTTCGCAAGGAGTTCGAATTCGCTCAGATGCACTATGCAAGCACAGAGGTCCTTTCTGACACTCGAATCCGGCTGGCGGACTTCTACTTCACTCACCACAACTGGCCCGCTGCAGGGCAGCTGCTTCTCGAGGATCTGGCTTTTAGACTGCAGGAAAGGCCGGCTTCCTGCAGAGTGTGGGACTCGGTTCGAAGGCTGTTCCCGCTAGAACGAGTGTATTCGGAAGCGTTGAAAAGGGCTGTGAGTATGCTGGAGGAGAGAGTGAGGTCCGAGGAATGGATGTCGATGAAAGGGAAAGCGATGAGTTGGCTAGGGAGTTTGCATGAGAAAATGAGTGAGTTGGAAAGGGCGGAGGAGAAGTATGCGGAGGCGGGAAGGGAAGAATTGATTGTTTTTTATACGAGAAACGACTTATATGCAAAGGCTGAAAAGTTGCTTTACGAGGACTATTCAGCGGGTGATTTGTCCTCATTGCCCAAACTAGACCTGTTTTATAAGCGCATAATAAGCCGAATTCCCAAAGACTTATGGTGCTTTCTAACGCCTCACTCACCCGCAATCCAGCGCCTAGAGCAATACACAGCTTTACCTCTACTTCGACTAACGCACAGGAAGTCGCTTTCTCTGCCCAAGACCCACCTCCCTCCTCTCGCTCACCTCCTCCACCAGCTCTCAGAGCGCTTAAATAAAGCAGACAGAATTGACTCCTGTGCAGCCCGTATCAGTACTTTATGTGGATTAATGACCCATCTGGCCTTGCTATTTGGTTTAAGTCCGGAAGAGCTAGTGCTGAGCTATATACGGAAATCCCTCTTTCATGCGAAGCTGTGTGCGGAGTGCATGACTGAGCGAGTGCTGCAGTACATGGCGGAGTGGAGGGGGGGACAGAGGGAGACGGTGCAGTGGTACTTGGTGGTGGCTGCAAGGAGTGAGGACAAGCCGGAGAAGGTGGAGCGGATGGTGTGGAGAACCCCGAGAAAGTCGCAGTGGAACCCGATGTATCTCAGACAAGCTTACACTTAATAGACACTCAACACAAGCAGGAGTTGAAGGTCCGCGAAGACTGTGTTTACGTCACAATTAGCGATAGTGAAAGGGGAATACGTGGCAGCCTACAATGCAGGACTGGCTATATGGTGCATTTGTTGTATGTGGCTGTAGTAGTAAATGGCCTGTAGTGTCAACAGGAAGCACGCGGCTGTCTACCAGTGTTGCTGCGAAGCCGAGACTTTGCTGTTCTGCGCGAAATGTGCGAATTCTCATAGCCTTCGGCAGGGCACTCACAAACTGACCCCTGTGAGTCAGCCTCAAGCAAACGCCACCTGCCACATCTGTGCTGAGCGCGAAGCCACTGAGATCTGTTGCTGTCGCTTTCCTTTCCCTTTGTTTTGCGAAGCCTGCAAGGAGACACATACCCAGAAGAAAGGGATAGTGAGTCACCTCACAGTACCGATTCAATACCTGCCTAGCATGAGAACGAGGGAAGACGCAGACACCTGCCGCCTGCTCCTTTTCCACTTCGACAAAGCTACGAGTCAGCTAGCAGCCAATTCTGAAGAGATCGCCGCCTGTCAAGAGCGCATTCGCTCCCTCTGTGACGCTCGGAAACAAGACCTGGAAAGCTACGCCAAAGCCCAAATCGACCAACTGGAAACTTTCAAAACACTCCTGCAAGACACAGTTACCCAGGCGGTGGAAACTGCTAGAAACGAATTGCTGCAAGGGTCATCTTCAGATAACGTCCTTGCAGGCTTACTGTGGCAGGCCAGTCACAGCAATAACTATGCTCAGTTGCGTCTATTTGAATATCGAGAGGTGCCCTCTGTCCCCGATATACTGGAATTCATCCCGATAGAGTGGCAATCCAAAGTCACAAGTAAAGAAATCACAACAGACTTTTCCATTGTGAACGCCAAAAGCGCAGTTAAAGCCGGATTTAGCAGACTGGAAGAAATGGATTTCAAGGACTTGGACAGCTTGATGGAGACTTGCGGTGACTTAGCGAGTGAGTATAAGGAGTCCTACGAAGTGTTTCTGCGTTTCTACCTGAAACATTACTTTGTAGGGTCAAAAATGGTGGAAGAGACTATGAAGAGGAGAGTCCCAGCTGATATGATGAAGGAGGAGTGGCTGAATTCGCAGCAAAGTTGTTTTGCTGACGCATGCAAACACCAGACTAAAGCAAGTTACGAGATTTTTGAGGAAAAATTGGCCAAAGAAGCAACACAGGCGTTTGACTTGTTCGAAATGCAGACTCAATTGGAAGGAAATCGCTTAAAATTGCAGCAATTAACTGAAAATAAGCGCCAATTAGAAGCCGCTGTGAAGTCAAGTGATGAAGAGGCCTTGACTGCTCTCAAGACTCAAGTGCTTGCAGGCCCTCTATCCACTTACAACATAAAGCCAGATCTTCTCATTCTCGGGGTAGTGTTCCTACTCAGCTACATTCAGACATTTTCGCACACAGACAAATATATCTGTGAGGAACTTGTGATGACTTTGAACATTGAGTATACTCGATTCACATTTGCTATGTTATGTTTATGGATCATTTCAAGGCCGAAATGGAGTATTGCCCTTTTTCGGCTTAACGGACTGGTGCTTGGCTTTTGGATTATTTGGACATTTAGTGAGGCTTTGTATCGCAATTGCAAGTGGAGAGTAGTCTCCTCCGCTGTGTTACTCGTAGTTCTAGCCCCAAGTACCATATATCGAATGATGACATTCCAGCGTAAATAGACTAGAAGTAGGACAAAAATGGGAAACATGATGGCTAGGTATCTAAAGGTCTACTTTGACTTTACTCGGCTCTGGGGACATTAGGAGCTTGTCAAAGGTCCCGCCGCCTGATAACACCGTTGACAGACCCTGCATCATTTTCGCCGTAAAAATTACTCCGCAAATCTCTCCAAACCCCTTATAAAACTCCTCCTGCTTCCCCAAATTCATCCAGACAAATGACTTTTCCCTCTCAAACTCCAAA